>ERZ808037.2-NODE-2-length-328365-cov-12.974285_pt1 | contig 328365 bp, 424 predicted proteins | sample MGYA00380190_ERZ808037 | MGnify/ENA primary metagenome ERZ808037 (study PRJEB31490, sample SAMN06133399) | mouse gut metagenome | isolation source: J9 | host: mice | place: China: Chengdu | collected 2015-05 ...
TCCACCATCCAGCGGTATGAAACGGATGGGGTCAATCCCAACCGCAGCATGATCATCAACGGCTTGGCGGACGCCCTGCAAACCACCCCGGAATGGCTCACGGGTCTGTCCGAGGAAAAAGAAGTCAAAGATGAAGATGGCCGAACCGTTTGCGAGGGAGAGGTTTTAGACCATCTGAACAGCTTCTTGGACGCTGTGGCTAAGACGGTACAGCCGGAAATCCAGCAGCGGTTCCTCACATCTACGCTATGTCTGCTGATTGACCTGTTCTCCGTTACCGCCCAGCACTATGGCAGGACGCTGAACGAGATCGACCGGCTGGCCGGGGATGAAGCCCTCAAAAAATCCGTCCAGCAGTACACCATCCACGTTGACGACATCATCGTGCCGGTCTATCGCCGGGAGATGGAAGCTCCTATCGAGGATATGAAGCGGTTCCTGGACGGACTGTTACATATCTTCGACAAAGGGCGCACCAGGGTAGATACAGCCTATCTGTATAACATCCTGCATGACGCTCAGGTGCGGCTGAACGCCGCCAATGATTCCGTGGCACCTTGACAACATAACAGCGCACATCATACGTCACAGGCCCGATTGCCACGGATAGAAAGGAGCATTTTATCTATGGCAAAAGGTTCTGTACGCAAAAAGGGCAAAAAGTGGTACTACCGCTTCTATGTGGAGGACGAGAGCGGGCGGCAGGTACAGCGGGAGTTCGCCGGGACGGAGAGCAAATCCGAGACGGTGGCTCTGCTCCGCAAGGCGATGGAGGACTACGAGGCGAAAAAATTCGTGGCAAAATCCGAGAACACCACCGTGGGCCAACTGTTAGATATGTGGGTAGAGGAAGAATTGAAGCCCGGAAATCTCAGCAATGGCACTGTGATGGCCTATCAGGGGACGGTCAACCGCATCAAGCAGCACCCTATCGGAAACCGTAAGCTGAAAAGTGTCACCCCCGACCATCTGCAAGCCTACATCGACCTGCTCAGCTTCGGCGGGACAAACCCGGACGGCACAGCGGCAAAGACGCTCAGCAAGGGGTACTTACGGCAGTATTCGGCAGTCCTGCAAGGGGCGTTCCGCTTTGCGGTGTTCCCCAAGCGGCTCATCAGCTTCAATCCCATGCAGTATGTGGTCTGGCGGGGGAAGAAAGAGGAATACGAGCTGTTCTCCCAGGAGGACGGGGACGCCCCGGCTGTGCCCATCCTCACCCATGAACAGTTCCGAGCGTTGGAGGACTTTCTGAAAAAGAAAGACAACCCCGCCCTGCTGCCCATCCAGATCGCCTACTATACCGGGCTTCGTATTGGGGAGGTCTGCGCCCTCACCTGGCAGGACGTCAACCTGGACGGGCAGTATCTCACGGTGCGGCGCAGTATCCGCTACAACGGGGCGAGGCACAAGACGGAGATCGGGGCCACCAAGCGGAAGAAAGTCCGAACCGTGGACTTCTGCGACACGCTGGCGGCGATCCTGCGGAGGGCCAAAAAGGAGCAGATTGGGAACCGTCTGCGCTATGGGGAGCTTTACAGCCTGAACTACTGCACCGAGGTCAGGGAGAAAGACCGGGCCTATTACGAGGTCTACACCTTGCCCAGGACGGCGGAGGTGCCGGAGGGATACAGGGAGTTGTCCTTTGTCTGTCTCCGGCCTGACGGGGCCATTGAGACGCCGGGAACGGTAGGTATCATGTGCCGTCAGGCGAAGAAAAAAGTGCCGGGGCTGGAGGATTTTCATTTCCATATGCTCAGGCACACGTTCACCAGCAATCTGCTCTCTAACGGAGCGGCTCCCAAGGACGTGCAGGAGCTGCTGGGCCACGCCGACGTCAGTACCACGATGAACATTTACGCCCATGCCACGAGGGAGGCCAAGCGTACCTCCGCCCGGCTGCTGGATAAGGTGGTCTGCGGGGAGTAAAAAACTTTCCCTTGTTTCAGCCCGTAAGGGCAAAAACAAGGGAAATTACATAAGGCTTGAACATTTAATCAGCGGGAAGCCTTGATATATCAGGGTTCTAAGAGGATTTGACGGATAAACTGGAATTTAGCGGCTTAGGACCGTATACCAGAAACATCAATCTCCCCAGCCATAAGTTTAGGTAACAGACAATCTTTAAGGTTGGCGAGGTTTTTACAATCAATCATATTCTGGTAGGGATGGAGTACCACCACCAGCGTGCGCACGACACAGGACGGGGTGTAGAACTCCCGGTCAGTTTGTCCTCCTGCTCGGCAAACTTGGACATAGGTGCGATCCAGAATGTCCTTTTCACTGCCGTGCTCGACTATCCGGATGTTAGTGAACAGGTCTACCACATCCCCCAGCCGCCGTTTGTCCGGCTCGGGCCGGGCGAAGTTCTTGAGGAGGATGTCCTTTAAGCGCCTGTTTTCTTCTCGATGCTCCGCATGGCATCGTCAATGGCGATCCCGATGGACTGGGTATGGGCCGCCTTGGCAATGACGCTCCACCGAGCGTTGACCGGGACAAAGAAGAGCCCCTCGGCGGTGTATTCGTCCACATCCTCCTCAAAGCCCTCGCCCTACTCCAGCAGAGCTTGGTGCTTTTCCTCAGAGCGGTCTGGGATGTACTTAAAAAATCAGGTTTATGTATTCTGAGGCGTACATGTTGCCCCTCAAGACACAGGCAACGTCCCAGATTTGTTTTTCAAACCCGATTTACGCAGTTGAAGTCTTTTTCGCTATATCAAAGCCCTCCTAATTTCGGTAAAAATTCCCTCTATTACATTGTAATGGAAAAACGGCGGAAATTCAATCCTCAACAATTCCCTGTATAGACAAAGGACAGATACTCTCTCGCCACATCGGCCAGCCGGTACACCCGCTCCACCAGCGTGGGTGCCTTGTCCGCCATCCGGTACCGGGGGAAGAACCGGGACAGGTGCAGAGGGATATTCCGATCCACCGATGCCAGCCACTGGGCCAGACTCCTGACCTCCTCCTCACTGTCATTTTCGTCGGGGATCAGGAGGGTAGTCACCTCCACATGGCACCGCTCCGCCGCCAGGACGATGGATCGCTTCACTGTCTCCAAATCGCCACCCAGCCTCTGGTACCACTCTGGGGTAAAACCCTTCAGGTCGATGTTGGCAGCGTCAATGAGCGGAAGCAGTTTCCGCCAGGGAACCTCCTCAATGATGCCGTTGGTGACCAGTACGTTGACCATCCCCCACTCATGGACCAATGCGGCGCAATCCCGGACGTACTCATAGCCGATCAGCGGCTCGTTGTAGGTATAGGCCACCCCAATGTTGCCGTAGGGCCGCAGCTCCAGCGCCTTGCTGGCCAGCGCCTCCGGGGACACCTCCGCCGTCTCAAGCTCCCCGTCTCCAGACATGGAAATCTCGTGGTTCTGGCAGAAGGGACAGCGCAGATTGCACCCAAAGCTGCCCACGGACAAAATCTTACTGCTGGGGTGGAACCGCCGCAGTGGCTTCTTTTCAATAGGGTCCAGGGCCAGGCTGGTCACCTTGCCGTAGTTCAGCGGAATGATTTTGCCATCCCGACAGGCCCTGGCCCGGCAGAAACCGGTCTGTCCCTCGGTCAGGTCGCAGTGGTGAAAACACAGTTCACAAATCATGTGTGACGCACCACCTCAAACCGCTCCAGGGTGTACTTCTCCCGGGCGCTGATGCCGCCCTTCTGCCGGGCGATATCGATCTGCTGCTCCACCATGTCTACTCCCTCCAAATCGGGCAGCAGCAGACCCCGCCGGCCGCCGCAGGAGACGATGACGCCGTACTTTTTCACGTCCAGCTCCGCCGGGGAGACGATGGGTTCCGGCTGGCCCAGCACGTCCACGCTGTACTCCAAACTGTCAAGTTCCGAAATAGTCACCGGCGGGAAGCGCGGGTCTCGGGCGCAGGCGGAAACGGCGTTCTGCACGATCTCCCAGGCCACGCTTTCAGTAGTCGGCCCGGTGGTCCCGATGCAGCCCCGGAGCTGGCCGCGGGCGTGGAGGGAGACGAAGGCCCCTGCGGCCTGGCCGGTCATTTCGTCAGGCAGGCCCTTCGGCAGCTGATCCAGCCGCTCTCCTGTTTTCACAAAGGTCTCCAGGGACAGCCGGGCCAGTTTGACCCAGGGGTCCTCGGAGGCTTTTTTCTCTGCCAGACGGGCGCGCTCCAGTTCCGCGCACTGTTCCCCAAAGCGTCGATCATCGTCCGGGCCGGTGACAGCAAAGATGGCCACTCCGTAGCCCACGCCGGTGACCCCCTCGTAGCTGAAGAGCTTCGCCTCCACAGCCTGTCCGTCCAGTGCGCCGGCCATGATTTGGAAGGAGCGCAGACCGCACTCCGCTGCCTGGTCGCAGAGGACGGGGTCTATGGTCAAAAAGCGCAGGAAGTCTCCGGCGGCCATTGCTTCGGTGACCTGACGGTCAAACTCCGGCCCCTCCGGAGCGAAGCCGTAGGGGCCGTCGTCCTTCAGCTTGTGGGACAGGTCACCGCTGGCAACGAACACCGCACGACGGCCCAAGTTCTCCACAGCCTGAGCGATGCACTGGCCTAGCCGATAGTGGTCCAACGGCGAGAATCCGGACAGGCCGATACGGAGGATGGGGCAGTCCACCCCGGCCTCCCGCATAAAGTACAACGGAACGAAGGTGCCGTGATCCAGGTACGGGTCCCGCTGACCCAGCGTCCCGACCTGGAGGCCAGCGGCCTCCCCGCAGCGGATGATCTCGTCCCGCAACGGGGCGTCGTACTCCACAACCATCTTTGTCTCAGGCGCGCCAAAAGCGGACATATCCCCGGTGGCGCCCCGGCCCGGAGAGATGTGGAAGTAGTCGGTGTACATGATTTGGTGGGGCGAGGTGACGACCAGCACCTCCGGCTCCCAGGCCGCCACCTGCTTCGCGGCGGTGCGGTAAGCGTCGATAGTGGTCTGGACCTCCTGCTCCCGCCCGTGTCCCACTGCGGGAATGATCAGCGGCGGGTGGGGGACAATCACTGCTCCAAGAATAGACATGTCAAATCCTCCTTACCAAAATAAACTGCACCTGTGTCTCCAAAGATAGGGCCGCGCTCACTGACGGTTCAGTTTCTCTCGTAGCTGCTCAATGATCTGTGCTTTCAGCGCCGCGTCGATCTCCGGCGTGATCTGCTCGATCGCGGCATCCCGGTCAGCCGCCGCCTGTGTTGCCCAAGCTTTGAAGTCCGCCTCACTCATGTTCCCCTTCATATAGCGGGCGTAGTATTTTTTGTAGGCCCGCTTGTAGAGTTTCCAGGTGTCCTCATCCTGAATCTTCTTCTCAAAGACCGCCCGCGCCCCAGCCTCCCGGCAGGTCTTGCTCTCCTCGCCGGGCGCGATGCGCTCGCAGTACATCGCCCGGTCTCCCTGCTCATGGAGGAACCAGCGTCCACACAGGCGGCACTGCCGGGGCGCGTTGCCGCGGAGGATCGACTTGCCCAACTCCACAAAGAGAAAATCGTGCAGAGAAGAAAAAGTGTATCGCTCTGTCATAATTCCGGTGCAGCCATCCGTTGGGTGGAATGCAAAACAAACCGAACAGCCAACCGCTTGTCCCTCCGGACAGAGAAACGTCGCCGCGTCTATTTCTCGCTCTCTCGCATAGGGCTGTAGGTGGCTGCCAAAAGTCTGAAGCTGGTGCTCCAGCTCATGCATCAGAGGAATGCCGTCGTTGGAGACTGGTCCAATATCTTCTCCGATGAAAAACGCTGTCACCGCAGCTCCGTATTTGAAAGGCCCTTGTTCTCTGATCCAATATTCTGTATCCCCAAAGTCCACAGTCAGCGGGAAAGTCAGTCTTGGAAAATTCATCGGAATTTCTCCTCTCACAAAATAGACTATTATTTTATTTTTAACTATTGACAATATTGCTCCGCTGTGTTACGATAGCCACATCAGTGAGTAGACTATATCACATCAGGAAGAAATAGTCAACCACCATCTGCACATCGATAACTGAATATTAACTGTGAAAGGAAGAAGCCAAAATGAAAGTATCTCAATTCAAAGACTACAGCGAACTGCCGCTGTTCCTCAATGCGGAACTGGTGGCAAAGGTATTGGGTGTCTCTCCCTCCAGCGGCTACGAGCTGATGCACGAACCTAGTTTCCCAATACTGAAAGTGGGTAGCCGTATGGTCGTACCCAAGGAGAAGTTCATCCAGTGGGTGGAGCAGAACACAGTTGGAGGGACACAGCTATGAGGCGGCACGCAACACCAATCGGCTGGCCACGCCGTAATCTGCGGCACTACCGATTCGCTATGCCCAATGCGGTGTGGGAGTACAAGCTCAAGCCGGTTGAGTTCATAATTTTTTCCTACCTCTGCTATCATCGTCCTTCTGGTACATTCACACCAGAAGTAATCGCAACAGATGTCCATATGACGACAAGCACAGTGAAAAAGTATCTGGAGGCTCTGATGGACAGAGGACTCGTCACTGCCGAACGATCTCTTGCGCTGGATGTTCAGTGCATCACCAGCGAAAAATTTTTCACTCTGCCCAACGAGGTGTTCCTGCTGCAGCTTCCGCCCTCTGCGTTTATGGTCTACTCCTACCTGCTGTTGATCGAGGACCGTCGAACGCACAACTGCCACCCAAGCTACAACACCATCTCTGCGGTGACCGGAGTCTCTAAGAACACCGCAATGAAAAGTATCGGTACCCTGCTGGAAATGGGACTGATTACTGCGGAGTCCAGCAGCTACTTCGACAAGCGCGGAATGAAGTGGAATGGCAACAACCTCTACACGATCCTGCCTGTGCGGGCGGCGATGGATGCGTTCAACCAGCGACAGCTTCATCAACTGGAGTTGGACACGGAGTGTAGGCGTGTTCTCCGACGGCAAGCGGAATACGACCACCGTCACCCCAGAGCGGCCCTGTGTGCCCCGGACTCCGCTCCGGCAGCACCTGACCCGTCCCAACAGTGCAAACCGCTGTGCGCCAGTTGAACGCCAGTGTACGAGGGGACGGTGAGAAGCAGGAGAAAGCGCCGGCGCTTTTGCTACGCCGGTGCGGTCACAACCACCCGCAGTGCGGGCGGTTTCAGGAACGGGAGCTGACGCTTTTTTACAGGCTGACATTTTTGATTGACGCTGATTTCCGAAAGAGCAAAGGAAAAAGCCACTGTTTCAAGATTTCCAATAACGCTATTGCGGAAAAAGGAGGGTTTACACATGAAAGAAGAGAAAAATCGCCACACCGTCTGGCTGACGGATGAGGCCTGGAACAAAGTCAAGGATCACTACCGCACCGACAACTGCTCCACACAGAATGAGTACATCGAGAAAGCGATCCAGTTCTACTCCGGCTATCTGGATACCGAACAGGCCTACAGCTATCTGCCCCGTGTCCTCGCGGAGATGCTGGAGGGCAAACTGGATGTTCTGGGTGGCCGAATCGGGAAACTGCTGTTCAAGCTGTCGGTGGAGGAGGCGATCATGGCACAAATCGTTGCCTACGGGTTCAATGTGGATCTGGACACGCTAAAAAAGGTACGGGTCAACTGTATCAAGGACATCAAAGAAACGAACGGCGAAGTCGATTTTGAAGACGCCTACAAATATCAAAAGAGGCTCGACTGATGCAGGGACTGGTTCAAAAAAGCGGATACATCAAACCGGGTGACGGTGCCGGACACTACGCGGAGTACATCGGCACCCGGGATGGTGTGGAGTTGCTGAACGCCGGCGACCAGTACCTAAAGTACATCGCGGAGCGTCCAAGGTCTCACGGCCTGTTCTCCAACGCCGAGAGTACAAACCTCGATGACACAATGAAGGAGGTTAACAACCACCCGGCTCCCGTCTGGACGTTCATCTACTCGCTCAAACGGGAGGACGCCGTCCGGCTGGGGTACAACTCGGCGGAGAGCTGGCGGAAGCTCCTTCTGGCTCACCAGACGGAACTGGCGGAGGCGATGAAGATACCGCCCAACCAGTTCCGCTGGTGCGCCGCCTTTCACGATGAGAAGCACCACCCCCACATCCACATGATGGTCTGGTCCGCTGATTCAAAGCAAGGCTATCTGACCGAGCAAGGCATCGAGACGATGCGCTCCAAACTGACCAACGATATTTTTCAAGATGAACTCCTGCACCTCTACAAACAAAAGGACCTGTCCTATCAGGAAGTGCGCGATACAGCGCAGGAGGCAATGCGCAATCTAATCCGAGAGATGAAGTCCGGAATCTGTGACTGTCCTGTCATTGAGGACAAGCTGTTCACTCTGGCCGAGATGCTCCAGGACGCTAAGGGCAAAAAGATGTACGGTTATCTGAAAAAGCCGGCCAAGGCCCAGGTGGACGCCATCGTGGATGAGTTGGCGCGGCTCCCAGCGGTGGCGGAGTGCTATGAGGTCTGGAACAAGCTGCGAGACGAGTTGGAAAATTACTACAAGGACAAACCCAGAGAATGTCTGCCGCTGTCTCAGCAGAAGGAGTTCAAGTCGATCAAGAATATGGTCATCCGGGAAGCGGAGTATATCCTGTTGGGTGAAGTTACCTTCGAGGATGAGCAGATGGATGACGAGCCGTTCGAGGAGGAAAATGTCCCAGTCCCTCATACGCACTGGCAGATGGTGAACGCATATCGGGGAGCCCAGCATGTCCTCTGCGATGACGACTCAACCTGGGCGGAACAGGAGGAGGTTGTCCAAGTGCTGGAACAGCTTTGGGACGCCGGCCTTACAGTGGCGGCGCACCAGTTGGGTAAGTGCTGGCGGGATGGTTTAGGTGTCCTGCCGGACGATGATAAAGCAGAGCTGTGGTTCCGCCGCTCCGCTGAGGCTGGAAATGACTTCTCCCAATACGCACTGGGCAAGCTCCTGCAAAGCAGGAAACGGATTAAGGAAGCTGTCGACTGGTATGAAAAAGCCGCCGCCCAAGGCAATCAGTACGCCAACTACCGTCTGGGCAAGCTCTATCTCCAAGGTGAGGATGTTCCCAAAGACACGGCCAGGGCCATCAGCTACCTGACCCGATCGGCTAAAGGTAGAAACCAGTACGCCCAATACGTTCTCGGTAAGCTGTATCTGGACAGACAGGATCATGAACAGGCCTACTACTGGTTCTCGCAGGCAGCCGCTCAGGGAAACGAGTACGCTCAGTTTTTCCTGGACCGCTGGGACTGCCTGAAGCCTCCCACGGTCATGCTGTCAGTCACTCGACTGCTCCATCACATGGGCCGTATCTTCCAAGAGCAGATACCGGCCCCGTCTGTCCCTGGCGGTATTCGGATCGACCGGAAGCGGCTGGCACAGCTCAGAGAAAAGAAGATCGCAATGGGACACAAGCCGGATGACCACGAGGAGCAGACACCAAGCTGGACGATGACAATGGGATAGCTGTCAACTGCACCACTGTCTCCAAAGATAACAAACGGCGTCCAAAATTCAAATGATAAATTTCTGATAACTCTGCAGTGAACCTATGGCTATTGTGGCCGCACAATGGTATGTTGTGTGGCTAAGGAGGCGATGTATAATGGCAAAAAAGAGAGCTAACGGCGAGGGCAACATCCGCAAACGCAAGGACGGACGGTGGGAGGGACGCTACACAGTGGGTTACGACCCAGCCACTGGAAAACCAATCAGCAAAAATGTCTTGGCTAAGACGCAGAAAGAGTGTAAAGAAAAGCTGAGACTGGCCCAAGAGGAGGCTGGCAAAATCAATTTCATCAAGACCGACCAGTATACAGTAGGGCAGTGGGCAACTCTCTGGTTTGAAAACTACGCCAAGCCGTCCATTCGAGAAACGACTGCAGCCTATTACAAAAACTACATCGACAAGCACATCATTCCACACATCGGGAAAATCAAGTTAAATAAGTTGACAACTTTGGATCTCCAGCAATTCTACAACAAGGTCAAAGAGGGAGGGAGAGTACAGAGATACGAAGGGATGCAGAACCTGAGCCTGAGCAACAAGACAGTGCGCGGCCTCCATGCGATGCTGCGGCAATGCTTGGAACAGGCGGTTAAAGAGCGGCTAATCCCATATAATCCGGCTACAGGGTGCAGACTGCCGCCAAAAGAGAAAAAAGAGATGCAGGTAATTCCACCGGAGAAAATTGGCGACTATCTGAGAGCGGCGGAGGAGCACGGTGTCCTGCCAATGTTCTATCTGGAGCTGACCACCGGGTTAAGGAGAGGTGAACTTGTGGCCCTGCTCTGGAGCGACTTGAATGTAAAGGAGCAGACCTTGTCAATCTCGAAGTCCGCGGGGCGGATCAATGGCGAGGTGAAAGTCAGCCAGCCCAAGACAGCGAACTCGGTGAGAACGATATATCTGCCGAAAGAAACGGTGGACCTGCTGGTGGAGGAGCACAGAAAGCACATCTTCAACAAATATATGTTTCCCTCGCCGGTCACTGGCGGAATGTACGGCCCAGACTGCGTAGGAAGATTGCACAAAACCTTGCTGAAAAAGGCCGGAATCACAGAAAAAGTGAGATTTCATGACCTCAGACACACATTCGCGACATTAGCAATTCAGAGCGGCGTAGACGCAAAAACGGTCTCCAGCATCCTGGGACACTACTCAGCGGGGTTTACGCTGGATACCTACACCCATGTGACAGGAGATATGCAGAAAGAGGCGGCGAAGCGGGTTGGAAGTCTTATCGCCCAAGCGGTATAAAGCATAAAGGCTATACAGACAAGAACGAGGAAGCGCTGGATAAAATCGACGCTTCCTCAAAAATTTCCCGTTTGGGTCAGGTTTGGGTCAAAGAAAAATTGAGCAGAGAAAAAGCGAGGAAAAAGTTGCAAAAGCCCGCTGAAATCTGATGATTTCAGCGGGCTTTTGGTCCGAGTGGCGGGATTTGAACCCACGGCCTCTTGGACCCGAACCAAGCGCGATACCAAGCTTCGCCACACCCGGATTTGGTTAGCTTAACTATTATATTTGTTTTTCCTCCGCCTGTCAAGAGGAATATTCCTGATTTCTCCGGAATAGACTGACAAAAAACGGACAGGGGAGGGGCAGCCATGTACAGCCAGGGCACACAGGCGGTCAGCCACAGAAGGAATGTTCGATATTACAGCACCTCGCCGGCCGCCCGCCGGCGGCGGGAGGCTTCCAGTCAGGAGCAGGTCCGGCTGCTTCAGCTGGCGGTCTGTCTGGCGCTGTTTCTGGCCATTTTCCTGTGGAAAGGGGTGTTTCCCCAGAAGCTGGGACAGGTGCGGGACGACCTTCTGGCCCTTATCACCACCGACCTGGACCTGCAGGGCACGTTGGCCGGGCTGGGGGAGTCTCTAGCCGGAGAGGGGACGGTGCTGTCGGAGTTTGGGACCTTCTGCCTGGAGGTCTTTGGCGCCGAGCCCCGCGAGGAGGCGCCGGAGCCCGCAGAGCCGCTCCCGCCGTTGCCCCAGGGGGCGGGGCTGCTGGAGGATGAACTGCATTTCCTCAGCCGGAGCTCCGACGCCGCGGCCCGCATCTCCCACTATGCAGACCTGACCCGGTACGGACTGACGGCCACCCCGGTGGAGCCCGCTCCGGAACCGGAACCGAAGCCGGAACCCGCCCCGCCGGAGGAGCCGGCCGCCGTACCGGCGGTGGGGACGGTAATCTCGGTGTCCGACTACAGCGGCGACCCGCTGCCCAACAACTACACCATGGACCAGCTGTCCCTGGGAGAGCTGGAGACGGTTACGCCGGTGATGGGACACCTCAATTCAGAGTACGGCTACCGGGACCACCCCATCAACGGCCGCTACCAGTTCCACGGCGGGGTGGATATCGGCGGACAGAGCGGGGACCCCATCGGGGCCTTCGCCGCAGGGACGGTGGAGTACACCGGCGAGGACGACTCCTACGGGCTGTACCTCCAGGTGGACCACGGAAACGGTGTAAAGTCATTTTACGCACACTGCAGCAGGATCGTTGTGACCAAGGGGCAGGTGGTTGCGCTGGGGGAAAAGGTGGCCGAGATCGGCTCCTCCGGCTCCGCGACCGGGCCCCATCTCCATTTGGAGCTGAAATATAACAAAATGCACCTGAATCCCGTCTATTATGTGGATATTTTGGAGCAATGACGGGGCAGGGCAGGGTGGAGGTGACCGGCGGCTTTCTGCTGCTGGTGGCCTGGCTGAACTATCTGGACCGCTCCTTTGTGGTGCCGCTGGCCCTGGCCGCCTGCGGCGTCCACGAGCTGGGGCACATTTTTGTCATCCGCCGGATGGGCGGAGCTATAAAGGGAATCCGCCTTACAGCAGTTGGGGCGGAGCTGATCCTGTCCCGCCCTCTGGGCTATTGGCAGGAGGGGCTGTCCGCTCTGGCGGGGCCGGGGGCCAATCTGCTGCTGGCCCTGATCTGCTGCAACGGGAAGGGGTGGCTCACCTTTGCCGGCCTCAACCTGGCCCTGGCCCTATTCAACCTGCTGCCGGTGGGGCGGCTGGACGGAGGGCGGGCTCTCCGCTGCACCCTGGCCCTGCTGGCCGGCCCGGAGCCGGCGGAACGGCTGGGCGGCTGGCTGGACGGCCTGTGCACCGCCGCAGCCCTGGGGGCGGGGCTCTTTCTGGCGGTGTTCCGGGGGAATTATACCCTGCTGCTGGTGGCAATTTGGCTGCTGGCCCTGCTTTTACGAAATATTTCCCCATTTCCCAGAAATAAAGCTTGCCAGCGGGGCCGGAAAAAGGTACAATAATTTTTATGTTTTACGGATGAGCTGGGGGTAACATGATGAACCGTACCTTGGAATATATCCTGCCAAAAGTGCAGAAGCCGGCCCGGTATACCGGGGGAGAGTACAACGCCGTGGTCAAGGACAAGCGGGAGGTAGACGTCCGCTATGCCCTGTGCTTTCCCGATACCTACGAGATCGGCATGTCCAACCTGGGCTGCCGCATCCTCTACGGGGTGATGAACCAGCGGTCGGACGTGTGGTGTGAACGCTGCTTCGCCCCTTGGGGGGACATGGAGGAGGAGATGCGCCGGGAGGGCCTGCTCCTCTACGGCCTGGAGAGCGGCGACCCCATCGCCGACTTTGACATCATCGGCTTCTCCCTGGGCTACGAGATGGCCTATACCAACGTGCTCAACATGCTGGACCTGGCCGGGCTGGCCCTGCGCAGCGCCGACCGGACCGACTTCTCCCCGCTGATTGTGGCAGGGGGGACCTGCTGCTACAATCCCGAGCCCCTGGCCCCCTTTGTGGACTTCTTCGTGCTGGGCGAGGGGGAGGACGTCACCCTGGAGTACATCGACCTCTACCGCCAGGCCCGGGACGAGGGCTGGTCCAAAGAGGAATTCCTGCTGGAGGCGGCCAAGATTGAGGGCATCTATGTGCCCTCCCTCTACGAGCCGGTGTACCGCCCCGACGGCACTCTGGAATCGGTTGACATAAAGCCGGGGAGCGGGGCGCCGGAGACTGTCACCAAGCGGATTGTCCAGGACTTCGACAAGGCCTATTTCCCGGTGAAGACCATTATCCCCTCCACCGAGATCGTCCATGACCGGGTGATGCTGGAGCTGTTCCGGGGCTGCATCCGGGGCTGCCGGTTCTGCCAAGCGGGCTACGCCTACCGGCCGGTACGGTCCCGCAGCCCGGAGCTGCTGGCCCAGTACGGCAAGGCGGCCTGCGAGGACTCGGGCTATCAGGAGATGACCCTGTCCTCTCTCTCCTCCACCGACTACCCCGATCTGCTCCCCCTGTGCGACGACCTCCTGGACTACTGCGCCCCCCGGGATATCGGCCTGTCCCTGCCCTCCCTGCGGGCGGATACCTTCTCCATGAGCCTGATGGAGCGGCTCCAGCGGGTGCGCCGGGGCGGTCTCACCTTTGCCCCCGAGGCGGGCACCCAGCGGCTCCGGGACGCCATCAACAAGAATCTCCGGGAGGAGGACCTGCTCACATCCTGCAAAACCGCCTTCGCCGGGGGGTGGAGCGGGGTGAAGCTCTACTTTATGCTGGGCTTGCCTACCGAGACCAACGAGGACGTGCTGGGCATCGCTGACTTGGCCCGTAAGGTCTACTTCACCTGGCGGGAGTACAGCCCCAACAAGGCCCGGGGGGTGCGGATCACTGTGTCTACCTCCTGGTTTGTTCCCAAGCCCCACACCGCATTCCAGTGGGAGGGGCAGATTCCCGTGGAGGAGTACCAGCGGCGGGTAAACCTCCTGCGGGACGCCCTGAGACGGGACAAGTCCATCACCTACAACTGGCACGACCCCCAGACCAGCTATCTGGAGGCCATTTTATCCCGGGGGGACCGCCGTCTGGCCGACGTGCTGGAGTGGGTTTGGGCCCACGGGGGGAAGATGGACTCCTGGACGGAATATTTTGACTACCAGCGGTGGCTGGACGGCCTGGCCGCCTGCGGGCTGGATGGGGACCTTTACGCCCACCGGGAGCGCCCTCAGGATGAGATATTCCCCTGGAGCCGGCTGTCCACCGGGGTGAGCCGTGAATTTTTGTGGCGGGAGCGGGAGCTGTGCTATCAGTCGGTTACCACTCCCGACTGCCGCACCCGCTGTTCCGGCTGCGGGGCCAATAAGCTGTTGGAAGGGGGGAGGACCTGTGGCTGACCGGCTGTTGTTCACCAAAACGGGACGAGCCCGGTATATCTCTCACCTGGACCTGATGCGCACCTTCCAGCGGGCTTTTTCCCGGGCGAAAGTCCCCATTAAGCACACCGAGGGCTTCAATCCCCACCCCTTCGTGTCCATCGCCCTGCCCCTGTCGGTGGGGTTCTCCAGCCAGTGCGAGATTCTGGAGTTCGGCCTGCTGGAGGGGACAAGCTATGAGGAGGTGCCGGAGCGGCTTACCGCCGCCATGCCTGAGGGCATCATTGTCCACCGGTGCTATCCGGCGGAGCGGAAGCTGAAGGAACTGCGTTATGTTAACTACATCATGACCTTCGACTACCCCGAGGGCCGGCCCCAGGAGACCGAGTCTGCCATGGCCGCCCTGCTGGGCCGGGAGAGCCTGGTGGTAAAGAAGAAGTCCAACAAGGCCAAGGCCGGCTTTACGGAGGTTGACATCATCCCGCTGGTCCGCGGCTGGCGCATGGAGTGCCAGAGCGACACCATGATGGTGGACCTGGTGGTGTCCGCCCAGAACCCCGGCCTCAATCCCGACCTGATTCGGGCCGCTTTCTGCGCCGAATACCCGGAATACACCCCCGATTTTGTTACCTTCCACCGCCGGGACGTGCTGGACGGGGAGGGGAGGATGTTCCGGTAAAAGCCTCCCTCTTTGAGGGAGGTGCCCCAGTGCGCACACTGGGGCGGAGGGAGTTCGTTGCAGGGGGCTCCCTCAGTCAGCCCTTCGGGCTGCCAGCTCCCTCAGAGAGGGAGCCTTTTGAGAGGAACGATATTATGTATACCTATGAATATGAGCGGATTTATGCCAAAGGATATATTCGGCTGAGGATTGAAGATCATGAAGAAGTGATTACTCGGCGAGCCGGGGAAGGATGGCGGTATGTGGGTTTTGTCCCTATTGCGCAGAGCGCGGAAGGTCTGATTCTGGAGATGGACCTGGTCTTTGAGAAGGAGCTGCCATGAAAAAGCTGTTTACCATGATCCGCCGGGGCAATCTGGAGGAGGTCGCGGCCATTCTGGACAAAAAACCGGACCTGATTTCCTGTCTGGCCAAGGCTCCGCCCAAGAAGGACGACGGCCAGTCCCCGCTGATGGTGGCCATCAAAAGCGACAACCTGGAAGTGGCCCACCTGCTCCTGGACCGGGGGGCGGATGTGAACTTTGCGGACGCCGTCAACCCCTACGGCAACAATTTCGGCGCACCCATCTGGTACGACGCCATCGTCCAGTGCTTCATGCGTGCGGGGCACACCGTCGGCCCCGGTCCGGAGCGAAGTAAGGGCTATTTCCTGCTCCTGCGCCGCCTGCTGGACATGGGGATGGACCCTAACCCAAAGACCTCCCACGGTCTCACCGCCTGGCAGCACGCCCTGGAGCAGTATGACGAGTTCGCCCACAGTTCCTATCCCAGCTACTACGTGGAGGAGAGCAAGGAGGAAAACCGGCGGCTGCGGGAGATGCTCAAGGCGGTGCTGGACGAGCTTCTCAAGCACGGGGCAGACATCCACGATTTCAGGCCGCCCAATAAGGAGGGCCTGTCCCATGTCTCGGTGATCCTGCGGAACATGGAGGAAGGCCGGGAGCTGCTGGACGGGATGCGCGGCCTGGACCCGAATTCTGATATGTTCAAGCCCTACACCGAGACATACCGGGGAAAGGAACGGCTGGTCACGCCCTACTACACAGTGGAGGACTACCGACAGCAGTACGAGACCAAATGGCGGGAGCTGGAGCCCATTTTGCGGGCCTACTACGAGAAGAAATGATGTAGGGGCGGATATCATCCGCCCGTATGTAGGGCGTGACCACCGGGCACGCCGGTCTGTAGTAAAACGGCGCGCCGAGTCGTCGCGCCCTACAAAAAGGAGATGCAAAAAATGGAAAAACCCACTCAGTACAGTCTTACCTGGACGGTAGACGACACCATGACCGCCAAGCGCATCGGCGCTGCCGGAGCCGAGATCCTGTCCACCCCCAACATGCTGGCCCTGATGGAGGCCTGCGCCCTGGAGCTGGCCCAGGAATATCTGGACGAGGGCTTCACTACTGTGGGCGCGGAGGCCCACATCCGCCATCTGGCCCCCACCCCCGTGGGGATGCAGGTGACCGCCACCGCCACCCTGCGGGAGGTCGAGCGGCGGAAGATGTGGTTTGACATCGAGGTCCACGACGAGAAGGGCAAGTGCGGCGAGGGCTCCCACCTGCGGATTATGGTGCCCCAGAAGGACCGGAGCCAGAGCTGAGCCCAACTCAACCGCTGGTTTGGTGACTTTTTGCCTGGGATGCGGTATCATTCCAGGCAGGAGGTGCAAAATTCCATGGACAACATCACAACCGGCAGCTTCATCAAGCAGCTGCGAAAAGAGAAGGACATGACCCAGAAGCAGCTGGCCGACCTGCTGCACATCACCGACCGGGCGGTGTCAAAGTGGGAACGCGGCGTCTGTGCCCCCGATATCTCCCTTTTGGAGCCGCTGGCAGAAATTTTAGAGGTCTCCATTGTGGAGCTGATCCAGGGGGAGCGGGCCGAAGCACCCCAGGAGGCGGAGGCCAGCGCAAAGGAGATTATCAGCTACTCTCAGAACGAGGTGAGACGCAAGGTCCGGGGGGTTCAGAAAAAGTATTTGTTGATCGCCGCCCTGGTGCTTGCTTTGGCCGCGCTCATTGGCGGAGTCCTCCTGTGGAGGAGCGGGCGGCTGTTTATTCTGGACGAGGTGTTTTCCCCTGATGGAACGTGCCGCACCACGGTGTACAGCAAGCGGCTGAATGGAAGATCTTTCTCTTTTGAGGACGAAATCTCCGTTATTACGGAACAGGAAGACGGCTTACAGTGGCGAGTCATCTACGGAGATTGTACCTATCAGGGCCTTTGGTGGTCGCCGGACAGCAGAAAGTACGTTCTGGCTCTGGACTATGCTGATGAAAACCGCCTGACTTTGAGCTGGCTGGACAGAAATTCATCAAGCAATCTGAACGCCTACCTCTCTATGGGGGTGGAGACAACGGAGCTGCGTAAATACGGCTACAGCACCCCCGACGGCTGGCCGGAGATCGAGTACCAGTTCTTGCAGTGGGGGACAGACAGCGCCTCCATGCTGGTCTACTATGTGTTCGAGGACAGCGTGGGGGAGGACCACTCCGGATACTTTTGGTACAACTGCGAGACAGGGGCCGTCGATGGGATTTTGGAGATGGACAGCCGGTAGGAAAATTTATCCTGAAAACCTCTTGACAACGGCATGGGGGATGTGATAACATGCCCCATACAACAAAGGGGAGTAGTCGGCGCGCCTTTTCCGGCGCGTGGCGCCAGTCAACAAGCATGTGCGGGCCGTGAGCCCGCTCTGGCTGTGCCTGAAATGACCAGACCTGCGTTCCGAATTTCGGAGCGCAGGTCTTTTTTGATAGATGCCCCAAAATTGGAAAGGATAAAGAAAAAGGAGTGCGGGAATTATGGATTTTTCATTTCTCTGGCAGGGACTGCTGTCCATCACCTGGCAGCAGCTGGTGATGTATGTCATCGGCGGGCTGCTCATCTACCTGGCCATCGAAAAGGGCTTCGAGCCCGCTCTGCTCATGCCCATGGGCTTCGGGGCCATCCTGGTAAACCTGCCCCTGTCCGGGGTGGTAAACCAGTTCAGCGCCGGAATAGGGGAGACCCCGGGCATCATTCAGTGGCTCTTTGAGGTGGGCATTGAGGCCAGCGAGGCCATGCCCCTGCTGTTGTTCATCGGCATCGGAGCCATGATCGACTTCGGCCCCCTGCTGGCCAACCCCAAGCTGTTCCTGTGCGGCGCGGCCGCCCAGGCGGGCATTTTCCTGACCATCATTATTGCCGTCCTGCTGGGCTTTGACATCAAGGATGCGGCCTCCATCGGCATCATCGGCGCGGCCGACGGCCCCACGTCCCTGCTGGTGTCCCAGACCCTGAAGTCCAACTTCGTGGGGGCCATCGCCGTGGCGGCCTACTCCTATATGGCCCTGGTGCCCATCATCCAGCCCTTCGCCATCAAGCTGGTGACCACAAAGAAGGACCGGGCCATGAAAATGCCCTACAAGCCCCAGGGCGTCACCCGCCGGATGCGGATTTTCTTCCCCATTGTGGTCACGGTAATCGCCGGGCTGGTGGCCCCCGCCTCGGTGGCGCTGGTGGGCTTCCTCATGTTCGGCAACCTGATCCGGGAGTGCGGCGTGCTGTCCACCCTGTCCAACACCGCCCAGAACGACCTGGCCAACCTGATTACCCTGCTGCTGGGCATCACCATCTCCTTCTCCATGAAGGCGGACCAGTTCGTCCGGCCCGAGACCTTCATGATTATGGGTCTGGGCCTGGTGGCCTTCGTGCTGGATTCGGTGGTGGGCGTACTGTTCGTCAAGGTTCTGAACATCTTCACCCCCAGCAACAAAATCAACCCCATGGTGGGCGCGGCGGGCATCTCGGCCTTTCCCATGTCCTCCCGGGTCATCGAGAAGCTGGGCCAGGAGGCCGACAGCCAGAACCATCTGCTGATGCACGCCATTGCCGCCAATGTGTCCGGGCAGATCGCCTCGGTGGTGGCCGGCGGCGTGGTGCTGCAATATTTTGCCAATCTGGGCTGACAGGAGGAAAACGCAATGAATGAGAATTTAATGCAGGCCCTGGAGATGCTGGGGCAGGGGATGCTGGGTATTTTCGTGGTGCTGGGCATCATCGCCCTGCTGGTGGTGCTCATGCAGAAGCTGGGCGGAAAGAAGTGACGCAGCGCCTGTAATGGGAAATAACCTTACAGCCAATCGGCCACCACATCGGCCAGTCCGGCGGGTCCCACCCGGTTGTCCACCAGGAGGGCCATCAGCTCGTCGATGCGGACGGCGCTGGTGGTGATGCCCGGAATGGAGACGTCGCCGCCGGACTCCTCCGCAATTCGGACGCCGTAGTTTTCACAGAAGAAACGGGGGGTCTCCTCCTGGTCAACGGTGAGAAAATAGTGGAAACGGCGAGGGTTTCCTCTCTGGTCTGCACATTGGCGGGTCGCAATCTTCATTTCCATGATATGGTGTCTCCTTTCCTGTAAAGGTTTTGACAGGCACATTATATAGTGTGTGCCCGGAAAGGAAAAGAGAAAGATATCGCAGGAAATTTGCAGGTCCGACTTTCTTCGCCCATTTCACCTGCGAGGGATGTTATATGCTGTCGCAGGGCGGGGATTTATAAAAAAAATTTTTCATTTCGACATTTTATTTCCGTAAATCGGTATCCCTTTACAGAGCAAAAAAAGCACCAAATATCCACGGGAGAATTTGGGCGAATGTTACAGTCTGATAGGGGTCAGCAAAGAAAGGGGAGAGGCTGTAAAGGGAAATCCTTTACAGCCTCTCTTGCGGTATCACAGCTTAAAATCCTCCTCTGACAGGGCCGTGCCCGCCAGCTTGGCGGGACGGGGCGGTATCCGCTTCAACGGATCGTACCGGAAGGAGGAGCAGTGGGAGCCGGCGGACATGACCCCTTTTCTGGGGCAGACCACCTGGTCGCGGTCCAGCTCCCGCCCGTGGGCGCAGTAGGCGCACCGGGGGTCAATAGACGTCTGAAACAGCTTCATGGGGGCGCACTCCCTTCCTGACATTCGTTCTGACGGCTATTATACTACAGACCGCCGCCTTTTTCCACTGTTTTTTTGTACCACCCAGACGGTCAGGGCCAGAAAGGCCAGCCACACGCCCCAGGCGGCCACGGCGGAGAGGGTGAGGGCCCGGTGGAAGTCCAGGCCGGCGATGGCCTCTGTCTGCTCAGCCAGGTAGACGGAGGCCGGGCTGCTCAGGGGGACGGCCCGGAAAATTAGATGGGCCAGCAGGGCGGACAGGCCGCCGTGGAGCAGCTTTCCCACCACGTAGGTGCGCACGGACAGGCCGCTGTCCCCCAGGAAGGCCAGCACCTGACAGTGGACGGACACCCCCGCCCAGCCCAGCATAAAGGCGGCCATGGACAGCCGCCCGGACAGGGCGCCGTCGGTAAGGGAGGACACCCCGGAGGACACCTCCACCAGTCCGGTGAGCAGCCGCTCCGCCCAGGTCTGGTCCATCCCCAGGGGGGCCAGCAGGGCAGATAGAAGGCCGCCCAGCAGCTCCAAAATGCCTGCGTGGGCCAGGATACGCAGAAATACAGTAAAAAACAGGATGAAGGCGCAGATATTCAGGGTGGACTGCATAGCGCCGAGGACGGACTGGGTAAAGGCCTTGGGAAAGCTGGCGGTCTGGAACTGGGGACCTCCGTTGCGCCGGGTCTGGGGACCGTCGCCGGGCCTGTAGAACCGGAACAGCACCCCCACCAGCAGGGAGGCCAGCAGGTGGGCCAGGTAGAGAAGCAGGCCCACCGTCCCGCTCCCGAACACCCCGGCCCCCACCACCCCCAGGATAAAGGCGGGCCCGCTGTTGTTGCAGAAGGCCAGCATCCGCTCCGCCTCGGTACGGGAGCACTGGCCGTTTTCGTAAATCTGGATGGCCGTCCGGGCTCCCACGGGGTAGCCCCCTATAAAGCCCAGGGCCAGGGCGGTGGCGCAGTTTCCGTTAACCCGAAAGAGGGGGGCCATCACCGGCTCCAGCAGCCTGCCCAGGTACCGGGACATCCCCAGCTCCACCACCAGGGAGGACAGCACAAAAAAGGGGAACAGGGAGGGGAGAATCACGTTGCCGCATAGGGCTACCCCGTCCCGCATGGCCTCCATGGCCTGCTCGGGCCACAGGATCAGGGCCAGGGTGGCCCAGAGAAGTCCTGCGCCCAGTAAAATGTCCCGGTACTGAGCCTTGCCTACAAGCTTCCCCATGTCCGCACACCCCCTCAGAAAATTTCCTCTGAGAGGATATGCGCAGACACCGGTTTTCTTGCCTGTCCCAGGAAAACGGATTCAGGCTACGGTATGTAGGATGACTGTATCGCTGCGCACTGTTCGATACGCTTTTGCAGCTTTTGTTCCGCGTCAATGAGATAGTGCCAGACCGCATTGAAGCCGTCCGCATAGGGGTCTCTCACCTGTGCCAGCCCCATGGTCATAATGCCGATTGCGTTAATGCCGTCGTGGATGTGATTGGCCGCGTCCTCCAAATCAATCAAAGCTTGTCGATACTCCATATTTTCCTCCTTGCTTTTCACCGGGAGGAGTGGTATAGTTAGATTTACCAGACCTCCGGGTGTGGTGTTTTTAGAGTGTTGGTGTTGTTTGATGGGCCGCCAACACTCTATTTTTCTTGATCCAAAAGCAGATGGATACCGCGGCGGATGGCCTCCGTTCTGGTGACACCGTGTTTCTCGCAATATGCCAGCAGCCGGGTATTAGTATCCTGGTCAAAACGTACCTGTAAACCGAAGCTGAGCGGATTTTCTGCTTTTGGACGCCCTGTGCGTGGGCTCACTTCATCACCTACTTTCTGCACCCTAAAATATATCATAGTTGTTAGGATGCAAAAAGTCAAGGGTTTTTTTAAATCGTAAGAAAACAATTGCAGAGTGGGAAAATTTACAGTATAATAGGCGGGTACGAAAGGGGGCGGGGGCTATGGAACAGCATGAGATCACCCAGGCGGGGCCGCTGCTGGACGATCAGGGCAACCTGCGGGAGGCGGGCTACGCCAGGCGGATGCTGCCGGTCTACGACAGAAACGACGTGAAGGGTCACGCCATGCGTATCAAAGAGTGGGACTACTACCTGGTGATGAACGGCCAGTTTGCCCTGGCGCTGACCATTGCGGACAACAGCTATATGGGTCTGGACTCCATCTCCCTGCTGGATTTCTGGGAGAATACCCAGATCACTAAGAGCCCCATGCGCCTGCTGCCCATGGGCTCAACCGGGATGCCCTCCTCCTCGCTGGAGGGGGACAGCGCCTCCGGTGGCCGTGGCTACTCCCTGCTGTTCCGGCGGGAGGAGGACCAGCGGCAGCTCTACGCCCACATGGAGCACTTTGACGGCCGGGATGCGCTGGACGCGCACATCATCCTCACCCACGAGCCGGAGGAGTCCATGGTCATCTGCACCCCCTTTGACAAGCCCGGCCACTTCTATTTTAACCAAAAGATCAACTGTCTGCGGGCTTCGGGCAAGGTGACGGTGGGGGAGCGAGAGTACATGCTGGACCCCTCCGACTCCTTCGCTGTGCTGGACTGGGGCCGTGGGGTGTGGACCTACCACAACACCTGGTACTGGGCTTCCGCCTCCGGCCTGGTGGAGGGGGTGCCCTTCGGCTTCAACCTCGGTTACGGATTTGGAAATACCTCCGCAGCCACGGAAAATATGCTGTTCTATAACGGAAAGGCCCACAAGCTCTCCAAGGTCCGCTTCCGCATCCCCGGCCGCCGCCGCAAGCGCCGGTATATGGAGCAGTGGGAGTTTACCAGCGACGACGGCCGGTTTGAAATGCGCTTCGAGCCCGTGCTGGACCGCTCCGCCTGCACCAGCGCCGGGGTGATTAAATCGGACCAGCACCAGATTTTCGGAAGGTTTACCGGCCTGGCCCTGCTGGACGACGGCACCGAAATTTTTGTCAAGGATTTTCTTGGCTTTGCCGAGGAAGTGGAGAACAAATGGTGAGCCGCTCCCTGCCCCAGCAGCGCCTGGTGGACACCCCTCGGGGCTCCCTCACCTATACCCTCACCCGGAAGCGGGTGAAAAACCTCAACCTGCGGGTGGGGGCCGGGGGGGAAATCATGGTGTCCCTGCCCCTGACCTGCTCCGTAAAGCAGGCGGACGACTTCATCCGGGAGAAAAGCGGCTGGATTCTGGACGCCGTCGCCCGCCGGGAGGGGCGGCAGACGGAGCCTCTGCCCCCGGTGTCCCGGGAGGTGTGCGCCCGGCTGCTGGCGGAGGCCCTGGCCCGGATGTATCCCCTGGTGGAGCCCCTGGGGGTGGCCTTCCCGGCCCTGAAGCTGCGGAAGCTGAAAAGCCAGTGGGGCAACTGCCACTGGGCCCAGGGGTACATCACCCTGAACACCGCCCTGGCCCGGTGCCCGGAGGAGCTGCGGGACTATGTGGCCCTCCACGAGCTGGTCCACTTCCTCCACCACGACCACGGGCCGGGCTTTTACGCCCGGATGGACGGCCTTATGCCCGACTGGCGGCGGCGGCGGAAGGCATTGAAGTGCTACAGCGGTGCGCTGGAGCGGGAATGAATCGGAAAGGTGTGAACACTATGGCATACCGCCCCCTGGCGGACGAGATACGGCCTACCAGTTTGGACGAGGTGGTGGGCCAGAGCCATATTTTAGGAAAAGATGGCCTGCTCCGGCGGATTGTGGAGGGGGGCAATGTCCCTAACCTGATCTTTTACGGTCCCTCGGGCACAGGCAAGACCACCGTGGCCAACATCATCGCCCAGAAGACCAACCGGCCCCTCCACCGGCTCAACGCCACCACCGCCTCCATCTCCGACATCAAGGACATTATGGCGGACATCGGCACCCTGCTGGCCCCGGAGGGGGTGCTGCTCTACCTGGACGAGATCCAGTACTTTAACAAGAAACAGCAGCAGTCCCTGCTGGAGTTTATGGAGGATGGGCGGATCACCCTCATCGCCTCCACCACGGAAAATCCCTTTTTCGCCGTCTTCGGGGCCGTCTTATCCCGGGCCAGTGTGTTCGAGTTTAAGCAGATTACCGCTCAGGATGTGCTCCCCGCCATCGACCGTGGTGTCGCCATCATGGGGCAGCGGCTGGGGGCAGAGGTCCGGTGTGAGGAGGGGGTCCGGGAGCACATCGCCTCCGCCTGCGGGGGAGACGTGCGCAAGGCTATGAACGCCATCGAGCTCCTGCTCACTGCTGCCAGGCAGGAGCAAGGGAAACTACTTGTCACCCTGGAGGACGCCCAGACTGCCGCCCAGAAGTCGGCCATGCGCTACGACCGGGAGGGGGACGCCCACTTTGATATCGCCTCCGCTCTGATGAAGTCCCTTCGGGGCTCCGACCCCGACGCCGCCCTCCACTACCTGGCCCGGCTGCTGGAGGCGGGGGACCTGATTACCGCCATCCGGCGGATTTTGTGCTCCGCCAGCGAGGACATCGGCCTGGCCTACCCCATGGCGGTGCCCATCGTGAAGGCCTGCGTGGACAACGCCCTCCAGCTGGGCCTCCCGGAGGCAAAGCTGCCCCTGGCCGAGGCGGTGATCCTGCTGGCCACCGCCCCCAAGTCCAACACCGCCTGTATGGCCATCGACGCCGCTCTGTCCGACGTGCGGTCGGGGCGGACGGGGAGCATCCCCCGGGAGCTGCAAAATGTCCATGCCGACTCCGCCGGCCAGGAGCGGGCTCAGGGGTACAAGTATCCCCACAGCTTCCCCCGCCACTGGGTGGCCCAGCAGTACCTGCCCGACGAGCTGGTTGGAACCCGCTACTATGAATACGGCGACAACAAAACCGAACAGGCCGCCAAGCGGTATTGGGAGGAAATTAAAGGAAATTAGGAGAGAAAACGATGGAATTGGGAGAGTTGGCACATATTTGGCTCATCGTCTGCCCGCTGGTTTTTCTGGGCGGGCTGATCGACGCGGTGGCCGGGGGAGGTGGGCTGATTACCTTGCCGGCCTACCTGATTGCGGGCCTGCCCGCCCACATGGCCTCGGGGACCAACAAGTGCGGCAACGCTTTCGGCACCTTTCTGTCCACCGGGCGCTTTCTGAAGCGGGGGGACGTTCACATCCCCAGTGCCGTTGCCGGAGCGGTGGGGGCGTTGGCCGGGGCCTGGGTGGGGGCGCGGCTCAACCTTATCATGCCGGAGCAGATGCTGTACTATGTCATGCTGGCGGTGGTGCCGGTGATGGCGGTTTTTCTGCTGTTGAAGCGGGATTTCGGCCAGGAGGACCGGTCCGGCGAGCTGAGCCGGGGCCAGCTAATGGCCATGGCCGCCGGCATCGGCCTGATTATCGGCGGGTATGACGGCTTTTTCGGCCCGGGAGCGGGCACCTTTCTGATGCTGGCCTTCACCGGCCTGTGCCGGTTCGACCTGCTTACCGCCTCGGGAAACACCAAGGTGGCCAACTCGGCCAGTAATCTGGCCTCACTGGTCACGTTTGCCATTGCGGGCAAGGTGATGTGGGCGGTGGGTATTCCCGCCGCCCTGTGCGGTATCGCCGGCAACTACTTAGGCTCCAGTCTGGCCCTCAAGGGCGGGGCCAAGGTGATCCGGCCCATGTTCTTCGTGGTGCTGACCCTGCTACTGGCACGGCTGATCTATGGCCTGTTTGCATGAAAAAAGCCGCCTTTTGGCGGCTTTTTTTCATAGTTTTGAGCTGTAGTAGTTTACCAGCAAGTCCACGCACGCACCGTAGGAGCGCAGGCCCAGTTCTTGGTCGTTACTTTTGAGGAAGCCGTCGTAGATGTTCCCCGCCACCTCCTCCGCCGGGGACTCCAGAGCCGCCCAATAGGCGTTGTTGTCGTTCCAGTCAGTAGCCAGCTCCCGGTTGAAGGTCTCCTTCACAATGCCGCGCCAGGCGTCGGGAGCAGCGGGGTACAGGGCGTTGCACAGGTTAATCAGGCCCGAGAGGTAGCCGGAGTACTGATACACCACGTCGTCGCAGGAGGTGCAGGCGGCGATCCCCACAAAGTTGGCTTCCAGCTCGGAGGCCACCATCCGCTGGTGGGCCATCTCGTGGCCGATGGTAGAGGGCACCAGACAGGCGGGGGCGTCCACATTCACGTTGGCCTCGCCGGTAAAGGGGAAGTAGATGCCAGTAAAGCCAAGAATGCTTTGCAGCCGAGAGCACAGCAAGGGTTTTGCCCTTACAGGTTTTATGTCCAGCGAGGAGAACTCCAGAGCGATATTTTGATAGATTTCCGGCCCCCGGCCGAAGCAGTCAGGCAGAGGTTCCGCAAAATGCCCCTCGCTGTCCCGGGGCACTTGGGGGGCCAGGGCGGCGGCCTGACGGGCAAAGTATTGGGTGACGGCGGCCAGTTCCTCCACCGAGTAGGGGCCGGTCTCCAGTCCCTCCCGCTGGGCAAAGGTGGGGATGTAGTAGGCGGCGTTCCACAGCCAGCACAGCCCCGCCCACAGCCACAGCCAGGCCGCCCCCAGGGCGGCCAGCCGCCGCAGGAAGGGAAGGGGCGCCCGCTGCCGGACCGCCAGCACCACAGCCCGCACCAGCCAGACCACACAGCCGGCCAGAAACAGAGCGGTGAGCGCTTCGGCCGCCGAGAAGGGGAAGACAGCCCATATCCGGCCCAGAAGCTGCTCCACCGGGGCCATCACGCCAAAGACCCAGCCGTTCATCAGGGCCTGCCTGCCCCTCAGAAGTTGAAACAGGACCACCAGCGCCAGCGGAATGGTGACAGCCCCCAGCAGGAGCCAGAGCTGATTCCAATTTACATACCTCTTTTTGGTCTCCATAGGGTCTCCTTTGCAGAATCGGGCGGCGGGAGGCCGCCTCTACTTTATAACGACAGGGTTGGTGGTCCACTCCAGCCCGCCGGGCCGGGGGGTAGGGAAACAGAGGGAATACAGGTCGGTAAACCGCTCCTCCAGGGCAAAGAGGGCCTGAGCCTCCGGAGAGAAGCGGGGGATGTGGGCGGGTTTGACGGAGAAGGGAAGGGCGGCCCTTTGGTTCATCTCCCGCAGGACGTCCCGCCCCCGGCGGGTGAAGCCCAGCACCCGGATGTAAGGGGGCGCGGCGGGGCGGTCCGCCTCCCGCAGGCCCAGCAGGGCATAGAGGGCCAGCCGGCGGACCCGGGCGTGGGCGTAGGTTCGGGTCTTGGTCAGGGCGTACAGCTCCTCCAGGCTGGCCGTCTGCCGGGCGGCGCACAGCAGACGGGCGGCCAGGCCGTCGCCGCTGTCGGGGAGGGTCTCCGCCTCCGCCAGGGTCATGGAGCGCAGCCGGGCGATGAGGGCCCGCTCCAGATGCTTCATATCTGCCGCTTCGCCCTTCCAGGGCAGAGGCAGGAAAGGGGAGACGCCTGTCACCTCTCCCGCCCGCAGTTTTTGCCGCAGGAGGGAGGCGGAGGGGAAACCATCCCCCTCGGCGGGGCTGTCGTGTCCTGCGCCCCGTCGGGGAATTGTGACCGCCTCCATGTCCGGAGGCACGAAGCGGAGGTACTCCACACCCAGGTTGTTGTTGGGGAGGTCCAGCAGGGCGGCGGTGTCCTCACCCAGCAGAGCTTCTACCGCCTGACGGCGACACTGGGCGAAGGATTTTTTCGGCCCCAGCGCCCGGCGCAGAGCTTGGGAGAAGCCCGGGCTGTTGAGGCACCGGGCCAGCTCCCGCAGGGATGGAATTTCACCGCACTCGCTGCCGAAGGAGAGGACATCCACCACCCCCGTGGCCGCCAGAAGGGCTATCGCCCCCCTGGCAAAGCCCTCAGCGGAGGCGATGGCCCACACAGTGGGCAGCTCCAGCACCAGGTCCACGCCGCCGGCCAGGGCCATCTCCGCCCGGGTCCACTTGTCGATAATTGCGCACTCCCCCCGCTGGACCCAGTTGCCGCTCATAACGGCCACAACGGCGGTCTCCTCCTGGAACAGCCGCCGGGTCTCCTGAATGTGCCAGGCGTGTCCGGTGTGGAAGGGGTTATATTCCGCGACAATTCCGATGATTTTCAAGGGCGGCCCTCCTGCGGAAAAATATCTGGAAGAAAAACAAAAAAGTGGTTGTCCATTTTGAAAAAAAGCGTTAGAATAGGGGTATCGACCGGGCTGTCTCTATTGTAGTACATTTCCAGCCGGGAGACAACCCAAATTTGATTTGAGAAGGAGACGATTCCCATGAATATTCTGGTAATCAACGCCGGCAGTTCCTCTTTGAAGTATCAGCTGCTCAATCCCGAGACCCAGCAGGTGCTGGCCAAGGGCCTGTGCGAGCGCATCGGCATCGACGGCAAGTTTACCTACAAGCCCGAGGGCAAGACCGCTGTGAAAGAGGCCGACGTTGCCATGCCCACCCACAATGAGGCCATCAAGGCTGTGCTGGACGCCCTGGTGGACCCAGCCAACGGCGTCATCGGCTCCATGAAGGAGATCGACGCGGTGGGTCACCGGGTGGTCCACGGCGGCGAGAAGTTTGCCAGGTCCGTCCTTATCACCGGCGAGGTGATGGCCGCCATCGAGGAGTGCAACCCCCTGGCCCCCCTCCACAACCCCGCCAACATCATCGGTATCAAGGCCTGTCAAGCTCTTATGCCTAACACCCCTATGGTGGCCGTGTTCGACACCGCCTTCCACCAGACCATGCCCGCCGCCGCCTATATGTACGCCCTGCCCTATGAGTACTACGAGAAGGACAAGGTCCGCCGCTACGGCTTCCACGGCACCTCCCACAAGTACGTCACCCAGCGGGCCGCCGAGATGCTGGGCAAGCCCATTGAGGAGCTGAAGCTGATCTCCTGCCACCTGGGTAACGGCTCCTCCATCGCCGCCGTGGACGGCGGCAAGTCGGTGGACACCTCCATGGGCTTCACCCCCCTGGCCGGCCTGCCCATGGGCACCCGTTGCGGCGACATCGACGCGGGCATCCTCCAGTACCTGATGAACAAGTACGGCATGGACATCGACAAGATGCTCAATGTGCTCAACAAGAAGTCCGGCGTGGAGGGCCTGAGCTGCGTCAGCTCCGACTTCCGCGACCTGGAGAACGCTGCCGCCGAGGGCAATGAGAAGGCCGAGCTGGCTCAGAAGAAATTTGCCTACGAGGTCCGCAAGTATGTGGGCGCTTACGCCGCCGCCATGGGCGGGGTGGACGCCGTCATCTTCACCGCCGGCGTGGGCGAAAACGACAAGGTAATCCGCGCTATGGCCTGCCAGGGTCTGGAGTTCATGGGCCTGAAGCTGGACGAGACCGCCAACGACGTCCGGGGCAAGGAGACCGTTATCTCCGCCGCCGACTCCAAGGTGAAGGTGCTGCTCATCCCCACCAATGAGGAACTGATGATCGCCATTGACACCGCCGCGTTGGCCAAGTAAACGAACCCCACCGAAAAGGCGGACGCAGCGCGTCCGCCTTTTTGCGTCATTGACAACGGTCGTGTCCATACACTATAATAAAAAACGACCAACCAGAATTTAAGGAGACGTACAGCATGAAAGACATGATTGCATATTGCGGGCTAGACTGCGAGAAATGCGACGCATACCTTGCAACGATCCACGACGACCAGGCCCTGCGTGAAAAGACTGCGAAATTGTGGGCTGAGTTAAATCAAGCTCCCATTCTGCCGGAACATATCAACTGCCAGGGCTGCCGTGTTGCGGGGATAAAAACCGTATTTTGTGACAGTCTCTGCGGTATCCGTCAGTGCGCGCTGAAAAAGGGCGTGGCGACATGCGGCGACTGCCCGGAGCTGGAGAAATGTGAAATTGTTGGAATGGTCATCGCCAATAACCCGGAAACCCTGAAAAATTTAAAAGGATAAAACAGCAGAACAGGAGGCCGGCATGGATATCCACGTCAACGATATACTAAAGATGAAGAAGCCCCACCCCTGCGGCAGCGGAGAGTGGCTGGTCCTTCGGGTGGGGATGGACTTTAAGATGCGCTGCCAGGGCTGCGGCCGGGAGGTCATGCTGCCCCGAAGCAAAGCGGAAAAAAACATCAAGAAGGTTTTCCGGGACGGCCAGAGCGTGGAAAACCTATAAAGGAAAGGAGCCTTACTATATGCGCTACGACAGCGATTTACTGTACCGGCCGCCGGGGGAGTGGAAAAGCTACCTGCTCCAGTGCACCATCGGCTGCTCCAACAACCAGTGTACCTTCTGCGGGATGTACAAGGAGAAAAAATTCCGCATCCGTCCGGTGGCGGACATTTTGGAGGACATCGACATGGCCCGGGACTACTACGGCCCGGAGCTGCGGCGGGTGTTCCTCATGGACGGCGACGCCATCATCATGAAGACGGAGGAGCTGCTGCAAATCCTCCATAAGCTCTACGACCGCTTCCCCAAGCTGGAGAAGGTGACCCTCTACGCCGGGCCCAAGAGCACCCTGTCCAAGACGCCGGAGGAGCTGCGTACCCTCCACGAGGCCGGGCTGTCCCGGGCCTACCTGGGGGTGGAGAGCGGCAGCGAACGGGTACTCCAGTTCATCCACAAGGGCTGTTCCGCTGAGGAGATGCTGCTGGCCGGCCAGCGGCTGGTGGAGGCGGGAATCGACCTGTGGGTCACCATCATCCTGGGAATGACCGGGGCCAAGGGAGAGGGGGGCGACTGGGAGGAGCACATCCTGTCCACCGCCAAAATGATTAACGAGATGAAGCCCCGGCACCTGTCGGCCATGACCTTCGCCCCTGCCAAGGGCACCCCTTTGGGAGAGGATGTGCTGGCCGGGCGGTTTGAGGTCTGCTCCGCCGACCATGTGCTGGAGGAGTGCCGCCTGCTGGTCGAACACCTGGACGTGGACCCGCTCCACTTCACCAGTAATCACGCCTCCAACTACCTGCCCCTGAAGGGCGGCCTGCCGGAGGACAGGGGAAAATTCCTGGACATGATCGACCAGGCCCTGGCAGGCAAGATCCGCCTGCGCAAGACGCTGAACCGGGGCATTTGACCCCGAAAATCCCCCCGCCTCCCGGCCTGCTGGATCCGGGAGGCGGTCTTTGTTCGGATACACGATTTCTGTCATTTTTTGGGTGGGACGGACGAAAGTGGAACGAAACACGGTTATTCCTGTGAGTTTTGAACAACTTATATAAGATAGCGCAGTCATTTCTAGTCAATTTTGCCCTTGCTTTGCATTTCGGAATTGGTTACAATGTGGTTACAAAAGTAACAGGGGTTGCTTTTGGTTGTCATAATTAGGGCCTTGGTTGTCATAATTTTGACACAACTACAATCCAAAAGGAGTGCAGACAATGAAGCGAAAGCTGATTTCTATTCTGCTCAGCATCTTTGCCATGCTCCTCCTGATGGGCGCTGCCGCCAATCCTGACCCGGCAGCCGCCCTCGTGCCAGAGGAGGAGAGCACCGCTTCCACCGATGCGGCGCTTGAGACTGAAGCGCAATTGCCCGACGAGAACGCAGAACAGGCAGAGGACGAGACCCCCGAGGAGAACCCCTCGGAGGGCGAGGACCCCTCCCAGGGGGAGGACCCTGGAGAGGGAGAGCCCCCTGTGGTTGTGCCGGCGGGAGACCCCAGCCTGCTCATTAACGGCCAGCCAGCCCCCCTGGAGCTGAACAAGGAGATGCAGAAGGGGACTACCTATGTGTCTCTGTCCGTCATGGCCCGGCAGCTGGCGCCCAACGCCCAGATCAGCTGGAACGGCTCCGCCGCCACGGTGGTGACCGATCAGCTGACCCTCACCGCCGAGGTGGGCCAGCTCTATGTGGTGGCCAACGGACGGTATCTCTATACCCCTGAACTGGTTCAGATCAATCATGCAAGCCAGGTCATTATCCCCCTGCGGGTGGTGGCCAAGGCCTTCGACGCCGCAGTGGGCTACGACGCGGCCACCGGTCTAACCACCGTGACCAGCGGCTCGGGCGCTATCCTCAACGGCGAGAGCTTCTATAACCCCGACGACCTGTTCTGGCTGTCCCGGGTGATTCACCGGGAGAGCGGCAACCAGCCCATGGAGGGCAGAATGGCAGTGGGCAATGTGGTGCTCAACCGGGTGTCTGACCCTGTTTTCCCCGACACGGTGGAGGGAGTGCTGGCTCAGAAAAACCAGTTCAGCACCTACAAATCCGGGGTGCTGGCCGCCACGGAGCCCTCGGAAAACAGCACCATTGCCGCCAAGCTAGTTATGGACGGCGGCGTGGTGGAGGAGACCCAGGGCGCGCTGTTCTTCGACTCCGGCGTAAACAGCTGGGCCGCCCGGAACAAGCGGCACATCGCCACCATCGGCGGACACAAATTCTACGGCTAAACAGATCAGGGATGCCTTTTTGGCATCCCTGATTTCTATATAAGAAAACAGGGACGTGTAACACGTCCCTGCTGTTCTCTCTTAAACCGCCTGCATCCGTCTGACGATATCAAGCAGGACGGTCAGCGGCTCTTTATCCTGGCCGTCCTCCTGGCCCTGCCGGGCCAGTATGCTCTCCAGCCAGCGGACCAGGTCGCCGTCTGCGTCTTCCAGCGACTGGAGCGGCTGGTTTTCACCGCCGATCACATAGGCTGAGCCGCATCCCATGCCGCCGGCCGCAAATGTTCCCGGGTCCATGTTCAGGATCCGCCACCCGTGATGTCCTAATTTCATTGCGTCAAAGCGAGACAGTGCGCCTGCCTCAATCAGGTCGTCCAGGAATGCGTCGTACTGGCCTTGGGTCATACTGCGTGGGTCGTACTTGCCGGCCAGGGCGGCGAGCTTCTGGTCGGACAGTCCGGTCCGGAGGGCAGTGCCCGCTGCACAGGTATCGCAGTTGGGGGACTGTGAGGCGCCGCCTTTGCGGGCGCTGTCAGTCTGTTTCAGAATGTCGTCAAAATTTTTCGCGTGCCAGCTCCCGTCGGACTGCTGGGTCAGGTTCAGCTTCGTTTGGACCGGTGTGCCGCCGCGATATGCTACGGCATTTAAGGTAATGTCCATAAATTTTTACTCCTTCTGTCTATTATTTGATCCTGTCTAACATGGAAGAAAACGCATCCGCCAAAGAATATTCCTCACAGGTCCCGTCCGGGTTCATTCTGTAGGAGCGGGGCTCGTCCGGGTCGTGCTGAAATTGTTCCGGATTGTCCGTCATGATGCGGATGCCGTCGATCTCTACCACCACCGTGCGCTCCAGCGCCTGCCGCACCTGATATTTTTCGTGGAACTTCCAGGCGGCTGTGGCAATCAGGGCTCCGGCGGCAATCAGGCACAGAGCCAGGGCCGCCCGCTTGATGAGACCGTGGGGATTCGCCGGTTTCTCCGGCATTTCCGGCGGCTGCTCCATGTGGCCGTGGACGAAATAGTCCAGCGGCACACCGTACACCTCGCTCAGGCTCACCAGATTGTCCAGCGTGGGGACCGCCGTTCCCACCTCCCATCTTGATACGGCCTGGCGGGAGACCTGCAGGGCCTCGGCCAGCTCCAGCTGTGTCAGTCCCTTTTCCTTCCTCAGTTGGGACAGCTTTTTCTTCAAGTCCATATATGTTCACCTCGTCCAGTGTAGGGGGAGCGCCCCCAAAAGTAAACCGCATCCCCGTTGCATTGGGGCAACCGGCAGTTGCACAGGGCTTTTTTCTCCCATTATACCGAAATGACCGCCCAAGTACAAGCTGTGCCCGCATTTGCAGGCCCAAAGGATTTTGAGTGAAGTTTTTTAAAATGGGGCTTTTCTTTTTGTATATTCATGTATATAATACTCTAGGAAGTTTATGGACCTGTATTAGGAGGCTGTACTGATGACAAGAAGCAGTGCGAGAGAGATTGCCATTCACATTATTTTCACCCTGGGCTTCGACACCCGCAGCGCCCAGGAGGTGCTGGACGCCGAACTGACCCGCGAGCGGTTCCGGGAGCTGGGAGAGGAGCTGCCTCTGTACGAGCAGTTCCCCAACGAGAAGCAGGAGCGGTACATACGGGAGTTGGTCCAGGGGGTGTTTGCCCACGGGCCGGAGCTGGACGACTGCATCAGCCGCTACTCGGTGGGCTGGTCCTTCGCCCGCATCCCCCGTATGGCGGCGGCGGTGATGCGCACCGCCATGTACGAGGTTCTCTACATGCCCGACATCCCCAATGCCGCTGCCATCAACGAGGCGGTGGAGATCGCCAAGCGGTATGAGCCGGCGGACGTGGTGTCCTTCGTCAACGGCATCCTGGGCACCTTCGTCCGCACGGAGTTTGAGGACACCCCGCCCCGGCCGGAGAAGAAGGCCCCGGAGGAGGAGGCATGATGTCTGTCCTGGGGCTGGACACCAGCAACTACACCACCTCCGCCGCCCTCTTTGACGGGGAGACGGGGGTGAATCTCGGCCGCCTGCTGGAAGTGCGTCCCGGCGAGCTGGGCCTGCGGCAGAGCGACGCCCTGTTTCAGCACGTGAAACACCTGCCCCAGCTGCTGGAGCAGCTGGAGATAGGGGACATCCGGGCGGTAGGGGCCTCCACCCGTCCCAGGGCGGTGGAGGGCTCCTACATGCCCTGCTTTTTGGCGGGGGAGAGCCAGGGCCGGGGGATTGCCGCCGCCTTGGGCGTCCCGTTCTATGCCCACTCCCACCAGCAGGGACACCTGGCCGCCGCCGCCTGGTCCGCCGGGCGGATGGACCTCCTCAATGCACCCTTTCTGGCCTGGCACCTGTCAGGGGGAACCACCGAGCTGCTGCTGGTAAGGCCGGAGGGGACCTCCGTCACCGCCGAAATCATCGGTGGCACCAGCGACCTGTCCGCCGGACAGCTTATCGACCGCACCGGCGTGCTGCTGGGGCTGCCATTCCCGGCGGGGAAGGCGCTGGACGGGCTGTATACCCAGGCAGATGCCTGCTATGAGCCAAGGGTAAAGCTAAAAGACCTTACATTTTCTCTGTCCGGGATGGAGAACCAGGTGAAGGCCCTGGCGGAGGAGGGGGAAAAACCGGCCAACATTGCCCGCTTTGCTATCGACGCGGTTTCCAACGTGGTGTGGCGCGCCACCCAGGAGGCCCAGCGGCGTTACCCCGGCCTGCCGGTGCTGTGCTCCGGGGGCGTGGCCTCCAATTCCCAGCTGCGGGCGGGGCTGACCAAGCTCTGTGGGGCCATTTTTGCCGAGCCCCGGTATTCCACTGACAATGCCATGGGGACGGCTGTTCTCACCTGGCGGGCGCTGAAAGCGGGGGAGCGGTCATGAGAGAGGACGCCATCCTGTCCCCCAGCCAGGTGGGGCAGTATCTGAAAAACATGATGGACCGGGACCATCTGCTCTCCCGGCTGCTGGTGCGGGGGGAGCTGTCCAACTACAAGATGTACCCCTCCGGGCACCACTATTTCACCCTGAAGGACGGGGAGGGGGCCCTGCGGTGCATCATGTTCCGCAGCGACGCCCAGTCCCTGCGCTTTCGGCCGGAGAACGGGATGCAGGTGATTGCCGCCGGCCGGGTGACCGTCTTTCCCCGGGACGGCCAGTACCAGATGTACTGCGCCCGCCTCACCCCCGAGGGGGTGGGGGATCTGGCCCTGGCCTTCGAGCAGTTGAAGGAGAAGCTGGCCCGGGAAGGGCTCTTTGACCCGGCTCACAAGAAGGATATTCCAGCATTTCCCAGGAAAATAGCCCTGATTACCTCCCCGGCCGGGGCGGCGGTGCGGGACATGATCCGCATTTTAGGGGCCCGCTGGCCTCTGGCGGAGGTTACAGTCATCCCTGTCCGGGTCCAGGGGGCGGAGGCCCCCCAGGAGATTGCCGCCGCCATCCGCTGGGCGGACGCCAACCAGGTGGCCGACCTGCTGATCACCGGACGGGGGGGTGGCTCCATGGAGGACCTGTGGGCCTTTAACGAGGAGATCGTAGCCCGGGCCATCTACAGCGTGGACACCCCCATTATCTCCGCCGTGGGCCACGAGCCCGATGTGACCATCGCCGACTTTGTGGCCGACCTGCGGGCGTCCACCCCGTCCAATGCCGCCGAGCTGGCGGTACCCGACCAGAATGAGGTCTATGGAGCCCTTCTGGGGGTGGGGGAGCGGCTGGAGCGGGCCCTGGCCGTCCGGCTGACCCGGCACCGGCAGACGCTGGACCGCCTGACCGCCAGCCGTCCCATGACCGAGCCCGCCGCCTATTTTCGGGAGAAGCGCCTGCTGCTGGACTTTCAGAGCAGCCGCCTGGCCCACGGCCTGCGCAGCTCCGCCGCCGGACAGCGGGAGCGGCTGAGCCGGCTGTCGGCGGCGCTCCCCGGCAGCGCGGCCCGGGCCGTCACACAGCGCCGGGAGCGGCTCAACGCCTTGGCCGCCTCTCTGGACGCCCTGAGTCCCCTGAAGGTGCTGGGCCGGGGCTACGCCATCGCCCGGCGGGCGGACGGAAAGGCCGTGGTTTCCACCGGCGATGTGGCGCCCGGCGACAAGCTGAACCTGACATTATCGGACGGCAGTGTAGACTGCCGGGTACTTTAAAAAGGAGAGCAAGCAATGGCCGCAAGAAAGAAACTGAATTTTGAGAGCTCCATGGCCCGGCTGGAGGAAATCGTGTCCCTTCTGGAAAAGGGGGACGCCCCCCTGGAGAAGGCCATGAGCCTCTTTGAGGAGGGGGCCGGGCTGCTGCGGGAGTGCACCAAGCAGCTGGACGAGGCGGAGCAGAAGGTCACCCTTCTCACCGCCGGAAAAGATGGAGAACTGAGAGAGGAGCCCTTCCCGGGCAAGGACTGACATGGAAAACCACTTTATAGATAGAATGGCTCGGGACCGGGCCCTGATTGAGGATTATCTGGCCCGCGCCTTTGCCCGGGAGGTCCGCCATGCCGATTTGCAGGAGGCCATGGAGTACTCTCTGCTGGCCGGAGGCAAGCGCATCCGGCCTATCCTCACCCTGGAGACCTGCCGCCTGTGCGGCGGAGAGGCGGAGGCGGCTCTGCCCTTCGCCTGCGCGGTGGAGATGATTCACACCTACTCCCTCATTCACGACGACCTGCCCGCCATGGACAACGACCACCTGCGCCGTGGCCGGCCCACTAACCATATCGTCTATGGGGAGGCCACCGCCATCTTGGCGGGGGACGCCCTTCTCACCGCCGCCTTTAGCCAGCTAACCCGGGCCAGCCTGCCCGCTGACCGGATTGTTGCGGCGGTGGAATGTCTGTCCCATGCCGCTGGCTCCGCCGGCATGGTGGGAGGACAGGCGCTGGACATGGCTGGAGAGGGCCGCGGCCTGGACCGCACCGAGCTGGAGCTGCTCCAGAGCCTGAAAACAGGTGCTCTCATCTCCGCCGCCGCCGAGTTGGGCTGTATCGCCGCCAGGGGCGCCCCGGAGCAGCGGACCCAGGTGCGGGCCTACGCCCAGGCCCTGGGCCGGGCCTTCCAGGTCCGGGATGACATGCTGGATGTCACCAGCTCCCAGGAGGAGCTGGGCAAGCCGGTGGGCTCCGACCAGGTGAACGAAAAAACCACCTTTGTCACCGTTCTGGGCCTGGAGGGCTGCGCCGCCCTGGTGGACCAGCTGACCCGGCAGGGGATTGCGGCCCTCAGCGGGTTCGACGCCCCCGATTTCCACATCTGGCTGGCCCAATCCCTGGCCCAGCGGACTAAATAACCCAATTTGGGGAGGAATCGCGCTTTGACCGTACCCACAGTAAAAACACAATACAAGCCTGTCCTTTCCGATTTGACCGACCCGCAGGGGGAGGAGCTGTGCGCCCGGCTGCGCCGGGAGCTGGTGGAGGACGTGTCCAGGACCGGCGGCCATCTGGCCTCCAACCTGGGGGCGGTGGAGCTGACGGTGGCCCTCCACCGGGTGTTCGACACCTCGGTGGACCGTCTGGTCTTCGACGTGGGGCACCAGTGCTACGCCCACAAGCTCCTCACCGGGCGGACGCTGTCCACCCTGCGGCAGTACGGAGGGGTCGCCGGCTTCCCAAAGCCCGCCGAGAGCCCTCACGACGCCTTTATCGCCGGCCACGCCTCCAATTCTGTTGCGGTGGCCCTGGGCATGGCCCGGGCCCGGACCATGCTGGGGGAGGACTATAAGGTGATTGCCCTCATTGGCGACGGCGCCCTCACCGGCGGCCTGGCCTATGAAGGGCTGTCCAACGCGGGGGAGTGCGGCCGGCAGATTCTGGTCATTCTCAACGACAACGGCATGTCCATCACCCCCAACGTGGGCGGGGTGGCCGACCATCTGGCCAAACAGCGCTTGAAGCCCCAGTACCTCACCTTTAAAAAGCATTACCGCCGTATCATGAACGCCACTGCCCCGGGCCGGGCGGTGTATCGGGTGACCCATCAGGTCAAGCAGGCGCTGAAGCAGTCCCTTCTGCCGTGCAGCATGTTTGAAAATATGGGGTTCCGCTACTTGGGCCCGGTGGACGGCCACAACCTGCCCTTTCTGACCAAAATTCTGCGGTACGCCAAGGATATTGACGAGCCGGTGCTGCTCCACATCAAGACTGTAAAGGGAAAAGGCTTTCCGCCTGCTGAGGCGAATCCCGACGCCTTCCACGGCGTAGCCCCCTTCGATCCGCTTACCGGCAGTCTGAAGCGGGAGCCGGGAGAGAATTTTTCCGCCGTCTTTGGCCGTACCCTTGCCAGGCTGGCGGGGCAGGACCGGCGGGTGTGTGCCATCACCGCTGCCATGACCGGGGGGACCGGGCTGGAGAAGTTTGCCCAGCGGTTCCCTGACCGCTTTTTTGACGTGGGCATTGCGGAGGGCTGTGCCGCCGCAATGGCCGCCGGCATGGCCAAGCAGGGTGCGATCCCCGTCTTTGCGGTGTACTCTACCTTTTTGCAACGGGCCTATGACATGCTCCTCCACGATGCGGCCATTGACAACCTCCATGTGGTGCTGGGGGTGGACCGGGCCGGTCTGGTGGGAGACGACGGCGAGACCCACCACGGCGTCTTCGACGCGGCCTATCTGGACTCCGTGCCCAATATGACCGTGCTGGCTCCGGCCAGCTTTGCCGAGCTGGAGGTTATGCTGGAGCGTGCGCTTTTCCGTCTGGAGGGCCCGGTGGCGGTGCGCTACCCCCGCGGCGGCGAGGGCCGTTATGTGGGCACCGCCGGAGAGGAACCGGCAGCCGTCCTGCGTTCGGGGGACGACATTACCCTAGCGTCCTATGGCACGGAAATCAACGAAGTTCTGGAGGCCGCTGACCTTCTGGAGCATCAGGGCATCCGTGCCGAGGTTGTAAAGCTAAATCAGCTTACGCCACTTGTCCCGGAGGCGATAGAGCAGTCTGTCCGCAAGACAGGGACCCTCCTGTTCGCGGAGGAGCAAGGGGCCCGAGGCAGTGTGGGCCAGCGGCTGGCCGCCCGGCTGGAGGTGGCCGGTCTGCCCGCCCGGGTGGCCCTGGTCAACTGCGGCGACGGCTTTGTACCCCACGGGGCGGCGGCCCTGCTGAAGCGGGACCTGTCTCTGGACGGGGCGGGGCTCTGCAAAAAAGCGATGGAGGTGTTGGGCCGTGGCCAAACGGAGACTTGACGTTGCCATTACAGAGCTGGGGCTGGCGGAGAGCCGCCAGAAAGCCCAGGCCCTCATCATGGCCGGGGAGGTCTATGTCAACGGCCAGAAGCAGTTGAAGGCGGGGGCCAGCCTGGGGGAGGACGACACCGTTGAGGTGCGGACCAAGCGCCCGCTGCGCTATGTGAGCCGGGGCGGCTTGAAGCTGGAAAAGGCCATATCCCTGTGGCCCATCGATCTCCAGGACAAAATCTGCGCCGATATCGGCACCTCCACCGGCGGCTTCACCGACTGTATGCTTCAAAACGGGGCGAAGCTGGTGTATGCGGTGGACGTGGGCTACAATCAGCTGGACTGGAAGCTGCGCACCCACCCCCAGGTGGTGTGCATGGAGCGCACCAACGCCCGGTATCTCACTGCGGAGCACATCCCGAAGCCTCTGGACTTTTTCTCCGTGGACGTCTCCTTTATCTCCCTGAACCTGATTCTGCCGGCCCTGCGTCCGCTGATAGGAGAGGGAGGGCAGGCGGTCTGTCTGGTAAAGCCCCAGTTTGAGGCCGGGAAGGACAAGGTGGGCAAGAAGGGGGTAGTCCGGGACCCGGCTGTCCATCTGGAGGTGCTGGAGCACTTTCTGGAGCACGCCGCCTCTGCCGGATTCACTGTAAAGGACATTACCTTTTCGCCAATCAAGGGCCCGGAGGGCAACATTGAGTATCTGGGCTATCTCCAGGCCGGAACGGGTCCCGCCTACATGGGGGACCTGAAAGCTCTGGTGGAGCAGTCCCACAGTATCTGGAAGGAGGAGGGGCCGTGAAAATTGTACTCAGCTCCAACCCCTACCGGGACAAGGGGCTGCGGGTGGCGCTGGAGGCCAGACGGGTGCTGGAGCACGCCGGAGCCAAAACCGTGATGTGCCTGCCCTTTCAGCCCAAAAAAGGGGACAGGCTGGACCTGCCCCGGCAGCTGGCCCTCTCCCTGCTGGACAAGGAGCTGCCCACCGCCGACCTGCTTATCTGCTTCGGCGGGGATGGCACCATCCTCCACGCCGCTCGGGATGCCACCCTCCACGGAGTGCCCATTCTTGGCGTCAATCTGGGCAGTGTGGGCTTTATGGCGGAGCTGGAGCGCAGCGAGCTGCCCCTGCTGGCCCCTCTGGCCCACGGCATGTACACCATCGAGGAGCGGATGATGCTGGATGTGAAGGTGCTGCGGGGGGACAGGCTTATCAGTCAGGACACCGCCCTTAACGACGCGGTCATTTCCAAGGGCTCCATGGCCCGGGTGGCCGAGATGGAGGTGCTGGCAGACCGTGTGAAGGTAACTGCCATTACAGGGGACGGCGTCATTGTGGCCACCCCCACTGGTTCCACCGCCTACTCCATGTCGGCGGGAGGACCCATTGTAGAGCCCACCTCCAAAAGCATCATTGTCACCCCGGTCTGCGCCCACCAGCTGGCGGCGCGGGCCATGGTGCTGGCCCCGGAGCGAGTGGTGACCGTTCAGCTTCCCAGAGGGAATAGAAAGTATTTATACTTGTCAGTGGACGGCGGCAAAGCGGTCCGCTTGACGGGGGGCGACCGGGTGGAGATCGGCTGCTCCAGGCGGGCCACGCAGCTGGTCCGCCTGGCCGACCGCAGCTTTTATCAGATTATCAACCAGAAACTGGGGGGACTGAGCCAATGAAGAACGTCCGGCAGAGTGAGATCTTGAATATCGTGCGGACCCGGGACATCGACACCCAGGAGCAGCTGCTGGAGGAGCTGCGGGCCCGGGGCTTTACCACCACCCAGGCCACCATTTCCCGGGATATCAAGGAGCTGCGGCTGGTGAAGGAGCTCACCGGCTCCGGCGGCTACCGGTACGCTCTGTCCGAGCGAAAAACGGCCTCCACCTCCGACACCCGCCTGCGTAACATCTTTAAGGAGGGGGTCATCTCGGTGGATGTGGCCCAGAATATTGTGGTGGTGCGCACCATGCCCGGCCTGGCCTCCGCCGCCTGCTCCGCCCTGGACAACATGGAAATCGAAGGGGTGGTCGGAACGCTGGCCGGCGACGACACCGGCATCCTTATCATGCGGGACAACGCTCTGGCCCAGCAGTTCAGCAGCGAGGTCCACAAGCTGTTAAAATAGAGAGAACAGGAGGGGAGGCGCTATGCTCTCCTTGCTACACATCGAAAATATTGCCATTATCGAAACAGCTGATATCAGCTTTGACCGCGGTTTCAACGTGCTCACCGGTGAGACGGGCGCGGGCAAATCCATTGTCATCGACGCCATCAGTGCTGTCCTGGGGGAGCGGACCAGCCGGGAGCTGATTCGCACCGGGGCCAAGTCGGCGCTGGTGAACGCGGTGTTTACCGGCTCGCTGCCCCTGAAGTGGCTGGAGGACAACGGGTTCCCCATGGAGGGGGAGGAGCTGATGCTCCAGCGGGAGATTCAGGGAGACGGCCGCAACGCCTGCCGGGTAAACGGCCGGCCGCTGACGGTGGCCCAGCTCCGGGAGCTGGGGCGTCAGATGCTGAACATCCACGGCCAGCACGACGGCCAGCAGCTGCTGGACCCGGACTGCCACCTGGGCTATCTGGACAGCTTCGGCAAGACCGCCCCTCTGCTGGAGGACTACCAGACCGCCTACCGCTCCATGGCGGAGCTGCGCAAACAGATTACCGCCCTGGAGATGGACGAGGCGGAGCGGTCCCGCCGGGTGGACACGCTGGAGTATCAGATCAAGGAGCTGGAGCGGGCCGAGCTGCGCCCCGGCGAGGATGAGGAGCTGGACGCCCGGAAACAGCTGCTGCGCAGCTCCGGCAAGCTGATGGAGGCCATTCAGGAGGCCATCTATGCGCTGTCCGGCGGCGAGGACAGCCAGGGGGCCTGCGACCTTATCAGCGAGGCGGAGGGCGCCATCCGCTCGGTCACCCGGCTGGGTCCCCAGCTGGAGGAGCTGGGGGAGAAGCTCACCAGCCTGCGCTACGCTGCCGATGACGCGGCAGAGACCGTCCGGGACTTTGCCGACGAGTTTGATTTCTCGCCGGAGGAGCTGGACCAGCTGGAGAGCCGGCTGGACGTGATCTACCGCCTGAAAAAGAAATACGGCTCCACCGTGGCCGACATGCTGGACTATTTGGAGCAATGCAAGGCGGAGCTGGAACAGATCCAGGACGCCGACGACACGATCCAGAAGCTGGAAAAGGAGCTGGACAAGGCCCGGAAAGAGGCCCAAAAGCGGGGAGAGGCCCTGTCCAAGGCCCGGAAAAAGGCAGCGGACAGCCTTCAGAAGCGGGTGCAGGAGGAGCTGCGCCAGCTGGACATGCCCAAGGTGCAGTTTGTGGCCGAGTTTGCCCCCAGTCCCGGCCAGGACGGGATGGACGACACCGGCATGGACCAGGTGCAGTTCCTTATGTCCGCCAACCTGGGGGAGGCGCTGAAGCCCATCCAGAAGGTGGCCTCCGGCGGCGAGCTGGCCCGGATCATGCTGGCCCTGAAAAACGTGCTGGCTGAGGACGACGGCATCGGCAGCCTGGTCTTCGACGAGGTGGACACCGGCGTGTCCGGCCGGGCGGCCCAGAAGGTGGCCGAGAAGATGGCTGATGTGGCCCGGCGGAAGCAGGTGCTGTGCGTCACCCATCTGCCCCAGATCGCCGCTATGGCGGACACCCACTTCTCGGTGGAGAAGGGGGAGAAGAAGGGCCGCACCTTCACCAACGTGGAGCGGCTGGAGCAGGAGGGGCGGGTGGACGAGCTGGCCCGTCTCATCGGCGGGGCCGCTGTCACCGACTCCCTGCGTGCCAGCGCCTCCGAGCTGCTGGCTCAGGCGGAGGCCTACCGGAGTCAGAAAAAATAAAGGAGAGGGACATATGTTTCGTGCGATGCGCAGAAAAAAACAGCTGCTGTCCTTGGAGGAGACTACAGCCGTGCTGAACAGGGGAACCTCCGGGGTGCTGGCCCTGTCGGGGGACGGGGGCTATCCCTACGCCGTCCCCATCAGCTACGTGTACGATGGGGAAAAGCTCTATTTTCACTGTGCAAAAAACGGTCACAAGCTGGATGCCATCCGAAGAAATGAGAAAGCCTCTTTCTGTGTTATTGACCAGGACCAGATTGTCCCGGAGGAGTATACTACCTATTTTCGCAGTGTCATTGCCTTCGGGCGTATCCGTATTCTGGAGGATGAAACGGAGAAGCGGGCAGCTATTGAGAAGCTGGCCCTCAAATATACCCCGGACGGCACGGCTGAGGACAGGGAGGCGGCTATTCGGCGGGAGTGGGAACCGCTGTGCATGCTGGAAATGGAAATTGACCATATCACTGGCAAGGAGGCCATTGAACTGGTCCGGGGCCGGAACTAGAACAAAATACAGGGCGCACAGCCAAGCTGTGCGCCCTGTTTCGTTCTGTGTCAGGTGGTGGGGATGGTGAAGAAGCTCTGGAGCTGGCCATAGAGGATGAAGGCCATGCCCAGGGGGGCGATCGCGCAGATGCAGACAACGAAGAAGGAATACAGGCCCTTGCTCATCTTGTGGCCCTCCTGCTCCACCTCATTCCGGATCAGCTTGGGACGGACGAGCCAGCCAATCACAATGGACATGAGCAGAGCGCCCAAAGGCATAGCCACGCCCTCAGAGATAAAGTCCATAAAGTCCAGCCAGGAGGCGCCCAAGTTGCGGCCGGTCTCATTGAAGGGAATCCACAGGCCGTTGGCACCCAGGCCGTCGGCGGCCACCAGGGCGGCCTCGGCAAAGACGACCAGGCAGACAATGGTAACCAGCTTGGCCCGCTTGGGGGTATGGCCCTTCAACGCGATGCGATCAGACAGGAAGGTGACCAGAACCTCCAGCAGAGCAATGGCAGAGGTAATGGCTGCCAGGATGACCAGCAGATAGAACAGCACACCAAACAGGGGACCGGTGGGACCCATGGCGTTGAACACGTCCTGAAGGGTGATGAACAGCAGGGCGGGGCCCGCCTTGGCGGAGTCGGGGCCGCCAAGGGCAAAGGCGGCAGGCAGAACGGCCATGCCGGCCATAACCGCCACAATGGTGTCAGAGATAATGATAATCAGGGAGTTTTTCACCAGGCTCTCCTTCTTGCTCAGGTAGGAGCCGTAGGTGACGGTGATGCCCATGGCCAGGGACAGGGAGAAGAACATCTGCCCGCCGGCGGCGGAGAGCACGCCGAGGAAGCCCTTCAGGCTGGTAAGCGGGGTCAGGTCGGGGGCAAACATAAAGGACAGGCCCTCGCCGGCTCCGGGCAGGGTGACGGCCCGGGCAATCACGATAACCAGCATGATGAACAGGGCGGGCATACCGACTTTGTTAAACTTCTCGATGCCGTCCTTGATGCCGCCCCGGATGATAAGGAAGCAGATGAAAATAAAGATGAAGGTGAACGCCACAGCGCCAAACTGGTTAGAGCGCACAGCGGCAAAGGAGTCGCCGCCGGACATGCCGGCCGCAGCCGCTACGCTAAAGGCCAGGTCGGCCATGTTCAGGGACATATACTCGATGCAGTAGGCGCCCAGCACGGTGTAGAAGCTGAGAATCAGGAAAGGGGAGAGCATGGCTAAAAAGCCCAGGAAGGTGCCCATGGGACCGGCGGCCTGCTGATAGCTCACCAGAACGCTACGGCCTGCCCGCCGGCCGATGGCCAGCTCGCAGAGCATAATGCTGAAGCCCACTGTGGCGGCCAGGATCAGATAGATAACCAAAAAGGCAAACCCGCCGTTGGCTCCCATTTTATAGGGAAAGCCCCAGATGTTGCCCAGACCCACCGCAGAGCCCACGGCAGCCATGAGGAAGCCCAGGTTGCTGCCCCATTCTCCTCTGTGATGATGTTGTTCCATAATTTCCTCCTGTTTACAATTTATTCACACTGAAATGCCAGTTAAACGCCATTTTACCAGAATTATCCGTCCCCGTCAACGGTGAAAGTGATAAAATTGGGCGAAAAAAGCGGAGATTTGTGAGGAAAAAGCCGAGGAAGCGCATAAAAACCAAGTGACCATTGCACTTTTTCCAGAGTTTAGTATAATAGAATCCGTGAAAACTATACTTATTTCAGCAGAAAGGGAGCGTTCACATGGATTACGCGAAGGAAAGCCTGCGCCTGCACGGCGAATGGAAGGGAAAGATTGAGGTGGTGGCCACCGTGCCCGCCAACGACAGGGAGTCTCTGTCCCTGGCCTACACCCCCGGGGTGGCCCAGCCCTGCCTGGCCATCCAGGAGGACCTCACCAAAAGCTACGAGCTCACCCGGCGGCACAACCTGGTGGCCGTCATCACCGACGGCTCCGCCGTTCTGGGTCTGGGGGATATCGGCCCCGAGGCCGGGATGCCGGTAATGGAGGGCAAGTGTGTGCTGTTCAAGACCTTCGGTGGGGTGGACGCTTTCCCCCTGTGCGTCAAAACCAAGGATGTGGATGAGTTCGTCCAGACCGTGTACAACATCTCCGGCTCCTTTGGCGGCATCAACCTGGAGGACATTGCCGCTCCCCGGTGCTTCGAGATCGAGCGGAAGCTGAAGGAGCTGTGCGACATTCCCGTCTTCCACGACGACCAGCACGGCACCGCCATCATCGCCCTGGCCGGGCTGACCAACGCCCTGCGGGTGGTGGGGAAGCGGAAGGAGGAGGTCCGGGTGGTCTTCTCCGGTGCAGGCTCCGCCGCCATCTCCATCACCAAGCTGCTGCTGCTGGCCGGGTTTACCGACATTACCTTGGTGGACAAGTTCGGCGCGGTGTATGAGGGCTGCGACCAGCTGAACTGGGCTCAGCAGGAGATCGCCAAGGTGACCAATCGGGAGAAACGCCAAGGCACGCTGGCTGACGTGCTGTCGGGGGCCGACGTGTTTATCGGCGTCTCCGCGCCCAACCTGGTGACCCCGGAGATGGTGTCCACCATGAACAAAGACGCCATTGTTTTCGCCTGCGCCAACCCCACCCCGGAAATTTTCCCCGAGGACGCCAGGGCGGGCGGGGCCCGGGTGGTGGCTACCGGCCGCAGCGACTACCCCAACCAGATCAACAACGTGCTGGCCTTCCCGGGGCTGTTCCGGGGGGCGCTGGACGTCCGGGCCAGCGATATCAACGAGGAGATGAAGCTGGCCGCCGCTCAGGCTCTGGCCGGGCTCATCTCCGGCGAGGAGCTGCGGGACGACTACATCATCCCCCAGGCCTTTGATCCCAGGGTGGGCCCCGCCGTGGCCAAGGCGGTGGCCGAGGCCGCCCGCAGGTCCGGCGTGGCAAGGATTTAATGGAAAGGGGATACAGCGATGAAAGAAGGAACACACCTCACACTGAAGGACGGACGAGAAATCCTCTTGCTGGACGATGAGGAGATTTTGCTGTTGCTCTGCTCCGGTCATGAGACACTTTCCTCCTATCCGTTTACTTGTCCGTCGGGAGGCTATGGCGGCGGGACGCTGCTGCTGTCGCCCTCGGAGCAATACCTGATTTTTTCCTTTTTCTCGGGACAATCGGAGGATGGCTTCAGCCTGTTCCATATTGAGGACAGCCGCCTGGTCCCGCTGTTTGAGTCGGAGTACTTCTACGGCGAGGGGGCAAGCTACCTGTTTTCTGATGACGAGGGGGTCCTTTTTCAGTCCCTGCTGGGCGGCTTCGGTCCCTGGTACGTCGAGGACGCCTATCAAGATGAGGAGGGCGCGCCTTATTTCCAGTATGGAGAAATCAATATCCTGGATGTGAAATCCAAATCGCTCAGCAGGCACAAATTTCGTGTCTATCCGTCCGAAAGCTGGGAGGCGGAGATAGATGGGCCCTCTGATATCTCCAAAATCACGGGCGGCGATACACTGCACATCGCAATGCCCTGGGGAGAGGAAACGCTGACGCTTCCCCTTCCGAAAACCATTGTTTTTAAACCAGAGTAAGGAGAAATTATGAGTGTATTTTTCTACGGCTGCGTCACTCTGGACGGCTATCTGGCTGACAAAAACCATGGCCTGGACTGGCTCCACCAGACCGGCAATGCGGAGGACACCGGCTATGATGCCTTCTACCAGAAGATGGATGTTACCATTATGGGCAAACGGACCTATGATGAGATCGCCAAGCTGGAGGACGCCGCCAGTTTTTACCCCACCACGGAAAACTATGTCTTCACCCACGCCGACAGCCTGCCTCAAAAGGGGTTTATCCCGGTGAGGGGAGACGTCGCGGAGTTTGTGGCGGGGCTGGGACCGGATAAGAACATCTGGATCATCGGCGGAAATACCATCCTGGCCCCGCTGCTGGAGCGGGACATGGTGGACCATCTGATTGTCCAGGTCGCCCCCGTCCTGCTGGGAGAGGGGATACCGCTGTTCACTCAGAAGGAGGGGCAGATGCGGTTCCATCTGGATGAGGTAAGACAGTACGGGCAGTTCGCGGAGTTGGTTTTCAGCCGATAGTAGTTGAGGTTGCTTGATAGTCTGGTATGGTCGGATTTGATGAAAAAGAATTTTGTAATTAGAAAGGTGAATTGTTATGTTAAGAAAGAAAAAAGCAGAAAAAGGGCAGAGATAAAAAAACACATTGACTTAGACGGTGCTCATTTAAAAGATGATGAAGTAAATATTTTATACTCGTTTGTTACAAATCTCCCAAAGTATGTAGGATTGGTTTGTAAAATCCAAAATATGTTTACAAGTTGGAGTTCTGACGGTAAGTATACACGCAAAGAGGAAACCACTTATACAATAAAAGAAAATGCATCTATTGAGGAAAACTATCAATATCAAGACGATGATGGGGAGAATAACGGAGATGGATTTACTACAGAACACAGTACCGCCCGTGCTATTCTCAAAATAATTCAATTTTTTGGCGACCAATTAGGGAGAGAAGAAGAATCGGAAGAATAAGAATACATCTGGGTTGACAACCGGGCAAAACTGTGGTAGAGTATGTACCACTGCGAAGAAAAGGACAAGTAGCACCGCTATTTCCCGCACAGAGAGCCCCTGGTTTGGTGGAACAGGGGAGGGGAGCGCCCTGTGAATACCCCTTGGAGCAGCCGCCCGAACCGCGCAGGCGTAGTAGGGGACAGGCCGGGCCGCGCCCGTTATAGCGCCGGAGCTTCAGGCTCTATGAGGCTCGTCCCGTGAGGGACGGGCGAACCAGAGGTGGTACCGCGTGATTACGCCCTCTGTCCGGTTTCCGGGCAGGGGGCTTTTTGTAAGGAAGTGATTGTTTTGTCAGCGCGTCAAAGAGGAACGCTGTGCGTGTTCCTGGCCGCTGTGCTGTACAGCATCGGGGGACTATTCATCAAGCTCATCCCCTGGGGCGGCATGGCAATCAACGGCGGCCGCACCGCCGTCGCCCTGGTGGTGATCGGACTGTACCTTAAACTGACCGGCCACAGGCCCAAAATGAACCTGTGGGTGCTGGTGGGGGCGCTGGCCGTCTGCGGCACCAACATCCTTTTTTCCATCGCCAACAAACTGACCACCGCCGGAAATGCCATTGTGCTCCAGTTTACCGCGCCCATCTTTGTGATTTTGTTCTCCGTCCTCTTTTTCGGCAAACGGCCCCAACGGCTGGATATGCTGGCCTGCGGGCTGGTGCTGGGGGGCGTGCTGCTGTTTTTCATTGACAGCCTGTCGGCAGGGGGGATGCTGGGCAATGTGTTGGCTCTGCTGTCCGGGATATCCTACGCCGGTGTGTTCCTGATGAACGACATGCCCGACAGCGACCCCATCTCCTCCGTCTTCTGGGGCGACGTCATCAGCACGGTGGTGGGCCTGCCCTACCTGGGGTATGAAACGGATTTTTCAGGTAATATCTTCATCGCTCTGCTGGTGTTGGGGGTGTTCCAGGTGGCTCTGGCCTATATTTTGATGGTGGAGGGCCTGAAAACCACTCCGCCTGTTACTGCCAGCCTGGTCTCCGGCATCGAGCCGGTGCTCAACCCAATCCTGGTGGCAGTGTTCTACCATGAGATGATCGGCCCCATCGCTCTGGTGGGGGCCATGGTGGTGGTGGGCAGCGTGGTGCTGTACAATGTGATGCTGGCCCGGCACACAGAGCCATCAGAGACAGGGGGTGCGCTATGAACAAATTTCAATTTTTCTGGGATACCATGGAGTTGTGCGACTGGTCCCATGAGGGAGACGACAGCCAGGTACTGAGGCCTGTCATCCAGTATCTGGCGCAGCAGGAGGACGACAGGATTTTTCAGTTCGACGATTTCATGTCTGAGCTTCTGTATGGGCTGGATACCCAAAAGCTGGCAGCTCAGTGTGAAAAAGCGGAGCCCCATATGAGCGACGATTCTTTTTTGTACTCCCGCTGTGTGGCTCTGGTTAACGGCCCCGGCTACTATGAGAAGGCGAAGCAGGGGGGAGCAAAGGAGATATGGAACATGGAATTTGAAGCGCTCCTCTACATTCCGTCGCGAGCCTGGGCCCTGAAGCACAAAAAACCGGAGGAGGATTATCCCCATACCGCTCCCCTGAGCTATGAGACCGGCAGCAACCGGGAACAATGGAAGTAAACTATAAATGATAAAGGAGAGACAACAACATGACCTGTTATGAAGAACTGAAAGCCCGCGGGCTTATCGCCCAGGTGACCAATGAGGAAGAAATTTCCAAGATGGTGAACGAGGGGAAGGCGGTCTTCTATATCGGCTTCGACCCCACCGCCGATTCCCTCCATGTGGGCCACTTTATGGCCCTGTGCCTGATGAAGCGGCTGCAGATGGCGGGCAACCGGCCCATCGCTCTCATCGGCGGAGGCACCGGCATGATCGGCGATCCCTCCGGCCGCACCGACATGCGCTCCATGATGACCGAGGAGACCATCTGCCACAACTGCGACTGCTTCAAGAAACAGATGGAGCGGTTCATCGAGTTCGGCGACGGCAAGGCTATGATGATTAACAACGCCGACTGGCTGATGAAGCTGAACTATATCGAGGTCCTGCGGGACGTAGGGGCCTGCTTCTCGGTGAACAACATGCTCCGGGCGGAGTGCTACAAGCAGCGGATGGAGAAGGGCCTGTCCTTCCTGGAGTTCAACTATATGATTATGCAGTCCTACGACTTTTACTACCTGTTCCAGAACTACGGCTGCAACATGCAGTTCGGCGGCGACGACCAGTGGTCCAACATGCTGGGGGGCACCGAGCTGATCCGCCGCAAGCTGGGCAAGGACGCCCACGCCATGACCATCACCCTGCTGCTCAACTCCGAGGGTAAGAAGATGGGCAAGACCGCCAAGGGCGCGGTGTGGCTGGACCCCAACAAGACCAGCCCCTACGAATTCTACCAGTACTGGCGCAACGTGGGGGACGGCGATGTGCTCAAATGCCTGCGGATGCTCACCTTCCTGCCCCTGGAGCAGATCGACGAGATGGACCAGTGGGAGGGCAGCCAGCTGAACACCGCCAAGGAGATTCTGGCCTTTGAGCTGACCAAGCTGGTCCACGGGGAGGAGGAGGCCGTCAAGGCCCAGGAGGCCGCCAAGGCCCTGTTTGTGGGGGGCGGCGACATGTCCAATGTGCCCGCCACCCAGCTCACCGACGCCGACCTCACCGACGGCGCCATCGGCGTGCTGGACCTGATGGTCAAATGCAAGCTGGCCCCCTCCAAGAAGGAGGCCCGCCGCCTGGTGGAGCAGGGCGGGGTAGAGGTCAACGGCGAGAAGGTGGCCGCTGCGACCGTCAGTTACACCGCCGGCGACCTGTCCGGCGACGGCCTGATGATGAAGAAGGGCAAAAAGGTGTACCACCGGGCCCATATGTAATATGATAAGGAGCTTTTTATGGGACTTTCCTTGATTTTTTGCGCAGGCGGCCAGTCCGAGGATACAAAGAAGATGCTGGAAGCTCTTGAGGCGGCAGATTACCAGGCGTTAAACCAGCGGATGGCCCGAAAGGCAGATTTTTCTCTGCACCTGCTCCCCAGAGATTTACAGACTCTGTCAAAATGTGCGGCCACCTTTTCTTCCCGGGAAGCGGCCCCATTCCGTGAGGGTTTGACCTGTTACTTTGATGCAGAAGACCGTGGGTTTTTCATTGTTTCCGAGGTGTGGGAGCAGTATATAGCTGCTGTCGAAGCAAAGGATGCGAAACCTTTGGCAGAAGCGTGGTATCAGGCCATGGGCCTGAAGGAATCGTTACCGCCAGAGGCAATAGCCGCAGTGAAAGATTTAATTGAGTTATGTCAATATGCGGGGCAGACCGGGAATCCGGTGGTACACATCTGGGCTGCATAGAAAAAATGACTGAATTATACCCAAGAATAAAAGATGCCCTGCTGAAAATCAACTTTGTTGAGCGGTATGAAAAATTATCCGCCCGCTTCAGTGCGGCCAAAACACTGTCGGATGATCGCTTGATTTATTTGGATGGGGAAGAAGTGATGGCGATGATCCGGGCGGCAGGATATTCGCCGCAGTTTGACACCAGAGAGAAATTTTACAGAATCAAAGAGGAGCACATCGGAAAATATTTGTTTAATATCCACATTATCCTGCGGTACGGCATTGCTGAACTGGTCTGGGTGGTGGAGGAGGACGGCGTCCTGCTCCTTGGCGCCCCCTGGAGTACGTATTCCAGACGGTTGATTGATGGGAATTACCGCATCAAAAATCCGGTTTTTGGAACATATGCAGATTTGGAAGAGATTTTAAAAATTGTATTTGAGATGTACGAGGACTTTAAGCGTGCTCTGATATGAATGGGCGTGGTACGATGCAAAGAGTCATTATCATCGGCAGCCCAGGAGCGGGGAAGAGCACCTTTGCGAGAAGACTGCGGGATAAAACCGGGCTGCCGCTGTTTTACCTGGACATGCTGTGGCATAAGCCGGACCGGACGACTGTGTCAAAAGAAGAATTCGACGCACAACTGGAAAAGCTCCTCAAACAGGATAGATGGATTTTAGATGGGAATTTCCAGCGCACGCTTGAGCTTCGGCTGAAAATCTGTGATACTGTCTTTTTCCTGGATTATCCCCTGGAACTCTGCCTGACCAGCGTGGAACACCGCGTTGGCCAAGCAAGAGAGGATATGCCCTGGGTAGAAACGGAGTTTGACCCCGAATTTAAGCAGTGGATCATGGACTTTCCGCAAACCCATCTGCCTCAAATTTATGAGCTGCTGGACAAATACCGGGACAGCAGAAACATTGTCATTTTCAAATCCAGACAGGAAGCGGAGAATTTCCTGAACACACTTTAAGGGGAGAGGCGCTGAGCGCCTCTCCCTGTTTTATCGCAGCAGCGGCAAGCTGCCGGTGAGCTGATTCACTTTTTTCTTTGGCCCGCAGACAGCCACGCCAAAATACTGTAGTGCCTCCTCCGGGACCTGTTCCATTTTGCAGATAAACTCCTCGTAGGTCCTGCATCCCTGAGCCAGGTCGGAAAAATCAACGACAGTCAGCTCCTGAAACTCCGGCTGGTAGAGTTTTTCTCGTACCGCTTTGATGGTCTCTGGGGAACCTCTCAGAATCGGAACCGGGAACTCGATAATTCCCAGATGCAGGTTGCCACTCCGGTCCACAACATCTGTGCCCACTACCTCCGGCAGCTGCTTCCCAAGGGTAATGCCCATAATCGCCGCTGTATTTGCAATCAGGCCCAAGGGCAGGCTTTCATCAAGAATCATAACACATTTTTCATTTTTCCAGTCCATTTCAAACCCTCTTTCTATTTTTTCCTGGAGAAAATATTTCGGTAGGCTCCGGGGGACAGGCCGAGGAAACGGTCAAAATAATTGGTAAAGTGGCTCTGGTCTGAAAAGCCGGTTTGCAGAGCCGCCTCAATGGGGGGAACCCCCTGCTCCAGCAGCTTTTTTGCCTGGCCCACGCGGACATTTTCAAGATAGCGGTAAGGTGTAACGCCCTTCAGTCTGGTAAAGGCCCGGAGCAGGGTAGAGCGACTCAGTCCGGCACAGCTGCAAAGCTGATCCAAACAGATATGTTTCGAGTGATTCTGCTGGATAAACCGGCACACCCGCTGGATTTCCTCACTGTACCGGGGGATACAGCAGGGGAGAGGCTGCCCGTACTTCTGAACCAGCAGCGCCGTGAGCAGCAGCAGATTCTCCCTCTTGTCGCCCTCCCTGGAGCCGCTGAGAACCAGATCGTGGAGGGTACGCAGACAACTGGCTGTCTCGCTGTCAAAAATCACATTTTTGGAAAAGACGGGTGGGTCCTGTTTGTCGTCGAGCTCTCCTAAAAGGCTCAGCATCACATCCCTGGAGATGTTAAACCCCCGATAGTCCAATGTACCGTCGTCACTCTGCACACAGGCGTGGCTGTCGCCAGGATTAAAAATCAGGATGTGTCCGGGCCGAACGGCGTACTCCTGATTCTTGCAGGTAAGGGTGCGCTGTCCGGATTCTATATACCCAATGACATAGTACTCGTGAAAATGGCCGGGGAAGGGCCGCACAAATCCCTCAAAGCGGTAGGCTTCAATTTGAAGGTCTTCGTCGTATACCACAGTTCTTATCTCTCGTTTCATACCTGCCTCCTTGCGGTCCATTATACCAGCCGTTGCCGCCGCTGGCTTGTAAAATATCTTCAAATTATAGAAAAGAACCGGAAATCGGCTTGTCCGGTCTCCGGTTTACACGTCCACTATTTGATTCCCAGCAGACCAGCCTGCATGTTGGACACCCAAAGGACCTCCGCCTGCTGAAAGCCGCACCGCCGCAGCAGTTCCAAGTGTTCTGTAATGGTAATGGGAAAATACTCCTTCCCATATCGGCCTATATGCTCATCACAGCTGCCTGCGCTCTTTCCTTGAGACAGCTGGTAGGACCTCCATCGCTTCAGAAACAAATGCTTCCCCGCTTCGCTGTAGGGCGCAAAATTTTCAAATGTGATAAAAATACCGTTAGGACGCAGATTTTTATAACATTTTTCAAGGGCTTTCCTTCGGTCCTCCTTATTAAAATAGTGAAATGCCATGATTGCCGTAATGACATCAAAGGGAGCCGTTTCATCAAAATCCAGAAAAGAGGACAAAACAAACCTTGTTTTGTTGCCTACAAACCGTTTTTTCGCAATTTCCAACATCTTTTCTGCGCTGTCACAGAATACAAAGCGGTCTATACCGACAGCTCCAAGTGCGGCTTCCGCCATTTTTCCGGTTCCGCACCCGATGTCGAGCCAGGCAAGGGGACGGTTAAACTGGATTTTTACAATATCCACCACCTGTTTATAAAAATCCTCGTAATATGGGAGCGTTTTCCTTATTCCTTCGTCATATTTTGCCGCACAAAAGGCAGAAGCATTGTCATTCACGTTTTATATCCTCCCAATCAGTATTGCTTCATTATATCGCGTCCACCGCATTTTAACAAGATTATCGGACAGCAGGGGAGTATACTTTTGTTGACCGTACATCGCAATTGTGCTATACTACTAAACAACCTTTGGATTTTTGGAGAAAATTATGGTAAGAACATTTCAGGCCGGCGATTTGGACGCTGTCATGTCCATCTGGCTGAACGCCAATATAGAAGCCCATCATTTTGTTGACCCGGAATACTGGAGAAGCTGCTACAACACGGTCAAAGCCATGATCCCACAGGCGGAGGTCTGTGTTGCGGAAGACGGCCATGGAATCAACGGCTTTATCGGCATTGCAGGCGACTACATCGCGGGTATATTTGTGGACAGCTCCGCCAGAACGAACGGGATCGGCAGTCAGCTGCTCGACCGCGCCAAGAAAAACCGCCAGAAGCTGAGCCTGAGCGTCTATAAAAAGAATGTAACTGCGGTGTCGTTTTATCGCAAGCGAGGTTTTCAAATCGATGCAGAGGGTGTTGACCCGCAGACGTCGGAATCTGAGTACACCATGAGCTGGAATAGATAGAAAGGAGGGACGCCGGGACCTCAGATCCTCCCAGGTTATTAGGTCAACAAAATAAAAATTTTGTTGACCTGAGTGGAGGCGAATTGCTGTTATTTGAGGAATCCGGCCTGTCTATGGACTACCGCACTGAAGCGCCGCCTATTCTCCGGGACTTTCTGGTCTACCACGAGACCATTCAGGGACATTCCCGCCGGACGGTTGACGAATACTGCTTAGACCTGCGGAACTTTTTCCGCTTCCTGAAACAGAACAAACGCCCGGCATTCAAAGATGTCCCACTGGACGATATCTCCATTGACGATGTGGACCTGTCTCTGGTCCGGGACGTCACTCTGACGGATATCTATTCCTACATGAACTACCTGTCCCGGGACCGCGGCCTGAACAACACGTCCCGGGCCCGCAAGGTGGCCACCATCCGGTCCTTTTACAAATACCTTACCAACAAGGCCAAGCTGCTGGAGACCAACCCCGTCCAGGACCTAGATTCGCCCAGGTTGAAGAAATCCCTGCCGAAATACCTGAATCTGGATGAAAGTCTGGACCTTTTGGACAGTGTAGACGGCAAAAACGCCAATCGGGATTATTGCATTTTGACCCTGTTCCTCAACTGCGGCCTGCGTATCTCTGAGCTGGTTGGGCTAAATAAAACAGATGTTAGGGGCGATCAGCTGCGGGTACTGGGCAAAGGTAACAAGGAGCGGATGCTGTATCTGAACGACGCCTGTCAGCGGGCGCTGGCAGACTGGCTCGATGAGCGGGACGCCATGACCTTGGTGGACCAGAACGCCCTGTTTGTCACCCTCCAGAACCGCCGTCGCATCTCCACCGCGGCGGTCCACAAGCTGGTGAAAAAGCACCTGGCCGCCGCCGGGCTGGACAGCACCCAGTACTCCTCCCACAAGCTGCGCCACACCGCCGCTACGCTGATGCTGCAAAACGGCGTGGATGTACGTACCCTTCAGGAGGTGCTGGGCCACGACCACCTGAACACCACGCAAATCTACACCCATGTGGACAACGAGGACCTGCGCACTGCCGCCAGAGCCAATCCGCTGGGTGGGGTCCGGCAAAAGAAGAAGCCGAAAAAATCTAAAAATGGAGAGGAAACGTGAGGTTTTTTTATGTATACACTCTATTTTATCGTCGTCATGCTGGCCCCCGTGGCCATGGTGATTGTGGGGCTGATGTGGAAAATTTCCCCTCCCCCCTATCAGGCCAAGGGTCTGGCCTACAGCACCGAGCTGACCCGAAAGGACCCGGACGCCTGGACCGCGGCCCACCGCCACTGCGCCAGGCTGTGGATGCGCACCGGGATTATCAGCGGCGGAGCCAGCGCCTTTTTGATGGTTCTCTTTCGGGAGAGCTACTCCTCCTTTTGGATGTGGCTTATTGTGGGGCAGATGGTGCTGTTCTGCGTGTCGGTGTTTATGATCGACCTGCTACTGAAAAATACCTTTGAAAAGGATGAAAAAAACAATGATTTATAAGAAAACCGCCTGTCTTAGCTGACAGGCGGTTTTCCTTTACATCTCAATCAATTCATACGCTCTGGAGCCTAAGCCGATCTTCTCGGCGTGCTCCAGGCAGCTGCGCCACTCCGACTCCGGGGTGGAGTTGATAAAGTGGTCGTGGTGGTCGTGGAACTCCGGGTCGGCCAGGTGCTTGGCCAGCTGGCTGCCGGGCATGGGCTGGGCGGCCAGGCAGGCGTCCACACAGGCCTGGTCCAAAGCCAGGGGGTCGGTGGAGACGAACATGCCGATGTTGGGCAGGATGGGCACGTCGTTCTCTCCGTGGCAGTCGCAGTTGGGAGACACATCCACAATCAGAGAGATGTGGAACTGGGGCCGGCCGTCCACCACCGCCTTGGTGTACTCCGCCATGCGGCAGTTCAGGGCCGCCTGGGCGTTGTCGTTGGTGAAGTAGATGGCGTCGAAGTTGCAGGCCCCCAGGCAGCGGCCGCAGCCCACGCAGTGGGCGTCGTCCACCCGCATCTTCCGGGTCTGCTCGTCAAAGACCAGTCCCCCGTTGGCGCACTCTCTCTGGCAGCGCATACAGCCCCGACACCGCTTCTGGCTGATTTTAGGCTTTCCGCTGGCGTGCTGCTCCTTCTTCCCTGCCCGGGAGCCGCAGCCCATGCCGATGTTCTTAATGGTGCCGCCAAAGCCGGTCATCTCGTGGCCCTTGAAGTGGGTCAGACTGATAAATACGTCGGCGTCCATGATGGCCCGGCCGATCTTGGCCTTCTCCACATATTCGCCCCTATCTACGGGGACCTCCACGTCGTCGGTACCCTTCAAGCCGTCGCCGATGAGGATGGGACAGCCCACGGTAAGAGGGGTAAAGCCGTTCTGCCAGGCGCACTCCAGGTGCTCCAGGGCGTTCTTCCGACTGCCGGGGTACATGGTGTTGCAGTCAGTGAGGAAGGGCCTGCCCCCCAGCTCCTTGACCACGTCCACCACCGCCCGGGCGTAGTTGGGCCGCAGATAGCTGATATTGCCCAGCTCGCCGAAGTGCATCTTAATGGCCACAAACTTGCCCTCCAGGTCCAGGTCAGCGATTCCCGCCTTCTTCATCAGCTTTTTCAGCTTGGTGGGCAGGCCGTCGCCAAAGGCCTCTGTGTGGAAATCGGTAAAATAAACCTTTGCTTTTTCCATGATTGCCTCTCCTTTTAAGTAAATGTGTTAGAACTATATCATATAAAGTGCCCTTTAAGTCAAGAGGAAATTATGATTTTTCCCGTCTGCTCTCCAGAATCCCCGGAATGATGGCGCACAGGGAGCCGACCACAATGAGAATGATACCGAGGAACATGTTTTGGGAAATCTCCTCACCGTGGACAGCCCAGCTCAGGATGGGCGACAGGGCGGGCTTGAAGAAGTAGACCAAAGAGACCACACTGGCCGGCTGGTACTCCATGGCCAGGAAGTAGGCGCAGAAGCCGATTCCCGCCACCCCTACGGACACAAAGAGGACGTAGGGCAGATTTTGCAGGGTGTAACCCGCAAAGACGGGGATGTTGGCGAAACTCTCCAGGCCGACGGCCTGAAACAGCTGGGCCACCGCCGGAACGTGGGAGAACAGGATGAAGGCCAGTACGATCAGGGCGCCGAACAGGAAACCGAAGCATGTGACCACCGCCCCACCGAACTCCGCCACCTTCCGCTTGCCCATCACCCCGTACAGGGAAAACAGCAGGGTGGACAGCAGGGCCAGGGCGGCGCCGGTCATGTTTACCCTGGTGTTCCAGGGGCTGATGATCACCACTGTGCCGATGATCTCCAGGGTCAGGGCAGCAATATGGCGGGGTTTGATAGGCTCTTTTAACAGGAAAAAGGCCAGAAACGCCACAAAAACCGGGTTACAGCTGAACATCAGCGCCGATACCGAGGAGCCGGTATAGCTCACCGCCATCTGTAAAATGGGCATACAGAGGGCAATGCCGATAAGGCCCAGCAGGGCAAAATAGGCCATGGACTTACCGTCCAGCCGCTTCCCCCGCTTTTTTAAATTGTGCAGGGCCACCGGCAGCAGGAACACAAAGCCGATGGCAAACCGGCAAAGGGTCAGCTGGACCGGATTGATCTGCCCGGCGATGAATTTCAGCACCACCTCGAAGGAGGTAAACATCACCACCGCCACGGCGATATAGAAATAGCCTTTCTTCATGGGAAACCTCCCCCCTTCTCTCTTACTTCAGCAGCTCCAGAAATTCCTCCTCGGTGAGGACGGGGATTCCCAGCTCCTGGGCCTTCCGCAACTTGGAACCGGCCGCCTCCCCCGCCACCACGTAGGCGGTCTTTTTGGATACGGAGCCCGCCGACTTGCCCCCGCGGGCCTCGATCATCTCGCTGGCCTCGTCCCGAGTGAACTTCTCCAGGGTGCCGGTAAGGACGAAGGTCATTCCTTCAAACCGCCGGTCGCTCCCCTGCTCCGCCGCTGTCATGTTGACGCCGGCCTCCCGCAGACGGTCGATCAGGTGCCGGCTCTGTGGGCTGGCCATCCAGTCCAGAATATTCTGGGCGGTAATCTCCCCAATGTCGTCTACGGCGGTGAGCTCCTCCAGGGTGGCGTTTTGCAGGTTTTCCAGCGTCTTAAACCGGGTCGCCAAAATTTTGCCCGCCTTCTGCCCCACCTGACGGATACCAAAGGCGTAAATCAGCCGGGACAGGTCCTGCTCTTTAGACTTCTCCAGGGCGGCCAGCAGCTTTTTGGCGGACCGCTTGCCCATCCGCTCCAGCTGGGCCACGTCCTCCTCGTTTAAGAAATACAGGTCCCCCGGGGTCTTGACCAGCTGGGCATTGACCAGATTTTCCACTACAGCGATGCCCAGGCCCTCGATGTCCATGGCGTCCCGGCTGGCAAAGTGTGCTAAGTTGCGCAGCAGCTGGGCGGGGCACTCCGCCCCGGTACAGCGGATGTGAGCCCCGTCCTCGTCCCGTTCCACCGGGGCCCCGCAAACCGGGCAGGTTTTGGGCAGAAACCAGGGCTGGGTCCCCTCCGGCCGCTTGTCCGCTACCACGGACAGCACCTCGGGAATGATTTCCCCCGCCTTGCGCACCAGAACGGTGTCCCCGATGCGGATGTCCTTCTCGGTGATAAAGTCCTGGTTGTGGAGGGTGGCGTTGGTGACGGTGGTGCCCGCCAGACGGACGGGAGTGAGTACCGCCTTGGGGGTGAGCACCCCGGTGCGCCCCACCTGAATCACGATGTCCACCACCTGGGCCGGCTTGACCTCCGGGGGATACTTGTAGGCGGCGGCCCAGCGGGGGAATTTTGCCGTGGAGCCAAGCGCCGCACGCTGTGACAGGTTATTTACCTTTACAACTGCGCCGTCAATGTCAAAGGGAAAGGTCTCTCTGGTCTCCCCAATTTCGGTGATACGCTCCGTAACCTGAAATACCTGGGCACAGCTGTAATGTGGTATCACTTTAAAGCCTTTGTTCTGCAAGTAGTCCAGCGTTTCCAGGTGGGTGGAAAACTCCTCCTGGGGCCACTGGACGTTGAACACCGCGATGTCCAGCCTGCGGGAGGCGGCCACCTTGGGGTCCAGCTGGCGCAGGGAGCCGGCGGCGGCGTTCCGAGGGTTGGCAAACAGGGCCTCTCCCCTGCGCTCACGCTCCTCGTTGAGGGCGTGAAACACCTTTTTGGGCATGTACACCTCTCCACGGACGATGAGCCGGGGCGGGGCGTCAGGGATTTTCAGGGGGATGGACCGGACGGTGCGCAGATTTTCGGTGACGTCCTCCCCCACCTGTCCGTCTCCCCGGGTGGCCCCGCGGACAAAGAGGCCGTCCTCATACTCCAGAGCCACTGACAGGCCGTCCACCTTGGGCTCCACCACATACTCCGCTTCGGGGACGACCCCCTTTACCCGCTGGTCGAAGGCCTCCAGCTCCTGGAAATCAAACACGTCCTGGAGGGACTCCAGGGGCACCTGGTGACGCACCTGGGTAAAGGCGTCCAGGGGCTGCCCGCCCACCCGCTGGGTGGGGGAATCGGGGGTGACGGTCTCCGGATGGGCCGCTTCCAACTCCTCCAGGCGGCGGAGCTTGTGGTCGTAGTCGTAGTCGGACATGGTGGGCTTGTCCAGCACATAGTATTCATGGCCCGCCTGGGTCAGCTCCCGGCGCAGGGCTTCGATTTCGTTAAAATCATCCACGATAGTATCCTCCTCTGGGTTGACATTGGAACTTTTCGATAAAATTGGGGAATGCTGCCCGCAGCAGGCAGAACACCCAGAAGCCGGCCAGGGCCCCGGTGGTGTTCAGGATCACGTCGTCAATGTCCGTACTGCGGCCGATGAAAAACTGGATAAACTCGATGGCGGTGGAGGCGCAGAAGCCTGTCAGCAGAGATTTCCACCACCGCCATTTCCGCCACAGCAGGGCGGGGAAAAAGCCGATGGGCATAAACATGATGATGTTGCCTAGCAGCATGAACAGCCCCCAGTAGCTCATATGATCCAGCGCGCGGCGAATTTCCTGAAAAGGGGTCAGCATATTGGGCAGATAGTCCAAACCGCTCATGGTCTGTTCCCAAGTGGGGTAGAAAGAAAAAAAGCTATACTCCGCCGGGTAGGCTCGGCCGAAGGAAATAATATATATCCAGATATTGGAAGGAAATAGGGTGAGCGCCGCCAGCCCGGCGCAAAACACCACAAAGAGAACCAATGCGGTCTCCCGCCGAGCGGAGCTGACCAGATTCAACTGGCTCAGCCGCTTTTTTCGTATGGGACCCAGGAGCATCAGAATGACCAGGGCGCTCAGGCCCAACGGGATCATCTGCGTCACATATCCCCATACGTCCTGCGCTACTTCTAACATGCGCGTCCTCTCCTTTGTTCATTGCTTTCCCAATTGCAGGTAGGTGTCCGGGACCTTGCCCACGATCACCGTCTCAGCCACACACAGCCGGGTGTGGAGGGCGGTCTCCACCTCTCCGCCGGGAAGCAGCAGGGTCATGGGGACGTCCACCTCCAGCCAGATGCGGTGGAGGGTCTGGTTCACCCCGGCGGAGGTGAACTGGCTGTCGAACTCCGCCCGCACCGTCCCCACGGTCATGGCCTTCGCCTTCAGCGCCGGACCCTTGGCCCACAGGGGCTCCAGGTCAAAGAGGCTGCCCAGGGGTACCTGAACGTCGGACACGTCCACCCCCTTCAGCGCCTCCAGGATAGCGGCGGTGAGCTCCGACCGGAGCAGGTTCATCCGGGCCATGTCGGTGGTCAGAGCGGTGATGGCGCCCCCCTCGTCCCGCTGGATGGTGACAAAATCGATGTAGCTCACTTGACGGGCGGCCAGGTCGGCGCTGACGGCGTTTTCTACCACGGCGGTCATGTTGTTTTGCGCCTGGGCGGCGGCGATCTCCGCCACCACCGGGCGCAGCTTGTTCTCCAGCAGGGCAATCACCGATGCAGCTACCACCAGGGCTACCCCCAAGGTGAGAAGGGCTGGGGGGATTCGCAGCACAGGGCCGGAGCCCATCCAAACCGGTCGCCGGCGCCTTATCGGCCTGCGCATACTCCGGACAAACTCCCGCCGCCAGGGCCCCATATCCTCACCCCCTATTGTAAGGTAAGGATATTCTAAAGCCGGCTTGGCCTATGCATCTACCAGTCCCGTTCCCGGATGGCCTCCTCCACGTCGATTGGAATACCAAACCACTCTAAAATGTAGCCCACAGTTGTCCCGATACAGTCGCGGGCCACGGTTTCGATCTCGCTGTCGTTCTCGTCAAATTCATCTTGCAGGTCGTTCACCGCGCAGACTGCCTCGTCCAGCTTCTCCTGGATAATCTCGGTGTCAGTCTCGCCGTGCTCCAGTAGGTCAATGACCTTCTGAAGCTCTACCTTCACCTTGTCCACCAGAAAATCAGGGTAGTACTCGTCCCGGTACATTTCATCCAACAGCTTATAGTTCGAGTCAAACGCTTTCATTTCTGTTCTCCTTTTTCATAAAATGTGCTTTGCTCTTTTGTTACTCAACGTCAAAGGTCATTTCTTCTTCATCATAAAGTTCGCCCGCAAAAAAGCAGCGCGCTAAATCTTCAAAGCTGTGAAAAAACGGAAGCGCCCACTTTAGAATATCTGCTCTGGTCTCCTCTTTTGACGTTGGACGTACCCGCGCCATGTCCACTTGATACACCTGCTCGGTTTGCAAATCCAATAAAACATATTTTTCTTCATCGTATAAACCCAAATAGAGGAAACCTGTTCCGATAAATATTTCATTCTCCCTTTCAAATTCACGCAAATCAGTATTTGGAAACATGAACGGGAGCTGTAGAATTCTAGTTGAAATATCTTCTTCAATCTCCATCTCACGCCACCTGCCGGTCTCTTTACAGTAGGTTTGTGAAAAGTCACCCAGCAGCTTTCCCGTAATAAATGGGACGGAGAATATATAAGCTTGAAAATAGTCTTTCACCGCAACTGGTATGGTGATGTGGAGCTTGTTTTCAAGCCCGACGATATCTTGGTCAGAAATTGCTGATTTTTCCAATTTAATCTCTGGATGCCTATGGCCAAATGCCTCTATCGCAATTTGGATGTAATTTTTTTCTTCCATCGTACGCCTCCCCTTGAGACTGTCATTTTATAAAATAGTCAACTTCCTGATCCAATGACGCTAAAAAATCGGAAAGAGAATCTGCTATTTTGTAGGCAGGCGAAAGGTAATATATGGCGCTATCTGCAACGCCTATATAAAGCAAGCTATCTTCTTCCCCAAAAAGACAGAACGCCAGAAGCTTATTTTCTTCTAAGTTTTCCCACGCATTTTGGCGGTAAGTGATATAATCATCAGGTATTTCTTCATGATCCGGCTTAAAATATAAATCCAAAATTTCTTCAGGAGAGAGAACTCTGTAAATTCCTTTCTTTTGCTTCAGATTGAACCAAAGAAAACCATACCCGAAGTTTTTATAAAATGTTCTCAATTCTTCAGGAATTGCTACCTCTAACTGATACTGAATCTCTGAAAAAATGTTTTCGATATCATCAGAAGCCTGTACAAAATAGTGCTTTTCATTGCGGCACGCAGATATATTGTCCCAGTTTTGATGCACATACTTTTTAAACTGTTCATCCATCGCGGTTGTCTCCTCTCAATCAGGAAGTGCCCAGCAGCATTTTCACAAAATCCCAATTTCACTTATCTGATGCATCTGATTGTCCACAATAGATACCGAGAATAAGACTTGTTTGATATCTGCCAAGCTGTGCGCTAACAAATGATATATTTTGCAGGCATCATTTTCTTCCTGACCACTGCTGAAATAGCAGTCATAAAAAGCGTCTAAATCGTGGGGAAAATCCATAGAATCAAACTTAATTGTTTGAACTTGCTCCATTAGCCACTGTTCTATTTCCGTCTGATTTGTTAAAGCTATTTCCAAAATGTCGCAAACATCGTCTATCGCGTTAGCAGAACGAAAACTAACTTTTATCACGCAATCACCTGCTAAATGAATCCCCAAGCAGCTCCTGAACTGCCAGCAGAACACCCAGTCGCCCGGACTCGAAGGTGAGCCCCCCCTGGAGGTAGACGGTGTAGGGCTCCCGCATGGGGGCGTCGGCGGACAGCTCGATGGACGCCCCCTGGATAAAGGCCCCCGCCGCCATGATGACCTGACAGTCGTACCCTGGCATGTCCCAGGGTTCCGGGGTGACGTAGGAGTCCACCGGCGCGCCGAACTGGATGCCCTTACAGAACTTTTTCAGGGCTTCCGGTTTCCGCATGTGGATCATCTGGATGATGTCGTGGCGGACTGCCGAGGAGTGGGGCTGGGTCTCGTAGCCCAGCAACTCCATCACCTTCGCGGCAAAAACGGCGGTTTTCACCGCCTGGGCCACCGTGTGGGGGGCCAGGAACAGCCCCTGGTAGAGCAGCCGGTTCTGCCCCAGAGTACACCCGCACTCCCCGCCGATGCCGGGCACGGTGAGCCGCATAGCGGCCCCCTCCACTAGGTCCCGCCGCCCGGCAATGTAGCCCCCGGTGGGGGCCAGGCCGCCGCCGGGGTTTTTAATCAGAGATCCCACCACCAGGTCGGCCCCCACGTGGGTGGGTTCCAAGGTCTCCACGAACTCGCCATAACAGTTGTCCACCAGAATAGCGGCGCTGGGGTTGGCCTCCTTAATCACACGGCACATCTCCCCGATCTCCTCCACCGACAGGGAGGCGCGGGTGGAATAACCCTTGGAGCGCTGGATCAGCACCGCTTTTACCTGGGGGTCCGCGGCGGCTCTGGCCATCTCCTCTAGATCAGGCTTGTTGTCAAGGAGTTCTACTTGCCTATACTCCACGCCATAGTCCTTTAGGGAGCCATGGCCCTTGTCCACTGCCCCCACTACCCCCAACAGAGTGTCGTAGGGTGCGCCCACGGCGGACAACAGCACATCACCACTTTTTAGGGCTCCAAATAGGGCGCAGGCAATGGCATGGGTGCCGTTGACGAACTGGATGCGCACCAGTGCGGCCTCCGTACCAAAGAGATCGGCGTAAATTTCGTCCAGCTTGTCCCGACCCAGGTCGTCGTAGCCGTAGCCGGTGGTACCGGCAAAATAGCCGTCTGCCACCCGGTGCTTCTGAAAAGCGGCCAGCACCCGGGCGGTGTTCTCTTGGGCGATGACGTCAATGCGGGAAAATTCCTCGGTCAGCTGGCCCTGGGCCTGGTCGCCCAGGGCTTTCACGCGGTCGTTTATCTGTAAGGTCATTTTACTTGTCAATCCTATCCATTTCAATGTATCTTGTCCATTTGCTTTAGTATTTTAACTCGATCTTTCTCCAGAAGCGGAGCCATGCTGTCCGGATACACAGAGAAGTCAGCATCCTCTAGCACTGTACGGATTTTAGGCACAAGGGCAGGCCGAGCCGCCACGATATGACTCAGATTCTGGACGCATTGACGGGCTGTAATAGGTTTTTCGTCTAGAATATGCGCCAGGTAGATATTCAATACCCCATCCAGTTTCCCAGCCGTATCCCAACGGGTATTATGGGCAATCAGCGCCAGCCCTCGATTGCGGACCAGGGAATTTTCATCCTCCAGCAAGGAGACAAACTCGTCGAAGAAGGGATAAACCTGATTTGAGGTCTGGGAACGTGCTATTAGTTCCTTTAATGCGGTATATGCAACTTTATTCTGTGGAAAACGTAAATTAGCCACCAATTCCTCTGTAGAATCCATATTTCCCCTCGCTTTTACAGTTCATTCACCAGCTGTTTAAACACCTTGCCGCGTTCCATGAAGTTCTTAAAGCGGTCGAAGGCGGCGCAGGCCGGGGACAGCACCACCACATCTCCCTCCCGGGCAATCTCCCGGGCGGCGGACACGGCGGTGGCCAGGTCGTCGGCCTCGATGAGCTTCAGGCCGCTTTCCATATAGCCCTCGGCCTCCTCTACCGCCTTCTTGATGGCGGGTGCGGTGTCACCGGTGAGGATCAGGGCCTTGACCTGGCGAACAATCTCCACCCCAAGCTGTGTAAAGGGAACACCCTTGTCATATCCGCCGGCAATTAGAATCAGCTTCTGGTCGAAGGAGTCCAGGCAGGCCATGGTGCGGGTGGGGCTGGTTCCGATGGAGTCGTTATAGTAGCGGACCCCGTCCAGTTCCCGCACCAACTCGATGCGGTGTTCCACCCCGATGAACCGCTGGGCCACCGCCCGGACGCACTTGTCGGGGACGATGCCGTCCACCGCGGCGATAGCGGCCATGTAGTTCTCGATGTTGTGCACGCCGGGAATCTGAATGTCGGTCAGCGGCAGGACCTCCCTGCTGCCCATGCGGTTGGTCAGCCAGATGGCGCCGTCCCGGAGGTACACCCCCTCCTCCAGCTTCTGCTTGCGGCTGAACAGCATCGCCTGTCCGACGGCGGTCTTGGCCAGAGATCGGGTAATGTCATTGTCGTAGTTGAAAATGGCCCGGTCCTCCGGCTTCTGATGGCAGAAGATATTCAGCTTGGCGCTTGTGTACTCCTCCATGGTGTGGTGATAGTCCAGATGGTTGGGGGACAGGTTGGTGAACACCGCCACATTGGGGCTGCGGTCCATGCTCATCAGCTGGAAGGAGGACAGCTCCACTACCGCCACGTCCTCTGCGGTCATGCCGTCCACATCGGGCAGCAGGGGCCGGCCAATATTGCCCCCCAGATAGACGTTGAGACCCGCCTCCTTTAAAAACTCGCTGATAAGGGTGGTGGTGGTGGTCTTACCGTCGCTGCCCGTCACACCGATAATCCTGCAGGGGCACAGCCGGAAAAACAGCTCCATCTCAGAGGTGAGGATACTCCCCCCCTCCAACGCCTTTTGCAGTTCTGGTGTGTTGGGACTTAGGCCGGGAGTGCGGAAAATGACATCAGCCCGGTGTATTTTAGCCAGGTAGTCGGGGCCCAGCCGCAACTTGGCCCCCAGGCTCTCCAGCTCAGAGGCCTGCTCCTCCACGCGCTCCCGGGGGGACTTATCGCAAACCGTCACCTTCAGCTCCGCCCGCAGGAGCATACGAATCAGCGGGGTATTGCTCACGCCCATACCGATTACGGCGATGGACTTGCCCCGCAGACTCTCCAAATATTCAGACATGGTGGACATAGAACGTCCTCCTTCCATAATTTTCTTCCGGTTAAATATATTACCATATTCCCCCGGATAATTCAATCATAACCACAGGAAAAAGCCCGCGCGGCATCATACCGTGCGGGCCGTTCTTCCGTCTCTATGCCAGCTGCAGTTCCCGAATCTCCTGACTGTGGCGCTTCACCACCAGCTCCAGCACCTCGATTCTGTCCTTGAGGGGGTCGTACTCCTCGTTCGGAACAAAGCGGTCCCAAAGAGCCTGCTGGCCCTCCAGCAACAGATTCATAGTCCGCTTCTGCTCTGTGTCCATGTAGATGCGGATGCCATTTACCTTTTCCTCCAGCTCCTCCGTCCGGCTCTCCAGCTTATCCATTCCCAGCTCCAGCTGTTTGATTCGGGACTCCAGCTGGTCCATTCTGCTGTTCAGGCGGTCCATATTCAGCTCCAGCTGGTCTATTCTGCTGTCCAGACGGTCCATATTCAATTCCAGCTGGTCCATCCTGCTGTTCAGGCGGTCCATATTCAATTCCAGCTGGTCCATCCTGCTGTCCAACCGGTCCATTCTGCTGTCCAGGCGCTGGATGCTGCCCTTCAGCTCGCAAATATCCTGGCGGACAGGGTCCAGCTTAGCCTCTATGACCTGGCCAATGGCTTGAAGCAGCTCCTGATCTGTCATGGTACTCTCTCCTTATCTGTCACGCCCGGGGGTGGGCCTTTTTGTATACATCCTTGATTTTCTGGTTAATCAGCTTGGAGTAAATCTGAGTGGACGAGATGTCCGCATGGCCCAGCATCTCCTGAATGGACCGCAGGTCGGCCCCGTTCTCCAGCAGGTGGGCGGCGAAGGAGTGGCGCAGGGTGTGGGGTGTAATGTCCTTCTGAATGCCCGCCTTCTCCTGATAATATTTAATCAGCTTCCAGAAGCCCTGACGGCTCATCCGCTCGCCGCTCATGTTCACAAATAGGGCCGTCTCATCCACTGAATCCACCAGCTGGGGCCGCACGCTGTTTATGTACTCCCCCAAGGCCCGGATCGCCGTGGGATACAGGGGGATGACGCGTTCCCGGCCCTTGCTGAAGCATTTCAGCACCCCACCGGGCAGGTTCAGGTCGTCCACATCCAGCTCGATGAGCTCGCTGACCCGGATGCCCGTGGCATAGAGCAGCTCCAGCATGGCCCGGTCCCGGTAGCCCTTTAAATCGGTGCATTCGGGCTGTTCTAAAAACAGCTCCACCTCTTTGCTGGTAAGCACCTGGGGCAGCTTGCGCTCCACCCTGGCGGGGGCCACCCCCTTCGCCGGATTCTGGCCCACATAGCCCTTACCAATCAGGCAGGTGTAAAAGGACTTGATGGAGGCCACCGACCGGGTGACGGTGGCAGGGGATTTTCCCCGCTTCACCAGGGAGTTGGCATAGTCCTCCACGTCGCGGGCCACCACCTGGGTGAGGTCCACCCCCCGGCCATCCATCGCCGTGGCAAACTGGTTGACGTCACGGAGGTAGGAGCTGACAGTGTTGGCCGAGGCCTGCTTTTCAATTTTTAAAAAGTCCTCATAGGCCAACAGCAGTTCAGACACGTCCACAACTCCCAACCTTTGTTACGGTATTACAGAATCACACGGGACAATCCCCGCAGCAGCACCGGGACCACCCAGTACTCCAGCAGGCCGGCCCCCAGGGTCAGGCCTGCGCACACACCGGCCCGGCACCAGCAGCCCCCGCTGTTCAGGGGCGTGCCTCCCCGGCCCTCTCCCACAGACCGGCGCAGCTGCTGCTGTGCCGAGAGGAGCCCCGGGACCCCCGTCAAAAACATAGCGGGCGCCCACAGCAGGGCGGGCAGGCCGGACAGAACGAGGGCCGGAAGCAGTCCCCTTCCCCCGAACACCCGGCAGAAGCAGGCCGCCGAAAAGGAGAGAAAAAAACCCCGCACGCCAAAGAGTACCGGCAGACCCACAACGCCCAGAGCGGTCACGCTGAGGATCAGGGCGGCCAGCAGATACTTTACCTGCCCCCAGAGCACCGTCCAAAGGCCGCGGGGGAGGCTGCCATCCCGGGCCAGCGCCATATAGCCGGTCAAATAGCTGCCCAGCTCCTCCGCGCCAGCCCCACCGGACAGCCCGGCCAGCAGACAGCCGGCAGTGCCTCCGACGAAAAAAGCGACGGCCAGCAGGGCCAAGGCGCCGCTCTGCTCCGACGGCAAGTCCCACTTTTTGCGGATCCTCATTCCCATAGATGTCACCTCAGCAACAGCCTATGAGAGGGGGGGAGAAAATAGAAGTGGACTTCACCCTTTGGACACTCCCTACTATAGCGCGTTCCGCTCCTTTTCGCAAGGGGGTTTTGCGATTTTCTCCATTTTTGCCAATTCTATCAACTTGTTATGTAAATTGCATTATGTAAACTTTGCAACCAAAGAAGTACCGAGGCCCGGCTTGCGGGCCTCGGTACGGCTAAATCTGGTGTTTTTGAAGGCGTTCGGCGCTAGATATTGGCGAACCCCCTGGGGCTTCAGCGATTACAGAGATTACATTCCGTATTATTACAATCTGTATTCTGCCGTTCTGACATCCCAGCGGCAATGGCGTTCAGGGCGATAGCACACTCCAGACGCTTGCGCTCCATTGCACAGGCGACCTCATTGGACCTTGTTATGTCGCCATTGACAAGCAGATTGGAGGCAGAACATCCCCCGCTGCAATAGAATCGGGCCCAGCACTCCCGACAGGCCGGGCGGGTATACACATTCTGTTGGGCAAATTGACCAGAGATCGCCATGTCAAAAGAGGAATCGTGGACGCTGCCCATGCGGAACTCCTCTTTTCCCACAAACTGATGGCAGGGGTAGATATCCCCGTCGGGGGTGATGGCCACATATTCACAGCCCGCGCCGCAGCCTCTCAGCCGCTTAATCACACAGGGCCCCTGGGCCAGGTCCACATTGAAGTGGAAGAAATTCAGGTCCTTCCGGTCCACCAGTGCCCGGGCCAGCTTCTCATACTCCTCCCCTACCCTGCTCAGGTCCTCCTCCCGGATGGCAAAGGGGTCGTCGGCAGGACCGCTGCACGGCTCCACCGACACATGGCGGAAGCCCAGCTCCCCCATGTGGAGCACATCCTTGGAAAAGTCCAGATTGTCCCGGGTGAAGGTGCCCCGGACGTAGTAGTCCTTTGTCCCGCGCCCGGCCACCAGCTTTTGAAATTTGGGGACGATAATCTCGTAGCTCCCCTTCCCGTTCACCGTGGGGCGCATCCGGTCGTTCACCTCTCCCCTGCCGTCCAGCGACAGAACCACGTTGGACATCTCCCGGTTGATGTAGTCGATGGTCTCGTCGTCCAGGAGGATGCCGTTGGTTGTGATTGTAAAGCGAAATACCTTGTCATGTTTTTCCTCCAGAGACCGGGCGTACTCCACCGTCCGCTTCACCGTGTCCATAGCCATCAGGGGCTCGCCGCCGAAGAAGTCCACTTCGATGTTCCGCCGCTTGCCCGACTTGGCCACCACCCAGTCGATGGCCTTTTTCGCGGTGTCGAAGTTCATGGTCATCCGGTGGCCGGTGCCGAAGTCGCCGGTGGAGGCGAAGCAGTATTTGCACCGCAGGTTGCAGTCGTGGGACACATGGAGGCACAGAGCCTTCACCACCGCCGCCTTGGGCAGGGCCATGGCGGCCTCGGGGTCCAGATAGTCGTCGGTGGTAAAGAGCAGTCCGGCGTTTTGCAGTACCCGCAGCTCCTGCCAGGCCTCCTCCAGCTCCGCGGGGTCATATTGGGACAGCCGGTCCACCAATTCCCGGGGGACCCTCCCCTCCCCTATCGGCCCCTCGCCCACGGCTGAGAGCAAATCATAGGTCAGCTTGTCCAAAACGTGGACCGCTCCGCTGTTTACGTCCGCCGCCAGGTACTGCCCAAGGGCGGTAAAGGTATGTACAGTTTTCATAGTTTTTTCTCCTGTTCTGATGTATTTAAATGTAATAATCCTCGAATTCGATGGTTCCAAATTCGGTCAGCTCATATCGTTTCCCCGTCAATCGGACCAGCACTTCTTCGGAAAACTCTGTAAAGGAGTTTGCCGTGACACCGGAATAGTCCATACCGGAGCACCAGCAAAATACCTGCCCATAGGTCCCGTTCTTCCCCGGGTCACAGTCCAGAATCAAATACCAGCTCCCCTCGTATTCGGTGAAGGGAATCCAGTGTTTCCGCCAGATATAGGGCTTGATCTTGTCCTCCGTCACCCACTCCAACGGTGCTGTCTCCTTCGCAAAGAGCGCATTCATCATCTGCCAGGTCTCGATGATGCCGGTAACGGACAGAAAAGGGTAATATCCCAGCAGAGGGCGCTCTACATTCCGGTCTCTGGTCTGCTCCTCTGTATTTTTCTGGCCGTTGAGGGCGGAGAGATAGCCGCAGAAGTCCGGGGGCAGCTTTACGCCCACCGTCTCCTCCAGCAGACGAATCTGAGCGGGGTCCGCCGGCGGGTTGACGCTGGCATAGATATCACCGGAGATTTGACTGATCTGCTCCAGTATTTCATCCCATATCTGCTTCATCCTCTGACATCCTCCTCATAATAGGAAAGCATCGTCTCATAAAGAGAACGAGTCTGTTCTTCGTCTCCCCAGGAGAGAGGATCATCGGCATAGCTCAATGTCCAAAACGGCTCCTGGTTGTAAAACCTGCCAGGAAGGCTCTCCCATACAGAATACATTTTACTTCCGAACTGCCGGAGATCCGTGCAGCGGGCGTAGTAGTCCCTGAGCTTTTCCATCAGGGCCCGCCCAAAGGTCTCCGGGTGCAGGCCAATATAGCCATAGTCCGCCCACGTCCGGATATAGATGACCGCTTTTTGAATGTCGGTCTCACACTCCAGGTCCAGCAGCGTCCTGTCGTCCGGATGCGCCAAAAACAGGGCGTGCAGCCGCTCCTGGTATTCCTCCTCTGTGACAATCCCCTCATAGAGCAGGATGGCGTATGCCAGCAGCTCCTCCAAAGCGACGCCCCCCTTTCAGTTGTTGCAGATGTGACAGCCAAAGATGGACAGCAGGGTTTGATGTCTGGAGCACCTGGGAAACCCGGACATCACCGGGTCAGACGGGTCCGATTCCGCCAGCCATTCCTCCAGAGCGCCCGGCTGAATTTGCGCAAGGCCGGATATCAACTCCGAAAAGTGGTCCAGGCAGGGAAACAGCATGTCCTCATTGGGGCGGTAGTCCAGCTTTTCCCAGCCCAGCCGCTCCTTTGCCCCCGAGACCACCCGGAGCAGAAACGTCCTGTCTTCCTCAAAGGTGTTGGAATCCCAGGGCATCTCCCACAGGTCGAAATCTACCGTTCCTGCCCCCACTCTGCTCTGATCCTTCTCCGCCAGCCATACGATCAGCCGTTTTTCAGAGACGGTCCTGGCCAACGCCGAGCCGCTGAGGACCAGAACATTCACGAAGGCATCGGTCAGTCCGTTGCTCATTTGCAGAAGTTCGCGGCCGCAGGACTGGGGATTGATTCCAATTGTGTTTGCCATACGTCCTCCCAACTAACCGGACACAGAAAAAAGGCAGGCGCGAACGCGCCCGCCCTTTTCGGCTCTGTGATTTACTTGTTCTCGCACTTCTGGTTGGCGACGGTGCAGGAAGTCTTGCAGGCGGACTGGCAAGAGGTCTGGCACTCGCCGCAGCCGCCCTTGGCGGCGCTGGCCTTCAGGGTGGCCCCGTTCAGCGTCTGGATATGTTTCATTTTAATTTCTCCTCCTGTTTGGTTTGCTTACAGCATTTTCTGCCATAGTAGAGGTATTATAACACAGCGCTCTGGAAATTTCAATCATCTTCTGCGTTTTTTCTTGGGCTTTCTTCCCAGCAGTCCGGGAATTGCCCCGCCGCACAGGCAGGCACACAGGATTCCCGCCCCTCCGTTGGCAACGGATGCCCCCTGATAGACGATAAAACCGGCCGTCAGCAGCAGAAGAAACAGCACGGCTCCCACCCCCAGGCCCGCCAGCAGGGACCGGCCCTCCACATGACGGACCGCATAGATCCCGCCCGCAAAGGCGCCCAGGGCGCAGGCGGCCAGCACCGCCCCGTACATGGCCTCCACCGGCACCAGGCCCACTGACACCAGCACCGCACAGATCAGCAGCACCAGAATGGTCACCACTCCGGCCAGCACGCCTCCCTTGAGCACCTCACACATGGCGTTGAGCCACTGGCTGCCCATCTCCTTCGGCCGCCGCTCCTTTTTCTTCATAAAACACACCCTCCCCACGGTTTGGTAAAACCTATGCGGGGAGGGTGAAAGACATGCCTGTTTCTTTTAGGCAGTCGGCTGGTTGGAAGCCACGTTCTTGGTGGACACAGCCCACTTGGTAAATTCGATACGCACCCGGTCGGCACCGGTCTCAATTACGATGGTGCTCTCGTCCACCTTACAGATGGTGCCGACTACCCCGCCGATGGTGGTGATGACGTCGCCCACCTTCAGGGAATCCCGCAGATTCTGGGCCTCCTTCTTCCGCTTGTTCTCCGGGCGGATCATGAAGAAGTACATCATGGCGAACATCAGAACAATCATCAAAATAAAGCTGGGATCAATCATAAATCTTTCCTCCAATAATTACTGCAAGATTAAGTCTGTCAACAGAATAACTATTTGACGCAGTGAAAAGTATTATAGCGGATAATCTCCCGATTGACAAGCCCTTTTGTCAAATTTCTCTAATCCTCCTGACAGGGCCGGTCCAACAGGCCGGAGTACCGGGCCCGGAAATCCTCAAAGGTCCCGTTGTCCAAGCTCTCCCGGATGCGGGCCATCAGCTCATTGTAGAAGTGCAGATTGTGGAGCACCGCCAGCCGCATGGCCAGCATCTCCCCCGCCGTCAGCAGGTGGCGCAGGTAGGCCCGGGAGAAGGACCGGCAGGCGGGGCAGGAGCACGTAGGGTCAATGGGCCGCCCGTCCAGCTTGTACTTCTCGTTTTTGATGTTGATGGTCCCCTGCCAGGTGTACAGCTTGCCATGGCGGGCGTTCCGGGCGGGCATGACGCAGTCGAAGAAGTCGATCCCCCGGGCTACCCCTTCGATGATGTTGGACGGGGTCCCCACCCCCATGAGGTAACGGGGTTTTTCCCGGGGCATGTGGGGCTCCACCGCGTCGATAATGTCGTACATCACTTGGGTGGGCTCCCCCACCGCCAGGCCGCCGATGGCGTAGCCGTCGCAGTTCACCTTGGCGATCTCCTCCATGTGCCAGACCCGCAGATCGGCATAAGTCCCCCCCTGGTTGATGCCGAACAGCTGCTGCTGGGGGTTCACTGTATCTGACAGGCTGTTTAGCTTGTCATGCTCTGCCACGCAGCGTTCCAGCCACCGGGCAGTCCGCTCACAGGAGGCCTTTACATACTCGTAGGGGGAGGGATTTTCCACGCACTCGTCAAAAGCCATGGCGATGTCGCTGCCCAGGTTGGACTGGATGCGCATGGACTCCTCCGGGCCCATGAAGATGCGCCGGCCGTCGATGTGGGAGGCGAAGGTGACCCCCTCCTCGGTGATCTTCCGCAGGCCGGACAGGGAAAACACCTGAAAGCCCCCGCTGTCGGTGAGCATGGGGCCGTTCCAGCCCATAAATTTGTGGAGCCCGCCCATCTGGCGGACAACCCCGTCCCCGGGGCGCAGGTGGAGGTGGTAGGTGTTGGACAGCTCCACCTGACAGCCGATCTCCTTCAAATCGTGGGCGGATACCGCCCCCTTGATGGCCCCCTGGGTGCCCACATTCATGAACACCGGGGTCTGGACCACCCCGTGGGCGCAGGTGAAGACACCCCGCCGGGCGCTTCCCTCTTTTTTCAAAACTTTAAACACGCAAAAACTCCTTTTACCTTGTAATACCTGCTTCCTGCAAAAAGTCAGTTACAAATTGCTCCAGCTTGTCTGTGTGCAGGTCCGGAACCTCGTCTACATGCCAGCCCAATTTAAACCGTCCTGAATCACCATAGGGGTAATACTTTCCATGATAAACATAGTAAGGAAAGTTGATCTTTTTCCTCAAATGCCCCCGGTGAAACAGAAGCTCGCACCCGCTTTCGATAAAGCCCCGCTTGTATTCCTCTATAAAAATATTGTCAACAAAGTCGTCGTCAATTACGGATGGATCGTCCGCAATATGGAGCTCCATCAAAATACGCTCAAATATTTGGTGTGTCCGCTCCCAGTTAAAGCCGCCAGCTGCCTCCAGCAGCGCCGGGCTGCTATAATCAGCTTCAAGCATATCCAGCGCCCATAGGGTTAGATCATCGTCCCATCTATGCTTCAAAATCCCTGTACGGCATTCATCGTAGTATTTTTCCAAAATATGTCCCAAATAATAATATTTCATCGAAAATCTTGAGCCCCCTCCTCACGAAATAAACATCGCATCACCAAAAGAAAAGAAGCGATATTTCTCCCGCACCGCCTCCTCGTAGGCCGCCAGGACGTGCTCCCGTCCCGCCAGGGCGGACACCAGCATGATGAGGGTGGACTGCGGCAGATGGAAATTGGTGATGAGGGCGTCCAGCACCTTGAATTTATACCCCGGATAGATGAAGATACTGGTCCAGCCGGAGCGCTCCGACATCGTCCCGTCCTCCGCCGCGAAGCTCTCCACCGTGCGGCAGGAGGTGGTACCCACGCAGATGACCCGGCCCCCGTTTTTCTTCGCCTCGTTGATGGTGTCGGCGGTTTCCTGGGAAATCATGCAGAACTCGGAGTGCATCTCGTGGTCGGTAATCTCCTCCGCCTTGACGGGCCGGAAGGTCCCAAGGCCAACATGAAGTGTAATGTAGCAGACCTTTACACCCATTTCCCCCACCTGCTCCAGCAGCTCCGGGGTAAAATGGAGCCCGGCGGTGGGAGCGGCGGCGGAGCCCACCACCCTGGAGTAGACCGTCTGATACCGCTCCTGGTCCTGGAGCTCCGCCTTGATATAGGGCGGCAGAGGCATCCGGCCCAGCTGCTCCAGAATCTCCAGGAAAATCCCCTGGTAGTGGAACCGGACCGCCCGTTTTCCGTCGTTCAGCTCCTCCTCCACGGTGGCGGTGAGCTGTCCATCTCCAAATATCACCTGAGCCCCCGGCTTCAGCTTCCGCCCCGGCCGGACCAGACACTCCCACAGGTCGCCGCCCCTATCGACAAGGAGAAGTACTTCACAGGCTCCTCCGGTAGGCCGATGTCCGATAAGCCGGGCGGGGAGCACCCGGGAGTCGTTCAGCACCAAGCAGTCCCCCGGCCGGAGGAACCGGGGCAGGTCGTAAAAGTGGTGGTGCCCGACGGCCCCGCTCTCCCTGTCCAGGGTGAGCAGACGGGAGGCGTCCCGCCGCTCCAGGGGGGTCTGGGCGATGAGCTCCTCGGGGAGCTGGAAATCAAAATCAGAAGTTTTCAAGGCTTACATCCTTTTCAGTACGTTGTAATTTGAACGCCGGGGAGATAGAAGGTGACGATTTCATCGTAAGTAAAGCCCCGGCGGGCCATGGCGTTGGCGCCGAACTGGCTCAGGCCGATCTGATGGCCCCAGCCGCCGCCGTTGAAGGTGTAGGTGTCCCCGGAGACGGTTACCGTCCCGCTCCCGGGCTGGGGCGCGGAGGTGTTCCCGCTGGACCCGCTCCCCTCCAGCTGAGACACCGAGCCGGTACCGGAGATGATATAGGCGCTCCCGCCGATCTGAGACAGCGAGCCATTTCCGGTAATGACATACTTGCCCTCCAGACTGTCCGCCGTCCCGGAGCCGTTGATGGCGATGTCCCCCGGCTGCTCCGGCGGCTGCGTGCCCGTGGTCCCGGCGCCGTTGACGGTAAAGCGGATGGAGTCCACTCCGAAGCGGCTGCGGATATTGCCGGCGCTGATGGTGTTGCTCTGGCCATTCTTCCAATGGACTACCGCCTTAATCACGTTGCCCAGCTTGGAGTAGGTCAGCTCCAGGCTTTTTACCGAAGTCCCTGTTCCCATGCCGGCCTTCTGGAGCTGCTGCGTCAGCTGGGCGGCGGTGTAGTTCACCGTCCAGGGGGAGTGGGAATTGCGGTCGTTCAGGTCGGCCTCGTAGGGGTCCTCCACCCCCCGAAGGTAGGGATGCTCAGTGGTGGTGTTGGTACCCCAGACATAGTTGGCGTCCTCACTGGCCCCGCCGAAGCTGGAGGAATAGGGGGTCTCGGCCAGGCGGCCGTTGTATTTAATCACCAACCCCGCCGTCTCGGCCACCGCCCGCATACTCACCTCACTGGGGCCGTAGTCCGACTTATTGCTGCCCATGCCGTGGTAGACCTGGCAGTTGGCGGAGGTGCAGATGTCAAAGCCGTAGCTGTTGTGCTTGTTGAGATTTTTCAGCACATAGGTGCGGGCGCACATGGCCTGAGCCTTCAGGGCCTCCAGCGGCCAATCCCGGCCCATCTCATAACAGATGACGCCGTTCACATAGTCCTCCAGCCCCACCACGTTGACCACAGTGAGGTTGCCGCCGGTCTGCCGGTGGTACTGGAAGCCCCCCCGGTATTTATAGCCGTCAAACCAGGTGCGGGTCTCCCCCGCCCCGGTCACATCGGGCTGGATGGCCAGCCGGCCCGACTGGCCGCAGTCGTACTGGAACAAAATCTGATTGGTGCCCGTTTTGACCACGCTCATGCCGTAGGAGCTGGTGCCCACCACGGCGCCGCCGAGCCCGGCCGCCTCGGCCTCCTCCTTGGAGGGATACGCCCCCACCCGGACCTGATAGGCCCCGTCGATCCAAGCCACAAAGCCGCCGCTGTAACCGGACGCCGCCGCTGCGGCTTCCTCGTAGCCGTTATAGCTGCCGGGGATTTGCACGTGGTAGCACCCCACCAGAACACCGCCGCCCTCGGAGGAATAGCGGCTGCCGTCATAGCGCAGATTCTGGGTCTTCAGCACCGAAACGGCAATGGTGTTCCGGTCTGTGCGCGCCAGCTCCACAAAATTGAGATTCCCGTCATAGTACCCGAAGCGGTAGCCCCAGCCAAAGCCCTGGCTGTTGTTGTTCTCCAGATTGGCAGAATCCAGCTCTCCGGTGGGCACGTGGCTGCTGGTAGAGGCCAAGCCCACCCGAATCATAATCTCCCCGTTCTGGTTGGTGTCCACCGCCCCCGCCGGAGGGACAGACAGGCACAGGGTCAAAAGGGCGGCGGCAAGCTGCATAAATCTTTTTCTCATAATGTACTCCATTTCTCTGGTTTCCCGGTTGCATTTCTATTGACAACATGGTTGAAACCATGGTAGGATAGCAACAATGTGGAGGGCCGCGGCTTTGCGCAAGCAAATTGCCCTCCCCGACATTATAGTACAAAATCAGCCGCTTGAAAAGCCGCTGATTTATTTTTTTCATTTGTTTGTTCTGGAAGCCAAATTCATCTATTTTTGTACCCGGACATAGAATGTCCTGAACTGATATGGAGGTTGTTGAACATGGAAAAATATAAGGTAGGTATCATCGGCGCCACCGGCATGGTGGGCCAGCGGTTTGTCACCCTGATGGAGAACCACCCCTGGTTCCAGCTCACCGCCCTGGCCGCCAGCCCCCGCTCCGCCGGCAAGCCCTATGAACAGGCTGTGGCCGGCCGCTGGGCCATGAAGTCCCCCATCCCGGAGGAGGCCAGGGCTCTGGTGGTGCTGGACGCCCAGGCCGATGTGGACAAGATCGCCGTCATGGTAGACTTCGTCTTCTGCGCGGTGGACATGAAAAAGGACGAGATTCGCGCCCTGGAGGAGCGGTACGCCAAGGCCGAGTGTCCTGTGGTCTCCAACAACTCCGCCAACCGCTGGACCGAGGACGTGCCCATGGTGGTGCCCGAGCTCAACGCCGGCCACATCAAGATTATCGACGCCCAGCGGGCCCGTCTGGGCACCAAGCGGGGCTTTATCGCCGTCAAATCCAACTGTTCCATCCAGAGCTACACCCCCCTGCTCACCCCCCTGATGCGGGCGGGCTACGAGGTGGACAGCGTGCTGGCCTGCACCTATCAGGCCATCTCCGGCGCTGGAAAAACCTTCGAGCGCTGGCCTGAAATGGTGGATAACCTCATCCCCTACATCGGCGGCGAGGAGGAAAAGAGCGAGCAGGAGCCCCTGAAGGTGTGGGGTCACATTGAGGACGGCAAAATTGTCAAGGCTGCCGGCCCCGCCATCACCACCCAGTGCCTGCGGGTCCCTGTCTCCGACGGCCACACCGCCGCCGTGTTTGTCCGCTTTAAGGAGGGCAAAAAGCCCACGGAGGAGCAGATCAAGGACATCTGGAAGAACTTCAAGGGCCGTGCCCAGGAGCTGGACCTCCCCTCCGCCCCCAAGCAGTTTATCCACTACTTTGAGGAGCCCGACCGGCCCCAGGCCCACACCGAGCGGGAGCTGGAGGGCGGCATGGCCATCTCCGCCGGACGCCTCCGCCCCGACAGCCAGTACGACTACAAGTTTGTGGGCCTGTCCCACAACACCCTGCGCGGCGCAGCCGGTGGCAGCGTCCTGCTGGCCGAGCTGCTGTGTGCCGAGGGGTATATTGACCACAGATAATGCAGATTCAATATACCAAGTGGCAGACACAGCGCAGAAGTCTGCCGGACAAAATATTTCTGTCAACTGGAATCCTGGTAAAGGCCTGCTCCAGGCTAAATTTAACCTGGCAGATTCGTAATCTAGCGGAGGCGGCAGAGCGGGGCGAGTTTTATTTCCAGTTGAACGTCCCCAAAGGGTGCAGGTTCAGTCCGGAGTTGCGGCAGTTCCTAAAAGAACACAAAAATACAAAGGTGAAAAGAGTGGAGCGGTAAATGGGGCTGTATCTGTGCATATTTGATGAAGCCGGAGATGATATCTGCGGTGTAGAGGTTGGGCTTTATCAATATTTTGGAGATTTCAGGGCCACAGTGGATCAATATACTAACAAGGGTTTGATTTCTCTGTTTGTGAAACCCGGCAGAAAGATATTTTCATCCCCAATGTCCACTTTATTGAACCATTCTGACTGTGACGGCAGTTGGAGCGTCCAGGACTGCAAGCTTCTGAAAGCGGAATTGGAAGAAATCAAGCAGGTTTTTTGTGAAGAACCTCCCTCCGCTAAAATAATTGCTTCCAAGCAAGACATTTTTCAGTTTTTCGGAATAACACCCAAAAATCTGTTTGAGTGTTTTGTAGATTCAGACTGCGAATTTTTAATTGACAGATTGATTGAGTTGTGCAATTTAGCCATGGAAAAAAACAGACCAATCATGTTTCAATAATCTTGAGCTCACCAGAAAGGATGTATTTTTATGAGAACTCCAGTCTTCACCGGCTCCTGCCCCGCCCTGGTGACCCCCTTTGACGACCACGGCACCATCAACTACGACGCCTTCGGCAAGCTGATTGACGCTCAGATCGAATCCGGCGTGGACGCGGTGTGCGTCTGCGGCACCACCGGCGAGTCGGCCACCATGTCCATCCGGGAGCACATCGCCGCCGTGGAGTTCTGCGTCAAGCGGGTGGACCACCGGGTAAAGGTGATTGCCGGCGCGGGCTCTAACGACACCTCCGCCGCCGTCTACCTGTCCCAGCACGCCCAGGACTCCGGCGCCGACGCCCTGCTCCACGTCACCCCCTACTACAACAAGGCCAGCCAGACCGGCCTTATCAAGCACTACGAGTACATCGCTGACCGCACCGAGCTGCCCATCATCCTCTACAACGTGCCCGGCCGCACCGGCGTGTCCTTCACCGCCGACACCTACAAGACCCTGTCGGAAAACCCCAAAATCAACGGCGTGAAGGAGGCCAGCGGCAACTTCTCCCTTCTGGCCCACACCCGCTACCTCTGCCCCGACGACTTCTACATCTGGTCGGGCAACGACGACCAGGTGGTACCCATGATGGCCCTGGGGGCCAAGGGCGTCATCTCGGTGGCCTCCAACATCATCCCCGAGGTCATGGTGAAAATGAGCCACCTCTGTCTGGAAAACGACTTTGAAGCCGCCTCTCAGCTCCAAATCAAGTACATGGACCTGATCGACGCCCTGTTCTGCGAGGTCAACCCCATCCCCATCAAGGCGGCCATGAACCTGATGGGTATGGAGGCCGGCCCCCTGCGCCTGCCCCTGTGCGACATGTCGGAGAAGAATCTGGCCGTCCTCCGCGCCTCCATGGAGCGGATGGGGTTGCTGTAAAAACTCCCTCAGTCACCGCCTGGGGCGGTGACAGCTCCCTCAGAGAGGGAGCCATCGAAAGGAGCATACTATGCTGAAGATAATCATTTCCGGCTGCAACGGCCACATGGGCCGGGTGGTGGAGTCCCTGTGCGCCAACGATCCTGCGGTGGAGGTGTGCGCCGGCTTCGATGTGCTGGGCACCTCCGACCGTGACTTTCCCGTCTACACCTCCCCCGCCCAGTTTACCGGTGAGGCCGACGCGGTCATCGACTTCTCCTCCCCCGCCGCCCTGGACAGCCTGCTGGAGTTTGCCAAAGCCCGAAAGATCCCCCTGGTGCTGGCCACCACCGGCTATTCCCCGGAGCAGGTGGCCCAGGTGGGGGCCGCCGCCTGTGACGTGCCCATCTTCCGCTCCGGCAACATGTCCCTGGGCATCAATGTGCTGCTGGAGCTGGTGAAGAAGGCCGCTTCCGTCCTGGGGGACAGCTACGACATCGAGATTGTGGAGCGCCACCACCGCCGGAAGGTGGACGCCCCCTCCGGCACCGCCCTGATGATTGCCGACGCCGCGGCCCAGTCCTGCGGCCACGAGACGGAGTACGTCTACGAGCGCCACTCCTCCCGCCACCCCCGGGACAAGAAGGAGATCGGCATCTCCGCTGTCCGGGGCGGCACCATCGTGGGGGAGCACGAAATCATCTTCGCCGGCCACGACGAGATTATGGAAATCAAGCACACTGCCCTCTCCCGGGAAATCTTCGCCCAGGGGGCGGTGGAGGCCGCCAAGTTTATCGCCGGCGTGGAAAAGCCGGGACTGTATGACATGAGCTGTCTGGTGAAATAATCAAAAAACAGTGTGTGGGCCCGCTCCACACGCTGTTTTTTCCCTTCGCAACCTAAAGTTGCGCGATAGTTTGTAGCGGCAACGGCACTTTTGAGGTAAAATCGGCCCACGAAAGGAGGTGCGATATGAGAAACGCAATCTTTTTTATTCTGGTCATGCTCCCCCTGACTGCGCTGCTGATTTACCTGCTGGTCCTCATCATCCGGGCGCTGCGCAAGTACATAAAGGGCGCGCCCATCCGGGAGGAAAACAGGGCCGTCCGCGGCTCCCTGGCGGAAAAGCTGCGGGAGCACCGGGTCCGCTGTAAGATGACCCAGGAGTTTGTGGCCGAGGCGCTGGGCGTCAGCCGTCAGGCGGTGAGCAAATGGGAAAACGGCGCTTCGGACCCCTCCACCGCCAATTTGATCGCTTTGGCCAAGCTCTACGGGGTGTCGCCGGAGGAGCTTCTGGAGGGGCTGTAACAGATTGACAGGAGCGGCTTTGCGCCGCTCCTGCTTCCCTTTTTCTTGTCTTTTCTGTCGGCTTATGTTATAATTCTGGCACTTGGGAGGCGAAAGGATGAAAACCATTCAGGAGCTGGAGCAGTATCTGGAGGAGAACTGCTACAATTTTGACAGCATCACCATCGGCCGCCACTACGCCTACGAGGGCCTGGTGGTGAAAAACTGCGCCCTGGGGTACTGTCTGTTCTCGTCGGAACGGGGCCATGAGACCCTGCTCAAAGCCTTCCAAACCGAGGAGGAGCTGGTAACCTACACCTTGTCCTACCTGGACAGGGACCCCTGGTACAAAGCCCACATCGTTGCGTTTACCTTTGACCAACAGCAGATTCAAAAGGCGGAAAGTGAGTTAAAATGGATGAGAATCCGATACAAACGCAACGATATCCCATACCGCGCAGGACAGACCGCCTACCGAATCTTTGTGTACGGGCGGGATATCCTTCGTCTGGAGCAGTTTAAGCGACAGTACATGCAGCGCTAACGGGAGTCTTTTATGGACATAATCAAGAAAATCAGGAAACTGTATCAGGGCAATATTCTGCTCCACCCACCGTATCTGGGAGAAAACACCGAGGGAATCCCGGAAGAACTCCTGTCCATTCTGCGCATCAGCAACGGGATTAGTGAGACGATAGTCCACCCCAAGTCCAGCGAAAAAATTGTGATTGAATGGATTATCTACCCCTATGAGATGATGGTGAGCGACACCGCTTTTTATCAGACGGAATATCAAGTGGAGGGCATTGTATTTTCTGGTGACGGGGCCGGAAACCCCTATTTGCTCAAATCAAACGGGACGGTCACACAGTTCGATGGAATAGACGGCACGGAGACCGAAAAGGCGTATTCCCTTGAGGATTTTTTTGGCTGAATTGAGGATTCATAAACTCTACGGAGCGTCGATTGCTTTTTCCTCAAAGACCTGTTACCCTGTCTTCAGGAGGTGGAACACATGGACCAGACCAAAACCGGCGGGCTCATCCGGGCCCTGCGCACCCAAAAGGGACTGACCCAGAAGGCCCTGGCCAAGGCGGTGGGCGTGGGCGACAAGGCGGTCAGCAAATGGGAGCGTGGCCTGGGGTGCCCCGATGTGTCCCTCCTTCCAGAACTATCACGGGTTTTGGGCGTCGGGCTGGAGGCCCTGCTCTCCGGTGCGCTGGACGCCAACGACCAGGAAAGAGGAAATATGAAAAAACTGAACTTCTACGTCTGCCCCGACTGCGGCAATCTCATCACCGCCGCCACCGGGGCGGGTGTGTCCTGCTGCGGCAGGACGCTGCTCCCGCTGGAGCCCCAAAAGCCGGAGGAGCCGCTGTCGGTGGAGAAGATCGACGACAGCTGGTTTGTCTCCTCCCCCCACCCCATGACCAAGGACCACTATGTCTCCTTTGTGGCCCTGCTCACCGGAGACACCTTGTTCCTCCGCCGGCTCTACCCCGAGTGGGACCTGCAAACCCGCATCCCCGCCTTCGGCCACGGGATTCTGCTGTGGTACTGCACCCAACACGGGCTGTTCCGGCAGATTATTTGAGAGGTGACACACTATGTCCGACCAATTCATCCGCACCCGCCTGCTGGTGGGAGACGAGCCGTTGGAGCGGTTGCAAAACGCCAAGGTCGCCGTCTTTGGCGTGGGGGGCGTGGGGGGCTACGCCGTTGAGGCGCTGGCGCGGTCAGGTGTAGGTACTTTACACCTCTACGACGACGACACCGTCTCCGAGAGCAACCTGAACCGGCAGCTCGCCGCCCTCCACTCCACCATCGGCCAGCCCAAGGCGGAGGTGATGGCCCGGCGGGTCCGGGACATCAACCCCACCTGTCAGGTGGAGGCCATCCGCCTGTTTTACCTCCCGCAGAACGCGGATCAGGTGGATTTATCCCCATACGACTACGTGGTGGACTGCATCGACACGGTAGCCGCCAAGCTGGAATTGGTGACAAGGTGTATTGCCTTACAGGTAAAAATCATCTCCGCCATGGGCACCGGCAACAAATTTGACCCCTCCGCCCTGGTGGTCACCGACATCTCCAAGACCCAGGGCTGTCCCCTGGCCCGCACCGTGCGCAAGGAGCTGCGGAAACGGGGCATTCACCACTTGAAGGTGGTCTACTCCACCGAGCTGCCCGCCCCTCCCCTGCGCTCTGCGGACTACGAGCCGCCGCAGACCACCGAAACCCGCCCCGGCTCCACCGCCCGGCGGGACACTCCGGGCTCCACCCCCTTCGTCCCCGCCGCTGCCGGCCTGCTGCTGGCCTCGACAGTCGTGCGGGAGATAGGCGGATTTTGAGCAAATCAAACCGTGCCGGTCGCTGACTGGCACGGTTTGTATGTTTTTCGCCTTTTTCGGAGATACTAGCCCCGTTTTAGAGGAGGGATGATTTTGAGCCTCATTGCCTGCACCGACCCCTGCGTCTATCAGAAGGAGGGCTACTGCTCCCTGTCCCGGGCCGCCTCCGCCGGGGAGCCGGGGCAGTCCAGGTGCATCAACTTTGTACCGGCCCAGCCCCTACAGCAGCGCGGCCATGGCCTCCCGGATGTTGGCCACCCGGATCAGCTCTAGCCCATCCGGAACAGCCAGCTTGCCCTGGGTTCGCTTTGGAACCATGCACTTTGTAAAGCCTAAACGCTTTACCTCTGCCAACCGCTGTCCAAGGGCGCTGGCCGCCCGGAGCTCGCCGGTGAGGCCCACCTCTCCGATGGCGGCCAGGTCGTTGGGAACGGGCCTGTCCCGAAAGCTGGAGGCCAGAGACAGCACTGCGGCCAGGTCGGCGGCGGGCTCCTCCAGGTACAGCCCGCCAATTACATTGACGTAGGCGTCGCAGCCCCCCACCATCAGGCCGCCCCGCTTCTCCAGAACGGCCAGCAGCAGCATGGAACGGCTGTAGTCGAAGCCGTTGCTCACCCGGCGGGGATTGCCTAGGCTGGAGGGCACCACCAAGGCCTGAATCTCCGCCAGCACCGGCCGCACCCCCTCCATTACGCAGGTGACACAGGTGCCGGGGGCGTCGGTGGGCCGGCCGGCCAGCATAGCCTCGGAGGGGTTGGGCACCTCGGTGAGGCCCACGTCCTCCATTTCAAAGACGCCGATCTCGTTGGTGGCGCCGAAGCGGTTTTTCGCTGCCCGGAGGATGCGGTAGGCCATATGCCGCTCCCCCTCGAAATAGAGGACGCAGTCCACCATGTGCTCCAGCACCTTGGGTCCGGCGATGGACCCCTCCTTGTTCACGTGTCCGATGACAAAAACGGTGATATTCTCCCCCTTGGCCAGCTGCATCAGTGTCAAGGTACATTCCTTTACCTGGCTTACGCTGCCTGGGGCGGAGGTCACATCCCCGTGGTACAGGGTCTGGATGGAGTCCACAATGAGCACATCGGGCTGGAGCTGGTGAACGGCGTCCACCAGGTTCTCCAGGTTGGTCTCGGCCAGCAGGTAGAGCCCCTCGCCCCGCACGCGCAGCCGCTCCGCCCGGAGCTTGATCTGCCGCTCCGACTCCTCGCCGGATACATACAGCACCTTGGCGAAGCGGCACAGGTTATCGCAGATTTGCAGCATCAGGGTGGACTTGCCGATGCCCGGCGCGCCGCCCACCAGCACCAGGGAGCCCTTTACTGCGCCCCCGCCCAGCACCCGGTCCAGCTCCCCCATGCCGGTGGCAAAGCGCAGTTCGTCGGTGGTTTCCACCTCCTTCATGGGCCGGGGGCGGTTGATGGCCACCCCGGTTACGGAGCCCCCCTTCACCGGCCCGGACCGCTTGGCGGGCTTCTCCACCGGCTGCTCCACAATGGTGTTCCACGCCCTGCACGCCGGGCACTGCCCCGCCCACTTGGGCAGCTCGTTGCCGCAGTCGGTACAATAAAATAAGGTCTTCGCTTTCATATGTTCTCCTCTGTTCAAAGCAATTTTTCGTTATTTTCTCCCACCGCTTCTATCAGCTGGCCCTTTTCAAACACAGCAATTGTACCCACTGGAAAGTGCAGGATACTGATGGCCTGCTCGCAGAACCGGCGCAGCTGGTAGGTATACGCCTTGGCATAGTCCTCCAAGCTAGACGGCCCACTGAAGAAAACGGACGTGCAGGTCCAGCCGGAATCGCCGTTTTCTGGAGCGGTGTCTCGAATCATGTAGATTCTGTCCGCGCTCAGCGCCCCTGTCTCAACAATCAGCGTATCCTGAAAGGTTGTTTCCAACGGTTGAATCCCCGCATGGCTGATTGCTTTAGACTGCTCCTTAAAGTAAGTCAGTGCCAGGGACAGGTCCGGGGTACTGTCTTCAAAGGGATTTTTAGTATAATCCAGAGCGAAAAGCTGATATTTCTCCTCTTTTTCCACCACACGAAAGTAGTTCCATCCAATTTGGAGCAGTTCTCCGTCCCGCAATACGTTGTATTGTTCCTCCTGATTGCGGATGATTCGGGCCAGGAATTCCGCCGCTGTGCTCAAAGCCGCATCGGCCAAAAAGAAATACTCCTTATGGCCAATCTGATATTGGTACCGCATATTTTGTCCCCTTCTCTTTTGCTTTACTGGCCCGCCCACTTGGGCAACTCGTTGCCGCACTCTGTGCAGTAAAATAGGGTTTTTGCCTTCATAGACCTGTTCTCCTTTGTGTGACGGTTATAGTATTTCAAACACGCTTTTTCATCACATCATAGCATAAAAAGTCATGGTTATCGGTGGGAAGCATGTGATAGCTGACCGCCTCATATCCCCGTTTCAGATACATCCCTTTCGCCGGGAACGAGGCGGCCAGAACAATCTCGGAGGCCCAACCGGAGACCGTTTTTTCTGCATAATCAAGCATTTCCGTGCCGTACCCTTTTCCCTGAAACGCAGGCAAAACAAACAACCGGCATATCTCATTCCCCGATACCGTAACAGTGCCTACAACATTTCCCGCTGCGTCCTGACAGAGAAACACCTGATTCTGTTCGATATCATGGACAATATTGGCCTCGCTGTGATGGTTAAGGAAAAAATCCACCGCTCCTTTGGGGTAATAATGGGGATATACTTCAGATATTGTGCTTTCTGCAATATATTTTACCGTGTTCAGATCAGACTGGACCGCTTGTCTCAGGCACATTTTTGTTCACCGCCGCCGTCTCATTTTCAGCCTGATTTTACCACAAACAGCGCCCGGATTCAAGGGGCAGTCAGCCAGGCGGCGGCAATGACGGCGGACAGCTTGCGCTGGTAGTCCTCGTCCCGAAGCATGGCTTCCTCCTCCGGGTTGGTGAGAAATCCGCACTCGATGAGGACGGCGGGACAGGTGACGTGATTCATGATGTAAACTGTATCGGGAATCCGCTTTACAGCCCGCTCATTTTCAGGCTGTAGGGCGGCTTTTATGCTGTTCTGGAAGTGCTCTGCCAGCTCCTGAGAGCCCTCGGTGGGGGTGTAAAAGACGTGGGCCCCGTGGTAGCGGCTGCCGGGGTAGGTGTTCTGGTGGATGCTGAGCAGGGTCCCCCCCTCCACCGCCTCAACGGCCGCCACCCGGTTTTTCAAATCAGACCGCTTTTTTTCCCGCAGGGTGCCGGCATCGCTGTCATGGAGGGAAACGTCTTCCTCCCGGAGCAGGATGGGGTCCACCCCGTACAGGCCCAGCACGTCCCGCAGCTTGAGCACAATAGCCAGGTTGATTTTGCTCTCCGGGGCGCCGGTAATGGACACCGCCCCCCCGTCCTCCCCGCCGTGGCCGGCGTCCAACACCAGCGGGCCGGTCCGCTGAACGGCCGACGGCTCCATGGCCGGCTCCACCAGGCTGTTCAGCCGGCTCAGGGCCAGCGCCAGCAGCACCACCGTGCCAATGAGCGCCCCGGCCAGCAGGATACCTTTTTTCAATACGACCACCTCCTCCCTATCCTATGGGCGCCGACTTGTCCCCTATGCGTGTACCCATCGGCCGCCGAACTCATAGAATGGACTGAGGGGGATGCTGTGCGCTCCCCGCGCCCGTCCTCCTTGGATTGAATGAAGGAGGGAATTTCCCTTGTTTATGGAAAATAATACCGGTTCCCGGTCCGCTGCCGCTCAAAACGGGACGCAGACCACCCCGGCCAGCTGCCCGGAACCCAACGGCACCCTGCCGTCCTGCGCGGGGCTGGCGGTGCCCTATGTGCCCTTCCAGCAGAATAACCCGCAGAAATACGCTCAGACCGAGGCCCTGAGCAACGGCACCCTGTTCCCCGGCCTGAACCTGCCCTTCCGCCTGGCGGTGGAGGGCTCCACCCTGCCCGCCACCCCCCTGGCTGAGCTCCAGGCCCTGGAGTTTGTGGTGCTGGAGCTCAACCTCTACCTGGACACCCACCGGGACGACACCGAGGCCTTTGCCCTGTTTAAGCAGTTCTCCGCCATGGAGAAGGCGGCCAAAGCGGCCTATGAGTCCAAATACGGCCCCATTACCAAGGAGACCGCCGCCGCCGCTGACAGCTACCAGTGGCTGTCCGACCCCTGGCCCTGGAATTTTGCGCAGAATGAGGTGAAGTAAATGTTCCATTATGAGAAAAAACTGCAATTTCCGGTGAAGATCGCCACCCCAAACCCCAAGCTGGCCGCCTTTATCATCAGCCAGTACGGCGGCCCTTACTCCATCAGACTACGAAAAAGCCGGAGCGGTTTTGCTCCGGCTTTCGCTATTTTACACCACGGCAGCGTTCTTGGCAATCCCCTTCCCCGCTGCTCTCAAAGAACTCAGCCTTACCTCGGAACAGAGCGTTTAGGTAGGTAGTCTTCAGCCATGTCGCCAGCCTGCGGCGTTGCTCGTCGTTCAGGTCGTCGGTGTTCACCAGCTCATCCCCGATATGTACGAAGGATACCGTCTTTATCTTCTGCTTCTTCGCCACATGGCTCACCTCCATATCTCAAAGTATTCAATAGAGATCAAAATTTATGATTTGTTTATCGGTGGCTAATAATGTTTCTTAATATTTTATATGTGTTACCGATTGGAAACACTTTGTTAAAACAAAAACTGGTTTTCCAGTAATCATCATTTGCGTTGATACTATATCACAATTTTTAAAAATATGCAATAGCAAGTGCAAAAATCCTCACAGTTATGAGGGGGCGGCCGAGGCCTACCCCCAGTCGCCCCCTTCGATCACTTTTCAGTTCTCAAGGTGCCCCGCCGCCGAACATCTTCAGCGGCGTAGATCGCATCAACGACCAGACAGTCCCCGGAGAGCTGCTCCAGATCCTCCGAAACCCTCTGGATAGCATCCCAGATTGCGTAGAAAAGATAGCCGCCACGGTCGACCATCTCCCTATTCTCGGGCGGAACTTCGATCATCAGATACGCTTCGGCGGAGTGCATCAGGGCGTCTACTTTCTCCAGATCAAACATCGCCTTCATCAGTTTTGCGTTCATAGTCTTCACCCTTTCGTGTAGTCGATGCCCCGCACACCGGGGTGAAAACTGCCCAAATTTGATGTTTGAGAGGGTGGGAGCTGTTATACGGTTCCCTGTGCGAGCATCCAGGCAATTTTCGCCATTTTCGCCTTCCGCTTCTTTATTCTACAACTTCAAACATTTATGTCAACTTTTTCGGCGATAACTCATCTAAATATCTAAAATAAAACAGATTTTCCGTGTGAGACTACGCTTCTCCATCAGCCTTAAAGTTGTACACTGGTTTTATCACACTCACAATGCTTGCGGTCGGGCCGATGTTCTTCACGATGTCATCCATACCCTTATAGGCCATGGGGCACTCATCCAAGGTGGCCTGGCCTACAGACGTAGAGTAGACCCCCTCCATTTCCTGACGGAACTCCTCAACGGAGAAGGATTCTTTGGCCTGCGCCCGGCTCATCAGTCGGCCGGCCCCATGCGGAGCCGAATAGTTCCACTCTTCGTTCCCTCGGCCGACGCACAGTAGGCTCCCATCCCTCATGTTGATCGGGATGAGCAGGCGTTCTCCCTTTTTCGCCGAAACCGCCCCTTTTCGGAGTATCATGGCGTCCATGTCGATGTAGTTGTGGATCGTTGTGAATGAGTCCTCCACATGGAGGCACATTCCCCTTACGATTTCATCCATGATCGTCCGCCGGTTCAGCTCCGCAAACCCTTGGACGATTTTCATATCATGGATATAGTCATCGAACAGGATGCCCTCCACATAAGCCAGGGCCTTCGGTACGGTTGCGTACCTGGTCTTCTTCATCCGCTCCAGCTCCTTCTGGATCTCCTTTTGGCGGCCGGCAGCCTTCAGTTCTGCTATGAGCCGTTCTGCGGAGGCATCATCTTTGTGGTCGAGAGCCTTCCACCCCGCCTCCTGGTAGTAGTTTGCCACCTCCAGGCCGAGGTGTCGGCTGCCTGAGTGGACGACGATGTAGAGCCGGCCGATATCGTCCCGGTCAACTTCGATGAAATGGTTCCCACCGCCGAGCGTTCCCACGCTCTTTTCGGCCCGCAGGAGGTCAACGTGCTTGGCGCAGCACAGCCTTTTCAGGTCTACTGCGTCGGCATATCGGTGGGCCTCCGTCCTGATTTCAAAGCCGGAAGGCACCCGCTCCCGGATGGCGGCATCCAGCTTTTCCAGATCCAGATGATCTTCTTTGAGGATGGCGGTCTCCATGCCGCATCCGATGTCCACCCCGACCAGGTTCGGTACGATCTTGTCGGTTATGGTCATCGTCGTTCCGATGGTACACCCCGCCCCCGCATGGATGTCCGGCATCATTCTGATCCGGCTCCCGGCGGTGAACTCTTGGTTCAGCAGCTCGATCACCTGGGAAATGGCAGACTGGTCTACCACATCGGTGTACACCTTTGCGGTGTTGTGTTTCCCTTTCAGCTCAATCATGTTATACCCCCTCAGTTTTCTTAACTTTACTATACGATACCTACCACCTGTGTCAATGGTTTTGCTGAAAAAGGACACGCCTGCCATCCCACGAGCGTGTCCAGGATTTCCATATATCACTCAGAACGCCCGGTTTCATCTTCCGGCCTATGTTTACCCTTCCCCGGTTCACAGCGTCTCCCTACGGCCGCAGATGCCTCCAGCAGTCCCTCTGCAATGGCTTTTTCTGACGGCATAAACCGGAGGGACGCTTTCCTCTCTCCAAGTTGCACTACCTTCAGGCTGCCAACGTCAGGCCACCAAAACTCGACTGGGCCTTCACCCTTCGTCTTCGCCATACTGTTCGATGATGCGGAAGGCTTTCTGGACATCCAGCATCCCATAGCCGTACAGGAATGTGACCACGCTGGCCGGTGTTTTTGCGACTTTGTTTTCAGCGGCCCATTTCTCAAACGCTTGGACAAGCGCCATCCGTTTGGAGAAGATCATGAAGTCTATCCGCTCATCCTCCTCGGGGGTGGCGTCTGTCTTCCGCTTTTCGAGCTGCTCCCTGACGAGCTTCAGGAAGCCGCCCCAGTCCTCCCAGTACGGGTTCTTCTGGTTCCCGGTGTCCGACATCCATCCCTCGATGTCTCGGCCCATGCAGTAGAGCGTTTTTGATGTCAGGTTCTCCATCATAGGGCGGATCTCGTCCATTACCAGGCCCGGCATATAGGACGCCCGGCCAAGGGCATACCTTACAGCGCAGTTCAGAACCGCTCCGCCCATATCGTCTTCCCGTTCAATCCTCATGAGTCAGCCTCTCCTTTTCTTTATTCAGCACCTCCAGAGATGTCACCAGGGCAGGCCCTATCACCAGATAGAATGGCATACCATTGCAGATGACAGGGTCTTGCAGCATCGCCTCTATGATTGCCGCTCTCGCCTTTTCAATTTCATCCATCAGGTATTCACCCCATCTCTGATCCGCCCCTCGCAATCGCTTGGGTGATGCCAGCGCCTTCCTTCGCACCCATTTTGGTCAGGACACTCGTAGCAGCAGCCCTCGATTTTGTGGAGTGGGCATTTCTCCCTACATTTTATGGTCAAGACCAGTTTTTTCTTTCTCATACTGCTACCTCCCTCTCAAAGTCAGCCATCGTGGTTATGGTCTTATCACACCATTCAGGCAGGTTCGCTCTAACGAGTGCCGTCGCAAACGGGGGAAGAACTGCGTTCCCGCAGCGGGCCACCTGCTTTGTTTTCCCATACACGTTCCCCTGGTAGTCGTGGTCGATGATGTAGTCAGGCGGGAAACCGTTGGCGGCATACAACTCCCTCGGCGTCAGCATCCGCAGTCCGATGTCCCGGATGAACCACCACACACCTTCGATCAGAAGCAGGAGGAGTTCATTTTCCTTCAGATCGTATCCGCAGTATTTGTTCAGGAGGCTTCTCACCTCCGGCCAGTGTCCTAGGTCAACGCTGGCATCCGCTGGTACGACAGACGTTTCGATGATGGCGTGGTGGGCACCGCTGGCAGTTACCGTTCCCGCAGGGTCATCCACCCTCCTCCCAACACTTGTCCCGTACATCTCCATCATGTGCGCCACGGTCACAGCGTTGTGGTCAATAGCCGTGATGGTCGGCGTCGGCTCGGTCACCGGTGCGCCCACCACCCCTCCGTAGAACTTCGTCAGGTTGGCCGCCACAACTCCTTCCCTGTCCTTTGCCGTGATGGTGTGGAGCGGTGCCTTCGCATCCTGACCATGCTCGTCGCTCCCGTAATACTTTGTGAGAGAGGCCCCCACTAGCCCATACCGGTTGGCGGCGTCGATGGTCATGATTGGGTCGTGGATGGTCTGCCCTCTCACCCGTTCAGATTGCTCCGTGTGGTACTGGATGAGGCTGGCTCCAACCACGCAGTCTTCTGCCTTCGACACCGTCGTATGCGCCGGCTCTCGGATGTCCCTCACCCGGTCTCCTCCTCCGGTTTGACCTATCGCAGTCAGCGCCGGACACACCAACATTTGGTTCCCAGCTGTGGTCACCGTATGTACGGGAAAATCTGCCGGGGTTCCTAACGAGTTTGTGGTGTTGGATACCTGCACCGGTGCAAGGATGGGGTCTGCGATGCCAAGCCCGTGTGTCGCTGTCACTGTCGGGAGCGGGGCCACCGCCAGGAGCGTCCGATCCCTCCCGTCTTCCCCATGGTTCACCATGAGCAAGAACGGCTCCCTGCTTTTGATTGTGAACTGATCCACGCCCCGGATGGCCCGGCGCATCGTCTTTTCTGCCAGCGGGCGAACGGCTGTGATGCCATATTTTTCTTTGATCTGCGCCTTGCTATCAAAGATGGAGGGGCACGGAAGCGACCAGTCGATGATTTCGGCGGCACTGATCCAGGGCTTGAGCTTTCCGTTCTTGACTTCCTCGGTGTCCCTTTGTGCGTGTGTCGGCTTGGGCCACACGATAGGCTGCCCATCGCACCGGGCCACCAAGAAGAATCGCTTGCGGGTGGTAGGTGCCCCGAAGTCGGCTGCCACCAACTCTCTCCACTCCACATTGTAGCCCAGATCCTTGAGTTGCCTGATGAACTTCTGAAAGGTCTCTCCCGCCTTCCCCTTCACTGGTCGACCACGCCGCACCGGCCCCCATGTCTGGAACTCCTCAACATTCTCCAAGATGATGACCCTGGGCCGCACCGTTCCGGCCCAGCGCAAAGTGATCCATGCGAGGCCCCGGATGTTCTTGTCCACCGGTTTGCCTCCCTTCGCTTTGGAAAAGTGCTTGCAGTCCGGTGAAAACCACGCTAGGCCAACCGGCCTCCCGGCGCACACCTCTCTCGGGTCGATGTCCCATACACTGGCTTGGAAGTGCCTGGTGTGCGGGTGATTGGTTTTGTGCATCAGGATCGCATCCGGGTCATGGTTGATGGCGATTTCGACCGTTCTGCCCGTCGCCAGCTCCATTCCCGTCGAAGCGCCTCCCCCACCGGCGAAGTTGTCGACGATGATTTCGTCCAGGAGGTTGACCTGTCCCCTCTCGAACCTCGATACCGGTTTTCTTCTCAACGCTTCATCACTCCCTTCTTCTTTTCTGTCTCCTGCACTACCGCAGCCTTCTCTGCCTTCTCCAGAAACTCCGATATGGACAGGCAGATGTCGAGGACTTCCTGATCCAGCCTCTCCATGCAGAGCGTGAAAGCAAAATCTTTGAATAACTTGTGGAAGGCCGCCAGGGCGGCGGAGCTATGCTCGGGCAGGGTGAGGCACCGTCCCCTGAGTTCGGCGTCCGTCATCTCCCGGTATCGGCATCCCTCGATGCCCCGGTACACGTCCAGTTCTGCCTTTGTCCGGCTCAACCGGTTCTCCAGCCGAGCGACCCGATTTCTGAACCTTTCAAAGGCCAAGTGCCAGTCGCACTCAGGACAGCATCCTGGTGCATCGTGACAGTGGCTCTTATACGGGCAGTCTTTGTCTTTTCTCATAGGATCACTCCTTTTTTCTTCCTGCCCACCTCGTAGGTGGCCCCGTACCGGCGGCGGCCGCACTTGGAGCGGGTTACTTTGTTGTTGGCTCCGCCGCCAACCCTCTTGACTTCTTCCACCTCCCGCAGCATCGTCGCACAGACCCCACAGAGTTCCATCTTTTTCATGTTCAAATCTCCTTTCATAACCTTGACTAAATGTTTCCGATTGGTAACACAAACCTAAAACCCGCCTAAAGCCGCTGGAGCAGTTCCGAATTGGGTAGGTATTGCTCCGAACCGCAGGAAACGCTGGAAACGGGTCTCCAGCGTCTACTTCGCACCATTCCGGTCTTTCTTACCTTCAAACAAGCTGTCCAGAGCGTCGTACTCTTCCGTACTGATGTATCCCCGGCGCTTCTGCTGCTTCCAGTATGCCATGATGGAGTCCCGCTTCCGCTTCAACTCCCGGAACTCAGCATAGACCGGGTTCAGCCTCTCGCACACCTCTTTCAGCTCGGCTCTCTTTTCGGTGAAGGTCTTCACCAGTTCAACGCTTGGCGCCCTCCCGATATTGTCAGAGCCGCAGAAGCAACAGATCTTCGGGGCGGCCCCTTGGACGGAAAACCCCGATTTGCAGTCGAGGCATATCCATTTTTGCTGCCGACCCCTTGCCATATCTGCTACCCTCCTATCTGCCATTCTTCTGGTAGCCCAAACCCGTGATCTCCGCACATCCTCGCAAGCGGGCAGTTCGGGCAGTCCAGAGTTACCTCACAGAGTGCCTTGCACTCCTTGAGCGTCCATTCCTCCAGTGGTTTATTCCCCTCCATCCAGTTCACCTCCTTCTATCATCGCCGCCTCTTCCAACGGCCAAATCGCATCCATCGGGACGAGACGTTTCCTGTTGTCTGCGTAGTACACCACCGCAAATGGCCTCGGTTCCTCGCTGCTGAAGCAAAAGCCCGAATTTCCGTATGGTAGATCATTGTATTCGGCCAGTATCTTTGTAGTCAAAATCGTTGTTCCAACGTATACGCCCCTGAACGGTGTTGGAACGGTTGTAAACTTGTCGCAGATGTGGAAGTCCTCCACCGCTATCCCCTTGTCGGCACCGCCGGCCCAAAAATCGCAGTCATCCCTGTCTTTTGACGTTTCGTAATGGTTCTTGGATTTTTTCACATATGCCGAGCAGATCACTTTCTGGCCCAGTTCAAATTTCCTATCCACGGCTTTCCTCCCATGTTTCTGCTTCCTCCATCGTTCTGGTCGCCAATCCTGTGACTCCTATCTCCCGGAGCCGCCGAACAGTTTCTGGGTCAGATACGATGATGTAGTCTAGATCTGCTTCCTCGCTTCCATCGTAGGCTTCACCATCGTCATCCACCACCCCGTATTTCACGAGATCGTGTTTGTCAGGCGGATACCCAAGTGGACAGCTCCATCCAAAGCACGAGCCGATGAAGCGATCCCAAACTTCCGTTCCTTCCTCTTGGTCTGGATGGTCGCAGTTGTATCCGTTGTTGCAGTTCGGCAATGTCGGGTCACGGCCTTCTGCACAGTAGAAGTGGCCGCACAAATTTGCAAAGTTGTCCAGAACCAAAATAATGACAGGTTCCATTTCCTTTCCCTTTCTTAATGTCCGGGGTCATCTTCGTATTTGCCGATTACATCATCTACATCTCCATTGCCCTGGTCAACCGTATTTAGGATTGATATAAGTTCCTTGCGGCCGTTCAGTGTCGGGGCCGTGCGCATCCGAAGCTCCGCCCGGATTACTTCCTCATCCGAAAATCTCGTTGTGGTTCCTGCGGGCATAGCGTAAAAGATGCAACCGTTGCTTCCCACGTTACTCGCAGCTACCTTGAACTGCCAAGAACCGAACCATTCCTTTGAACACGGCTTGTTTCGCCAGAATATCATCTCCTGACGAGCTACCTCATCAAGGGACATGATATGAGGGCCTCGACGCCACTTACCTTTGATCATTTCTTTCTCGGCCTCCTTTTCTCCCTCTTTTCCCGGTATGGGCATCCAGGCCCCATAGCATCTTCGGTTGGAACCCAGTCAGAGAGGACGATTTCCATTGTGATTTCACACATGCTGTCTCCATCGCCAATGTACTGACAATGCGGGCAGACATCGGGGTTGCAAATCATATACTCCTTCCCCTTTCTACGATTTCAACATTCTTGCACTCTTTCTGGTACATCCTTGTCGCTTCTTGCTTTGTGCGAAAATAATACTGACGCACTCCTAGCGAACCATAAACAGTCCAAGCCCCGTGGATGTTCTTTTCTACGGCAAAGATGTCGTTTTTCAAAATGTTTTCTTCGGCAAGAAATCCTTCATCGCTCATGTTCTTTGACATCAATTCGTCGGGTGGAAATACTAAACCCCCGTTTTCATCTACCACACCCAAGTCAAAGAATGTTAATTGGGGAAAAACTGTATCCGGTTCGTTCAATAGTTCACTCTCTCCCTTCCTTTGCGGCTGACATGATGGCGTCCATGTTGTTCTCCAGGAGGAAGTTCATGTCATGGATCCTGCCCGCCAGCATCTCATTGAGCTGCTTCCGAACCCCGGCCGGTGTCACCGTCCGACAGTTGCAATGGACGGCCAGGATCAGGTCGTCGAATGTCAGCCCATCGAGCAGACTATCTTGGGTGCAAATGTCTTCGCCCAGCTTCCACGCTCGTTCCATCTTTACTCCTCCCCCAGCTTCAACTGCCGGATCTCGTCCTCCCTGATGCCGATGGTTCCGTCAAGCATATCACAGAGGAAATCAAGGCCCTCTTCAGGGTCTTCAAATCCCTGGGCGTAGCCGATGACGTTGACAAGCATCACGGTGAAATCCCCATCTACATCGAAGTTGTCGAAAATGTACTGTAAAAAGTCCTTTTCGCCCATCTTCAGTCCTCCTAACTATTCGCTTCGTCTCATGTATTTTATCAATCGTTTCCGATTGGTAAAATGAGCGTAACTTAACTATACAACACCAGTCTCCTATGTCAATATAAAAACACTGATTATTGGTGAAGATTTTCCTGTGTCTTCGTTTGTAGATATATTCTACTGAAGCTGGCGGCTATACTTGGGGCATCCCACATCATTCCTCCCCTGTCAGAGGGATGCCAGTGTTCTCCACGAAGTTGTCGACGGCCTCCCGCAGATACTCCCGGTAGACCTCGCCCTTCCGCTCGAACCATGCGCTCGTGTCGAGGTAGTTGTGGTAGCTTTGGATGTCGTTATCAGGATCAAGCATTTTGAGTGACTGGTACTCCTCGGCCTCATCTTCGTCCCACTCACGCTCCATCTGGACGGCCTCCAGCTCGCAAAGTCTGTCATTCACCGCCCTTCGGATGTGGATGATACCGACATTGACCACTGCCCGCATAAGGCCGTTGAAGCCCGCCTCCTGGAGCGGAAGTCCATTCAACTGGTCGATGATCTCGTCGAAGTCGTAATGGACACCTTCAAGCATTTCCAGGTCGAGTGTTCCGCACCTGAGTACGGTCATCAGCAGATCGTCTTTTGCGCTTACCATTTCATATCCTCCTCAGCAAAGGTATTCGCCCATATACAGGTCGAAGTCACGAAATTCCTTCCATCTCTGATGCGGAACCTTTTCGCGCTCCATGTGGTTCCAGACCTCCAAGATATCTCTATCGTAGGCCGCCGTGTCAACCTCGACGCCTTCGTGGATGCAGTAAGCCATCCACAGACTTCGCAGTTGGTCGCAGCTCACTCCGTAGTCGAAGTCCTCTCCTCTTGCAAAGTCCAGGATATACTGGAACTCCTCAGCCTTCCCCACGATTTTCTACCTCCTTTTTCTTGCGGCAGTCCCCGCAGATCCTTTGGTCTCCGTCCTTGTAGAGCGTCCCCCAGGTGGCCCCACAAATGTGGCAGCCTACCAGATGCCCTCTCTGCGGTTTCCCCTTGGGCATCCTCATTCCGAGGCCGCTGTACTCTCCGCCGGCCATTGCGCCGATCACCATACCAGTGGCGAGCAGCCCCATCAGCTTCCGTTGGTTATCCATCCTGTTTCCCTCCCGTCTTGTAGGTCTTCTTCTTTTTCTTCCCCTCGCCTTTCCGGTACTCACTGATCCAGATGACCTTCCCGTTCTTGTAGTGCCGGAAGTGGCCCCGGACGGAGAAGATGCCGCCGGGGCTTGCGTGGGAGTCTCTTGGAACAGCCATGAGCGCCCCGTTGCCAGACTTGAGTATGTATGTGGTTCTGGGCGGTTTCTTCCGATTGCGCCCATTTATGGGCTTTTTGCGGGTGTTCCCCTGCACCTTATCTGGTATCTGTCCCGCCTTCGTCTCCACCTGGCCGTAGACCATCAGGGCCATGAGCGAGCAATAGACGGTCAGGACTGACCGCAGGTCGTCCTCACTGACTTTCATCCGGTTCTTTACGGATACCCACATCCCGTCCGCTCTCCGGTTGAATGTGCAATTCCCAAATCGCTGTCCCCTCTGGCTCAAATTCAATCGGAGACTATCTCCTTCACGGATACCTTTGATGTTCCACCCGTTTTCCTTGATCCTGATTTCCACGGCCTTCAGCGGAGCCGGGTGGCTCCGAACCTCGGCCGGGTGCTGGTCTCTCCATTCAATCAGGCGGGTCACATCTTCGATGGTCAATTCAACCCTGTCCATTCTTCTTCCCCTTTTCGCTGATGATGAACGAGAACCCCTCGAACTCACCGAAGCAGAAGTGCGGAACGATGGCCGTGACCATGGTTCTTTGCATATCGTATTTCTCCCGAACCTGCTTTCCTGTCATCGGGTTGCTCCAGCAGGGCTCGTCCTCTACGCTGTCGCACAGGTGGATTACCTCCCTGTCATCTATGCGGCACAGCTTGAATGCTTCTTTCATGGTTACCATCGTTCACACCTCCTTCAGATCGAGGCACAGAAATCGCCGAGTTTTTGCCACAGGCTGTATGTACTCAGTGTCATCTTCACCTTGTCCGGCACGCCCTTTACGAGCATCCAGCTATGAGCCTTGCGAAAGATTTCGCCGGCAGCTTCTTGCTCTTGTTCGGAGAACTCTTTCGCCCACCGGCGCTTTCGGCGCATCGTGTTCCATCGAGATCCCTCCTTTGCCTCGCAGATCACGCCGTAAGGGAGCTTCTCCTGGATTTCATCTCGTTCCATCTCCAGATACATCCGCACGATCAGTTCACCTCTCTTCCACATTCCACTCCTCGAAGGTGGCGTTCAGTCCATGGCATTTCCGGTTTTCTGTCGTACACCGCTGGTCTGCCAGCTCCGGGGTCTTGCAGACGGCGATGATGTGCTGGTCGCTGGTACATCCGCCGCAAACGACATACACTTTCATATCAGATCTTCTCCTGTCAGACCGTTCTGGTTATGAGCCAGTAACGGTTCTCTTCACGGTGGCTCATTTCTTGCACCATCTCCTTGAACAAACGGGCTTTGAAGTGTCCAGTCCCTTCCAGTTTCTCAGCCGTAGCATCCGGGATGAACCCGCCGTAATATCCACCAATCCTGGTATCCTCGTGAGGTTTAAGCGATGTCAGCTTAGTAACGAGTTCGTCTGCCCCACATCCTTCGCCAACGATGGCTTTCACCTTCTCGACCAACTTCTCCGGGGTGTCCTCTGTTGCCGGGTCATGCCACTGGAGGCCCCTGGCCCGGTACAGCGGGATCCAATGCTCTTTGTAAAAGCTGTACCCAGCGCCGTCGATGCCGAAGAAGTAGCCGTAGTCGTCGCTGAGGTAGACCCGGAAGCCGCACTCGGACATGATCCTGACCCCGCCCATGTCCTCCAGCCAGTGGTCATCACAGGGGTCGCCCATAGACCACATCGTTCCCCACATCGGGAGGCTTCCGTCGTAGTCGACCTCCATCCCTTCCTCGTCCACCAGGATCTTGGTGCCGTCGGTCAGCTCAACCTCCCAGGCTTCCGTCTCCTCGTCGTACCCGACGATTTTGCCGGCGTGTTCCAGGCTGTCGCAGTCCTCGGGCAGGTCGTAAACGTACACGGCCCTCCCGACCGCCGGCGTGGTCACCTCGTGCCAGCTATCCGGCTCCAGCCCCTGGAGCTTGTCGATCATCCCCTGCGGGATGGCGTTGAACTCCCTGACCCACATCTCCGCCGCTTCCCGAATGGTCATTCCTTCTCTAATCATATCATTTAACCTCCTTGTAATTGGCGATGTACTCATACAGTTCCGCCGTATCCTTGATGACGGTATCGTTCGCATCCAGGATCTCAGGGTCTCTGGCGACCCGGTTCTCCGCCTCGGCCGCCTCAGACAAAGCGCCCAGTCCGTCCAGAATGAGGCCGATTTGCTCCTCGTTCAGTTCAATCTTCATTGCTTACACCTCGCAGTCACAGTAGTTTCGGCCGTCGACCTCAACGGTCGCCCTCATGTATGTGCCGTTGAAGACAGCTTCCTCGGCGAAGGTCACCACGTCATCGAGCGTCACGCCCGATTTCGCCCTGAGCCTGCGAACCTCGCCGCAGACTCCTTCCAGGATCACCATGATCTCCATTCTCGCTTCTCCTTTCAGGCGATGTAGCCGAACAAGTCTTCCAGTTCTTTCAGGCTCTTGTCGTGCCAATCAGCCCGGTAGCTGGGGAACTCGGCGCTCGGGAGCAACCCGTATCCGCATCCGCTGGTGTCGAGCTTCTTCCCGTTGGCCCAGAACTCGTACAGTACCACAGACCGCCCGTTGATCTCCTTGACCTCCCGGATCTCGAAGGTGTTGCCGCAGTCGGAAGTGTAGATGAAGTTCTTGCGGAAGTAGTCCTTCTTTTCGGACATCCCCCGGATGAAGGCCGCTGCGGGGATGATGTTCTCCGTCACCCATTTCAGCTCCGCCTTGCGGGCCTTTTTCATCCTCGCCTCGTGCTGGACCACTGTCTCCACCTCTGCCATCCGGTAAACATCTTCTTTGGTCATTGCATCGCAGGCCATGTAGAAGGCTTCCACCCTCTTGTACTCGTCGTAGGAAGCCTGATTGTCGACCGCTCCGGTGCCATTCAAGAACTCTTCGTATAACATTTTCTATTCCTCCTGCTATCTTCCTTCCGGGTGGAGCTTTCCAGAACTGTTGCTCCGGCTACTCACATCCGGTCTGTTGGCGGTTTGTTTCCATAACTTTACTATACATTACCGACCGGTAATGTCAAGATAAAAACGAAGATTTTTCAAAAAAATTTTTCCGAAATATCTGTTTTCAATTACGAATTACAAAGAGGCTGTGGGAGGCTGTAGGAGCTTTTTGCCGGGGGTTTACAGTCAAGGGTATAAGTATATCTGGAGGGCCGCAGAACTTCGTGAGAACATTTCGTCAAATATATAGCTTCATTTTTGTGCAAGGTGTATATAAAGCAAAACTCCCTCCCGGCCAAAGCCGAGAGGGAGAATTTCTATCCTATTCAGTTGGCGCCTTCTGGATCTCTGTGCCGTGTTTGGCGATGAACGTGGCAGCCTCTTCAGCGGACGCCGGGGTTATCCTATCGCCGACTCCGTCCATGGTGTACTCTGCGAAGAAGTATCTTCCATCCGGGTCGATGTACAGCTCCATGGCTCGACCGTCTGTGTACTCATTCACCCCGTCCCGCCAGAAATTGTTGGAGAGTGCATTGCTGGCCTCCGTGTCGTATATCACACGGTTCACCATTTTCCGAACCCTCCGGCCGGCTCCTTTGATCCGCTCTTTGACAGGCTGTCCGGTTTCCCTGACAGTCAAGGCGATGTCTATTCCGAGCTTGTCCAGAAGGTTCAGGAACTCATCGGCCCGGAGCGAATTGCGAACGAGCCTGGCACTCAGCCATTGTGGTGTGCAACCCATGAGCCTGGCACCTTCCGCCTGGGACTTTCCTGTGGCTTTTAGCGAAGCGGCCAGCAAGTCTTTCGATGTCATCATCTCTCCTCCGTTCGATGTGATGTCTTTTCCCACATCATACATCGAAACGGAGATTGCGTCAACATTTTTCTGAAAATCGCCCATGCGTTTATCCTCACAAATCTTGTGCCATAATCTTCGGAATTTTCCCTTTGTACAGCCCATTCAACTTCAGCGCCCGGAGGGTGGCAACCTGCTTCGCTGTTATTGCCGGAGCGGATACGCTTTCGTTCCATACCGCTATCGCCCCAGTCAACGATAGCAGCCAGTTCAGGTAGTCAAAGTAGAACTCCCTTGGACACATATCGGATATTTCCTTCCGGGTTTTCCCCAGTTTCACTTCAGCAAGGGCAATCGCTTTTTCCTGGTGGGACGGAACCGCATACATTACTGTCCCGTTTTCATCTATGATGACTTCCAGGTATCCCGTGAAGGTGGCTTTGTGCTTCTGGATGTCGAATTTCGAGTGGATGCCGTATCCACCATCACAGCATCTTTCTTCCGTCCGCTCGGCGGCCATCCCAGTATTCCCTCCGTTCATTTTCCGTCGGCCAGTCAGGGTCGATCCCCCGCTTTTCCCGATTCCTCTTCCAGCCCCGGTACACCTTCATGTCCCTCTCGTCGATGCTGTACCGCACCCTCCACTGGTACGGTCATGTACGAGCAGCGGCTGGGGCCGCCCAGGGAGCCTTGCCCGCAGGACTTCATATCCCCCTTTTGTATCTTCCAGCTTCCATCCACTCTGGGCCAGGTAGGCCGCCAGATCCTCCAGCATACCGTGCCTGACCGTTATTCTGTTTTTCATCGCCCGCCCTCCTACTCATAGTATCCGCAGGCAGGGTCGTTGCACATTGCTTTTCTGTCATGCTCCTCGCACCAGCCGTCTCCCTCAGCAGTTTCGTCAACGAAACGCTGGCAACATTCGCAGGTCATGCACTCCGGGTTTTTCAACGCCCGATAAGCCATGCGGATGGCCTCAATCTGCTCATCGCTCATGCTTCCGAGGATGCCGAGGCTGTCTACCTCCAGCATTTCCTTCAGGGTCTTCTCGGCTTCCGTCTTAATCATGCTTTCACTCCTCTCAAAACCTTCTCCAGAAGCGACTCATACATCGCTCTGTAAGTATCTCGTTCTGCCGTGAGGGCGATGATTACGCCGCCTTCCGGCTGGACGGCCTCCACATTTTCATTGTGTTCAGAACACCCCCCCGCAGTTTTTCCTGTTTCTCCCATTGTCAGGTCAAGGGAAACCAGCAGGGCGATGTCGACCTGGGTCATCTCCCGCTGTGTCAGTCGGCCGACTTTGTCTCCGATCCTGTCAACGCTGATGGACGTGACCTGTTCACACAGGGCAACAGACTGACGGGGTGCCGAGCTGATATTGACGTGCGTCGGCAACTCCACCTTCGGCTGGGTGGTGAGGTAGACCACCTCAACTGTGGACGAGTGGCGATTGTTCTTCTCGTTCGAGACGATGATGGCCGGCCTACCGGCCTGCTGTTCCGAGCCAACGACCGGGTACTTGTCGATATAGAAGATGTCACCACGCTTAATCTCGATTTCCATTACTCCTGCTCCTTTTCAGATTTCTTCGTAGCGGTCGAACTCCGGCCAGTCGTCGGGTTCGATACTTTCCTTGCTCCCTCCGACCCCGATTATCTTGTCGAAGCCTCCGTTCCCGGCAAAAGGGTGGATGCCGCCGAACTCCTGATAGGCTTTATCAAAGATTTCTTCTTCATTCATGCACCCGTCATCAACTTCGATTTCGACGGATACTGTTACAGTCGCCTGGCCGTACACTCTGATTTTTCTCATACTTCTCCCTCCTGATAATCGACGCAGCCGTCGTCATCGGTGATGCGGGCCTTCCGCTCATGCACCAAAGCGAACCGGCACTCGCCTCCATGATTGTATTGGCAGGTCTGAGACTCGCATTCGATACAGAGCCGCTTCAGGTAGACCAACTTAGCAACCTGGTCTGTGCGGTCAATTCCATCCCCGTACAGTAGGTAGGCCACGCCCTTGCTATGCCGCCGGTCAAACCAATGCCAGATGTCCTCTTTTTCTGTCCCACGTTGAAAGATAAACCAGTCATCCTCCAGCTTTTCTGTTCTGGGGTCAATCGGTACATCCGAAAGCTCCCCCCATAGCCGCTCCAGGGCCGTGTCCCGTTCTCTGATGGTGACGAACTTTTCGTATGGACTGTTGAGCTTGCCGGCAACAGGCCGCCAAATATGCAGACAGTATTTGCTACAGTTCACATATTCGCTTTCCTTCGGATGGAACTCCACGCACTCCTCTTCCGGCTGGAAGAACATATTCTTGATGGCGCACATCTCGTCCCAAGTCGGACACCTCTTCTGGTTCTTCGGCATCACGCTGATATGCTCCCACATCCTACCCTCGCTGGTATTATCAACGCTGGCAAGGACAAGGAACGACCTCTGGTTCACCATCACCTTGAAGGCCCCCGATGTCTCCGTTTGGGGCCAGTACGGATGCTCGTCTCTGAACCGATCCAGTTCCTTCAGGTTTCTCATCTACTTCACTCCCTCAGTTATTTTCAGATTTCATGCCGTTTTTCCGTGGTATCCCACAAACTTATCGTACAATACCTAACCCCCGTGTCAATGAAGAATTCGGAAAATCCACGTTCCCAGTGATTTTTTGAAACTCCGACGAGGCTGCCTATCTGAATTGGCGGTCTCCTTTTGATGGTTGGTTGCTGACATACCGTGTGAGCGGCCATATTTGGGTCTTCGACGCCTACAGTATACTTTTCAGCTCTCCAGCATCAATGCGGGCCTGGAGCGCCGCCCTTTCCTCATTGATCTCATTCTCTCGCTCGGGGTCATCCGTATCGGTGTCCAAAACAGAAGCCATGAGCTTTTCTACATTGGAGAAAATGTCGCTAACTCTGCCATCTTCTACCACCACAATCACTTCGGCCATTTCTTCCTTTCGCACCGGCGTTCTCCACCACCACCTCATGCTCCCGAGCTGCATTTCGCTCGGAACAAAGGTCTCCTTCTGATGCCCCGGCGCTGTGCCACACCCCATGTCCCATCCTAAAATAAACGTGATCTGATTGCTGCCGGCCTCCTGCTCCGCCATGTGGCCCGCCCACCGCTCCCGGACTTCCGGGTCACTGGTATCGAGCAGGGCAATCGGATCATGGCCCCAGTGGTCGATATGCGTCCTGGCCCACTCGATGAAGGCTTCAGCGTATTCTTTGCTGTCAAACTGGACGAATGTCTCTGTGTTCAGCTCGTACAGATACGCTTTGTTCGGAACCATGTTGCCCCGGAGCCTGCCGCCCCAGGCCACGGCAATGTACATCCACTCCCTGGCTTCCATTTTACCTACCCCTTTCAGGTGCGATTTCATGATTTCCCCGTAGTCGTGGGCCAGCATCTGCCTCAGATTGCTATTCTGCCATCCCTTCTGCTCCAGTTTCACGGGCGGGAGGAGTCCAGTTCCTCCAGTGACCTCTGTCAGTTTTCGGAAGGATGTGGCGATTTCTTCGGTGGCCGGCATATCCTCAAAATACACCGCCGTTTTGCCGTCGGGGAGCGGGGATACCTCTTTCACGACGAAACGCACTCCGTCCTGCACCAAAACATCCCCCGGAACGAGGTCTTCCACTTTCTTCATGCAGCCCTCCCTATGCCGGGATGACATCTTCCAGGGTCTCGATGTCAAAGTAGTGATACTTCCGCCGGGGGCCGCCGGGGTGCTTCCTCTGGAGCAAGCTGAGGACATAGCAGGTATGCTCCTCTCCCATGCTGTCGGTGATCGTGGCCCTGTCCTTCAACAACCGCATGGACGACATTGTCTCCCCGAAGAAATTCAGGGTGGCGTCGTCGAAGAAATGGCCGTTCGGGCGCTTCTGGTAGTAGGCATCCCGCAGCCCACGGACTGTTCTGATTTCCCCGCTCATCAATTCCCCTCCTTCACGATTTCCCATTCTCTCAGATCGAACTGCCAGAGGGGGTATGCCTCAAAGGCGCTGCATGACATACCGAGATCCTCTTCTCCGGTGTCCCTGTTGGTAGTCTGGACGATCTCCCATGTCTCTCCGGTATCATGGCGAAGAGTCATTCCGGGTTTGATGCTTTCGCCATGCTTGTCGTAATACTCCTTCATTCCGTTCGCCTCCTTCCCCATCATCCAAACACCACTTCTCCAAAGAGGGCGTACTGAATGATGAGGTCTGCCATCTCGCCGTCGATCTCGCAGCAGTCGAGAGTTCCATCCTTCTGGAGGGCGTGATACTGGTCATCGCCGTTCTGGATCCAGAGCTTCACGCCATTCAGGAACTTCTCCCTGTCCAGCTCCCACTTGTCGTCGCTCTCGGCATCGTGGAGAATGAGGACGCCGCCCCTGGCGATCTGCTCATGGCCCCAATCGGCCACACGCTTCTCATCAATGACCTCGGCCTCGCCGCACCAGTAGTTGATGCCGCCCTCCAGGGCACTCACCATGATGTCGTCGATGTTCTCCTGGGTCAGCTTCACCGTGCGACCAATGGAGATTTCATACATTTTTTCGCCGTTCATTTTCAGCACCTCCTAAAATTCAGTCCATTCGGTTTTCTCGCCCGTGATGGTGTCGTGCGCCATCATCAGGCGGGCGGTAGGTGTCGTGGGTTCAAGAACAAGGTCTCCGCTGCGGTATGAGTCCTCCGCCATTTGCATAGCATCGGCAATGCTCTTCGCATTCATCTTGAAGCTGGCAGAGGTATGCTCCTCGATGGTCACGATGATTTTTGTGTCTGACCTCACTGGCCGGTTTCGCCAGGTTTTTCACCAAATCGTAGAGTCGGCCGCTCGTCGTCGAGTTGGCGACCTTAAAGATCGCATCATCGCTGAGGCCGTTTTCGAGCAGGAATGTGCAGTCGGCCAACTCCTCGATGTTCGTGGAGTAGTCCATGCTTTCCTGATCCTGTCCCTGCATCTCCGTGGCCTTGGCCGCCAGAAACTCCAGCAGCTTCTTTTCGAGCTTCTTCTTGTCCATCTTTACACCCCTCCTATCAGAATGTGAACCAGGAGCGACTATGCTCCGCCGCCTGGCCCTGTTCGTAGCAGCCAGACTCTACCGCTTCCCGGAGGCCATTGCCGACGTGATCCTCGATGCCGTTCTCCATTACGTTGCTCCCGAAGAACCCCCAGCAGGAGTCCTCCTCATTCCACTCCGGCTCCTCGCCTTCCTCGACCGGCTCCGCCGAGTACAGGTTGAAGCCGTACGCATCACCGGTGAGATACTGGTCGTAGACCTCCACATCAGCTTTCATGATGTCGATGGCCCGCTTCCTCCAGGTCTCGTCGGTAAGCGGGCGGGTCAGGTAGCCCCAGGTGGACGGTGCGTCCGGGTGCTTATGCTCCGCCCGTATCAGCTCCCCCTCTTCATCCAGGACGTACTCGGTGCCGACCTCATCCATGATGGTCTTTTTCAGCATAACGATCCAGCCGACCTGGCCGGAGTCCCACCTGTCCGCATACTGCCCGGTGCGGGTGCCGCAGGACATCGTGATACCGCTGTGATCGTAGAGCCAGAGCGGGAGCCATTCCGCATACGGCTCCATCAAGGTCATACAGTGGCCGATGGTCATATCGTCCATCAGGTATTCGGCCACGGCATCCCTGGGGACTCCTTTGTATTCCAGGCTTTCCCCCGGCTCCCCGTCGCCGAACACCGTCCTCCATTGGACGGTTTCGTAGATGTCGGCCAGATCCCCGTTTTCGGGGTTCTTGGCGATGCGGATGCCGTTGAGCTTCCCCATCTCCGCCGCTTCGAGGATTTCACTCTCAGGCACGTTCTCCCGGACGAGCCTCTGCCAGAAGTCCTCCGGCTCTTTGTCCTGGATCTCATCGCCCAGGCCATAGCGGCGGTGCCAGCAGGCCATCGTCGTGATGTTGTCCCAATCTCTTCTGGGATCTGACGGTGTGCTGTCCATTCGGACGTGCAAGCAGAAGAGCTTCCCATCGTTCTCCCATTTCACCGTTTCGCCGTCGTACAGGTTCAGCCTCAGCTTCTTATCCATTTCTACTCCTCCTCATCATCGTCAACAGCTCCCTCGTCCATGGCGGAGGAAGGATGCTGCCAGTCGCAATACCAAAACAGCCGTTCAGCCTTTTCGGCATCTCCGCCGCACTGTTCAAGGAAGTCGTTTCCGGTGTAGCAGTTGGAAACCACCTCTTCGATGACCTCATCATCTGTGATGGGCGCTCCCTGCGGGATCATGTTCAAGTACACGTCCGGGATGTAGATGATTTCGTCTCCCAACTCGAAGCGGTCTGCCTTGAAGATGTCACAATCCTGCCCAGGCCCGAAGTCAAAAGCGTCATCCATGAAGTATCCGGCCTTCAGGTACTCCCGGAGTTCCTGTTTCGTCACCTATTACACCCCCTCTCCCTCGATGAGCCGCAGCCCGTACACAGGCATCCTGTCTTTGACCGTTCCGACCTCCCACCAGGTGCCGTCCCCGGAGTAGTCCTCGGCGTACACCCGTCGGCGGTCGGTGGTGTTCAGGGCCTTGTGGTGGCGCCCGCAGAGATCGGGGTAGGTGAACCGGGCCATGGCGGCCAGAATGTCGATGTCGTCGATCTCCCTGTTCGGGGCCGACTCCACCGTCAGTTCCCCGAGCAGATGCCGCTCGTTCTCAGTCCAGCCTCCTTCATCCATGTACATATCCATGTAGTACACCTCGAACCGGGCCGCATTGACGGGCAATTCCATTGCGGCCCTTTTCTCCATCTGCTTCATTTTCCTGCCTCCTTCTCTATCGCTTCCATGGCATCGGTCAGTTCCTCCAGCATCTCCTGGATTGCGTCTGCATCCTCGACCAGCTCTTTCAGGCTTGGGACGCCCCTAAACCCATTGTCTTTTGCATCCAGGAGATCATGAACGTGCCTCTCGGTATCGAAGCTATCGCTGTAATCACGGATCTCGTCCACCAGGTTCCCGGCGTTCACAACGATGAAGAAGTCCTCTCCCGCCGGGCTGTACTTACCGAGCTGGACGTATCCGTCTTCGTCTTCGTCCCAGCTCCAGTCAAGCTCTTCCGCTTTGCGCTTCAGGGACTCTAACAAATCAGGCATTTGCCTTCACCTCCGGCTGGTAGTATTCGGCAGCAATCATATCCGCCGTCGCCCGATCCACCCCGATACGCTCCAGGTTGCAGTAGGCCAACTCCTTCTCTTCTTCGCTCCACGCAATCAGGAGGGCAATAATCCGATCTCCAAGCATTTCCGAAATCTTCCTTTCTGTTGCCGATTGGTAACACATACCTTGACTTTACTTTACAATGCCTACCGCCTGGGTCAATAGGCCCGGCAGATTTTTTCAAGAAATATTCGTTTTCGTGGACGTTTTCAGAACTGGCTTACAGGTATCCGTCTGCCAGATTGTCCAGGATCTCATTGAGGAGCAGCACCAACTCTCCCTCGTCCAGGTGTTCCGTGGTGAACACCTGGCAGTTAGCCCTATCCACATCGTTGATGACGTGGAGCGAGCATCCCGCCGACTCCTTGGGTATCCCGTTGGCCTCTTCGATCAGAGCGGCCACCACTCTTTCCCGCCGTTTCTTTTCCTTTCCCATAGCAATCGAAAAGTAACGGCTCATGCGGTCTCCGTTCTGGTTCACGCATCCGCTTTTCTCCAGGTCTGCGATCATTTCACAGGCAAACGCTGGCGTAACCAGGCAAACTTTTCTCCCGTACTTCGCATCCTCTGGCAGGTAGCACTCCTGCACCATGTCCGGGGTGCTGAGGTCTTGCATATCCTCAAACTCCTCCGGGTGGCGCATCTGAATGTGCCCCCACATTCCGGCTTCACTCGGCTCAAAGATTTCGCCGCAGAAACAGCACTTGAACTTTTCCATATCTTCATCCTCCGTTACCGGTTGGAAACGGGCGGGCGCATTTAACCATTTGTGGCCTATTTTACGCCCGTTTCTTTTCCAGTGTGTGTTTATACCCTTTACTGTTGATACGCCTATTTCCGCTCATTTAGCGGCTTTTCCGAATGGTTTCCCACCTCTATGTATTTATCATGTCATGCAGATTTCTTGGTCGCCAAGCGCCGGTTAGCCGGCCAACTCGATGTTGAAGTGGATGCCACGAGCAATCAGGGCGTCCCGGCCTCCGTTCTCCTTGCAGACATCGTTGACAAGACCGTCTACATCGGCCCGGCTATGGGCGAACCCGACCAGAACTCGGTGGCCGCTGGGGTAAACAGCTACTACCGCAAACATATGCAATCCCTCCTACTGGTTGTTGTCTTTCTTCTGGGCCGCTTCGAGGATCCGGTTCACTTCTTTCACCTTCTGGCTGATGATGCGCTGGGCCTCTTTCTTTGTGGGGGCTGTACCGATCATCTTCTTGTGCTGAAACCAGATTTCATAGTGACCGGCGTTTTCGCGTCCCTGGATGTTCTGGCGATGCCACGCCCATTTCAGGCTAAAATCTTTGCATTTGATGTTTTCGGCGATTTCCATTTTCAAACCCTCCTGGCGGTTGGTGGCGGATATTTCATTTGCTCCAGCTCTTGGTCGCCTGGCGCATATCTTTTACCGTGATGTCGACGAGATCTGCACCGAACTCCTTCCTGTAAAAGTCCTCGACCTCTTCCGCCGATTTGAAATTATCGTTGGTCACCGTGTCCTCGACGACCGTTCCGTCCGCAAAGGTCGACCTCGTTGTAAACAAAACCATTATTCTTTCCTCCTATTTCTTGGGTGCGAAGTGGAGCGGGGCTTCCCCCGCTTTCACCCGCTCCATTCATGTGGTGTTGTGGTTCCGTAACTTTACTATAACAGACCTACCACCGTTGTCAATATGAAAATGAGGATTTACATAAAATATTTCATTTAATCTTCGCTTGTGTTGATATTTACCCAGCAGTCTCTCCGAGAACCCGCCTAAAACCGCTGGGGCTTTTCGGATTGAATGGTTGGTTACTGCGGCCCGCAGAAAACGCTGGAGGCGGGGCTGCCGGTTACCCAGCAGCTCCCGCCCCTGCAATATACTTCTTGATTTCCAGCAGTTCAATCAGAGCCTTATCTACCATCTTTCCGATGGCATCCATCCCCACAGTCGCCTTCTTCGCCGGCTTCTGGTCACCATCTTGTGCAGTTTCCCCGGCGCCGTAGGTGAACACTTCGGTCTGTAGCCACCGCTTGGTCTCCGCAGGGCAGGCCGTGCTGGCTACGATCATCTTTCCGCACTCCCGGCCTACGAAAAGCATCATGATCCGCCGCATCCCGCATCCGGTTTCCAGCGGATACCTCATCTTTTCCACCTCGAACCTGTCTTCGTTCCGGCGGATCCATTTATCGGGGTACTTGATGCCGCAGGCCGCCAGCACGTCTCTTGCGGCAAACATCGTCTCACCATCCTGGATCATAACCCTCACCGAATGGGACGGGCTGCTGATGACGGCGGTTTTCACGGCGTCCATGCGGTCTGTCATTTTTTCCGCTCCCCCTTTCTGACTTTGTCGGCGGCCATGATGGCATCGCACACCTCCATGTGCCCGCACAACTCCTCAGCGTCGGCCTCCATCTTCTTGAGCAAGTCCCGGATGGCGTAGAAGGCCAGCGCCCCCCGGTCTCTCTCGTCGAAATCATCCTTTCCGATGTCGAGGAAGTGGAGGTACTTTGCCTCGAATGCCTCCATCAAGGCGTCGATTTTGGCTACATCGAACCGGATCACTTCTGGGGTCACCATCTTGCATCTTCCTTTCATTTCAATTCGCAGAAAATCAAACTATACTTCAATAAAATTGCTGCAAATATGCAAGTTTCCTGTTGTTTTCTGCAATCTTATCGTAACTTACCTACCGCCTATGTCAATGGTTTCACCCATTTTTATCCTTAAAAAGTTCTGATTTTTCTTCATATGTTGCCATTTGGTAACATATGAGCAAATATATGTAACATAAACCGAGAAATCGGCCCGGTGCATATCTGCGCCGGGCCTTCATACACTCTGTTCAGTTGTCCATTCCGTCAAGGGCACCCTTAATCATGCCTTTTATCATCTTGAGCTGCTCTGGCGTTGCCTTCTCCCATAGGGCCAGCAGTTCATCCATTCCTCCCCCGGCGGTATCGGAAAATACGTCGGCCAGCAGGTAGTTCGGGGTAACATCCAGTTCATGGCACAGCGTCACGAACATCGGCAGGCTCGGTATCTTTACTCCGGCCTCCATCTGCCGGAGGTAGGTCGTGTGGATGTGACACGCCTCTGCCAGCTTTTCGCCGGTGAGACCCTTCCCCTTTCTGGCTATCTTGATCCGTTGCCCAAGTTGCTTCTTATCCATAGGTGAACCTCCAAATCGTATGCTGAAGGTACATTGTACATCCTCTCATAGCTTACATTTTCGTTGACAGCTCGAAAAGCCACCAGTAGAATATGCAGGGACAGCCAATGGACTATCTTTTTACCAAAAATCGAACGGAGGTCATTCCTATGAAAAAAATCTTGGACGGAAGCATCCACTTCAAGGACGGAGATCAGCAGTTGGGGCCTACTATCGGCGACTTTTGGGCCTGGGCCATGTCCCGACTGATGGCCGATGGGCCACGAGGCGACCTTGCCGAGTTTATCGTGAACACAGCCCTCGGCTCCGACATGACCATCCCCAAAAAGGGATGGGGCGAGTGTGACATCCTATACCGTGGAAAGCGGGTGGAGGTCAAATGCTCCTCCGTTCTCCAGGAATGGGTTCGGGAGACGCCGTCCAGACCGGTGTTCTCCATAGCCAAAACCCTGGCCTGCGACTGCATCGAGCAAAGCGATGGCAGTTACATCTACCAGAAGCGTCCAGATGATGATTTCCCGCAGCGCCGGTCTGAAGTCTATGTATTCTGCCTCTTTGCCGAGACTGACCGGGATTGGGCAAATCCTGCCGATTTCAGCCAGTGGCAATTTTACATAGTCCCGACATCAGTCTTGAACGAGCGTCTCGGGGATCAGCGGCAGATCTCTTTACAGGGGCTGGATCGCATCGGAGCCATCCATTGCAGCTACTCCGGGCTAAAGGCATCCGTAGACAAGGTTCTCATGCTTGAATAACAGAAAACGCAGGGGCTTCGGCCCCTGCGCTTTTTCATCCGTACAGCTTGGTGCGGATCCTCCGTTCTTCTTCCATGAGGGCATCCTTTTTCGCCCAGTATTCATCTTCGGTGATCTCTCCCATTTTCCACCGAGACCGAAGCACCCTTACCTCCTGCGGGATGTCGAGGGATCGGCGCCTCATTTTCCCCCGTTCATCCTCTATCTCTTTCAGCTCCTTCAACCACTTCTCCCAGAGCGGAGGTCGGAACTCCGTCCAGACCAGCTCCGGCAGGCTCACAGTCAGCCCGTCCCTCGTCTTATCGTCGACGTTCAGCGGCGGCTTCTCCTTCAAGATGTAGTATATCTCGTACAGGTTCATATCGGCTTCGGTCTGGATCCGGGCGTATTCTATCTTGGTCACCTGCTCGATGCTGATGGTGCGGTGCATCGGCTTTGCAAACAGGTGGCCCCGTATCCTGGTTTGGAGCGGCTGCTTCGTCCTGCCGACGTAGACGATGGTATCCTCCCCTCCTGCGCCCCGGTAGAATATCCGGTACAGGAGGAAGCCTTCGATTTTCACCATTTTCCCTCCTCCAGCAATTCCGGGCTATCATGGATATTCCCTACAACTTCATACTTCGCACTATCATCTTCCAGCCTGTGGAGATAAAACCGTCCAAGGTTCTTGTTGGTACACCCCCACGAATAACGGACGAACTCAATGAGCAAAGGTATCCGGTAGCTTCCAGCACAGACTAAATCTCCCTCAAAAATCTTCTTTCCTGTCTTATCGGTCAATCCTGTATACTGGCCCACAGTCCCAGGAGCCACTTCGCAGACCGGGCCATTAAATTGCTCGATGACCGGGTATATCTCTTCTTCGATGGTTCCGAACAGAACAGTTCTCAAGGCGTAATACCCTTCTACCCATTCCCCCGTGTCTATCCGTTTCCCTCGGAATAAAATCTCACGCATTTCTTTCCTCCCTTTCAACCAGCCACCCGATATAGTCCCGGCAGGTAGTTCCGTAATCGGCTACGCTCACCAGGCATCCGGGATGACTCTTCTGGAGCCGCTTCAACGCCGACGGGTGGGCTTCGCACTTTCTGAACGGGCAGCACCCGTTGGAGCAGTATGTGATGTCGAGCGGCGATGTTATCTTTGTCTTCACCTTAATACCCTCCTAAATCCGCTGGAGCGGAGCCGGATGAAGGAATGGTGGCTCCGCTCCGCTGTATTGGCTCCTATGGCTTACTATTCCGGGTATTCGGCCTTATCCGGCCGCTGCTCCCAATATGCCGACCTCTGGGCGATTGCCATGTCGATGAGCCACAGGTTGTCCTCTTCATCCATCAGGATGTCAACCGACCACTGGCCCGTCAGGCCGCTCACACGCTTCATGGCGGTTTCCACCATTTCCTGCACCCTGCCTCTGTTCTCCCGGAAGGCCGTCTCCAGGCGTCCCCTTTCGTGTTCAAAGATAATCCTGTCGGTGGCCTCGTACAGATGTGGGGACACATAGTCGAAGTCCCAGTAGTTCGCCACGAACACCGTTCGGCCCTTGTCGAAGTCGTAGAACACCCGGAACTCGCTGCGGAGCGGCAACCCTTCGTAGATGCAGGGCGTGTTGCGCCGGTCGCTTTCGATGAACTGGCGAACGACGATTTCGTCGATCCCATCGGCCTCGCACATCATGGCCCCTTGGTTGATGTTCACAATGGCTTGAGGCAGCCCATCCAGTCCGTACAGATTGCAGCTCCCCTTTGCCTGGAACTTGTTGCTGAACCTTGCGTTCTTGACGAAGATGTGGCCGGTGAGCTTCATTTCCTTCAACTCCGGGATGATGTCTCTGGCGAGCCATTCCCTGACCGTACCCATGTCTTCTCGTGGGTTCTCCATATAGAACGCTTGGTATAGACGAGCCGCAAACTCCGGCTCCTTCTGGTGCGTCGGCAGCTTCTTGAAGAAGGTCTTCGGCACCGGGATACCGCAGTTCTTCACCTTCGGAAACCAGAAACTGAAGTTGTTCTCGTTCTCGCGTTCAAAAAAGTTCATGCTTTTCTCCTTTCCACTCCGGCCGTCTTGCGAAAAAGTCTCCAAGTTGTGTCTTCATCCATTCGTTTGGGGGAAGAACGCAGAGCGATACCGTATATACGTTCTCCGGCCATCCCTGTAAAAGATCTCGTTCACAGGTCTGTAACACAAACTTTTTCTCGATCAGCTCTCTCACCAGCCTGAAGGTGAGTTCATTTTTCGCTCTTTCTGCCAGTAGCAGTTCCCTCTCCCGTATTCCCCCGGCCTCCTCGTAGCTGACTCGCATCTGTGCAAAAATCCTTTCTGGGCGAACGGTGACCGGTGGCGGAACCCGTATTTGCTGGGGTACATATTGTTCTGTGTAGCCTCCCAGCTTCTTAATCAGCCAATGCCGGATCTTCAGCAGAAGTTCTTTCATTGTCATTCCTCCCTTTCGCCTGTCTCCCGATGTACTCGTCCAGCCCGACCCCAAGCGTATCTGCGAGGACTACCAGGTTAAACAGGCCGGGCTGGTGTTCGTCCTTTTCGTATCCCGCAATCGTGTTCTCATGGAGGCCGGACTTGGAACTGACCTGAGATAGGCTCAACCCCAGCTCCTCCCGCTTCTCACGCATCGCTGTCCCCATGCTTTTCGGCGGATCGCTCACCTCTGTCACCTCCGTCCATTCTGGCACCGCAGTCCGGGCAGTACCGGTACAGCCTGATCTCCCCCACATTCTCGCCAGCCACCATTGGCATCTCGAAGCCGCAGGCGCTACATACTTGATATGGTGCAAAGTGGAATACAGCCTTCCAAGTTCCATGTTTTTCAGGAATTTCGGTCAGCGGACACTTATCTGGTCTTTCTTTATACGGAGGGGTCACATTTCCTGTGAAGTATTCGCCCAAAACCTTACACTCCACATCCCCCACACATCCATATCGCTTCCCAAAGAAACACTCGGTACAGCTTCCGGGTATATCTCCGGCTTCAAGATACAGTTTTACGTCTTTCTTCTGCATCAAATCGTTCCCCCAATTCAAAAACGCTTTTCCCGGCCCCCTTCATGGGCCTGGCCGTCCTTCTTTGCAGGTCTTCGAGACGCTTCCAGTAGTCCGGCAGCATCCTTTTCATATTCCGCAGTTCCTTCAGGTTCTTATTGGCGCAGCACCAACAGGACACCCGGTCGAGGACATCGTAGAGCCTGACCTTTCCGGTGCCGGCATCTTCCTCCCAGGTGAACCCCCTCTCGTAGCAGTAGGAGAGGCAGTCCACTTCCTCCATCCCCCACTCCGAGAGAGGGAACACCTTGGTGCCGTTCCGCTCTTTCTCCAGGCGGGACACCTCATCTGCGGCGATGCCCACATACTCGATGGCTCCCTTGGCGTACCGCTCAATCAGGGCGAGCTTGTCCGTCGTCCCCCAGCGGCACCGGCCCCCGCACCAGGAGTATCCGTAGTGGAAGCCGTTTCTGCCGTTTACGGGCTTGTCGAACATCTTCCACTCAAAATCATAGTCCGGCTTGAGTTCTGTGTACCGGATCCCCCGCTCTTCCAGGAGCGACCTGACCCTATCCCGGATGTCGTATATGGCCTGGAACTCCATGCCTGTATCATAGAAGACCACTTCATCCAGCGGCCATCCTTCTTCAAGGAGCCGCAGGAGCATGGCAAGGCTGTCCTTCCCGAAACTCACGCTTGCAATTCTTTTCACACCGACCACAAACCAAACCGGTCGTGGTCAACGGCCTAATCCTCCCAAGCTACTTTCTGCCGCACATAGCTGGCATTTTAAGCCGGTCTCCCGGCTGATTTCACGCTGTAACAGGCGGTTTTATGCCGAGCTTATCAATCTCTCGGCAACCTGGTCTACCAGGATTGATGCTATCTCCTTTCTTCGTTCTCTCTGTCGAGGAAGACGATGGTATCCGCCCGGCACATTGCCACAGTCCCATCATTGCTCTCGATGATGCCGATGGCAAAGTTCCCAGGACCCGCATCACAGAACTCCTCGTAGTCGGAACCCCATCCGTGGAACCTGCCAACAACATCGTGGCGCTCACCTTTGTACCAGTATGCGCCCCTACAAGGGCGGAGCGCCTCGGTGGGATGAGGATTGCGCTCAACCACCACACAACGCTGGTTTGCAACCGTTTCGGCCAGCTTTATCATCTGTTCCTCGGTGAAGCTCCCCAATTCCATGTGTACTTCGGTGCAGTCCGCCAGTTGGATGCTCGGATCTTCCAGCCACGTCTTGAAGCTCTCAACTTGGCTTACCAGCTTCCGTGCATTACCACGGAAGCAGATTGCCCGGTCATCCACATAGCACAGCGCCGGCGGCTTCTCTGCTAAAACGCCATCCACGACGATCTGGTTCTCGGTGAGGTAGTTCTTGACCGCCTCCATGCCTTCGCTGCTGGCGCACCTGGTGGACACCACGACCACCATGTATCCATTCGCCCGCAGGTGGTCGATGGCATCAATGATCCCCGGCACAACAGGGTCAGGGATAACTCCAGACCCCTTCCATCCGCTCCGGTATGAGTGGATGACCCCATCGAAGTCAAATACCACTGTCGGCTTGAAATCCTTCATTTCTTTTCCTCCTATCTCACAACAATTTCTTCTCTTTCGTCGGTGCACAGGATGCGGAATGGCCTTTGCACCCCGCAGCAGTATTGCTCCGCCGCTTTTAGGGCCATCACAATCTTATCCTGCGGCGGTATGTTCATCTCGGCGGTTGTGATGAGGCTCCCCATCGCAACTTCCCTCCCGCATCCAACCGCACAGATCCCAAGCTCCGGTTCAAGGACGGAGTAGTCGGGCTGCACTTCAAAGACCCGGAGCGGCGTTGCGACAATGAAATTGCCGCCCCGGTTCTTTTCGTCCTCTCCGATGACCCCATCTTTGAACAGCGTTATCACCTTGGGAACGAACTTCTTTACCATGAATTTGTGGTCGATTTCGGTGTTTTTGTACCGATCAACCTCGTCGAACAGGTCTTCTGAATATTTCAGCAGATCCAGGTGCCGAAATGTCGTTGTCCCTCCAATCAGGACGTTTTTGAACGTCTCGTTTCGGAACACCTTTGCCGGCATCTCCGCAGCTTTCACATACCCATCGCTGCCCAGGCTATCTCCCCCGATCCACGAAACGCCGTTTTGCCTGTCCGTAAATCCGATGATGCAGGTCAAGAAATCTCCCTCCTTAGTCCCACCGGTCGACCTTGTAGTGGGCCACCCCGACATCGGAGGTTACCCGCAGCTTCACATCGAGCCACTTGCTGGAATTCTGGATAAGCAGGCCACACACGCTGGCCTCATCTTTACCCTGCATCAAGCTCCTGTTGGAGTACGCCTCAATGGTAGCCCGCACCTCATGCAGTTCTCCCTTCAGAATATTCGGGAACAGGCAGGCCGTTGGGTTTCCGGTGTCCTTCGCCCCCTTCAGAACAAACATGGCCCCAACAGATGCGTACCCGTTGGGCCGGCCACTCCACATATTCGGCTGAAGGACGACCGCAGTCACGTCGATCCATCCGCTGGACAACCCCCAACGCCCAGGGTAGGAGCCTCCATTGTACAGATACCAGGAGAACGGATTTCTCTCATCCTCAAAGTCCCATCGAATGATGGGCGGCGCATCATCATGGACTGCGGTCACGATGGCGGCGTAGTTTTCGGCTTTACATCCAACCATCAGTTCAATCTTCCGGGCACCAGAAAGAACCGTGCGGCGGAACTTATCGAAGGTGATAGCGACCTCCGGTGCCTCGACGCCGTTCACCCGGTCATTCTTCTTGCCCTTGATGGGGACTCCGGCGAATACGCCGCCGGTTGCTGCCTGTTTCTTCTCCGCAGCAGGCTTCCAGATGGCCTTGACCTCGTCCAGCCGGGCGAAGCGTCGCTCCAAGGAAGGCTTCAGGCCCATCTTCTCCACGATCTCCTCGGCCCGTCGGACATTGCCCTCGGACGGATCGGCCTTGGGCCTCTGGTACTTCAGCGGGTGCATCTTCTCGTCGAACCGCCGCTTGACCTCGTCGCTCCCGTACCCGGCGGCGATGTCATCCAGCAGGGTGCCGACCATGCTGGCGGGGATGTGGCAGAACCCGGCCGGAGCCGTCGCCGCCCTGTACCACAGGATGTTGGTGTTGATCTTCTTCCCGCCGGCGGCCCGCATGGTCTCCAGGAACCACTCCGCCATCGGCAAGATCTTCTCACCCTGATACAGGGAGCCGGAACGGAGCAGGTTCACGGCGCTCTCCACGTCCTGAACCTTGTACTTCCTGACACAGGACAGGAGCAGGCTGCGGTCTTCGTTCTTCTGCGCCGCCCTCTGGCCGGCGGTGTCCACCTTGCCCCGGTAAATCAGCTTCTGCGGCATATCCACGGCCATGTGCGTCCAGACGCCGGTCTTGGCGTACCCAAGGGCCTTCTCGCTGGTCATGAACACGCCAGTGATGCGGGCGGCCTCAACCTTTACCTTCACGGCTTTCACCGCCCGGCGGAAGAACTCCGGCATTTGGCCGCCCCACATCACGGCGGTCTGCTTCCCGGTCTCCGGGTTGATGGCGACCAGGGAGCCGAACCGGTTGACGAAGTGCCGGCAGGCATTGCAGTTGTAGTGCTGCCGGGCGTCGGCCGGGATGCTCTCCAGGAACACGGCATACAGATCCGGTGCCTCCGTGGTGAACAGGGGCGTACTCTCGTCCTTCACCGCCTTGCTGAAGTTCCGGCGGATGCCGGCCAGCAGGGCCTCGTAGCCATCGCCATCCCTCTCGTCGGTCGTGCATCCAGTGCAAAGTTTATTGTCTTTCATGGTCTACCTCCTTATTTTCTCAGCCATACAGGCCGGGTCTAACTATCCTTCTTATCAGTCATCATCCGGCTCCGGTGCGAGCTTCTCGTAGATGATGTCTTCGGTGTCTTCCTGCCTCTTCCATTCGATCTCTACATGGCCGCAGCGTGTACACTGGCTTACGGTGACAGTGACATTTGTGTGGATCTCCTTCGCCTCGTAGGTGCATGGGTCGAGCCTATGGACGCCATCAGGCTTGATGACCATTCCGCCGGGGAAGCGGCACCTGTACCGCCCGGAAGGCCCTGCCTCCGGGGTGACGGCGGATGCCTGCTGGAACCGAAGGGCGGCGAGGGCCAGCCTTGCGGCATCGTTCTGCGGCCCGAGGAGGCCAAACGCACCGTTCACCTTGAGCTTCTGTTCATACCAGGTGATTGCTTCGTCGATATTCATTTCTTCACCCCCTCTACTCCGCCGTTTCTGGTGTGGGCTATACAGGCGATAAAGTAGACGCCCGCTTGCCGGCACTTTTCTTGGCAGGTCTCGCACGATGCCGCATAGTGCTGTCGCTCATTCACCCACGGAGGGTATATATCGCACGGATCGTCCCACTCTCGGTACAGCGCCGATATGTCGATGATTTCAGCCATAGTAAATTTTACAGCCTCAGCTTCGCTCCACACTGTGGGCAGAAATTGCTCCGTGCGGGACGCACTTTTCCCCTTGCCCGACACTCAAAAGCATCAACCTCGGCCTCTGCCCCGCAGACGGGGCAGCAGAACCATTCATCTTTCCATACCCACTCAGCGCCAGCCTCAGCCGACACCGGAACGGCCAAGTCATCCCAGTATTCGTCCGCATTTACTTTTCTCGGGTCGTTCTGGTACGCTTCCATCCGCTCCGGTAGGTTTTCGTTTACGGCATCGAACTCCAGTCCATAGTTTTTACAAAATTGAACCGCCTGTTCCAGACGCTCTCCGACCCTGCACGTCCACAGGATCAGAGCGGCGCCTTCCTGTTTAGCTCGGATAGCTGCGTTGATTGCATCGAAATTCGGCAGCCCGATATAGGGCCGCATATTCTTGCAAAGACATCCGTCAAAATCTATCGCTATCGCTCTTCTCAACTCGTTCATCCCCTTCAAATTCTTTTGAACCCCGCAAACTGGGCCAGCCCGCAGCTCCCATCTGGGCACCGACACGGAACGTGCATCGGAACCTTGTGAAGCCACGGGTTTCCGGCGAACTGCTGGTTCTGCACCACTTTCCCGCACAGCTCGGGAAGTGTGTCCCTCTCTACCTCTTGCGATGGGCCTGTGGTCGTGAGCCGCCCACATAGCGGGCATTTATAGACCGCATACACCCTAATTCTCACTTCTTGTCTCCTTCTCCGCTTTCGTCCAGGTGCGATGCCATCAGGTCAGCGATGTGCGTCATGACCGCCAGCGGGAACTTGTCGAAGGCGTTGCCCACGGAGTAGCCTCCGGCTTTGAAATCGTTATCCGAGAAGCCCATGTGCCAGCGGATCACCATGGCCTCCTCTCGGCTCAGGCGCATGAAACCGCTGACGATGTAGACGCTTTTCTCTCCGTGGCCGTAGGGGAGCTGATCGTCCACGACATAGAACGGGTACTTCTCCCACTGACCCTTGTCGTTCTTCCGGTTCCGCATCTCGACGGTGTAGAAGTTGACCTTGCAGATGTCATGCAGTAGGCCGCAGATGGCGATGGTTTCCTCTTCCTGCTCGGTCAGCGCCGGCATCAGGCCGTTCCGCTGTTTCTCGTTCACATACAGCTCCCGGAGCCGCTCATAGACGTGTATGCTATGCTCCACCAGGCCGCCCTCCCGAGACAGATGGAACTTAGTGCTGGCCGGTGCCTTGAAGAAGTCGGTCTTCTCCAACCACTCCAGAAAGGCATCCGCCCCCTCTCGCTGGATGTGCGCTTTGTAGATGTCGATGAACTGTTCTTTCATGATGTCTCCTCCTATCATTTATCACCGGGTCAGCACCGTCCACCGGCGGAACCCGAGCGTTTCAAGTTGCTGGATCGTGATGAGGACTTCGTTTTTTTCAAAGAAATCGCTCCTCTCAATCTCGTCGAAGAACGGATACTGCTCTTTCAGGCCCCCACGCCAAGCCTCCAGCTCCTCTCTGGTGTACATCTCGCACTTAGCGATGTCGCAGGTGTATCCGCCAAAAGACCGTTCTGCCTCATCCTCAGTCCTCCGGCCCCAGAAAAGCAATGTGCCCGGCAGGATAGACGGATGCTCATTGCACACGATGACGTACTCCCGTGCCGGAACATAGGCTCCGCAGGGCCACGTCAGCCCGCAGCCGTCCTTACAGTCACCATACTTCTTGCATCCGACACATCCGCTCATTCCACTGCCTCCTTCCCGTACATCTCATCCCCAATCCGGTTGTACTCCTGGAAAATCGCATCAAAGGCCGACCCCCAGACTTCGTCATGGTCGTGATCTGCGCCTACGGCAACGTGGGCCAGCTCGTGGGCGAGGATCTCCACGGCGTCAGTGACCTTCATGTTCGGTGTCACGAACACCATGATGGTGCCGTCGTCGCCGAAGTCGGTCAGCCCATACACTTCATCGCCGTCCTCCTGCGGTCGGATGTCAGGCTCCCAGAACACCCTGCACTCTTTTCCAGGGTACAGATTCTGGAACGCCTGGTATACCATGGCGAACGGGTCGTTTTCAAACGGTGTCTTCATGCCTTCCGTCCTTTCTTCAAAATCCATTCCAAATCTGCCGCCCTCGGTACTCGAAGCATTGTGCGTCGCAGCAATCCTCCGGCGTCAGATCCTCCAGCCGCTTCCGGCTCCGTGAAATGAACAGGTTTGCTTCCATCGGTGGTTTCGGGTTCTTATCTCTCAGGAGGTTGTCTACTCCCGCCAGCTTTTCATACGTCTCGGGCAGATTGTTCTTCAGGTATAGGTAGAAGTAGTTCTGGTGGAACGGACAGAAGCAACAGGCGGAAGCCTTGGTGTCCAACCCCCACACATCCTTGATGTAGGCATAGTTGTCAGCCCTGGTCAGCCCCATTTCAACCAGCGGGAACCGGTTGACGAACATCGGGTTCGGACTCTCCTTGCAACGGCAGGCCTCCTCTGCGCTGAAGCCCATGTGCATTTCGTGTGCTTTTTTGTCCTCATCCCGGAGCCTCTGGCCCTTTCTGTACCCCAGCAGTTCCCATCTGACGTGCTTTGAGATCAACTCAACCTTATAGTCGATGGTGCAGTTCCGGGGCATTTTGGATTTGTGGCCGTCATCCCCCAGCGTCCACCACGGGATACTTATGGTGCGCCGCTCTCCGAAGTTCTCCATGAAGTCCCGGTATAGCGGGGCATCCAGAACCTTGAACGGTATCCCTGCCCATTCACAGGCTTTCCGTGTGAACTCTACCTGGTTCAAAACCCACGGCGGTTCAAAACCGAGATCACAGAAGACAACCTCATCGTAGACTGGCACCAACGGGAACAGAGACTCGTCTGCTTTTGCGTTCTCACAGGACATCAAAGCCAGAGCGGTGGACTGCATTCCTGCCCCGAACGACAAAATCTTCACTGACTCTCTCTCCTTCCTGGCCCCATAAAGCTCTCCCGGAACCGGCTCTCCCCGTTCTGGAACTCCACCGTGTAGTAGCGCCCTTCCGGGTGGATGTAGACCACCACCCCGGTCAGAGTCTTTGAAGTCGTCTCGGCCCTTTCGGTGACCTTATCTCCGATTTTCACCGTGTCTCTCACCTCCTGTTTCATGTGAAACGTTTGTTACCAATCGGCAACACCATGTCAGAGAAAATTCCTGATTATGGCCCAGATGCGCTTACGCCGACGGACTGCATTTTTTCGCCTGATTTGTTCATACCGACGAGCTATCTCCTCATCGTCCTCCTGCTCCGGCAAGCTCTCCAGATACCGCTCCAGTGGGCGGATATGCGGAAACACGAAGTCGGCGATCAGGCATCCTGCCGCCAAGATAAGGAGGAAGGCACCAAATATGCCCAGGCAGACAACGCCTTCCTCAATCATGTCCGGCGTCATCTTTTTACCCTCCTTCAATGCCTGCGGCCCCGAACACCTCTGCTTCGAGCAGATCCAGGCGCTCCAAGTACCTGTCCTTGAGCTTTTCGTAGAGCCGGTCATCCTCGATGATGACCTCCTTGAGCCGCCCCATTGCCGCCGCCAGCTTATCGGCTCCCTCGTACTTCCGCATCAGCAGTCCCTCTTCGGTGACGAGCATCTCGACCTGGTCGTTGGTTTGGAGCTTCTCCCGCCTACGGAACTCGATTGGCAGGCAGATACGGCCCAGCTTGTCGATCTTTCGGATGAAGCCTTCTGCGTTCATTTCTTCTCCCCCTCATCATTTTGAAACAGCTTGTCCATTCCGTGGATTATCCGACGCATCGCCCATACATCCGAGAAATACATCGGGGTGAACCAGTAGTTTTCAAGCGTATCGGAGTCCGTCATCGGTTCCGTGAGCGAGTTCCCGACCTTGATGTAGGCGGCCACCCCGAGTAGGGACAGTTGGATGTAGCACATAAGAGCAACGGTCTCGTCTATGTCCTGGGCAGAAACGAGGACGTGGCCCAGATGGTTTTGCGTTTGTGCCTGCGTCTCATTCCATTCCCTCCTCAATATCTGTTGTGAGCGTAATGCGTGATTTCCCAGATGGCGTCCTCGATGCCGGCCTGGATGCTCTGCTCCGCCCCCAAGTTCGGGTTCGGCTTCCCCTCCACCACCAGGAACACCTCGATGATGCTCCCGTCAGGCAGATGTGCCGACATCCACTGGTCATCCTCGGTGTTGTCTGGATCCATCTTGATGGAGAAATAGTTCTCCTTCGCCTCCAAATAGTCCAGATACCCCCAGCGGATGCGAACCTTGTTCCTTCCGATGGACTTGACCGACCACTTCCAGTTCGGGTCTTTCTGGTCGGCCTCCTTGACCAGCTTACGGATCAGGTCGGCGTAGTTGCGAAGGTCAATCATTTTTTCTCCCCTCCTGCGTTTATTCCTTTTCGGATTGCTTTCACATCCGCACAAAGTATCAATCGCCACAACCCCATACAGGATACATACACCTATCGAGTCTTTTCTTTTGTGCCTCTTCAGGTACTTGCAGTTGCAGCATCTTCTTCGGGCCATCTTCACCTCCTATGCGGCCAGAGCCTTCCAGCCCGGCTCTTTCCCGACGAACCTTGCCCACTCCCAATCCCGCTGGCTGAACAGAAACTGGAAGTGCCGGGGCATGGAGTTCACAGCGAAGTTGCGGATGGCCTGCTTCCGATCCCGGCCAGTAGCAAGCCTCGCCTCCCAGCCGATGACCTCGACGTACTCGGCGTTCAGGAACATCCGCTCGCCATCGACCTCGATGCCGACCCGAGCCTCATCGGTGTGTCTGTACGGGTTGTACCGGGTGCCCTCCCAGAAGACCAGACCCTGCGTCCCCTTCGGAACCTTGCGCCCCCGGATGACCTTGACGGTATCGCCCTTCCGAACCTTCTTGGCCTGCTCGGGGTTGGTGCGGCCATCGAACAGCCCCCGCCCTATCTGCTTGTACCAGCGGTACACCTCCCGCAGAACCTCCGGGGTGGCGTCGATTTCAGCGTATCCGCCGCCTCCGGCCCTGGTCGTATCGTAGTTGACCTCAACCACCTTCTGCTTCTCCCTGTCCCAGCAGATGGCGTACCAGTCAGAGTCGTCATATCCATTGCGCTCATATGTACTGATGACACAGCCCACATACTTAGGCTCCGTTTCTCCGTAAATGCCGGCGATGACTGCCATGTTCGCTCCTCCTCTCAATGTTCGGTGCTGTACCCTTTAATCACATCCTCCCCGGTTGTCGGGTCTTTGAAGATGTGCAGATTGTGCGGGGCCTCCACGCTCGGGATGTACTCCAGTTTCACGACCTTGCCGAACTCATTGCCGGAGAACACCTCGAAGTCGCAGTCAGTGCAGTCCCGGAAACCCATCATCTCCACGATCTGGTTGGCGGTGTTTACAGACAAGCTAACCTCGCCATCCGGGGACATCTGCTGAACGAAGAATTTCCTCATGGTGATACCTCCTAATTCTGTTGCGGGTTGGCTTCCCACGACTGCGGGCTTTCGGCTTACCCCCGATATTTCAGGGGTTCCGCAGTTTCGGCCGGGTGCCTCCCGGCCCTCATCAGGTGGGGTTATCTCCAGGTGAAGTCGCAGTATCTCATCACGCTCCACCCAGGCTCGCAGTTCTGTCGGGCCTCCTCGATGGAGTTGTAGTAGTCGATGTACCATCTGAAACCGTCGGAATACTGAGTGCCGTGGGTGAAGATGTAAGCGTTGCCCATTTCGTACATTCTGTCTTCCTCCTTTTTTCTATCGCTTGCGTTGCGGGCCTGTCATATTAGGCGGCGGTAGTATCAACGAAACGGATGTAGAGATACCAGCATCCCTCGGCGTACTCTATTTCGTCGGTCTTCTCGGATCGGCGGCTGGCACAGGGAACTTCCTGAGCCTCAATGTAGTAAGCATCAGGGATGTTTGCCATATCGGAAGCCATCTCGGCGGTCTCGTCGAGGTTATTTAGGATGGCTTCAGCCTCGATCTTGTCGATCTTTGCAACCTCACGGGCCAGGTCGCTCAGGGCGCCTTTGAGGGTTTTGTTGCGGCTGTAGCCGTCGATGTTTACCATACCGTTGCGCTTCTCAACCTGTGTGAATGTCATTGCAACTACCTCCCGGCCTCTGGCCTGTTCGTTGGGGTTTTGTTACCGTAACTTTACTATACATTACCGACCGGTAAAGTCAAGTTATTTTTCATGATTTTCAAAAATTTTTTCTAAAATCTTTACTTATGCAGATTTGCTCGTATTTGCCTTTTAGAGCTTTTTGCCGGGGTTTTCCGGCCAGGGGTATAAGTATATCTGAAAGCCCGCAGAACTTCGTGAGAACATTTTGTAAAAACCGGACTTCGAGATTTGTCTATTTTGGACATTGATTTTTTCTGCGGAGTCGTTCCGTCTATCCACTCCTCAGAGGGCGCTACGAGGCCCTGTGGCGGCTTTTTCCTGCCCGGTGTAGATTTACCCTCTCTCCCCTGTATCCTTCACCTGCCGCCCATTTAGCGGGATTTGGTAGGCAGTTCCGTTTTCCCCCGTAAACGCAAAAAATCCCCCACCCCGGCAGATGCCGAGGTGGGGGTCTATACCGTCATTCAGTTTTCGGGGGTGACGAGGGGGCGCCTCCCCTCTGGACGACGGGCGTATCGGGCGGAGGTCAAACCCGTTTACGCTGTGGTCGGTCTACACCTTCTTGGCGAAGTCCAGGCTGATCCAGCCCTTCCCGCTCTTGAGCTTGCCCCAGAGCGTCGCCCCTTTCCCGGCCGCTTCCGACACGATGGTGTAGACTCCCGGCTGGATGATACCAACAATGGCATCGTCGGTGCTGGGGCCTTTGCGGATGCGGAGGTCAGTGGCGGTGACCCGGACTTTGTACGGAACCTTGCTCACCGGTGCAGCGGGGGACGCCGGGGCGGTGGGCTTTGTCGTGGTCGTGGTGCCGCTGCCCAGCTTGGCGTTCACCTTCTTGGCGATGTTCCCCATCTGCTGGTAGAGGTAATCGCCAGGGCAGGCTTTGTAGGCAAACCACCGGTGGGCGGTCATGTTCTGCTTGGCGACGTTGCCCACCAGGGACTTGTTCCCATCCCAGAGCAGCTTCGGGATGCCGTTCCGCCGGCAGATGTCGGCGCACAGCTCGATCAGCGCCGCCATGGCTTTCTCGGTGATGGCGTAGGGATGGGTGTTGTCGCTGGCGACCTCGATGGTGATTGCCTGATAGTCGTTGGAGGAGCCGGAAATGCCGTTCACCCGGATGGGGTTGCCCTTTCCGTCTGTACCTCCCGTACACCAGGAGCGGTCTTTTTCCTCGACGCACAGGCCGATGGAGCCGTCAAACCCGACAACGTAGTTGCAGGACGCTTTCTTGCTGCTGGGCTGGAATACCTCGCACCCACGCTTGGCGTTCACCTGGCCCACAAAACAGTGGATGGTGATGGTGTCGATGGCGTGGTTCCGGTTCTTCGTCCGGTTCGGCGAGATCAGCGTGTAGGTCACCAGAGGGCTATTGCTGAAGCCCTTGACGGCGGTGCCGCCGCCAGCCGTGGTCTTCCCGTATTTGGTCAGGTAGGTCTGCCCAAACTTGGCCCGCCGCTCCTTGTTGCTCTCGCTCTTGTCGGCCGGCCGCTCAAACTGGAGCAGAACGGCATCCGAAGCCGCCCGGAGGGTAGAGGCGCTCTTCAAGGTGTTCAGCACCGCCTCGAAGCTGGTAGACATCTCCTGCATCAGGAAGCCAAGCTGCATCTCCAGATCGCCGACGCTCTTGCCCGTCTTCTTGGCATACGCCAGCAGGGCCGCCTTGCGGGTGCTGTAAGTCCACTGGGCCAGCCCGTAGCCGGCGCTATCTCCAGTGAAGTTAACGTAGACCCCGCTGTCCACCGCCTCCGTGTAGGCGGCGTCCGTGTATCCCAGCGTCTTTTCATAGCTGTTCTGGAGGTTGTTCGGGATCAGGCCGCTCTCGGCGTAGAGGTTGCCCATCAGGCCCGCCACGCCGCAGTCGGTCATACCCTGAGCCTTGAGGAAATTCCAGATCCTTTCCTCATTCGTCGTTCCGATGAGGGCCATAATATCACTCCTTTACGGCTTCTGTCCCTTCCACCAGGTTCTTGACGCTCTTGTTGTCGTTCAGCATCTTCCGCATCTCCACCAAGGCGTCGTCAACAAGGCCGCCAAAGGCTGCGAACGATACCACCCTTACCAGCCAAGGGAACCGCTGAATGAACAGGTCATATACGTTTCTCAGTTTGATCTGGCCGGTGCCGCCGCCGAACTCACGTTCCGCCTCGGTGACTGCGTACAGAAGCCACTCACGCACCTTCTGAAGCTGCTCCGAGGTGGGCATCTTGGCGAAGCGGTATGCCGCCACGCCGATGCACAGCCCAACGGCGAACACGGCAAAGATGACATACCAGTTGCTGATGATAAATTCCATGAGAAATTTCCTCCTATCCGACCCCGCCGGGGTCATTCTCGCCCGAGCCTGCGGCGGGTGGCCGAATCAACGCCTCGGCATCTTCCTTCGCCCACTCCCGGTCTCGGTACTTTTCTTTGTTGGTCTTGATCCATCCCATCACGCCGCACTCACCGCCACATATCAAAAACACGCAGTTTATGAGCGTATCCGGGACAGATCCGTAAGTCTTGAACAGGTCGATCATTGTCACTGTGAACCGGACGAGAGCGACGCCAACAATAAACAGGATGAGGTTCATCGTCCCCATCCTGTCCAGCACGGTCTCCTTTTTGGCTTCGAGCCTATGACCATTCGACCTGTTTTTCTTCGACCTCTGGCCTCGTCTTCTGATGGCATCCATGACCGATACCATGAGGTACAGGCCGGCGGCGCCCAGGACAAAGAACGTGACGCAGAGCGTGATAACTAACTTCAGGGGCATTTGTCCTCCCCTCCTTACAGGAAATCGTTGTCTTGCAAGCACTTCTCGTAGATCTCCTTGATGCGGCGGCTGGTGATAACCGTCTTCTCATTTGGGAAATCCTTATGCTCATCGCAATATCTTTCGTAGGTGGTGATGTCATCCAGGATCTGGTCAAAGTGTTCCTTCGTGTGCCGGGTGCCATGGATCGTCTCATCCCCAAATCGGAGGATGCGTTCTCGACAATTCACGGCCCGCTCTTCTTGGGCGTCCTTCTTGGACTCGTCCACGTCCTTCTTCAGCTTGGAGATGTCATCCTTCAACCCGGCTATTTCGGCCGACAGCTCCTTGTTGATGGCCCGCCCGATAAATCTCCCCACCGCCGACCACGGGTTCACCTTGATTTTGGAGAACTCCAGAACCGTGGACAGGGCGGCTGTAACGAGCAAGGCCCACTGTACGATCTGGCCCAGGGTGAGGTTCTTGAGCATCTCAACCATTGGACTCACCTCCCCTCAGCAGAACATAGTGGGGCTTATCTTCTCCGAACAGGAAGTGCCGGAGCCAGTCGTCCACCACCACGGCTACAACTGCCAGCGGCACCCACGCCAGGGTGAACGGCAGGCAGATCTGCCCGAGTACATTGAAGGGCATGGCGGAGTAGTCCCAAATGCCCAGCCCGAGCCAGACATTCAGGACTACCCCCGCTACAAATTCAAGAGCCGTGATGATGGCGGCACCTATCGCCCCCTGCAAGGCCAGCGGCATCGACCACGGGAAATACTCGTTGATGCCTCCGACCAGGACAAAGCAAATTCCGCCGAGGACAGCCATCGTCCAATGGCTATGTCCTCTCCACGCAATCTCGATTGCGTAGTAGATGCAGCCCCCTATTAGGGCGAGGACTGCGTGTTTCAGCGCCGCCTTCATGCCTCGTCCTCCCTTACTGCTTCATCTTCTCGATGATCGCCTGGATCTGGGCGGCGGCCTGCGTCAGGATGGCCTTCATCTCCGCTGCCAGATCCTCCGGCAGTTCGGAGCCGTACCGGATGGCGGCCACCGCCTCCGCATCGGTCTCACGCTTCAGCCAGATGTTCAGGAAATTGCAGTAGGTGGTCTGCTGGGTCACGAAGGACTTGTAGGCCACATACAGGGCAACGATGTCGGCGGCGGAGTACATGACGCACTGGTTCCCGTCGCTGTGATACGGATACTGCTTGGCCCCCAGGGTCACGGCCGTGAACATCGAGTCGATGTTGGTCTGGTCGTGGGTCTGGAGGCTGAAATGCTCCGTGCCGGTGGACAGCTCCACGTCGATGCCCGTGCTGATGGTGGCGGTGCAGACCACACCAATCTCCTGCCGCTTCACCGCCCGCACCTGCTCCACGTCGCCCCAGTCCTTGGGCGGGTCGATGCCGAGGCTTTTCAGCCGCAGGCTCCGCACACTGTCTTCTCTGATTACGTTCAAGCCCATTACTGGAAACCTCCCTGCACAGACGTGATATAGCCGCCCTCGCCGCTGACCCCACGTTCCGCCGTGATGCGGAAGTTGAAGGCAAAGCCGTTGGCGGCCGTCTTATTCTCGAAGATGTGGTTTGCGCTGTTCTTCACCTCGGCGGTGCAGTCCTCCCACACCGGCGTCTCGTCGTTGGCGTTGTTCGTGACCTCGACCTTGTACTCGGCATCCGCCGGGATGAAGCCTGCCACGGACAGGACGCAGATGGTGATTTGGGCATCCGCCGGCATCGGGGCCTCCAGAGTGATGCTGGCCCCGGTGACCTCCTTCGTGAAGGTCAGGGTGTGGACGGCACTGGCCTTCCCATCGCTGGCGGTGATCTTCAGCTCATGCTCGCCGTTCAGCAGCTTCATGAAATACTCGCCGGTGACGTTGAAGCTGTTGCTCCCATCCAGCGTGGCCGTGAACGTCCGCTTCGTCACGCCGTCGATGGCCTCGGTCACAGTCACCTCGTCGGCATCCACATCGGAAATGGAGTAGGACACCATGAACCCGGCATCCTTCACCCCCAGGTCGCTCCCGCTGACGGAAGCACAGACGATGGCCGGGGCCGTGTTGTTGTTCACCGTCCGCTCCGGCGACGTGACGTAGCCGCTGTATGCGTTGTTGCTGTCGTAGGCCCGCACCCGGTAGCACACCTTCGCCCAGCCCTTCGTGATCGTGTCGGTGTAGCTCAGGGTGTTGCCGGAGTAGACCTGCGCCCAAGCCCCGCCGTCCACCTGCCGCTCCAGGCTGTACCCGGACAGATTTCCGTCCTGGTCGGATGCCGCTCCCCATGTGATGGTGAGCGTCGATCCGCCCAGGACGGTATTCGGGACTGTGATACTGCTGGGGGCGGTGGGGGCTGTGTTATTGATTACTGTGACCTGGCCGCTGGTCTTGTACCCGGAACTCAGCCCCTCGCTGTCATAGGCTTTCACCCGGTACATCACGCTGGCTGTGCCAAACGCCACAGTGTTCGTCGTGCTGGTGCTTGCCCCCTGGTAGACCTGCGACCACGACTTTCCGCCGTCGGTGCTGCGCTCCAGGATGTACCCTTCCAGGTTGCTCTGTGCGTCGGTGCTGGTGCCCCAGGAGACCGTGATCGTACTTCCGCCCTGGATGTTCTGCGGGACGTTGATGCTCCCTGGCGTAGTCGGGGCCGTGTTCGTCGTGACCGTCCCATCATCAGAGACCAAGAGTGAAGAGGGAAGTATCAAAGCGGGGCGGACACCATACGAGTAGGTGCAGTTGACGTAGTCGTAGCTGCCGTTGGAGTAGACGACCCAGGCGCTGCTGGTGTTGCTGGTGTACGGGGAGCGGAGCCACCAGCCGGTGGCCGAGCCGTTGAGGTACGCAATGCGCTTGTTGTTTGCGGAGGTGCTGGTGCCAGCCTCAAAATAGGCCAGCTTTGCGCCGTCCACCGGGAAATACTGGTTGTCACTATTCTTCCAGCCCATTTCGTAGCCGGACAGCAGGAACACCTTGCAGGACAGGCCGCTCGCCCCGGAAGCGACGGCACTATTGGCGGTGCCGTTCACATAGGGCAGCTTGACCTGCTTAACCTGCGCCCGGATGTTGGCATCGAGCTTGTTCAGCCACTCGTTGTTGAGGTAGCTGTGGATGGTGGACGCCTTGTAGCTGTTGCTGTTGGAGCTGTGCCACTGGCGGGTCTCCAGCATACCCTTCAGCAGAAGCCAGGTGCCGTCGCAGGATGCGTCGTAAAGGCTGGACGGTTTCCCCTGGTGTACGACGATGAACTCTCGGAGGGTGCCGTCGACCTTCAGCTTGATGATGCTTCCGACCGCTTTGGTACTCAAAGCGACATTTGCCATGTTCTGTTCCTCCTTCATGCGGGCCGAGGCCCGTTTCTTTTTGTTCTACATCTGTTGCCAGTCGGTAACGGATGAGCATACCTATTCCCAGGGCAAAACATCATCAGGCCGTGGCTCGGTGGATACCATCGCCTTCTCCTGGGCCGGGTGGGTCTTCTTGTACAGCCGCTGATAGTGCTTCATCTTCCGAAGCTCCCGCACCCGCCTTGTCGGGGCCGTAATCTTGCGGCGGGGCCGCACCTCTTCCCCGATTATCTCGCTCACCTGAGCGGCGTATTTCAGGCGCAGGGAGTAGGTATCGCCATGTGCGGCGTGGGCGTCCCATGCCCGGAAGCTGTCCTTGATCTGCTCCTTGGTCACCTTACCGGCGGGGTAGTCCTCTCTCCACTTCTTTATCCTGGCCTTCATTCTTTCTGAGCCGGATCGTCTCAGCTTCTGCACCACTCCCCCGGTCTCGGTCAGGTAGGTGTGGAAGCCCATGAAGTCGATGCCGTTACGGAGCGGGAAGATGCCGGTCTTGTTGTTCAGCTCCAGCAGGTTCTCGCCCATCCACTCGCCGACATCGTGCAGCAGGTCTTGCAGCTCATCCTTCGTCCGGGCGATGATGTAGAAATCATCCATGTACCGTCCGTAGTACCGGAAGCCGAACTCCTCTTTTATCAGGTGGTCGAACCGATCCAGATACATCAGGGCGAGGAGCTGGCTGGTCTGGTATCCCAGCGGCAGGCCGTCGGTGGTGTCGATGTAGGTACACATCAACTCGAAGAACTGCGGGTCTATGCCCCGTTTCTCCATGATGGCCCACAGCTTCTGCTTCAGGAGGTCGTGGTCTATCGAAGCGAAAAAGTGGTGGACATCGCATTTCAGCACCCACCCCTCGGTGGTGCCGTTCTTGCGATAGTAGTCGATCATCGCCCACTTCAGCCGGTCGAGGCCGTCGTGCATCCCCTTCTGTTTCTGGCTGGCGTGGTTGTTCCTGATGAAGCTCTTGGTCAGGGCTTCATACAGGACATTGTCAGTCACAGCGTGGAGAACGACCTTGTCGACGAAGGCGGGCGCTTGCACGAGCCGTTTCTTCGGCTCGAAGACAGGGAACACTTCAAACTTGCTGGGCTTATACTTCTTCGTACTGAGGATGTGGGACAGCTTCTCGGTGCAGACCAGCACATTGGCCTCATACTGCGCCGTCCCGGCCTTTTTCCGCTTCCGTTTCCGTGCTTCGAGGTATGCGTTGTACAGAACTTCGAACGCACACATTTCGATGAAGGTCAAACCTCAGTAATCACCTTCCTCCCTCCGGCCGAGGTGCAGGGGAAGCTCCCGGCCGGCAGTCAAGCCTAACGCCGGCCTTCTTCCCCCAGGCAGCCGACGACACCCCGCAGGGTGGCCGGCCTCGGCGTGATGTGTTTATCGTCCGCCAGCCCCGCAGGGCCAGCTTTCGACGGGATGCAGCTCCCTTTGATGTGATGATGCACTACTTTCGTCCGCAGATGCGGTCTACTCGGTCTCGCAATTCATCAGAGCGGGGCGGACACCATACGAGTTGGTGCAGTTGTTGTTGTTGTAGCTGCCGTTGGAGTTGACGTTCCAGGCGTTGTTGGTGTTGTTGGTGTTCGGGGAGCGGAGCCACCAGTTGGTGGCCGATTACGAGCTGCACCCCAATACAAAGACAGAGCGAAGCTACTGTCTCGTATCCGGTGTTGATGGCTGGGCCTTCGCCCTGGCGATCTTGGCCTCTGCCTGAGCCTTCCTCTCGTCGGCAAGGGCCGTTTTGACGGCGGAGCGCATCAGCTCAAACTCTCGCTTGTACTCCTCCGTCCTGGCCTCCTCCCGGAGCTTCCTGGCCCGGCCGCCATCGTTCTTGAACCAGGACTTCGCCATGTAGAGTACGTCTGTGGTTCTCTTCGTCCACTCTCCCGACTCCGCCTTGGTGATGATGTTGTCCTCCAGGCAGAGCGTGATGTACTCCAGCATGAGGTTGCACCCATTGATGATGTCTTCGATCTTCTTCAGCCGTTCCTCGTACTCGGTCTGGAACTGCTTATCGTTTGCGGCCTTGATGTCCCGGACGATGCCCTTGGCTATCTCCCGCATATCCCTGCCGTAGAAATCGAAGTTGCTCTTGGTGAAGCCTTCCTTGCCATTGCCCTTGGACAGGGCCTTGTCGATCTCGGCGCAGTACGACCTGACCTGCTGGATGTCTTCCAGTTGGGCAATACGCCTGATGATTGTCCGAACGTCTTTCCGGCTGATGTCATCGGAAATGACTCTGGTTTTCCGCTTGGTATATCGCAGAAGCTCCCTTGCTCTGTTGCCAAGCAGATATTCTTTATCGGCCATTACCGCATCTCCTTCCTATGGGGCAATCCCCATTCAGAATAGCGTCCAGATCCTCCGGTTCGCCATAGAAGACGCAGCGGTCTTTCTTGATGGTCAGCCTCCCATAATTTTGAGCGTGGGTGACACCACAGATGACCAGGTCTGTACTGCGTCCGAGATCGCAAGGTGGGTCAAGGGTTTCAAACAGGTTGCCTATGATACAGGAGACCTCGCCGGCGGGGCGGGAAAATTCGATCTCCTTCATCATCAGAACTCAATCCTTTTCTGGGTGGTATTCCAGACGCCGGTGACCACCAGGCCGGTCAGGCTGTCGAACGTGACCGTGAACGGGTTGCCGCTGACATCGGTGTTGTACATCAGCTCCAGGAGCGACAGTCTGGAGTCCAGGGCTGCGTTCAGGTTCTGGAGGAACGGATGGGCTTCCGGGTCTGCGTTGTGGGCGTCGATCAGCTTCTGTGCCTCGACCAGGAACTGCGGGAGCAAAACCACTGTGCAGTATTCGTGGACATCCTCGGCGGTCATGAACGCCTCCGGCGAATAGTCGATGATGACCGTGGCCCCCTCGCCGACCGTGATGCTGATGGGGAACCGGCGGGTGTCGACGCCGTTCTTGGAGTAGGCGCTGACCCACTGGGGGTATCCGCCCAGGGTGCCGTAGTACAGCAGCACCTCTTCCCCGTCCAGGTCACGGGCGTACACGCCGAACTCCCGGATCCAGAAGCCGTGATCCAGGCCGCCGTTCAGGTCGCTCCGGTACTCGACGGTCATGTGAACCGTGTCCTCGTCGTACATCGGCTCGTTGGAGGTGGCGGCGGCAACCGGTTCAACCAGGTCTTCCAGGTCGCCGGGGAACATCCCCTCCGGGCAGGTGCCGGAGCCGACCATCGTTCGGGTCAGGGTCAGCGGCATCTTCTCGGCCATGATCTTCGTAATCAGGTTCCGGCCCCGCCGGGTGATAGTGCATCCATACTGGCCCCCGTCGGCCGGGAGCATCGGGTCGTTAATCATCGGACTCATACAATTTCCTCCTTCAATTCAGGCAGTCTTGTCTCCATGACGGTGCCATGCGGGGCAGTAAAAAAGCGGCCCACAGCCGCCGTATGGATCTCGGTATTGAAGTCTTCCAGCTCGGGCAGCCTGGTCTCCGTGATGGTTCCGGCCATGGCGGCGGTGGCATGGCCTACCACGGCAGCCGTCCCCAGATCCGGCTCGATGCTGGGCAGCTTCGTGACGCTCATCCCCCGGCCAATGACCGGGGCAACGTAAAGGCCAACCACCGGCATCTCCGGTTCCAGCTCCGGGAGCTTCGTGATCGCCGTGCCACGGCCCAGGAACGGGGTGATATTCACCTCGGACTCGATGACCGGGGCCTCCGTGATCGCCGTGATGTGGATGCCGACGCCGGCCGCCTTGATGATGGGGGCGGCCAGCAGGTTCTCAGCGTGGTCTTCCGGGGCCAGCTTCCCGGTCTCCAGGAACATTACCGCCGGATACTCCGGGTTCTCGGAGTAATACAGCGGCTTATCCCAAAACATCCGAAACGCCTTGATGATTTCCGGGTAGGTACAGTCGCAGGTGTTCTTCAGTATCTTGTAAATGAGATACTTCCGGTAGGTCTCGTCATCCGTTTCATGCCCACGGCCAGCGTAGGCGGCGAGTTTCCCGGCCTCCTGGCGGGTCAAGACGGCGATGTCCCCTACCCCGTCGAGCTGCTTACCTACCGCCCGGTACAGGTCTCTTTCCGTGCGGAGCTGTTCGTAGAAATCGGCGATTTCCTGAAGCTCACTCCCGAGAACCTCCACCAGCGCCTCGATGTTGGCCTTCCCTTTGAACTGCTCAACGAGTTCTTTTTTCAGGGCGATGCTGTAATCATCCATCAATCTCCACCTCGATCATCTCTTCCGTGGTGTAGGCCCTCTGCCGGGCCGTGATGGTGGCACTTCTGGAGGGATACTCCGTCGGCTCAGTCGATGCCTCGGTGGCGAACAGCTTGATGTCGATGTAGGTGATGCCAGGGCAGACCTTATGCAGGTTCGCCTCGAACTGCTGCGGGATCACATCCTTCCCGGTATCTTGGGCGTCCATCTCTTCCACGATGGCCTTCCTCAGCAGGTCGACATAGTTGGCCGGGAGGGCCTCCGTTTTGCTCAAGGTCAGGCCCAGGTGGAACCAGACATGGACAACGGTCGGGCGGTTGAACCTGATCGTGATGTCCTCGCCGTATTCCCCAGGGATGACGACAGAGACATTCCCAAAGGTGTTGATACCGCCGGTCTTCTTCTTCAGGATCTGTTCCGCTATCTCCCTGGAGTCCCCGCCGTCCACCACAATCTCGATGCTGTGCGGCGGCCGCCCCTGGCTGTCCCATTCGTTGCTGTCGTTCTCATACGGGGCCACGCTGGTAACGCCCTGGACGTTCTGGAGGATTGCGCTGCGGATACTCTCCAGCATCCGGGAGGAGCGGTTGAAAATCTTGTCCGCATAGGACTTCCTGAGTTCAGCGTCGGTCTCCTGATCCCGGCCAGCGATGTAGCCGCACCGGTTCGCAACGGCCAGTAGTCCAGCGTCGGCCTTGACGATGTTCGTGATGACGCCCTCCGGCAGGAGGATGTCGCCGGTGTCCACCGTCCCGAAAGTCAGGATCGACGTGACCGTCTCGGTCGTCAGGTTCGGGGAGAGGATAAGCGTATTGGTCGAGGTCTGGTCGATGGCCCTGATCTCCAGCAGCTCATCATCATTGTTGACATTCACCGAGAGGGCCTGACTGGTGATTGCTTTTGCGATTCCCTTCAGGATCTCCAGGGCATTTGCGCTCTCCGGGGCATAAGAAAACACTGCACCATTGATGGCTACGGTGTAAACGTCCCCGGTGCCCAGGGCTGCCACCTTGATGACCGCCTCGTTGAACGCCGTTCTGGTGATTTCCTTGTCTTCCGTGAGGGTCAGGTTCGTGGCCGGGTTCGTGGTGGAGGCGATCATCGTCCCGGCGGCCAGGAGGGTGCCATCTTTCCCTGTACAGTGGATGGGGTAGTAGGATTTTGCCGCCCCCTCCCTGGTTGTGCCTCCATACTGGCTGGCGTTGTCGAGGCTCACGCCCTCGGCGGAGGACGGGTACTCCGAATAGTAGATGTCCTCCCCGAACTCCCACAGTTCCGCCGCCTCATCGGCGAAGTTGACCAGCAGGTGGTTCAGAAGCGACTCCGGGTTCTGCCTGGTGTTCACCCCCCATTTTCTGGAGAGCTTCGTGTGCAGGCTATCCACGATCTGGTCAAGCCTCTTGATGTTCGGCCCGCTGGGGGTCAATCCAAATTCACCCATTCAGCGCCACCTCCTCCTTGAACACTTCTTCGCCGACGGTCACGGTATAGGCAATCGTCGCCGTCCTTTTCGCTTTGTCATATTTCACCGATGTGACCTCGGCGGCTGTTACGCCATCCACCTGCATGATTTCATCTCGGATCAGGCTCCTAATTTTGACGAGGTTCGGGTTCTTGACGAACACCTCCTCAAACCATTTGAAGCCCATGTCCGGGCCAAGCCTCCACTCGCCGAAGAACCAGCGGAGCCGGATCAGCACGGCCTGTCGGACGCTCTCGGTGATGAAAATATCCCCGACAGCGGAAACGTCGATGTCCCCGCTCTCATTCAGTCTGATGTCAACCACATTGGATACCTCCCCTCGTATTGCCCGCTAAAATCGCACTAACGCTCTTTTGGCGGGGTTCCCGGCCCCCGGTGGGTAATTGGGTGCCGCCGGAACTTGGCCCTTGTGCAGCCTCTGGCGGCCTCCCTCAGCCCCCTATGAACACGTTGCCGCTCCCGTCCTGGACAGCGCCTCCGATGGAAACGGCATCGCCCTTGCGGGCGGCGGGCCTCCCGTTGATGAAGACGGTACTGCTCCCGGCAGCAATCACATCCTGGTGGCCGGGGTGCGACACACACCCGTGGGAGGCGTAGTGGTCTCCCCGCCTGCCCGCCGGCCTCCCATTGGTGAACACGTTCGGGCTTCCCTCGGCCAGAGGTACAGGAGGGCAGGCATCATGGCCGGTGCAGTTGTCGTTCAGCCGTGTGGCCGCTGGCATGATCCTTCACCCCCGTCAATTCAGGTCAATCCTTCCGGCGTTTACCTTGAAGCTGTCGCTGGCGTTGATGACAAACTTCTTGCAGTCCGCCTGGATGAGGCCGTCTTTCTTGATGGTGAGCCGTGTCCCGCTCACGTCGGCGATCACGGCGTTCTGGTCACAGGCGGCCTTCACCACCGAGTTGGCCTTGGTGAACAGGCCGGGGATGCAGATGGCGTTCGTCAGGTCAAAGGCCAGATCCGTCTCGGTCTCCTGCCCGTAGAGCCAGTAGTCGATGGACTGCTCGGCGATGATGATGAGGCAACCGTCCCCCGGTTTCACAGGGAAGGCCACGGTGGCCTCCTGGTTCATCCCCTGCTGGAACACCACGGGGACGCCGGTGATCTGTGCGTAGTCGACCTTGTCCCCGTCAGGCTTCTTGAACTTCATGGTCGGCTTCACAGTGGCGAGGCCCTTGCCGGCATCGTAGGCAAGGATCACACCTGGCATGGCCGTGTGGATGCCCCGGACGCCCTTCTTGATACTGTCATCAATGGCCTGCACAAATTCCTGCATCATACCGCCTGCTCATCCTTTCAAAATTTTTGCATATCTTCGCTTTGGTACTGTCGGAGCCGTTGTAGTTCTTTTCCTGCTTGGCCTCGTCCATTCTCCGCCTTTAGTTTTTTGTTCTTCGACCCACCCGGCTGCCTTTAATGACGTACCCGGTTCTGAGTCGAGGATGTAGGTGATAATCTTTTCGTACCCGAGTTCTTTCGCTATTCTGGCAGCTTTTCCGTACAGAAATGAGCATACATCCTTTTCTCCAGTGGTGCATAATCGAACAACTTCAAGTGTTTTTCCGTCGTCAAGCATCCTTGCAACTGGCCTCCCAACCTGTACAACGCCCACCAGTTCTCCGTTTATGCTTGCCCCGACCCTGAACTTGTCTCCTCTCACAGGATCGTGATGCCTATGGTATCTGTCAACGTACTCGTTTGCTTGGGCCTGACTAAGTGGCACAGCTTCAATTCTCATCCACTCACCTCCAAGAGTCTGGCCCGGCACATCCAGTCGCCCGAGATGTTGTCCCCGGAGAACTCGATGGAGTACACCCGGAAGAAGCCGGTCACCGTCTTCGTCTCCAGCTTTACATAGTCATCGATGTTGATGGCCCCATTCAGGAAGTATTCGACATCCCAGCCGAGTTTGTTCTGGCCCGACGTTTCATCCTGCGTGATGACCACCTTCGCCGGTATCCCTATGAGGCCGCTGTCCGGCGACAGGACGAACACCTCTCTGGACATCACGTCCCCCGGCTTCTTGACCTGCATGACTCCGTTCTGAAGGCTCCAGGACAGCCCACAGCAGTCACAGCCCTTGGTCATGATGTCACGGGCCAGCCCGACGAAGCTGAAGCCGTTTGCGAGGTTCACGAACTCGGCATTGTAGGAGTACGACACAGCCACCCCCATCTGGGCGGCCACATCATCGAAGATAGTCTTCCAGCTCACCTTCCCGTTGTAGGAGACGGCGACGTAGGTGTCCCGCACCTCGATCAGGTTGTCGACCACCTCGATCTCGGTCTTCTGGTCAGAACCGTCCTTTGTGGTCGTGACAAAGCTGATAATCCCGGCAAAAATGAGGGAGAGCCGGTTCTTGTAGCCGGCCCGGAGGGACAGGCAGCAGTCCTTCTCATTCAGGACGGCAAGCTGGGCCGGACTCAGGTTCCACACGGCCACCCGCCCCGTGTTCTGGGTCTCCAGGTCTGTCTTCTGGAGCGAGAAGTCAATGTGGATCGGGACAGGCTGGGCCTTGGAGGTCTCCCCTATCTCAAACCCTGCGCCCCCAGCGGGGCCAGCAGCCAGTCTGTACTGCCGGTCGAAGTTCACCATATCACTCACACTGACCACCTCCTTGGCAACAAAAAAAGAGAGGCCAATAACGATTTTGGCTCTCTCAATCACAAAACAGGCGGTCATCCGCCCGGATGACCAAAAGATATATTTACGAAGTAAATATATCTTAACTACTATAAGGGTTACGGTTACGGTTACGGTAGCACTGGACTGTCCTGTGGAATGTCCGTGGACAGTCCGCAGGACAGTCCGTGGACAGGCAGTTTTTCATATCCATTTTTCTGGATTGGCTTTCAAGGTTTCCGAAAATCCACGTTTTTCAAGACACCTCATTTTTACAGGGAAAACTGGGTGCAATGGGCCATTTCCGTGGACTTTCTTCGGATTTGAAAATGGACTGTCCGTGGACTGTCCGCTGGAATGTCCACGGACAGTCCGCAGGACAAAACAAACAGGCGGTGCCGGAAGGATGCCGGTGCAGGCTGTCCGCTTATTTTTCCACGGACTGTCCTGCACCCTGTCCGCATTTTTGGATGCGGAATGTCCACGGATTTTCCACGGACATTCCGTTGGACAACAGACAAAACAAAAGGGCGGCAGCTTGAAGCTCCCGCCCGTGGGGCAAGGCGAACCTCCGACCAACTCACGCCAAATCCGTTCGCAAATAAATCTGCGGCTGTCATTGATTTCTCTCGCCATGCTCCATGGTGCCGCCGCCAACCTCATGCAGTCAGCGGCGGCATATGCCCCGGCCTCGGCCAGGGCGTTTGGTCTACTCTCCGGCTTCCTGGATGCGGGCCAGAACATCCTTCGGGTGAAGCGCCGGGACGGGACTCTCGGCGGAGCCGATGAAGCCTTTGTCGCCGGTGGCGATGTACCGAGCGCCTACGGTGTCGGCGCTCACCGCAAGGACGGCATCCTCAAAATCATCCATTCCGAGGTTCAGCGCCTCTGCGCACATCTCGCCGTCGACCGGAGCGATCTCGAAGATGTCCAGGGTGTTCTGGACTACCTCCCTCGCCGCCTTGTCCCCTGCCCGCTTCTTGATGATGTAGTGGATGTCAGTGATCGTATTCGCAGTAACGACACCGGTGACCTCTTCGGAGAGGACAGCCTGAACCAGAGCCTGGGCCGACTCGTAGTCATTGCGCCCCATGGCCGCATCGAGGATGACGTTTGTATCGAAAGCAACTGTCATTTTCCTAAAATACGCTCCTCTCTCTCGGCTTCGATCTCCTTGTCGGTCAGGTTGATACCCTTGAAGATGCTCGTCATGCTGTCCCACGCCGCCTTTTTGTCGGCTTTGGCGGTGACGAGCTTGGCGACCACCTTCCCGTTCTTGGTGATGAGGATGTCCTGCTCCTGGGCCATGCTGACGTACTTCCCGGCGTTGACCTTCAGGTCGGATACGGAAATCTGTGTCATGTGCATCGCTCCTTCCGTTCAAAGTGGTGCGGTTTTACCGCATACTTATCTTAACATATCAGACCTATTTTGTCAATTAGATAGGTGCTGTATTCAAGATTATTTCAGACCACTCTTTGCTGGAATGAGTGCGCTATCGGGGTTCTTCGACAGGTGCGAAAACGAACTGTGCGTTACCGTTGGCGAAGTCCTTACGGCCTATGCGGTCGAGCTTGGTCATTGCCCCAAATACCCCAAACGGGAGGGACTCCACCCCGGCGAATACGTTCAGCGGGAAGTTGGGTACGATTTTGACGCCCTGGATGATGGGCTTGCTCTGGATGTCCGAAAGGCTGAACTTCCAGAAGTCCTTGGAGGCATTGTAGCTGAAGCGGATGAAGTACGGCGTCCCGGCAAGGACGACACGGGATACGCTGTCGTTCATGTCGGGCACTTCGATGATGATGTAATCCACGGTCTACCCTCCCCCTGTTACAGAAGCCCCATGGACGAGGCGGCACCGTACAGGATACTCCCCTTCCGGTTGCCATTCTGGTTCGACCCGCCGGAACCAGAGCCGGAGCCAGATCCGCCGCCCCCGGAGCTTCCGCTTCCGCTGCCGGAAGAACCCGCAGAGGTGTTCGCCGTCCCAGCGGATGCACCGGTGGCCCCGCCCCGGCCATAGCTCTCCGGGATAGTGGCCGTCCGGGCTTTGGTGACACGCACCTTCTTGAAGGCAATCGGGATCTCCCGGTCAAAGCCAGTCTCCCGGCTTTTCTTGAAGCCAACGCTGGTGATGACCATATCGGTGAACACGTCATCCGATGTGACGACGGTGACCGGCTCCTTGGCGAAGTACAGTTCCTTGAGCTGCTTTTCAACCTGGGCGACACGGCTCGGGCTGGAGCCGTGTCGGTTGTACCAGGTAACCGGGGTGTTGGTCAGGTAAAGCACCATGTTCAGCGGCTCCGAGTCCAGCGAGACGTTGTCGCTGACCGGGAAGCCGTCCTCGACGGTGTACTCCGGGGCTTTGGCGGTCAGGGTCTGCTCCTGACTAATGAGGGCGTCAAACTCGATCCCGTTGATGGATACCGGCTGGGTCGCTCTCGGCATCTACTCCACCTCCTATCTGCTGTACGCCAGGGCACGGGCCATCTCGCTGGTGGCATCCTTGGCGGACTTATCCATGGCCTTGGAAGCCTTTTGCTGGACGGGCGTGTCCCCGTTGAACTCGTTGTTGAACACGTTGTTCTGGACAATGGAGCGGTTCTGCGTGACAGCGTTCCTTTCGGCGGTTCCCCTCTCGGGGGCCATTTTGGCTACGAAGTTATCGAGGGCCTGCAAAACGCCGGATACAGCCTTGCCTTCCTCGCTCCCATTCTGGGGCACTATGGAGTCCAGCTTATTCAGGAGCATGGACAGCGCCTGGGCCTCGCCTCCGGCGTTCTTTGCTACGAAGTTCCCGAGGGCCTGTGTCATGATGGACAGCAGCTTCCCTTCCGGGGCCACGATCTCGCCCTGAGTCTTATTGTCGCCTATGACGGCCAGCCTGGGCTGGTTCGCCTTGACAAAACCGCCCTCCGCCAGCTTCGGAACTTCCAGCTTGTCGAGCTTCTTGATGCTGACTCCTGGTATCGCATTGATGACACTGATAGCGAGGTTGATGGCGGAAATGAAGCCGTTTATGATGCCGATAGCTCCGCTTAGAACAGCGTTGATGGCCCCCTTCACCGCCCCGCTGATGGCGTCGCCGACGGCGGTGCCAATGGAGGTGAACAGGCCGACAATGGTGTCCCACACGCCCTGGAAGAACTCTCCGACGCCTGCGAATACGGCCTTGATGGCCTCCCACGCCTGACTGAACAGACCAGAGAACCACTCTACAACACCGCTGAATACGCCAACGATGCCGTCCCATATACCCTGGAACCAACTCGCCACAACGCTCCAGACTATTTTGATATTCTCCCAGGCGCCCTTGAAGATAGCGACGATCATGTCCCACACGGCGGCGGCGATGTCCTTGATGGCGTTCCAGGCACCCTCCCAGTCTCCAGTGAAGACGCTCGCCAGAAAATCTATGATACCGGCGATAGCGTCGAGGAAGGGCTGGATCAGCGACACCAGCGTGTTCCAGACGTTCTTGAAAAACGCCGTGATCGTGCCGCCCCATTTATCCCAGAACTGCTTCAGGGCACCGAATACCGTCTTTGCGGCCTTGGAGATGGCGTTCCAGACCACCATGACGAGGTTCTTTATGCCCTCCCAGATTTTCTTGAAGGATTGCAGGACGGACTCGCCGTTTTCGGCCCACCATTCAGACAGGGCACCGAATAGTTGCTGGGCAACCGTGCTGATTACATTCCACACCGTCACCAGCACAGTCTTGATGGTCTCCCAGGCGGCGGCAAGGGCCTCCATGATAGCTTCCCCGTGTTCGTCCCAGAACGCCTTCAGGCCATCCCACACGCTCTTGGCGGTATCCTTTATGGCGTTCCAGGCGGCACCGAGGAAGTCTTTTATTCGGTTCCATGCCGATATGATGGTGTCCCGCACCTTTTGGGTGTCGATGCCCGCTTTCTCCAGCAGCGAGCCTATCACCGAGTCATTGCCCTGCATGAAGTTGATGAAATCCTCAACTATCAGGGCGATCATGATGGCAACGGCGATGATGGCGAGGGTACTGAGCTTGATCTTGCCCAGCATCTTCACAATGCCGGACAGTCCGCTCGTGATCTTGCCGAAGTTGAAGGCCGTGAACAGGATGCCAGCGGCGATGGCAATGAGCCGGATCAGCTTATCTGCGCCGCCCAGCTTATCGGAGAGCCAGACAACGGCGTTCCTGGCCCGGTTCACTACCCCGACGACCTTGTCAAATGCGGACACCATGAACTTTCCGAGTCTCTGGGTGACGCCAAACATCTCGTCGGTTTCTTTCAGCCAGAAGCCCCATTTGTTGCGGATATTCAGCAAGGCGTCCGATACGCCGAAGTTGAGCTGACCGAAGGCTGCGTCTATCTCCTCGGACGAGGCCACGAAGGCATCCCTCAGATCATTTACCGAGAGCGTCCCGTCTGTTGCCATCTGGAGCAGTTGCGTCCTGGCGACCCCCATGCGTTCGGCAAGGTAGTTCGCCGTTTCCGGTGCCTGCTCCAGCATTTTGTTCAGGGTCTCGGTGTCTACGGCCCCCTTCTGGAAGGACTTGTTCATGCCCTCCATGATGCTGGCGATCTCGGAGTCATTTCGGCCAGCAGATTTCATCAGCTTCGTCAGGTTGGTCGAGAAGCTGATGGCCTGATCCACCGGGAACATCTCGGGACTGGCCTTCACAAGGTTCGTAACCACGTTCGCCATATCCGAGTAGGAGGTCTTGACTACATTGGCGGCATCGAGGATGCCCTGCTGGGCCTCCTTCACATCGCCAAGGCCCTTCACGGTGTAATTGATCTTATCGTTAATGGCGTCAAATTCTTCGACCAGGGCGTTCATATTTGCGAGGCTGAAGCCGATGCCGATGGCGCCAAGTAGTTTCGTGGCCGTACTTTTGATGTCGGAAATGGTGTTGTTGACCTTCTTCACATCGCCTTCGTTGACCTTGAAACCGATTTTGTTGAAAAACTCTGCGATGGTCACCACCATCACCTCCCGGAGTAGATCGTTCTGAAAATCGTTGACTGTTCAGTATGTAGCTGGTAGAATATGAAACGTCATCTACCAGACTATCTTTTGCGAGGAGGGAATTGCTATGGCAAACAAAAACGTGGTCACGGCAGGCGACTACCTGGAGGGCGAAATCGTCTCGAAGGGCAAGAAGGGCCTGCTCATCACCGTATCCAAAACGCTGGCCCATCCGCTGCGGCCCACCCAGAAGGCGTTCATCAACAAGGACACCGTGGCGAACTATGAGGTCGTCATGGATGAGGCTGAGAAGAGCATGACCAGCGGCGTCGCCAAGGGTGCCATCGGCGGTGCCCTGTTCGGCGGGGTCGGTGCCGTCGCCGGTGCGTCATCCGGCAAGGCCAAGAGCATCTACACCGTGTCCATCGTGTTCAAGGATGGCAAGCGGTGCCTGTGCGACTTGGACGGGGCCATGTACAAGCAGCTCGTCCAGATCCTCTACTGAACCGGCGCACAAATTTTCCCGCCCCCATAGCCGGGGGCGGGATTTTTCATGTCTGTGTATTATTCTTCAGCTCCTCCGCCTGGGCACGTTCGATGTCGCTATCCATCGTGTACAGGGCGTAGAGCTTCAGCGCCTCATCCAGGGTGTAGCAGGTCTCCAGTTCCATCTTCGAGGCCAGCTTCGCCTTGATGAGCGTGTACATTCTCAGCTCCAGTTCATTGAACTGGGACAGGTCTAAATCGCCGTATCGCTCGACGCCGTCTCCGCTCCTGAAGCTATGAGCAGGCCGCCAAATCGGTCTGCGATCTTCGAGAAAAAACCCCGGAAGTTCACCTTCACGACCTCGAAACAGAGGATGAACATATCCTGGATTTCGGTGCAGAACACCTCATTGGCGATGTCCATATCCATCACCTTAACATCGCCATTGGTGGTCGGGCCTTCGACGGAAATATTGCCGCTTTCGATGAGCAGCTTCTTCATGAGCCGCTCGATGGAGTCGCCAGACAGGCCGGAGAGCGCATCCCCCAGCTTAGGGGCAACATCGTCGATGTCCATGTCCATGACGCTGGCGGCCGCCTCTTTGGTGCTTGCGCCGCTCACGCCGACTGCGGATGCGATGGCCCCGACCGCCGGGGACAGTATCTTCACCAGTTCACCGCTGATATTGGCGGCCCGGAACGCCGGGAACGGCCGGATGTAGAACGTGTTCTCACCGATGGTCTTCTGTGTGGTTTCCTGCTGTTTCATAATTCAATACCCCCTTATTGAATTGGAGGGCCGCCCCCGTATGGAGCGACCCTCCGCTTTGCTTACTCCTCGGTGTCTGCGATGCCGGTGTGGATTTCCCACTCACGGGTTCCGGCTTCCTTGCCGTAGCCCCGAGAGGGCGGCTTGCTGACCCATGCCTGCTGGGCGCTGTGGACGAGGCCGCCACGCAGATCCTTGATGAGGATGGGGAACATCCCCTCCCCGGTCTTCTTGTCCAGCTTCAGCTTCTGGTTCAGGAAGCTATTGGTCGGAGAGGTCTGGAAGACGACCACCTTCACGATGGAGGTATCGTCGGGGCTGATGCTCCTTACGACCTCCCCGTCACAGCCCACCTTCTTGGTGATGCCATCGCCGTTCGGGTCAATGGTCACGAAGCTGTCATCGGCGATGCCGGTGGCGACGTGGGTGCCCAGGGTAATCACCAGATCCTTGGGGTTGTAAGTCGATACTCCGTTGCTCATACTGCTTTACCTCCCTTCCCCTTTACAGGTTTTCATAGGTCAGCGTACCGGAAATGGCCGCATGGTGGATGGCACCAGCCAGGCGGGCCGTGAACTTGCAGTTCTTCAGCTTCCGGGACGCCTTCTCGCTGGCGGTCAGCTTGGAGGAACGGGGGACGCTCGTGACGAAGCCGGGGATGGAGTTGCCATCCTCGTCGAACTCCTCCTCGGCGATGCCGCCCATCTCCTGCCCCCTGGCGAGGGAGGCCCGCATCTGGTTCTCCACCTTGGCGATGCCGCTGTCGGTGTAGGGCACCTTCGGCTCGGTCACGAACAGGTTGACCACACGGGTCTGCATATCGTCCTTGAGCCAGTCCCGGAAGCGGATGATGTCGCACCACTCGTTGCCGACCACCTGGCCGTTCATCGTGATGTTCTTGCCGCCCATCTCGATGAAGTAGTTCAGGTGCGCCTCCTCCAGCGCCTTCATCTCGCTGGAAGTCAGGTCGGACGGGTACACGGCGGACAGCCGCTTGAAGGCCGTGGTCTCGGAGCCGGGTTCGTGGTGCAGCCAGGCGGCGGCCATAGCCACGTTCAGGTACAGGTTGGCCTCCGGGATCTCGTCGTCCGGCTGCATCGTGTTCACACGGCCATAGATGCCGCCAGTCCGCAGGTAGACGTTGCCAACGCTGGGCTGGTTGTCGCCATCCTTGCCAGCGCCGAAGAAGCCCAGCTCGGTGTACAGGAACATCTTCTCCGTGGTCTCGATGTAGGAGGCGATGTCCTCGTAGTGCCGGGAGTCGATGCCGGCGGTGCAGAGGACGTACCAGCCGCTCGTATTCAGGGCACGGGCGGCCGTATCGGACGGGATCTCCAGGGTCTTGTCCGGGGTGTCGATGGGTTCCAGCGCCATGGGCATCTCATTCTCGGCGGCCACCCGCAGGTTCTCCGGGTCGGGGTAGCTGACGGTCACGCCATAGCTGACAGGCAGGGCACCGTCATGTTCGACGGTGGCGACGATCTCGATGTCTTCGCCGCCCTTCTCCATGGCGGTGATCTCCGAAAACACGGGCAGGCCCTTCACGCTATCGAGGTCAGTGACCTCCTCGCCGTCGACGGAGACCACATACTTCTTCTCGACGAGTGCGGTGATCGTGTCGACGATGCCGGTGTTCTGCATATCGGAGCCGGGGCCAGTCAGGGTGATGTGGATGCGCCGGGCGTCTTCATCGAAGTCGACGCTGCACCCGGCCATGCCAGCCTGCTTCCCGACCATCATCTCGATGACGGAGTTGGCCTCCAGGATCGTCTGCGCCGCCCCAGATGCCCCTTCCGCCTTCTGCTGGATGGCGATGTACACCTCGGTCGGGGTGGGTGTCTGAGAGAACGCCACACGGGCTGCGACGCCCACGGGATCGGGGTTCTCCCCATTGGTAATGAAGCCGGCCTCCTGCACTTCCTCCAGGCTGCCGTACACCCCCACTTTGGGGATGGCACGGGGAACCTTGGGAGTGCCGGTAGGAGCCGGCCCCAGGATCAGGAGATTGCCAAAGTTGGCATCGCTGGACACAGGGGAAGCGATGCTGATGTCGACAGTGGCAATCTTATCGAAATTGCTACTCATGCCTTTTCCTCCTTGATTTCAGCTTCTGTGAAATAGCCGGTCGTCTCTTTAGCCAGCTCTTCCGTACCCCCACCGCTGGAGGTCTGCTCAAATTCGGGCACAATGACGTTGCCGCCGGGTTCAGGCTTGCTGCCCGGCGTAGAGCCTGGCCCTTCGCCTGGGGTTTCTCCATCCCCGATGTCCGGGCCATCTGGCGGCGTTCCCGGCTCGCCCGGTGTGGTGGGAGCGGGCTTAACGCTCTCCTCCGTGGCGACCGCCGTGAAACCGACTGCCTTCTGCGTAAAGTAGAACATGACGACCATTCGGGATCGAAACTCATAGTTCGTGTCGTTCACCAAACCGGTCAGATCCTGTATACCGCCTTCAATGAGGAGCGTGACATCGTGGTCATTGCTCCAGTTGACGGCATACGTTGAGTTCAAGAAATCCGCAAAGGCGGCCATGTCGTCTACTGCGGTATTCTCATATGCCACTGTCTGGCCCGTCTCATCGTCGATGACCGGCTTCCCGTGTGTGAACAGGTCGACCGTCATCGGGATGCGGGACGGGTAGTACCCCAGAACCTCGCCGCCAGCGTTTTCGTAGGTAGGGTTCAACGGGCGGTTGACATTGCCTGGGGTGATGGAAACCAGCGGGATGGCGGGCTTTGCCGCCCGGCTCTGCCTGGAGAACGTGACCCATGCACCTGCGAAGTATTCCTGGGTCAAGTCCTTGAACAGCTTCTTTGCCTCAGATACTCTCATGCCCCACCTCCAGCTCTGCCTTTGGCGGCGGCCTTCCTTGATTTGCGACCCTTTGGCTCCGCCGGAGTAAGCGTAGGTTCGCCGACAGGAGGCTCCAGGTCGGTTGCGCCGCTGGCATCCTTCGGAATGAGGACGAACTGGTAGTTGTAGTGCGACAGCATCGTGTGATCGTACAACTGGCAGGACAGGCACTCGTACCAGTCGCCTTGGTAGTAAAGCAGGTCTCCTTTACGGTTCTCCGCCTCATCCCCGACGTGCAGTTCGATTTCTCCGTGGCCCTCCAGCCGTTTCATCTTGCGCTCACCTTCCGGCAGCGCCATAATCTGGTTCGTACTGAGCGGGTGGACGTGCAGGCTGACTACCATGTCATCAAAGCCGGATACCAGGTAGCCCTTTACGAGCTTCTGCACCCCGGCCCGCCGGAGCCAGTACAGCTTGTTGAAAAGCCGTATGTTCACTCACCCTCACCCGCCTTCCGCACAACGTAGGTCACCGACTGCCGCATGGTTCCGGTGTCGATCAGGGGCTTGTCAGACCCCTTCTTCTTGATGGTGGACGGTGCGTTCGGCTCGAAACTGCCTTCAACGATTTCCTCTTGGACAAGGGCCTTCGCAATCACACCGAGCCGCCCAAGTGCTTCCTGGACGGTTCCACCAGAGGCCAGGGTCCGGTTCACCTGTTCGCAGGCCGCCTTCAGCTCTGCCTCATGCTTCTCGAAGCTCTGCCGCATGAACGGCCGGGCCGGAGTGTCGGACGAGCCGAGTTCGTTGTAGGCGGCAACCTCGGCAACGGATGCACCGCCCTCATAGTCAGCGCCGTCCGATTGGAAACCGACGACGACTTCCATGTCGGCGAGCTTCTTCAACTCTGCGAAGTACCGTTTCCCCTCCGTGGTCAAATCTGTAAAGCCAAATGCCATGTCAGCCACTCTCCCCGCTGCAATGGATGGGGATGATGACAGACCGCCTGAGTTGGAGATACTGGACACCGTAACCGGTCAGGCCGAGTTCGGCATCCGCTGCGAGGTTGGACGCCTGGTTCGCCCCAAAGCTGATGCTGCTTCCACCTTCGGACACGCTTCCAACAGCGAAGCCGGTGCCGATGGCCCCCAGTTCCCCGAGCGGGTTGTCTCCATATCCCGACATCTTCAGCTTGTGGCATACGAGGTAGGCCAGGGCCTGCTCGTACAGCTTCCCAAATTGCTTCCTGCTCACCATCGGAGAAACAATGTCGAGCCATTTCTTGAGGTTGGCATCGGTCACGCCGACAAACTCTTTCCCTACGAGCCGGATAATCTGGATGGCTTTCATGGCGGTTCTCTCCTTACTTGGCGGTGGCAGCTTTGATCTTCTCCACCATCATCGGGTTGGTGTCGTCAGGGTCGACCTCGATACCCAGGCGCTGACACTCCTCGACCAGCTCCGCCTTGGTCATCCGGGACAGGGGCTTTTTCTCCACACCGTCGTTCTGCTTATCGCCGGTGTCCTCGGTGTCCTCCCCGGTATTGCCGGTGTCACCATTATCTGCGGCATCGCCCTTTTCCTCGGCGGGCTTCTCGCCCTTGTCGCCATCGCCGCCGGTGATGGCGAGGTAGCCACGTTCAACCATGGCCTTGATGGCCGGGGTCTCGGTGACCGCCTTGGTGGCCTCCATCGCTTTGTCGGGCATGAGGATCGTGGTGCCGATGTTGATAACCTTCTGGCTGATGTTCTTGATAGTCATAGCGGTAAACCTCCTACATGATTTCGTGGGCGGCCGCAGCGTGGCGACTCGGCCGCCTGACGTTCATTTCAAAATGTTGCGGGAGCGTTACCGATTGGCAACGCTCCCGCATAAAAACGCTCAGGACACGCCAACAGCGATCAGGGCGGACAGCGGGTAGTACACGATGACACCAGCCGTCCGGGCCTCGCAGTTGATGATAGTCTCCAGGCCCCGCACCTCCAGCGGATGCTGGATAAAGGGCATGGGGTTCTCCAGGGACAGCTTACGCTCATCGTTTTTAAACAGGAACGCCACACCCTGGCCGCCCTCGCCCTCCTTGGCGTAGGGGTTGGTGCCGACGGAGTCGGCATCTAACTCGGCGGTGGACACGATGTTCTTCAGGTACGGAGCGTGATCCAGCAGGAAGGCCAGCACAGTAGTGCTGGTATCCGGGATGCGCTTGGTGCTGATGTGCATATAGACATCGGCGGGGACGCAGAGGGTGTCGGGCCGCTCCACGTTCTTGGTCACTTTGGCGACCTGCTTCGCCATGCCGTTCACATCGTCCAGGATTTCGTCAGCGGTCTTCTCCATCCAGGAGGTCTTCTTGCTCTCGCTGCCGGCCAGGATGGTGAACAGGGGGATGTTCTGGCCCTCGGACAGGACGCCCATAAGACCGCTCTCGGCGTCGCCAACCCATGCGATGGAGTTGATCTTCTCGTCGATGGCGTAGCGGGCAGACTCACCCTTACGGGAGTCCAGGGACTTCCCGGCCAGCCGAGAGGCCCGCATCTCCTGCACAGAGTAGCCGTAGCTGTCACCAACAGACTTGATTTTGGCGAAGCTGGGCTTGCCGGTCACATCAGCACGGGGCAGGTCGTTGGAGTAGCTGTCGATGACCTTCGCCAGGCCATTCTTGTCGTAGGTGTAGTAGGTGATAGTCTCAGCGCCGGCATCGGCCTCGTGGCTGATGGGGAACAGAGACAGCGCCGTGAGTTCGGGGTACTCCACATCATAGGACTTGGCCTTGACGTGATCCAACTCACGGGCGAAGAAGACAGAGGCATCCTCCACGCTGTCGAAGCGGGCGCCGGGAGAGGCCATGACAGCCGCAGGGATAGAAGACGCCCGCAGGGTCAGCATCTCGCCCTGGTCATAGTTCATGTGCTTGCTCATTTCACACTTCCTCCTTCTTTACGCCTGGGCCTGGTTGAACAGCTCGACAGGGGCAACCTTGGTGGTGCTGTCGACGCCGCCCAGGAACCGGCCCTTGATGGCGATGGTGGTGGGGGCCGCCTCCTCACCCTCCGCAGCAACGGTGGCGGCATTGTTGGTGACAAAGCCGGCTTCAGCGCCGCTGGTGATGATGAACAGGCTGTCGCCATAGGCAGGCTCGACGCCCTCGGCCACACGGGCGTACACCCGGCCATAGGTCATCACGCCAATGGCGGCGGACTTGCGGATGCGCAGGCCACCCTCCAGGTCATGCTCCGTGTGGTGGTTGTTAGTGGTGATACCTTCAAACTTGGCGACAGTGGCAACCGACGTGGGGACAGCGATGCCGGAGCCGGGCTTGCTGCCCTGGACGACACCGATGCCGAACTTCATGGTGCCGCTCTCCTCCTCGTTTAGGCGGGAGACGATGGAGTAGGGTGCGGTGTCGACGATGCCGCCGGCCGCACCGATGGGCATAGGGTAGCCGTATCTGGTCTGGGCGCTCATTTACTTCTCCTCCTTCTTCTTCTGCTGGCGGTCGATCATGGCCTGCCGGCGGGCGGTAGCGGACTGGCCGTCATCCTTGGGCTGGGCACTGTCCCGGTTGAACATCTGGTGCTTCTGGTAGCTGACGCCCTTTCTGGTGGAAGCCTTGGCATCGGCGACGGCGCAGTCGAAGGCGGCGTCGATGTACGCCGCACTCTTGCCATCCAGGCGGATGCCGGGGCGGACGGCCTGGATAACGGCCTTCTTGGCAGCCAGGATGGGCATGGCCTCCAGACCGTCCATGTTGAGGGTCTGGCCGATCATACCAAGCTGGATACGCTGCCGCACGATTGCGTCGATGGAGTCGGCGTTCATGGTGGACGGCACATCAGCGGGGGTGGCGTTCGGGATCACATCCTCATCTCCGTCGGCCTTCGCCTCCTCGGCAGGGGAAGCGTGGGTGCCATTACCCTCGCTGTCGCCCTTGGGGCAGACGCAGGGGTCCTGGCCGCACTCAGGGCAAACTCCGTCTCCCTTCCCACAGCCGTCAGAAGTGGCGCTGGCAAAGTCACGCTCGGCCAGCAGGGTGTCGATGATGTCGAACAGCAGGTCGATGTCACCGTCCTGCTGGGCAATGATGCCCATGGCGGTCTCCTTGTCCTGGGGGTCTCCCTCGGCATCCCGGCGGTCACGGTTGGCCTTCACAGCCTTAACAGCGTCCTCGGGGCCTTCGGCGGGAGCCTCACCGGCGGGGGCGATGACGGTGTCCTCGTCACCCTTGGGGGCGGGGTCGGCCTCGGTAGCGGCGGGGGCCGGATTGGCCTCGGCGTCCTTGGCGGCAAGGCGCTGCGCCCGGCGAGCCTTGAACTCGGCAATGGCCTTGTTCAGATCCTCGGGGGACAGGACGCCATCCGCCCTCGCCTTCTGCTGGGTCTTCTTCATGCTGGTTACTCCTTCCTTCTTCTTGCGGTCACGGCCGTCAATATTTAGCCGTGCCTGGTCTCCCGCCCTAGCCTCCAGGACGAGGGCAAGGTGGTTGATACTGATATTGCGCTGAACGGCATCGTAGGGCTTTCCCTCCCATACGCCCGGTGTCTCATCCAGGTCGAGGTTGTAGCCCAGGGACAGTTCCTTCAGCCCAGACCTTTTCATCTCATCCGTGTCGTGGATGATAATGTCGGCCCGGACATCGTTGCCGTCCTGTTCTCCCTCGGACAAAATGGTGCCGACCCCCTCCTGATGGACATTGTCCTTCGTGATGAGGCCGGCATCGTGCGTGATGATGATGGGCTTTCCCTTGTAGGATTTCAGGCTCTCTGGTGCGAACACTTCCTCCGGGAGCCGAAGTTCCCGTCGGATGGTGCCGTCCGGGTTCCTGTACTCAAAAATCCCCGTGCTGGTCAGGACGGGGCGATCTCTCAGATAGCCCTCTTCGGTGTAGACAGCCTTCCCGAGCGGGATGCTGTCCAGCCGGTATACTTTCGTCAGCTTTGGGGTGGCGCTCGGAGAGGCCATTACTCCTCCCCCTCCCCTGCCTTGGGCCTCTCGCCCTTGGCGGCGGTGAGGTCACCTTCGGCGAAAACAGAACCCTCACCTTCGTCGGCGTTGGCCTCGGGTTCTCCGGTGGCCTCCACAGTCATTTCGGTAATCTTCAGGACGAGAGCCTGGGCACAACCCAACTCATCCAGCAGATGCTCCATGTAGAAGTCCGCCAGATCGGTGTTGGTCTGCTCCGCTCCGTCGATGTCCATGGCGAGCAGTTCAATCCGCTCACCCACCTTCTGAAGCTGCCGACTGAGGCCGCCGATTGCGTGAGCATTTTTCACAGCGTGTCAGTCCTTTCTTATATTTTCGATGTGCCGGGAGGCCCCGTCGCCATCGCTGTGGGGGGATCTCGGCCGCTTTTCCTGATACGGGTTCCCATACGATCACCGTTCCTTTCTTTATGGAGGCGTGGCCTATTTCCCGTACCGGTTCCGCCGGAAGGTGTCCTTCCAACCGGCATAACGGTCTCGCTCGACCACATCCGGGGTGCAAGGCTTATTGCATTTCTTGCGGTTCCTCCGGCAAATGCAGACGGTCTTCCCGTTCTTGACGTTGACGTAGACCTCGATTTTCTCCTTCGCTTCCACGGCCTGTAACCTCCCTATGTTCTACTCTTTCACAGGTCGCTCACTCCATGGGCAGGTCAATCGTTTCGAGATCGAATACCGGAATTGCTACGCACCGGCAGCAGAAGTCCTCCCCTGGGTGACAGCGACGCCCGGTGTACACCCTGCCTGATTTCTTGGTCTCAAACCACATCTCAGGCGGGTCGTCCCAACTGAACGTCTTTCCATCGAGTGCTTTGTGGCAGTCCCGGACACGGCTGTCCTTTGAGGTCGACCAGCGGTACTTGGTGCAGCCGGCATCCTGCTGTTGCATCTTCGATACCTGGGCGTTCAGCGAGGCTATCTGATCTCGGGCAAGCATCTGGGCCTTGTGCCGGGTCACGCTATATTCTTTCTGGATCTGCTTCTGGATGTCCGTGATGGTCATTCCGTGGATGAAGCCCTGCCGGATGGTCTCCCTCATCGACCCCAGGGTCTCGCTCGGGATCGACTTAATCATCCTGACGTTTTCGTCCACCCACCGCCGCAGGGCGGCTTCGTAAAAGTCCCCCTTGTAGTAGTCGGCCCGGAGGTCAATGCCCAGGGTCTCCTTGCATACCCGCTTCCACTCCCGGAGGCTCGTCGACTTGGAGAGCTGGGCCACCTTCCTAACCAGATCGTCCAGACCATAGGCGGCCAGCTTCTGCTCCAGTTCCTCGGCTACCTTTTGGAGTTCACGCCGCACCTCACCGTCGAGGTCTTGGGCGTCGTCCAGCCGAGTCATCCCATGTCGTTCCAACTTGTAGGCGTTCATGATAGTCGGCAGATGCTCCGCCAGCGTTTCCTTCAGGAGTCTCATGTACCCATTCGTGACACGGCGGAACTCCCGCTCCGCACTTGCCGGGTACGCCGGGATGGCCTTGCTTTTGAGCGGCCTGGAGCCGTGGAATTTGGGCTTCACAGCCCTTTTGACCGCCTCCTGGTGTAGTTTGTTGTTCACGGGCCTAAGCCCCCTTTCCGGGCCTTTTAGCGGGATTTGGTGGGGTTAGATCGTCCAGTCCATCCCGTAGGTTTCGATGATCTCCTTGAAGTCCTCCACATCATGCGGGATGATGGAAAACGGCTTCCCAGGCTCATAGCCGATGTGCTTCAGCTCGTGGATCATCAGCACCTTCATCTTCTCATCCGAAAGCCCGGCGCAGGCCGGATCGTAGAACGTGATGATGAAGTCAACCTGAGCAAGGGTCTTGGCCTTCTCCCCTACCTTTTCGGTATCAGCGAACACGGTTCGACCTCGGCTGGTCTTCTTCTTATCACACCGGAGGTAGGCAATGCGGCAGTCGGGGTTGGAGAGTTTTTTCAGGTCAGACCGCTCGGCCATGACCTGCTCTGCCAACTCCTTCAGTTTGTCATCAGCTCGGAACATGGCGTTCTGTCCTTTCTGGCGCACAAAAGGCGCCTAAAACCGCTGGAGCGGTTTCTGGTGATAGATTGGTGGCTGCGAGCCGTGGAAACCGCTGTATTCGGGTAGCACATTGGAAAATAGGTCTTTGGGGAATACAGAACTATTCATCCAAAAGGTAGTCACATACAAGTCCCAGAGAGCCAGACCCTTGGTCGAGGTAGACATCCACGATCTTGTAATTTGCCCCTTTATTCAGTATGGTTTCTTGTTCACCGCTACCGGAAATCATGCCGTCTTCACCAAGGTCAAGCACCTTACTGCCAGCAGGGACTCTAATCATCATTGACTCTTTAGCCCCATATTCACCGATTGACAGCAGGCCACCTTGACCTGCGCTGAACTGGCTTAAAAATTCGTATGACTTCGTGGTGCTCGAATACCCTGCCTCTTTGAACTCGTACCCGATAAGCCCATCACGAATTGCCTGACGAATTTTGGGGTCACCCCACGCTTCCAAGAGGTTGTCTCCCTTGAAATTCTCTGCAAGGTATTTCCCTAAGCCAGTTTCTTCAAACGCCTTCGATGTTATGGCGAAACCGGAGTCCCGATAAAGCGTTTGCGGTCGGGAGATTGGTTTCGCATCTCTAAACGCTTCTTGCAACCCTTTGTCGATCTCCGCAGCCTCACCCTCCAGTTTCTTTCCCTCTCGCAGGGCACCATTCACATCCTGGTATCCGTAGTCTTGGTATTTGGCGATTGCGACGCCCTTTCCAGATACCGACGTTTCTCCGGGGTCAAGTTCTCCGTTTGCGATTTTTGCCACAGCAACATCTTCGCTATCTATGTCCTGGAACTTTGGCAACATGGACTCTCCGATATACTCCGGGAAACATTGATCGACAATCCTATCTGCTGTCATCTCACCGTCTTCTTCGGAGTTCCATTTATCATCATCAATTTTGGTGAATGTCACCCCGAACTGGACGAACTTGGTTCCTGGTGGAACTGATTTCACGATTTCTTTGACTTTTTTGGTAAACTCTGACCCTCCTTTTCGGAGTGAGGAAGCGAGAGAGTCGTTCAGACTGCCTGCATCGGGGGCTGACCCACCAATTTCGCCTGGCCTGCCTTCGTGTCCGAAGTTACCAGAGCCTGGGCCGCCGTCTCCATTTTCGGGTGTTTTCTGCGGTTTATCCCGCAATAGACGGATTGCGGAGGACCTGGCCTTGTGGCGTCTGCGGATGATCTCGACGGTCTTTTCGATTTGTCGTATGTCCATGGTTTCACTCCTGCACTTTCTGAAATTGGTATGAAAAAAGCAGGGCGCCCGTAGACGCTCTGCTTTCTCCTTATTCGTTTCTGGTGTTACTCCTCGGACAGATCGTCCTCTTTCTCATCAGGCCGGTACAGCTCATTACCGATGGATGTGACGATGCTCTCAGCCATCCTGCCCCGGTCTGACAGCTTTCCGTCGCCGGCCGTAACAGTCTCATCCACTTCTATGTCTGCGATGAGTTCGTACAGGTAGTCGATCTCGTCGTCGCTCATGGAGCCAAGGGCATCCGGTTCATGCCCAAACTCGTCCTTGATGAAGTCAAGCTGGGCCTGACTGAGCAGCTTCTTCACCTTTTCGGCGTCTCTCATTTCCTTCCTCCCTTTCTCCACATAACCGTCATCACCGTCCCGCTGTCGGTGTCAACGACCATTCGGCTTCCCTCTATGTCGTAGCATCTCGTATGCGGGCGGTTGCCTGGGGATACGGTGCCGCTGCTCCGCATCTTATCAATGCGGCCAAGAGACATCTTTCTCCCACCTATCCTGTCAAATGCGTGGTTGGAAACAGCTTTGATGGTGATGCCATCGTGGGTCTTCTGGCCCACCAGCCTCTTGACCACCTTTTCCCGCTCCTTCGGGCCGAGACTCCGCTTGCTTCCTCCCACCTGGCCGGGCTGACCTTCGTGGCCGAAATTTCCAGATCCAGGGCCACCATCTCCAGTGGTGCCCTGATACTTTATCGTAACTGTTTTGCCGGAAAAGTCAATGGGATTTTCAGAAAAAAGCTCCGGTTCCAAACAGTTTTTGAGGAGTTCGAGGCTGGCCGCAAACGGGAGGTACAGGCCCTCGCTCATTTCCATGAGTTCCTCCATGCTGTGGAAGACCGGGGCCATCATCTCCCCGTCCCGGCTGTACGGCCGCCCGTTGTAGTCGGTGCAAAGGAATACTGCCGGGGTCATGCCGGTGTCGTCCTCCCTGGGGCCGAAGCCGAGCGGAATGAGTTCCTTCGGGCTGATGCCAAACTCCTCCTCGGTCTCCCGGAAGGCGGCCTGCTCATAGCTTTCCCCGGCCTTCAGGTGGCCGCCGGGGCCGCATATCTGGCCGGAATGTTTCGTGTTGTCTCGCACACCACACAGGATCTTGCCGTCCTTGACAACGATGACTCCTACCGACTCGTTGATGTCGTTGTTGGCATCCGTGTTCAGACGGTGCTTGAGGTCGGCATAGAAGGCTTCCAGCCCCTCACCGTCCATCTTGCCCCCCTTCTGCTCCGCAACCGCCAGTTCCTCCTGGCTCATATCCTGCGGGAGTTTTGTGGCGGCAGGGGCTGCATCCGGGCCGTTGCCCCCTTCCTGGGGGTCGGTGTTGTGGACTTCCAGGTCTACCCCTTCGGCATACCCGGAGAAGCCGCCCTGCTCTGGGATGCTGGCTCCGGGTGGAAGCAGGCTGCCGTTCGGGCTTGGCGCTTCCTCCGGTGGGAACAGGTCTTCTTCTTCGTATTCGTCCAGGATCTGCTCCACATCGTACTCGTCGCTGTCGGCCAGCTTTTTCCTGACCTCTGAGGCATCAAGGGCCTGTATACCAACGTACACCTGCGTAGTCTGGGCCTTCGCCAGTTTGACCTGTTCACGCTTCAGCTCCAGGTCGGCCTTTTCGGTATCGGACATCGACCACAGCGGGTTGAAGGACACCTTGATCTTCGGCACCTCGTCCACCTCACCGGTGGCAAGGCCGGCCTGGAAGATGACAGACAGCAGGTAGCGGATATTGGGTTTCAGCATCCGCTTCTGGTTGCGTTCAATGTAGTTGTACCAGTTCTCCATGCTGGTATCATCGCCGTTGCCCAGGCCGCCGACCTTTTGGCCGAACAGGATGACCTGCGGGATGTTGCTGACGGCAGACAGCATATTGCAGGACGCCCCGATGACATCGTTCACCCCGGAGAACTGGAACGTCTTGAAGTCATAGTCTTCACCCTCGCTGTCGATGGCGATGCTGTTCATCATGCCACGGGCCATGTCGATGATCTGGAGCCTCTTCAGCAGCCGATCCTCGCCTTCCTCGGTGGCGAGTTCGGCGGACAGATCCCTCATTTTGTAGATGGCCTGCACAGACCGGTCAAGCAGTTTCGGGGCGCTCCCATGTGCAATCTCAGCGTCCCGGATGGCCTTGTTGATGCGGACGTACTCGGGTTGCCCCCAGAACTGGTACACCGAGTTCGACGCCCCTTCAGGCAGAACACCATTGCGGAACACCAAGCACCGGCTGTCGTGGACGGTGAAGCTCCCGTATTTGCTGTACACCTGATACCGTTCCGGCATACCGAGGCGGCTTCCCCTGGTGCGGAACGGATCTCTCGGGTCATAGCTGAACATACTCTCGTATTCAGGCTGGACGATAGAGCGGTCGTACACCCGGATGTCGTCAATGGACTGGATGTTGCTCCAGTCCAGCGGTTCCTCCAGACCACGGCCGTCGTTGATGAGCATGACAGCAATGGAGCCTCCATACAGCCTAGCCCACTTGATGGCGGTCATCGCCGTCTCCTCAAAGTCCAGTTCTTCCAGTGCCTCCTGGTAGAAGTCGACGAGCGCCTGGTCCGACACATCATCCAAGGTGAAGCCGTGTTTTACAGCCTCCTCGGCCGGTGCGTCGATGATTTTGGCAAACAGCCCATTCCCCTCGTAGAACAGGGTCAAGAGGCTGTCCGGCACCTGCAACTCCGGGACATACCTGTACTGTTCAGACGGGTCTTTCGAGGTGCCGTACTTGTTCATCAGGTTCACGAAGCCGTCTGCCCTGTACGGCCTGACGGCCTTACCGCTCTCCCGAGCTATCAGGTCAGCATAGCGGCGGAGTTTCTCCACCTGGGCGTCCCGTCTGCTGTTGTCTGCCATGCTGTGGTCACCTCTTTCAAGTTTCGTTACGAAGTCAGCGCCGCCAAGCTGAAGGCGCTACGGATCTCAATTTCTGTGAAGCCGTTGGCCGAGGCGTCGACCATGTCCTTGAACTTCCCCTCCGGGAAATTTTCAAGCTGAAGCAGGTACTCCTCGTTCCACGGGCCAGCTACAATGTCGAAGTTGCCGGCCTGCCACTGGGCTGCCATTGGCTCCGCCCTGGCCTCTTTACTGCCGCTCTCGGCCACGGCCGTTACATCAAAGCCGGACAGGAACTTGATGTAGGACTCCGCCTGCTCCTTACCGGCCTGCCCAGGGTCTTTCGGCAACCGGATGCGAACCCGCTTGTAGGTGGCCCGGTCTGACTGTGCCGTCAGCTTTATGGTCTTTCGGACATCGGAGGCCGACATCTGCCTGTTGATGACATCGGCAACGACGTACCTCCCGTTCTTCCGCTTTCCTATGAGGACGCCGGCCGTGTAGGCCGGGTCTCCGTTCTCGCTCTGCTCGGTGGCAGCCAAGTCCCAGCATCTCACCCACTGGACAACATCCTGCGGCACCTTATCCAGGATGTCTCCAAGCTGCGTCCGCTTGAAGTAGAGGCCGGCGGCGGCCCGGATCTTCCAGTTGCCGTGCAGGAGCCGCTCACGCTCAACGGTGGACAGGGCCTCCAGATTGGCGAGGTATTCGGGGTTCACCTTCATCAGTTCCTTGTTGTCGCTCAACTTGGACATGATGAACGTTACCGAGCGGGGCCGCATACGCTCCTCCGGCGTCTTCAGGTCGAACCGCTCCCATAACTCCTGCCGGGTGTTGGCCCAGTACAGCGTTTCATTCCGCCGGATGAACCAACGTAACTTGCCGCTCCTCTCCGGGATGGGGTATCCCGTCTTCGGGTCTATCCACCAAGCGATGAACTTCGACACCCACGAGTCGGCATCCGGGTTGCAGGTGGCTCGCACAAACGGTTTTACACCGCAGGTCGAGCGGTTTCTGGACAGCATATAGAAGAATGTCTTCTCCGTGAAGTGGGTCAGCTCGTCAAATCCGATTTCGCAAATCTGGGAGCCTTGCCACTTGTGGACATCGTCGTCCCTCTCAATGTGGGCGAACTTCACGGACGAGATGACCTGCCCATTCTTGTCCCGGAACCACCACAGACCAGCGTTCCGCCTCGGGTCAGCACCCCGGACACCCCGGTATATCTTCTCAGACTCGTCCCATAGGCCGCCCTGGCTAAATATCTGGTTGAAATTCCGGCGAAAGATGGTGCATCCGAAGCCGGGGACATTCTTGTGCCGCAGGGCTGATAGCAGCAGTCCGTAGGATTTGCCGCCGCCTGCCGCCCCACCGTAAATGCAGATCTGCGCCGGTGTCGCCATGAACTGGGTCTGCGGCCCCGGCTGAGGCTTCAGGATCGTCGGCATCTCACATCACCGCCTAATCCGTTTTTGCCGCCCCGTCCGTTTCTCCGCCTTCCGGGTCGGCTTCTTCTGCCATCTCACAGCTTTCCTCGGATGCGATCTCTGGCATGAAGATGACAACGTCGCTGTCCCCGTCTTCATCCTTCAGGCTCACAGATGTCCGCAGACCGTCCGGGTTCTGCCCCAGGGCCGTGACCTTTGCCTCCATTTCGGCCTCCCGTCGGCGGTCAGCAGCGATGCTCTCACGCTCTTCACGGTTCTCCTCGGGATCGTAGCCGGCCATCTTCATCAGGGTCTTGTAGGCGTTCAGGTCACCTCTCATGGCATAGGTGAAAAGGCTGGCCTGGAGGGCGGCCATGTTAGTCTGGTCTTCAGTCTCCACGCCGAGCTTTTCGAGGTTCTCTGCAAGCTGGCCCTGTGCGGCCAGATCGAGAATGAAACGGACGGCCTCTCGGGCATCCCGTTTCCGCCTTGCGTTCTCCCTGCGAACCTCACCGGATTTCTTTCCCCCGGCGCTTCCCTTCTTCTTTGCCTGCTCTGAGGTTCTGATGACCTGGGACTGAAATTCCGGGTTCCTCCCGGCCCCCGGTTTGCTCCCGCTTTGCGAGCGGGTTTTCTTGCTTGCCAACAAAATCACCTTCTTCGGCATAGAAACAGCCCCTGTGAGAACCGCAGGAGCTGCTCTTTCTGTGTTCAATTTTGAGGCCGGGAGGCGGTAGTGGGCCGCCACGCCTCCGCCGACGTTCCCATGGCACCGGCATCGGTTTCTGCTCAAGCACCCGGCATCAGGTATCTTCCACCCACCTTGCCCGGATGGGCTTCGGCGGTTTCACGGGGGCGGTCATATACTCGATGGTGACGATGCGCTGGTAGTGGATCGTGCCCCCACACCTCTGACACTCGACCGTGTCCTCGTCGCTGCGCTCGTAGGAGTCCCGGTCTACATACCCGCAGTATGGGCAGACGATGTTCTTCTCATAGTCGCCCGCCTCCGGGGATACGTTCAACTCGGTGTCCATCGGTCTGACGCCAGCGATGTCCCTGTTCACGCTCAAGACGTGGACGCTGAACTTTCTCCCGCCAACGTCCAAGGCCCGGTGGATGTCAGGGGCGGTGTCGACAGTCCCGATGAAGGGGTAATCTGCTTCTTCCAGCCCCAGCTTGGGCCAGTTGGTAATGTCATACAGTCTGGTCATTTTGTTCTCCCTCCAGCCTGCGGGGGAATGGTCTAACCATCGGGCATCCTTCCTCCCTGGTTCGGTAAATCCTATCTCCCCACCTCATAATTTCTTCCAAAGTAAAACTGTATCCGCCACGATTTCGGAATGATATAAGGTCTCCACATACACTTACCAGCCAGTAGCTTCCATATTGTGAGGCTTTGCTTGAAATCCACACTGGCTCCCCGTCCATCTCCCGCAACTCCTCCAAGGTCAACGGGTCATTGGGCTTTGCATCCGGGTGGGTGCTGAGAATGGCGGCAGCTTCACGGAGAACCGCCGTTGTTTTCAGCCCCTCCGTCGTCGCCTGGTGGCTCCTCATGGAGTCGAGCCTGTAAGCTAATGCGGTAAGCTCGTTTACGATTTCCGCAACACTCATTTCGTTTCCTCCATTCCCCGGCCGCAGGAGGGCATTTCCCGCCCTCCTACGGACAGGTGTGTGGTTATGTCCCGTACAGGCTGATGACCGTCTCTATGCCCTTTTGAGCAATTTTGGCGGGGTCATAGCCTATTGATTGGTAAAACCTCGGGCTGGTCATGCACTCGAAGCCTCGGATCATATCGCTCCGCTGCTCTTTCGTGATCCCGAGCCGGAAGTCCTTGGCGATGCGGAGGGCCGCCTTGTACTCCCCTGCGGCCACCAGCCGGCGGACGGTGTCACTTTTTTTCTCCGGGCTGCCCATACTTCACCTCCGGCTGCACCTTCCCGTCGTCATACGGGATGCGGTGCCGGTGCGGGTTCCACTTCTCCAAGCAGGCGTTGATGTCCCGGTTCCAAGAGCAGTCATCGAACAGGTTGACCTCCAGCGGGGTCAGCAACCTCTGGTCGTTCGTGATGGCGTGGACTGCATCCCGGCGCAGGTCGTACTTCCCATGGTAGGTGTGCCAGTTATACGCCCAGTCCGGGAACAGGCCGGCCAGCCGTTCACACTCCTCCAGGGGCTTCGGGACGATGATATCAGCCGGGTCTACCACCCCGTAAAAATCCAGGGCCGGGTAGGCCAGTAGCTCATCGGCGTTTTGCCTTTTCATCGCCGTCCACATCAAGACGATAGCCTTGGCGGCGAAGATGGTCTCCTCTGACGGCTTACTCACCCGTTCATTGGCATCCCGGAGAGCTTCAATTTCATCCTCCAGCCCAGAGTGATAAACCCTTGTCGTCTCCAGAATGGCCTTCCAGAGTTCCTTCCGGTTCTTCTTGAACAGGGCCTGGCTGTGCAGGCCAGCGGCTTCCACGTCCATCTTGCGGATGGACTGGTGGAGGCCCCGCGCCAACTCTTCCTTACTGTACTGCCCACAGGGTGTCGGGATCATCAGGTTACAGACGAAGTAGTCTGCGTCCCGGTTCTTCTTGGCCGCACAGAGGAGAACGAGCGCCTTGGCTAGGTTCTCTTCATCCCCTGCCTCACATAGGGCCATCACGTCCTTGGTGAGGACGCCGAAGCAATCCTCGGCAGAAATGACAAGGAGCCGCTTCCGCAGGTACGGTGTGTACCCAGGAAGAAGCTCCCACATGGCGTATCCTGCCACTTCGTAGTCGCCCTTTCGGATGGCGTTCTGCATTGCAGAGGTCACCTCCCAGAACGAGCGGCCGGTTCTGGTCTTCATATCAAAGGCCAAATTGCATCATCCTTTCAACCATTTTCACCCTACCATTTTCCTTGGTTGGGCTTTACTATATCGTAACTTATTGCGGCTGAAAGTCAAGTGAAAATGCGGATTTTGCGTGGATTTTTTACGAATTACCGTTTTACATTGATATGTGGGACGTTCATCTTCATATTGTAGGAGAAATACTTCCCCCATTTCTGCTTCATCAGGTCGATGCTGGCAATCTGGTCGCCTCTCCTCTTCTCGGATGCCCCGCCAGCGTTGGTATCGGTCAGGCCCTTCGAGCAAAAATACTTCGGCTTCAGGATTACCCGGTTGACCAGCAGCTCCTGGAGAACGAGGTCGAGGTCGTAGTTGTACTCCAGCTCCTTCACGCACCTAGCTTTGAACACCCGGCGGTTCACCCACCGGACTGCCCCCGCCGCTCCCTTGAACGAGAACTCGCAGTCGTAGTTCCACGGCCGGATGGTTGCATCGGTAGCTCCGAAGCCTATTGCCAGGTCAGCCATGAGCTGCCCCATCCGCTCCAGTTCCGCCGTGACCCTCTCCGGGTCATCCAGGGTGATCGTGTCGAACATCCGGTAGTAGAAGTGGTGGATGTCATCGTCGAGAATGGCGATGATGTCCTCCGGGGCGTTGTCGATGAGCCATTGGTTCACCTCGGTCAGCCCGCAGATTTGGCTGTCCTCGACCGCCTGCACCTTGATGTGGTCGGCGTAGTCCTTCAGGGCCTCGACATACTCCTCATGCTCGCTCTCCCGGACGATGTACGTCCCGTACTCCAGGAACTTGTGGGCGGTGCAGGTCTTTGCCCGCTTGTAGCTGGGGATGTAGATGCCGAAGGTAGGCTCACCCATTCTCCTCCACCTCCCGCATATGCTTCTCGGCGATCTTCTCCCTCTCCGCCTCGGCCGCCCTGTCAATTTCGGCGACGGTCATCACGGCGTAGTTCGCCAGGTCAATGAGGGTGTCCCGGATGGACTCATCCTCCACCATCCTGGTGTCCTGCCGGGACAGGGTCTTGAAGCGATTGAATTTATCGCCCAGACGGATCCGGGCCATAGCCATGCCCTCCTCCACGAACGAGATGTGGAAGCTGTCCCCGTAATCGGAGTTCTTCCGCTCGTAGAGTCGGTTCAGCTCTTTGCAAATCTGCCCATGCCGTTCTACATTGTTCATCTCTTCCACCCCCTTGGAAGCTCGAACCCGCAGTTCATAACATAGTCGATCACCGACAAATTCTCGGTGGCCGGCCTGCCAACCTGCGGGTAGATGACTGGTTGGTAATCGGAGTACACGAGCCGGATGCCGTTCCGCTCATAGTCCTCCTCGATGTGGTAGTCCTTTGCCCCGGAGCCGCTGATGTACACCCCGGCTCCCAGGAGCTGGCACATCTCAATGATGCGGGCATCCCTCCGCTCCTTCAGTGGGAGTACGGACGAGATCAGGAACTCCCGGTCGGCCGATAGACCGAACAGGTCGCACAGCCGCCGGATGCACCCTTCATTGAAAACGGCAAGGTGCGGTGCGCCGGGCGCCGCTTCCAGCAGCTCTTCCAGGACGGGGAACGCCTCGTGGAAGTGGTCAGCCTTTTTGTACTCCATCCACAGTGTCTTCAGCATCTTCTCAATGGTCGCCTTGTCCGCCGCCACCTTGATCTCGTTCAGGTTTTCCACATGGTAATGCACCGGGAGCGTGAACCGCAGCGGGCCATTGGCCGTCAGGATCGTGTTGTAGTTGTGCATACCCCGTTTGGAGAACTGCACGTTGTCTGAGAAAACGAAGGTGTCGCTCATGAACACCTTGTAGAAGTATCCCATGTACGGGAAGAAGTCCGGCTGGTGCGATGCAAGGATCATAAGTCAGCCGCCTTCCTGAACACGCACTCAAACGCCTCCGCCAGCGGTACACCAGACTGCGCCCCCCGGAGAACCGGGAGGGCCATCAGCGCCTCCTTCGACCTTGGGTGCGGCACGGGCCGGATGACATTCTCATACACGGACAAAGCATCCACTTTGGCCTGGACGGCCTCCTGGGATACATCGACGAAGGCATTCGGGCAAAACCGCTTCTCGGACGGGTTCAACGCCCAGTCTGTGGACGATTGCACCTCCATCAGGTACAGAGCCTCGATTGGCCGGCTGTATCCCCGCAGCCTCTGCCACAGGTGGAACGCCTCCATGCAGGATGCCGCCGTCCAATAGTGGTCGGTGTTGATGTCACCGGGGTGCTGAGTGAAAATCGTGTCCGGCCTGAAATCCTCGATGACTCCCTCGATGTCCTGCACCATCTTCCGGTGGTCTGCGCTGTTGAAGTTGCTGTCGATGTAGCCGAACGGAAACAGCTTGATCTTGTTCTCCGGCGTACTAAGGATGGCATGGCTTTTCATCATGTCTCCCAGGATCTGCGAGGTGTCCTTCTCATACCGGGTCGTGTCGCAGGTGTTCAGGACAGCTACGGCTACCTGATCCCCCCGGCGGGTGGCCTCGAAGATGAACGCCCCGGCCCCCAGAACTTCGTCATCTGGGTGCGCCACGACAAACAGGTGCTTTTTCATTTCCGGCCATCCCCCTCGTCGAACACGCTCTGGATGAGGTTCAGGACATCATCCTCGCTCATCCTTTCGGCCTCGTCGGATTTGTACGGGGCAGCCAGCCGGGTGGGCGGTTTGAGGCCCTGCCGCACCACCATGAAGTCTCCCCTCAGTTCGGCCATCTCGGCCTCTTCCTCGGTCAGGAGCGCCTCGTGCATTTTCTCTCCCGGTCGGGCGCCGATGTACTCCACCGGGTAGTCTTCCGGGAGCCGGAGGTAGCGGCACACGGCCTTTGCGATGTCTCCGGTGGTGCAGGCTTTCGCCTTCTTCACCAAGATCTCACCGCTCTTGGCCCCATAGAACGCCTGCCTCACCAAGGAGGTTGCTTCCTTGACCGTCATCATGAACCGGGTCATCTCCGGCTCGGTGATCGTGATGGGCAGCCCATTCTGAACCTGCTCGATGAACAGCGGTACGGCGGAGCCTCTGGAGGCCACCAGGTTGCCGAAGCGGGTGATACAGACCTCCATGGGCCACTGGGCCGCCTTCTGGATCGCCAGCTTCTCCATGCACGCCTTGGTCATGCCCATGGCAGATGTGGGGTACACGGCCTTGTCGGTGGAGAGGCATACCACCTTCTTCACCCTTTTCTGGGCCGCCGAACTGAGAACGTTGTCGCTCCCGTTGATGTTGGTCTTCACGGCCTCCATCGGGAACGTCTCACAGGACGGAACCTGTTTCATGGCAGCCGCATGGAAAACGAAATCGACTCCGTACATGGCGGAGTCGATGGTGCGCTTATCTCTGACATCGCCGAGGAAGAACTTCACGTTCCGGTGGTCTCTGTACCTCTGGGCCATGTCGTACTGCTTCTTCTCGTCCCTGCTGAAGATGCGAACCTCCCCAGCCCCGGCTTCGAGGCACTCGTCGAGGAACGCACTCCCGAAGGTGCCGGTGCCGCCGGTAATCAGGACGGTGGAGCCGCCAAGAGTCGTATCACTCACGGTTTGGACACCGCCTTTCCGATGTGGTAAACAATGGCCTCCTGATCCCCCTCCGTCAGCTCTGTGTGGTACGGAATGGTCAGCAGGCTCTTGAACATATCAAACGCCCTGGGAAAATCCTTGATGTCGAAGCCGATATTCTTGTAGGCCGTCATCATGGGAAGGGGCTTGTAGTGAACATTGCAGGGCACCCCCGCTTCCATCAGCCGGAGGTACACTTTGTCCCGGTCTACGCCGTCCGGGAGCCGGATCGGATACAGGTGCATTGCGCTCAGACTACCCTTTCCGAAGTGGCGGATGAGCGGCTGGACGGATACCGCATCCTTGAACAGGTCATCATATTTTGCCGTCACGACTGCCCGTTTGGTGAGCAATTCGTTGAAGCGGTCGAGCTGGGCCAGCCCCATGGCGGCATCCAGATTGGTCATGATGCTGTTGTATCCGAACAGGGCAATGTCGTACTCCCACCCCTTGCTCTTATCCCGGCTGGTCTGCCCATGGTCTCCCAGGAGCCGCAGCGTGGTCTCCAGCGCATCATTGTCGATGCCGTCAAAGTCCCGCCACACCACAGCTCCACCTTCCCCGCCCGTGGTGATGTTCTTCAGGACGTGGAAGCTGAAGCAGGTGAAATCCGCAAACTGGCCGCAGATCTTCCCGCCCATAGTCGCTCTGAAGCTATGAGCGGCATCCGCCACGATGGCCGGGCGCCCTATCGCCTCCTGGAGCGGGCTGCCGGGCCTGAAACTTCCACCGCCGAAGGATATGGCGGCGGCCATGAGGGATTGGTAATCACACAGCTTCCCGCCGATGTCCACAGGCATGATCGCCTTCGTCCTTTCGGTCATGGCATCGGCCACCTTCTCATAGTCCATCTCGAAGCCGTTCCCCAGGTCGGCAAACACGATCCTGGCCCCTACATTTCGGATGACCTCAGCCGTGGCCGAGTAGGTGTACGGCGTGGTGATGACCTCATCGCCCGGCCCGATGCCGAGCGCCCGGAGGGCCATTTCCATGGCTCCAGTGCAGCTATCGTATGCCACGGCCCGGTCGCATCGGCTCATCTTTGCGATCCTCCGCTCGAACTCCCGAACGGTAGGCCCATTTGTGAGCCAGCGGGTGTCGATGGCGTCTTCCACCCTTTTGACCTCGGCCATGGAGATGTCAGGCGTTGAAAACGTAATCATCTCCCCAACGCCTCCGCTTCTTCCTCGCTGAGGATGCGGCCCTTGAACTGGTCGAACCAGATGGCCCGCCCTTTGATGTGGCGCTTCTTCGCCACCTTCACCTGGCCGCCCTCGATGCCGAGCTTCCGCACCAGTTCGTTGTAGTCCAGCTCGTTCCGGCAGGCGATGAGAACATAATCATACTGTTCGTAGTGGATCGGCTCCATCTCTTTGATAGACCTATCCTCCACCGGTTTCGGTGGCGTTTCCAGGTCGAGCTTGAAGCTGCCCATGAGGTCAGCCGTCCAGTCGCCCAGCTCCTCCAGATCCCACTCGCCGGCGTGGCTGTTCAGCTTGATGTTGACGTACTTCTGCTCGGCGATGGTATACCCAATGAGCCGCTTGACATCTACCTCCATATCGGGGTTCTTCCTCTGGTAGATTTCGACCCTCTGGTTTCCGCCGAGGACTTGGTTCTCCTCGTTGACGACGATTTCCCCGAAATTGCCGTACTTCTCCAGCGAGTCCTCCAAGTCTTCCCGCTTCTGCTTCTTGATCTTGCGGGGGTTCCCGAAGTCGAGCCGAAGGTCTCCGACCCTGACCCTGCATACTTCAATCCGTTTTTCCATTTCCTGACCTCCCGATACCAAAACACAAAAAGGCGTTACCGTTCGGTAACGCCTTTCCACGGTTATCCCGTCCCCTAACGGGCCTCCCGATTTTTCTATGCTACATGATAGTACGGGAAATGCGTGTCATGCAATGACTTTTTGGGCCATTTCATGACTTTGTATGCCGCAGACAGGAAATACGTTTTTTTACCAGTCGTATTGGCGCTCATTCTCCATGAAGTAGACCCCGGATTGAAGTGCTGTTGCGTTTCCTATCATTCTCAGCTTCATTTCCTCCGCAAATTCATCCAAAACCGCCAGCGTTATGCAGGTAGGGAGTACGGCGTAATTTTCGCCGGTTTGAAACTCGGTCTCGGGTTCATAATCTCCTTCCTTGTCGTATTTCGCAAATAGGTTGAAAAACGCCTCTCTGTCCTGCTCCATGAGTCCAGTGATATTGATGCCGAGGTCGTCTCCGTCCCTTTCCGCATATGCCTTCGCATGGTTTCCGAAGTAGACCTTTGCCCATCGGTTGCACCAGTTATCAACTCTGTTCCATTCTACGAAAGCCGCAGTTCCCATCCTCTGGATGCCGTCCGCAGTCCGTTCAGCTTTTCTGCCGGAACCCAAAAACTCTTTCACGGCGTCGTCCTTGATGCGACTGACCAGGGAGGCCGGGAGCTGGATGAGCATAGAATTGTAGTCGAACCGGTCGTCCCCCACCTTGCAGTCCAAGAGTTCAGCGAGGCGGTCAGCTATCCCTCCATCGTCACCAGGGGCTTCAGGATCCACGGCCTCGAACGCATGGTAAATGCCGCACTCCCCCTCCTCAAATCCATAGTAGAGCAGGATTTTGTCGTTCATCACAACTTACTCCTTTCATCAGTCAGGATCATCGCCAGCCGGATGGAACTCACGTTACGCCCGCAGTTGAAGGCAGCCAGGATCTTCTCCCATGCTTCCATCTCGCCGACGGCAGTCACCATAGCACCGGTGGTTCCTCCTCCATCATATTCGACAATGGCCGCCCATTTGTACTTCTCCGTCTGTATCTCCTCCTTACAATTCCTCGAAACACTCGCACTCATGGATGCCCATGCCGGTAATGTCCTTCCCGTACAGCTCGCAGTCTCCGCAGCAGCAGTAGAGGTGTTTCACCATCGGGTTTTCGGGATCCGTCTCGATCATGTCGTTCGGCTCCGGGAAGCTGTGCTTGTCCCCGCAGAACTGGCAGTCGCAGCACAGCGGGCCTTCGTACTGCGGGTCTGCCGGATCTGTCGTTTGCCCGCCGTCCGTGTGGCCCTCCACGAGCTTCCTGATGAACCCTTCCTTCTCCGCCGGGGTAAGCCGGTGCAGCTCCTCCAGGAAGCCCTCGAAGATTGCCACCGGCCGGTTCTCTCCCCGCAGCTCAAACCGGACGACCGCCCCAGCGTTCAGACCGGGGTAGTAGATGCTGTCGTTATCGAGGATACCGGTGTAGACCCCGCCGGTTTCGTCGGCATCGTGTGCGGCCTTAGTCTCCTGGTCGACCAGAACCCACATCCCCTCGCCGTTTCCGGCGGCGAAACTCTCGGCCGTCAGCGGAAAGTTCACCTTGATGTACTCGGTCATCTTGCTTTTATCCATGTTCTTGCTCCTCCTCGTAAATGATGTAGTATTCGGTATCGTCATTGCCCCAGCGGATGGTCTCCATCTCCCGGTTCTCGCCGACCAGCCATCCGACCGGCCCCATGACAGCGGCCACGTCGGCAGCCCGGACGCAGCGGACAGTCCGTTCGACCCAGCTTCCACGGGGCTTGATCCTACTGGTAAAGGCGTTCTTTTTCATCCGTCTGAACGCCGGGGATGATGCCTCCACGGTCATTCCGAAGGTTGTCCCGTTAAACTCCCTCATATGAAGATCCATCGTTTTTTTACCCCGATCCTGTATTTGCAACAGCCTCGAACTGATACCACCGGCTCCAGACCTTCTGGGCCGCTCCGGTCTCGTACTCCACCCGATAGTCGCTCGACCACTCGTTAAGGCGATGCTCATACACGGCGGCGAAGCCACGCTTGCAGGCGATCACAAAGTTGTCGAGCAACGTCCCTTCCACGAAGGCTCCGGTGTACTCCGCCCGGTTCTGGTGCATCCACTTCTCCAGCCCTTTCGAGCTGATGGAAAACTCCATCACAGCCGACCTTCCTCTCTCAGGTACTGGGCGGCCTCCTCCACCGTCGTATCGTCGAAGCACCACACCATAGCATCCATCACCTTCTTGACCTGTTTGTCGCTCATGCCGGCCCGGCGCATCGCCATCACCGCATAGCCCATGCAGGACTCGTTGTTCCAAGGCCCGTCCAGGTAGCGCAGGTCTTCCTTTTTCGGGTCTACGATCCTGACTTCCATCACATCCACCTCCCCCTATTTCATCTTGTGAAGGGCATACACCCGGATGCCGGGCTTGCCCGCCACGTCCTTCTGGAACTCCTCATCGGACATCGGGATCATGTAGAACCGGATCTCATCCAGCTCCCCGTCGTCATCGTAGTATTTCACGGCATAGACAACATGGTCGGCTCCGGTCTCATCCATGACCTTCCTGGCCTCCCGCTCAAACTCCTGGATGCTCTCCTCCAGCTTATTGAGCGGCCCCTGGCCGAACTCGGTCATGCCCTGATCTGCCCAGTGGCTCCATCTCACCCACTTCATGCCGTCTCCTCCCTCGTTATTTCCCGCCATTCGGCCAAGGTGAAGGCATCCTCGTTCGCAGGGACTGCCATGTAGATGCTATCCTGGTCAATTCTCATGGCATCCTCAATCCACCTTCCCACGGTGGCAATGGTTGCCTTCAGCCCGCCACGGCGGAGGGTTCCATCCTTCTCGATCCACGCGATTTCGTAGAGCATCTTGGCCGCTGCCTGTTTCTTCTCGTTCATTTCGACTCCTCCTTAAAGCTGAATTTCAGGGCCAAAAGCTCGTTTGGCCGGTCGCTATCGCCCCATCTCTCGATGTCCTGGTAATACTCGGCGTTCATGATCCGGCGGATACCCCTCAACTCCAGGCCGAAGGAGTCCAGCGCCATCCACGCCTCGAACTGGTTGCCCCACTCCCCCGTGATATACAGCTCGTTGATGCCAGCCATGGATAGCTGCTGGGCCAGCGCAGCCGCTTTCTCCGCACCGTGGAGTGCGTCGTTCACGCAGATGAAGCCGTACCTGGTGTATGCCGGGGCTTGGTACGCTCTGGTGAGGATCAGCTTCGTGTCTGTCATCTTCTCCCCGTCTGCCAACCTGTCAAGAAGCTGGTCTATGTATGCGTTCTTCATTTCGCCGCCTCCTTGTAGAAAACCATGTACTCCCGGTTCAGCTCGTCATCGAAGAATGGGCCTTCGACGTATCCCCCGACCTCCTTGGAGAACTGGTTTGCATCGGCATAGCTTCCGAATTTCCTGGTTTCGTATTTGCTCATATGGCGTCTCCTTTCAAAACTCCGGCGGGTAGTATTCGCTGTCGTTCCCGTACACCGGATACCGCCCGGTGAACCGCTTGATGATCTCGCACATGGTCTTTTCATCTTCCCGGAACGTCTTGCCGAAAGCTACCCACACATAGTTGTTGCTGACCTTTTCCATGGCCTTCAGGCCCACCATCATCTGCTCATACATACCAGAGATCAAGGCCCGGTCGTCCTGATGCTCGTCCTTCCACATCTGGTAGTACCGGCCGAAATGCCATTCCAGGAGCATCTGCTGCTGCTTCGCCCTTTCCTTGCTGTTCATATGCTTTACTCCTTTCCCTTTCGGCTGGATTACCGGCCGTAACAAATCACGTCGAAGAGCTTCCCGCTCTTGTACTGGATGTTCCAGAGGATGCCGTCGGGGCTGACGTAGAAGTTGTTCATCCACATGTCGTTGCCGTTGCTGCCGTTGAAAGTGAACCGCCCCATGATGTCCAGGGCCATCTGCTTCTTTTCTTTCATCGTCTTCTTCATCTTCTGTAACTCCTTTGGGTTTGATTTATTGTAACTTAACTATACAACGCCTACCTCCTATGTCAATATGTTTTCGTTGATTTTTAGAAAATATTTTCTTAAAATCTCCGTCATCGAATATAAAGCAAGGGCATCCTATTTGGATGCCCTTGCTGATTGCCGCCTAAAACCGCTGGAAAATCGGCGATGAAGGAATGGTAGCTACTGTGCCTCTGGAGCAGGCATATTCGGGTCTTCGCTCATGATCCGGGCCATGTTCTGGAGAGCTGCTCCGTGAACCTTGTGTACTCTCCGCAGGTAGGTGTCCTCCTTGCCTTCGTAGTCATCCCGGCTCCCGAACATAAGCTCCGCCACGGTATTCCAGCTCTCCCGGTCGATGTACCTCATTCGGATCACAGCCCTCTCGTCCGAGCGTTTGAGCTGTGCCAGTACACCCTCGACGGCCTTCCGTTTTTCGCTTTGCTTTCTGACATCTGAGCGGATCGTGCCCTCCAGCTCCTCTTTCCGGGCCACCAAGCCCCCGATCCTATCTTCGGCGGTTCCAGGTGCCTGTGGCATACCGGAGATGACCTGAGCGCCTACGCTGGTCATTTTGATGATGAACCGCTCCAACCGCTCAATCTGATTGTCGATGTCCCGCTCTTTCTCCCGGTATTCTATCAGCCAGTCCTTCACGGCTGAAACATCCCATATCGTTTCTTCCATAGCAGGTGCCCATTCACCTCCAATCTCCTGTCATAGCCTCAGTACGATGCTTTCTTGATCCAGTCGTACCGCCTCTCAAACGGAACAAAACCTTCGGAGCCGAGCAGCCTTTCAAGGGCCTCATCCAGCTTCGCTTGGAAAAAGTCCGCTTCGTCTCCTTTTTCGAGCGCACCGTGGTATCGGTCATAGACCTTTCCCCATGCTCCGACGACTTTGGTGATCCTCTTTCGGCCGAATACATCCTTCCCCATGACCTCCGGGTCGTTCAAGGTGAGCATCAGCGTGTCGGTCATGAACTGGATGTAGGTTTCCTTCTCTGCCTGCCGATAGGCGTCAATGGTGGCTTTTTGTCTTTCGAGGTAGCCGTTCTTCCCCATGGCCTACACATTTTCGGTGCCCTTCGGGGCGGTTCTCTGCTTTTCCTCCGCCTTTTTCAGCCCCTGCATGGCCTTGTCCGCCATGGCGGCCACCTGTACCAGCTCACAAGCCCCCAGGACAGCGGCGTTTTTGATCGCATCCAGGTATCCGGCTTGGAGGGTCAGGTCGTCTGCTTTCACGGCCCACCAAAGGGATGTTACCTTTTGGCTGACCGTTGACATCTGATCCCCGGCCTCCTCCTCTTCCTCCTTGATGAGAGCATATCCTTCATGCGGGGTATTGGCGGCTCCTCCGTGCTTTTCAGCCGCCCTCTGATACTCCCTTCCTACCAGGGCCAATACTTCTTCGGTGAGCTGCTCCATCATGCTTTACACCATCCTTTCAAACCGGTTATGGAAATGATCGGCCCATCCTCCGTTTCCGGCTGTCTCTTCGCCCCACGGGAACTCACGGATCATGCCCGACTCTCCCACGACAGGAATGAGGCTATCCTTCATGAACACCGGCTTTCCGGCTGCGTGGAAGGCACCCACGATCTCCTCGACCCACTCCCGTTCCGGTGTGACCTTGTCCTTTCGGTTTCCGGTCTCTGCCCCGATGATGGCCCAGTCGGCCGATGGCGCTGCAATAGGAACACCAAATCGGGTTAGGAGCGGCTCAACGCTGACGAAGGTGTTGTACCCACCGGCGTAGAACACCGGCATTTCCGGGCTGGTCGCCGTGCTCCCGTACCAGAAGGAGTCCCCCGCCGGGAGCTTCCCGGCCTGGGCCAGTTCGATATACCTTGCGGGGTTCTTCGTGAGAAACAGATAGCGATGTCCTTCGGCGGCCTTGCAGGCCGTGAACACCTTTTCGATCCATTCGTCGGGAACCCAGGCTCCGAACAGGTCTGCCATGGAACAGACAAAGACCGTTTCCCCAAAGCCCTTTTTGAACGGATCCTCCAGCCGATACTCATGCAGGGTCGGCGTAAACCCGAAGGGGTATGCGGCGTTGTGGATTACTCCGCCCTTCGTCGTCGCCTTCAGGCGCTCCTCCAGGTGAACGATGCGCTCACCGGTGCTTCCGTCAGGGGAGTCATCGCATCCCTTCAGCCGGTTGGCTATCCTCCTCGCATAGCAATACTGGCACTCATGGTAGCAACCCACCACCGGGTTCCATGTGGAGTCGCACCATTCGATCTTCGACTTAATCATGCCGCACCTCCCAAGGCGTTCATGATGATATAGAGCAAAGCAGAAATGGCAAACAGGGCGATCCAGTATCCTTTTTTACTCTCGGCTATTGCACCTATCACCGAGATTACGGCCGTGATTATCAGTACCGTTTTCATTCTCCGTCTCCCTGCCCGAAGTCGGGTGTGAGCATCACGCCAGCACCGCCATCGGTAATGAACTGAGGCAGCTTCCCGTCCCATTTCTCAAGGTACTGCTGGGCAATCCAGGTGTCGGGCATATTCTCCAGGGCCTCACGGGTGATTTCCAGGGCACGAGCCTCACCTTCGGCGGCCAGAACCGCAGCTTCAGCCTCAACACGGGCAACCTCCCGTTCCATCTCTGCCCTGGTGATGGCCTCCTGCTTCTCATTTTCGGCACGGAGAGCGTTCTGTTCAGCCTGCATTTTTGCCTCAACGGCGGCCTCGAAGGCGTCGGAGAAATCAATGTCTTTGACCACCACCTGGGTGAAGTTCACGGGGAACAGGGCCTCCAGCTCCCTAACCTCTTCCTGCACCTGCGTGGACAGAGTAGAGCGGTTTTCCAGGAGCGGCATCGCACTGTACCTGGCAAATACTATTTTGGCCCGTTCCTCAACGGCGGCACTCAGTTTCTGCTCCATGATTTCGTAGGAGCCATACTGGGCCACGATATTCATGGCCTGTGCAGCGATAGGCTCGTACTGATACTCGATGGAGGCCGTAAGGGGCTGTGCGTCCTTCGTATAGCTGGCAAACGCCGCCTCCCTGACGTGGACTCTCAGATCCATAACCTCGACGGTGTCGGAAATGGGGTTCACGAAGTTCAGGCCGCCGGAAATCGTGTGGTCGACCTTCCCGAACACCTTCACGATGCCCACTTCGGTCTGATCCATGATTTTGATGCCGCCAATCAGCATCGCCAGGGCGGCAACGGCTGCGCACCCTGCTGCGATGAAGACACGGACGATGCCGAGCATCTTGCGGCGTCTCCTGTCGTAGCTGTCCTGGGGGTCGAGGCCCTTTCTCATAGCGGTAGTAACGGCAACGCCGCAGATAGCGACGATTGCAAGGATCACAAGCGGAATAATCATTTTTTACACTCCTTTTCGTTATGTGCGGTTTCTTCAGAACGGGAGATCGCCGTCGTCGTCGGCCAGCTCCTCGAATTTGCTTTCCTCTCCGGCTCCTGCGCCAGAGGCCCCAGATCCGCAGTCCCCTCCTCGGTATCCGTCACCGCTGTCGTCCTTCTTGCTGTCTCCGAAGTAGACATTATCGGCGACAACCTCTGCGGCTGTCCGTTTGTTCCCGTCTCTGTCGGTGTACTGGCGGATCTGAAGCCGGCCCTCCACCACAGCCATGCGGCCCTTGGTGAAATACCTGCTGACAAACTCGCCTGTCTGCCGCCAGGCCACCACGTCGATCCAGTCGGTAGCTTTCTCTCCGGTGTTCTTATCTTTGAAGTCTCGATCAACCGCCAATCGGAAGCTGGTGACCGCCACGCCAGACTGAGTGTGGCGCAGTTCCGGGTCTTTGGCTAACCGGCCCATAATCACGATGTGATTAAGCATCTTCCCTCAGTTCCTCCTTCTTTGCTTTCAGTCCATATATCTTGCATAGCTTCTTGTCGAGGATGATGCCACGCTCGATATGGTACTTCTTCTTGAACGACAAGTCCCCAACCGTATGGCTCTCGGTGTGATGGCAGCGACACAATGGCAAGACTTCCATCCCCTCATGGATAATCTCGGTCCTGTCCCGGCCTGCGCCGACCGCATCCTCATGGTGCAGGTCGGCGGGCAGGCCGCAGATACAGCATTTCTTCGTGACCAAGCAGGCGTAGATGAAGTCCTGCGTGTCATCGACGAACTCAAGAAGTGGGATGCTGCACGGGATGTCCCAATCAAGGATGAAGTGTACCAGGAACCGCTGAAAGGCGCATACCAGGCTCATGGGGGCGTTCGACAAGGAGAATATCTGGTCTGCTGTCTGCTCCAAATCTTCTGTCAGGAACTTGATTTTCATATACTCCTTCGTGGGGTCGAGGCCCATGCCCGTGAAGTCCGAGATGGCCCGGATCAGAGCGTAGCAGGTCTTCCTCTGCTGACCGGACAGTGGCCTCCCGTCGATGAGTTGGACATTGCACTCGGAATACTCCCGTTTCACCATCATCGGCCAGTCTGGATACCTGGCTACGATGGTCAGTTCCTGCGTCCTCGGGTCATACCCGGTTATGTGCCCCCTCACAACGTCAATCGGACTTTTCATGCAGTCCCTCCGCCTGTCTTACTTGGCCCGCTTCGGCCGGGGCGGAGCCGGGGGCGTGAACGTCCCGAGGAACCGGCACCAGCGGCCGCCGGACATGATCCGGTTCACCTTCGTGTAGCCCTGCCTCCGGGCCTCAGCTTTTGCGTAGCTTCTCAGCAGCTCCCTCATTCCTGCTCCTCCTCTCTCTTTTCTCCGTCTTCCTCGGCGGGAGGATCGTACTCATAGCCATCCGCATACGCCTCGTCGTCGTCGCTTCCGTCTACCCCGTTTCTGCCTTCCTCTGCATCGCCATCCAAGTCGGGCCGGTCGATCTCGAAGATGACATCGGCGCAGTCCTCGCACTCGATAGCGATGGTGACGATCTCATCCCCGCCGTAGCTCACGCACTTTACTTTGTGGCCGACATGAGGCTCCAGTTTCTCCGCCGGGCAGTAGAATACATCGGTCTCGCTGGCGGCGGAGGACAAGATGACCTGATTGCGCTCGCTGCGAACGGTGAAGTTGCCCATGGCCTCGGTCACCCGGAGCGGCTCATCCACGAACTGAGACAGCCACCCGAAAGGAGTGTCCTCAAATCTCGTGAAACCGCCCCGAGCGGCCTTTTCGCCATCCTGGGTATCGTTACCCTCCTCGCCCTCAACGTGCCCAGGAAGGGCCGCATACTCAGCCTCTATGACCTCCCTGCCGTTCTGATCGAACAGGTCATACTGGCCGTCGTCGATGTGCCGCATGACGTAGCCGCCGTTCCCGTCCCGCACCAGCTCGAAGTCGCCGGAGAGAGATCCGGTACGCTTATCCTTCCGCTGGATCACGGCGCTGACCTCGTGGTCGAACTTGGGCTTCGTAATGGAGCGGGTCTGCTGGCCGCCGGCCACGCTGAAGTCCGGGGCAGAGTCCTCCGTGAGGCTGACCTTCACCTTGATGTTGATGGTGCCGGAGTTCTCCCCGGTGTCGACCATCCCCTGGAGAAGCTGACGGAGCATACCGTCAAAGTCCGAGCTGAGGGCGCTGAAAGTGTCACTCTTCAGCGACAGGGGCATTTCTTTGATCTGGCTCATGCTTTTTCCTCCTAACCGTGTTTTTTGATATACTCATTTCTGCACTTTTCGCAGCAGAAATCACGCCATTCTCCGCCGACCTTGGTGACGTTCCACCCCCTCTTGCGGAGTTCGGCCCTGTGGGCCTTGGAGTCGACATCCTCGCTGTCGAACGGAAATTCCTCCGACCGGCCGCACTCATCGCAGATGTACTCTGCGTCTCCCTGCCACCAGCCGGTGAAATTGAGTTCTCTACTCATTCTCCGACTCCTCCCAAAAATCACATCCAGCCGGCTTCTCCGCCGGTTTCGGCTTCTCCCTCACCGTCTCCCTTTTGGGGGTCGCAGGTGTTGACCGCAATACGTCGCTCGATCTCCTTCAGGATGCTTGCGGTATCCACTTTGCTCAGGTCAACGGAACCGCCGTCGCTCCATCCGTCTTCCAGATCCTCCCCGTCTTCCCCGTCGACAGAGACCAAGAGGTCATAGTTAAGTTTCAAAGCGGGGCGGACACCATGCGAGATGGTGCAGTAGTCGTTGCTGCAGCTGCCGTTGGAGTTGACGTGCCAGGCGTTGCCGGTGTAGTCGGTGAGCGGGGAGCGGAGCCACGGGCAGGCCCAGGGCGTCACCAGCCACCACCAGTCATCCTCATTCAGCGGGATGATGTCCTTGTACCTCCCGTACTGCCAGAGGGTCAGCGGTGCCGCCAGGACGTTCTTCAGGGTTCCATACCCCTCGGACTGGTCAGTGGGCCGGAGATCAACGTCGAACGGCACCATATCGTCCAGGCTTCCTCCGTTGGCTAACAGCTCTTTGAGCCACGGCCCCTCGATGGTCTCCCGAAGGGACGACTTGACGTAGTTGTTCCTGGGGGCGTCGTCCATGTTGTGGAAAGGCGCAGATACTTCGCTCTGGGCCAGGAGGCAGAAGACACCGTCGTCCATCACCTCCATGACGACGAACTGCTTCTTGGCGTAGACGAATACAGTGCCAGGGGCCAGGGTTCCAATCTTTTTCATAATGCAACCTCCTAATTTATCGTTTCCGACTGTTGCTTCTGTGTTTCCAATCAGCAACACTCTTGCAAAAAATTTAGGGCTTCTCCCCCTGCGGTTCTGGGTTTCCGAGCCAGGCCCCTTGGATCGTGACTTCCACTCTGGGCCTATCGCTGTAAAACTTACGAAGCTGGCAGTCTACGATCTGCACATCATCGTGGTATGCCACCAAGTTCAGAGCGTCCTGTATGATTTTGACCACGTTGTCATTGTCCGGTTTCTTCATAGGCCGGATTGCATGGCACATCATCAGCAGCCTCTTCTTTTTGCTTGCGCTTTTCGGTATTGAGTAGTAGGCAGTTATTCTGAGGTCGAGCGGCGTTTTGTCTGGGAACCGGTAATCTTTGCATTGCCGTTCATATTCCAGCTTTACGAGCGTTTCGTAGTTCACCGTCTTTTCCGGGGTGTACGGTTGCGCATACTGCCCGACCTGCCTAAATCTTGGTCTTCCCTTTCCTGCTGGCTCTCCGAGGATGGTGAACTTCACCTTCACAATTCCGCATCCCCCTCCAGCCTGTCCAGGCTCTTCTTCTCGTAATAGAGCAGATACTTGTACGACTTCCCGTTCTTCTTCACCCTTTTGGGTGACACGCTGTACCCGTGCTTAAACAGGATTGTTGCGACGGCAAGCCGGTCTTCCTCTTTTGCGATTTCCAGATAGCCACGAACTCCGATGCCTTCCATATTTTCACCTCCCTCAGTCCTCGGAAAGCAGGGCTTCCATCTCGTTGAACCTTCTGGATGCCTCTTTCTTGCGGAGGCTCGGCCCGGTGAACTGCATGGGATAGCAGGTCTCAAACACCCTGTCATAGATACGAGTGTACCGGATGTCCTCCTCTTGCTTCATCTCCTCAATGGTGAGGTTCGTGGTCAAGATCATCGGGAGTTTGGAGCGATACCGGCTGTCCACGATGTTATACACTCTCTCGATGGCATAGTCGGTAGACCTCTCTGCGCCCAGATCATCAAAGATGACCAGCTTCGCCCTATTCAGCTTTCGGATGATGTCGCTTTCGTCTTCCCGGCCAAACTGCACCGCCTCCAGGAGCTTGACGAAAGAGGTCATCATCACCGGCACCTTGTGTTCCAGCAGGTAGTTGGCAATGCAGGCGGCCGCAAAACTCTTCCCCGTCCCCACTGGCCCCCAAAGCAGCAGACCCTGGTTCTTCTCCAGCATGGTGTCGAATTTTTGGGCGTATCTGCGGCACAGGGTCAGGTTCTTTCCGTTATACTTCGTCTGCTGGAAGTTCTCAAAGTTGGAGGCCGCAAAATGGGCATCCATGAGACTGGCGCTCCTCAGTTTTCGGATCTTCTCCATATCCTGCTCCGCTTGCTCTGCGGCTTTCCTTTTCCGCTCCTCCTCTTTTTCGCACTCACACAGTGTTGTCACCTTCATCCTTCTGGTGTGGTTCGGGTCGTTCGGCGTCGGGTCAGCTACATCCATGAACCTTTGGCGTTGCGCCTTGCATACACCGCAGACGAGGAAACCTTCATCATTTATGAAGTCACCAGGTCTCCGTTCTTGGTTCGCTATGGCTTTCCGGGCGATACCCTCCATGATGTCAGCAGGGTTGAAACCGTTCATTATTCTTCCTCCTCAAACTCGGCAAACGGATTTCCCGCTTCCGGCTTTTTCTCTGCCCCCGGCTTCATCCCCTGTGGCAGAAACTGAGTAAACGGCGTCGTATCGCCAAGGAACGTCTTGGGGTGCTTGATGTACTCTTTCTCGGTCTTTTTCTTCCTACATTGTGCCGCATAGCCTTCTGCGGCCGTCAGAAGTTCGTGGGCCGACCATCCATCCTTTCGCCTGGCCCTGTACTTTTTGTAGGCAGCTCCTTTGTCCACCCTGCGGGGATACGCCGCCCAGAACTCTTCAAAGTCCTTCGGATATGCGGCCTCTCTCGGCAGCTTATCTGCCGCCTCCTCCGATGTTGGGAACGGAAGGTCTCCGGGGTCATCGTCATCCTTTGGCTTCGCCGCTCCCCCAACGCCTCTCCTCCGGCTCTCAGCTTTCCGTATGGCATCCTTTTCTCGCCGCTCCATGGCCTTGTACCATTGTTCCTGCCATTGCTCCCAGTCATGGATGTACAGAACGCCAGGCTCTGGCTCGTCTATCCAGCGGGTTTTGATGAGCGCATCGACAATCTTGGCTCCGCCCAAATCTCCTATGAACTTCATCGTAAATGCCTCCAGGATGTCATCCTTGTCTGCACTCACGATCCTGCCTTCCTTATCGGCGTTGTTCAGACCCCACAGCCAGAGGGATACGAGCGTCCCCAGCGCCGTCTCCTGGGATCTTCCCAGCTCCTTCGTCAATTCACGGAGCTTTTTGCCGATGACATTGTCGTGTACGCTGATCCAAGCCATTCTATCACCTGCCTTCTGTCCTGATTTCGCCCCGGATTATTCGGCGGCTTCCTCCCCGGTGGCCCCCGCCTCCAATTTCTGGCGGATCGCCTCGTTGATGCCGTCGATAAGCCGGTCATACACAGAAGACATGATCTTATCGCCGGGGGCCAACCCCTCACGCTCCAGAACGGCTGTGTAGACGGCGTTGCCCTCATCGCCGCTGAAATGCTCCCGGAGGAGGGCGAACATGGCCTGCTTTTGCTCCTTGGTGATTGGCTTGTCCTCGGGCACCAGTTCCGTCTCTACGTCGATGATGACACCGGCCTCATTCGTCTTGTAGCTCACCGGAATGGCGCCGGATGCCTGCATCTCCTCAGCGGTGTACATCCCCTCATACTCGTTGGGGAAGGCGGCCCTGAACGCCTGACTGATAGCGACCTTGCGGATCATCGTCGCCGGCTTGGCGTTCCAGTTGCTCTTCCCGGTGCTGTATTCGTCAAGGTCTACCTCAACGAAGGTCTCCTCGACACACCCCTCACGGCGCTCCCTGCGAACACGGCACCACCCTCCGATGAGTTTCTCCTTCAGAGATTTATAGACGCAGGCGCCTTCCTTCTGGATAGGCTCCATGCCGTCCCCCCTGATGACTGTGATGCCAGCGGAGAACCCCCGGTAGTCCGGGAAATGGTCTGCCCGCCGGATGTAGGCGTGGCACCCCACGACGAGCTGGGCCGGGGCTTTGTCATCGTACTTGATAAGGTACACTTCCCCGTTCTCCAGGGGGTCGAGCTTCTTGGCCTGGCAGGTGCGGAGGAACATTGCGACCTCCTGGTCAGAAACATTTCCGTTTCCCCTGGTGAGGGTGTTCCTCACCGTGGCGGCGTCAAGCTGCACCATGATGCCGGACAGGCTCTCAAACTTGACCTCCATCAACTCGTTTGCCATATTTACCTCCTATTCTTCCGGGTCATCCCCGGACACTGATCTGTACGGACTCCTCGAACTTGATGCCGGGGATCTCAATGTCCCCCTTCGCCTCACGGATGAGCCTCATGACGGCCGCCTGGTCTACCGGCCGGATCTCGACAGCCCCCACCTTGATCGGAACCTTGTCCGGGTCAATGGACACGATCTTCCACGTCTTGCTGGTGGACACCCCGGCCGCTTTCGGGGCTGATGCCATGATCCTTCCGGCGTCTGCGGCTTCGTCCATTACCATTGCCTCTTCCATGGCGGCCTCAGCCCCGGCGGCATCCCCGGCTTCCTCCGCAGCCGCAGCCTGCTCCATGATCCGCTCTGCCTCTCTCCGGGCGGCGGCCCGCATGGCAGCTTCTCTTTCGGCCCGTTTCCTCTCCTGCTCCACGGTGTAGGAGGACATCAGGCTCTTCAGGATGCGCTCCGCTTTGTCCAGCGGCTCTGTCATCTGCTTCTTTTTCTCAAGAACGCCGTCGTATGCTTTCTTTGCGGACACACGGAGCGGCTCCCAGTATTCTTTCACCTGCTTCTGGATGCGCTTCACATCCTTCAGGATGTCGGCGGCCTTCTCATAGTCCTGCTGGCTGGTGATGACCGTGCTATTTGCGACCTGCACGATAGCAGTCGCCGCACTTCCCAGCTCCCGCTCCGGGCCGTCAACTTCGGGGGCCAGGGCGTTGTTTCCGATTACTTTAAGTTTCTCGGGCATTTTTTACACTCCTCTCATAAAATCAGGCTGCTCCGATGTAGTCATGTACCGTCTTCAAAGCGGTGAACACCCTCCACCGTTCAGTGTCGTTCACCTTGAAGTCGATGTATTTGAACCTGCCAGTCTTTTGCAGGTGGAGGATCTTCTTCGCCTTCGCCTCAACGCCCATGGTCATCAGCGCCCGAGTGTAGGCTTCAAGCTGTACTCCGCAGGTCATCTCGCTCACAGAGTAGGTGGACTTGTAGTCGATCAGGGTCAGCTCTTCTTCAACGTAGGCAATGAGGTCAGCCGTCCCCGCATACCCAAGCAGGTTGTTGTACAGCCTCACCTCAGAGGCCACCACCACCGGGTTGTAGGCGTTCCACCACTCCAGGAAGGCTCCGAAGTAACCCATGTGTTCCTCCGGGACATCCCGGATGCCGAACTTGATGTAGTTCTCAATGCCGTTGTGGACGGACGTTCCCTTTTCGGCGGCTTTCTCCAGCGTTTTTGCGTTGATACCGCTGTATTTCGCCCTGGACAGCGGCTCCATGATGGCAGACACACTCGGTATTTCAAGTCCATCCACCCGGTAGATGTGGGCGCCCTCATCGAAGGTCATACCCTCTACCTCCGGGATCGTAAGTAACTTACTCGTCGTATCCATCGTAGATGTCTCCTTCCATAGCTGTGTTCCACTCGGCCCCCATACGTGTGACCAGGTCGCAGTACGGGATTTCGTCAATGCAGTCCTCACAAAGGATCGCTCCGTCGACCACCCCGTATTCAGTTCCCAGAGGAAGCTCCTCTCCACATCCAGCGCATTTGACGGACCCATCTTCCTGAACGGTCTTCCACTCGCCGCCCAGCTTCGGAATGAGGACGCAGTAGGGTGAGTTGTCGATGCAGTCCTCGCAATACTCCACCCCGTCGATCCGTGCGTACTCGTCTTCCGGGTAGATTGCTTCCTCGCACCCGTGGCAATGGAACGCCGCCGGCAGATCGGGCGCATTTGGGCAGCCGCTCAGGCATGGGGAGTGGTAGCAAATCTCGCACATTCTTGGCACCTCCTGTTCTGTTCCACGACGAAGTTGATGAACACCATCGAGTAAGTCTCCACAATCACGTCTTCGTACAGCAGCGGGAAGTAGTCTTCAGACAGCCCCTTGGCCTTGATTTTCTGCTCTGTGAGCCTCCTGGCGTATTCCAAAACCTCCTCGTGCGGTGTGAAGCCTAATCGCTTTTCAGCTCTTGAGATCGCTCTCGATCCCGCTGGCATTATCACTGGCCTCCCTCTTTCTTTTTCAACTCATCCCTGATGAATTTTTCGATATTCTTCCCCTTCCCCTTCGCCTTGCTCAATACCTGTGGACGTATTCCAATAACTCTTGCCCATTCTGCCAAACACTTGGTTTCTCCATTTACGGTAACAAAAACATTATTCCGCTTATTTCTCTGCTGTTCAGAATTGGTAATCCACCGGCAGTTATCGGGATTATACCCTCCGTTTGGGTCTACCCTGTCGAGTGTCAGGCTGTCACTGTAACCAGTCCTCTTCGCCCACTCCCAGAATGATTGGAAGTCCTCCCATTCTTGGCACACAGAAATTCCCCTTGCGCCATATAACTCAAACCCAACATTGTTTGGATTTTTGCAACGATCTCGCATATCTCTCCAAATGTTATAAATTCTTTTCGGGCGTCCCCCTGTACAGGCCCCATGCCGTAGTCCCTTTTCACAACCACATGATTGCACGTTTCCGTTTCGGAGTGACCATCCTCGAATTTCCTTTGTCCTCCCGCACTTGCATTTGCAGAACCAATATGCTCGTGTCCCACGTTTTTCCGCTGGGCCGATTACTGCCAATCGTCCAAATTTGAGTCCGGTCATGTCTATCTTGCTCAACCTACCTTCCTCCATTTTTCTGCAAGTTCAAGCACTTTCGTTGCATATTGGCTTGTTCCGGGACTTCCTGAATTGTAGGCAGTCAACGCATATTCAACACTCCCAAATTGTTCGATATGGCTCGCAATGATGGCACAGGCCGTTCGGAAGTTATCTTCTGGGTTCGTTAGATCGGTCGCTCCTATTTCATCCATGAGGCCCACCCACCATCGTTTCTGTATCTGGCAATACCCCTGGCTACGCCCACCGTCACCTGCGATATTTTGAAATGCGGTTTCTTTTTCAATCAGAGCAAGCATGATGTAATAGTCAACATCAAACTCTTGGCAGGCAAGGTGCAAATAGTCCTGCAACTCGTATTCAAGCGGTACATCGTTTCGATAGTATCCCCGAGCTACCAATTCGGCCACAACATCCTCTAGCTTCATTGGTTCCTCCTCCTGTTCCTCGTTCGGCAACGGATTGGGCGGGATGTGGATGCCTTCCAATTCGATGACCATACACTTGTCACTCACCCTTTTCAGGCCAACTGTTTTCTCCTCTTTCCTGTTCATCGTCGGTATCACGAACGCCAGCCCGACGAGAATGAGTACAAACAGACCAGCCTTCCGGGCCGCCGCCCTTCTTTTCCGCCGCCTCCGTTCACTTCGGCTCATCCTTCGCTGCCCCCAAACTGGCTCATAGCCTTTTTCCCGGCAATCTGGATCTCGCTAATGGTCTTAGACAAATCATCGAGGTATTCCATAATCGCTTTCATGTCAGGCTTCTCATCTTCACTGATGACACCATCCTCTGCAATGTCAATCAATTTTTCTTTGATGCCTTCAAGCTGGTCGACCCGGAGTTTCTTCAGCAACTTCAGCGTCACCCGGTCGATTTCCACCACTTCGTCCGAAATCGGCCTCTGTCGACCAATCGGGCACTCATGCAGGCAGTAATAGTTCAGAAGGTGCGGGGCATTGTACCTATCAGCCATTAAGACCGCCTTGTCTGCTGGCATACACTTAATCATTCCCAGCTCTGCCTCGGCCAGCGCCGAAACAGACATCCCGAGCTGTTCGGCTGCTCCCTCTCTGCTTTTTAGCTTGTCGTCGTACATTGACGCCTGTTTTCTTGCCTCATACCACGGGTTTCCACAGGCTTTTGTAGCGTCACGTCCCATTTATTCATCCTCCAATTCGGCTTATAATGTTTACAGTCAGAGGGACATCCGATCCGGGGTATCGGCTTCGTTTCTTGCTCTTTTCTTTATGTTTCCAATCGGTAACACTCAGGCAAAAGGAAACACCCTCAGCCGGCTCCAGTTCTGGAGATGGGAAGTATCCCATCATACAGAAAATCGTTGAGCTGGCATGGGGTAAGCTCCAGGATCTCGCCAACCTTGGCTTTTTCAGCATCAGTAAACCGAACAGCCCCGCTCTCCTTCTTGCGATACGAGGGGAGCGATATTCCAAGGCTGTCGGCCATGAACTGCTGCTTGTATCCAAGCCTTGTTCTGGCTCCTTTGATTTCAAGCGGTTTCAATTCGGTTCACCTCCGTTCCTGTTCATATAGTCAGGGTGTTGCTGTATCTTCATTATACGTTACCGATTGGTAAAAGTCAATAAGTTTTTTATCATTTGAGATAAAATGTGTTGCAGTCGTTACCGCAATGGTGTATGATGTTACCATCTGGTAAAAGGAGGATTTTTTGTGGATTATTCAATTTTCAAGGACAGGATTAACTACCTCTTCAACGGACGTGGGCTGAGTATTCGTGGCCTCGCCGCAGAATTGGGCATCAGTACGCCCACTCTGTCCAGATACCTCTCTGGCGACCACGCCCCCGACCTTCCCTATCTGCTGATTATTTCTGATTACTTCCGTGTCTCCATCGACTGGCTCCTCGGCATTGAGGACGGCAGGGAGGCTATCAAGGACGATATGCACGAAATCGCTCACCTGTACTCTATTGCGACTCTGGATGACAGGCATATCGTTCACGCCGTCCTGGACAAATACCGTGCCGCAGCCAACTTTACAACCGGAGAAACCGGCGAAGATGCAAAGTGACCAGCCTCGTCAACAAATCTTTTTTACAGGAGGACTGAGACTATGACTACCAATCGACCTGGAACCTTTCGCAAAAAAGACGCTCTTGTCTGCATAGGCGAGGGTGTTCATCTGAGCGGAAAGAACCTGCACATGGTAGCAGACTTGTTCCTCTCTCCAGACGGGAGCATCTCGGTTGCAGTCCGCAGTTCTACTGGAAGCGCCCTAGATATATCTTCATTTATATCCCGCATCGGCTATCCTGGCCTGGATATGATCGCCTCCGATTACTACTACAGGCTTGAAGGGCAAGCGTCCAGCATCGTCGATATTATGGCCCGACACGGTCACATCGTGTTCTCTCAAGCCTCCAGATTTCGGGCTGCCGTTGAAACCAGGGCCTCATCCCCTGTCATATTTTTTGTTGGTGGCGCTCCCCGGAAGTAAGCACCGAATATCCGTCGACAAATCAGAGCTAAATAGAATCAGGCCCTACTAACCGGTAGGGCCTGGAAAATAGTTTCAGGGGTAATTAACATGTCTATCGCATTAAAAACCACACCACGATTTGGTTCTGCCTACATTCGGGTGTCTACCGATGACCAGGTCGAGTTATCCCCCGATAGTCAGTTGGAGGAGATCCGAAAATATGCGCAGCGAGAAGGCATCCTTATTCTCGAAGACCAGATATATATTGACGCCGGCATCTCAGGCAAGAAAGCTGAGAGCCGACCGGAATTTATGCGGATGATCGCCACCGCAAAATCCCAGGACTGTCCTTTCTCCGTTATTCTGCTATGGAAATACTCCCGCTTCGCTAGGAACCAGGAGGAGAGCATATTCTACAAATCTATCCTGCGCTCCAAGTGCAACATCGACGTAGTGAGCGTGACTGAGCCGTTGATTGCCGGACCTTTCGGATCTCTGATCGAGCGCATTATCGAGTGGATGGATGAGTTCTACTCGATCCGTCTCAGCCAAGAGGTAAAGCGCAGCATGAAAATCAACGCAGAACGCGGGCGGCTCCAGGCCACCCCTTCCTTCGGCTACCGTGTCAAAGACGGCATACTGGTCCCTGATGAGGAAGAAGCTGCATATATACGCCGTATCTTTGACAGCTTCCTGGCTGGCAAGGGAATCTATGTCATTGCCAGGGAGTTAAACGCCATGGGCATCCGCACTCACCGGGGCAATCCCTTTGAGAACCGGACCGTGGAGTACATCCTTCGCAATCCGGTCTACATTGGGAAGCTTCGCTGGAATCCAGAGGGGCGGACCCGGCGCGACTTCTTCAATGAGAATATCATCGTGGCCGACGGCGGCCATGAGCCACTGGTCAGCGTCGAGACCTGGGAGGCGGCCCAGCGTCAACTGGACGCAGTAAAGGCTCAATGGGGATACAAGGCTCGCCCCTCCTCCGAGCTGAAAGGCTGGACTTCTGGCATCGTGCGTTGTGCCGCTTGCGGTGCCACACTGATCTTCGCCCAGCCACACTACTACAAGTGCAACAACTATGCTCGTGGTCGATGCAGACACTCTCAGCACGTTCGGGCCGAGGCCCTGGAAGAAGCCATCATCGCCCGTCTGACGAAGGATGCCATCAGTACCTCCCCACTCGCCTACAATATCACCTACACCAACGCCAGCGGCGGGCATGAGCTGGCCCGCCTGGAAGCAACTGTGAAGCAGCTCCAGGTGAAGCGTGGGCGGCTCCAGGAGGCGTACTTGGCCGGCGTCCTGAATCTGGAAGACTTCTCCGTTGCAAAGACTGACATCGAAGGCTCCATAGCCAAAGCTGAGGCCGAGCTGGAAGAACTCCAGGCCAGCTCCGACACCGCCATCGTAGAGAACCAGCTCCAGACTGCTATTGCCCAAGCACTATCTACGCTCCAGTCCCCGGACGCATCTCTGGTGGAAAAGAACAACGCAGCACGGTCCATCATCGAGAACTGCATCTATGATAAGGAAAACTCCATGCTTACCATCACCTATCGGGTCTTGATTTAGGCTCATTTCCGTCGTCTATTGGTGTACGGCGGGCCCGACGGCGAACTGGGAGCCTCCATGCGCTACCTGTCCCAGCGGTACGCCATGCCCTACGCCGAGGCCAAGGGCTTACTCACCGACATTGGCACGGAGGAGCTGGGCCATATGGAGATGGTGGCGGCCATCGTCCACCAGCTGACCCGGAACCTCAGCGACGAGGAGGTCCGGGCCAACCCGTCCTTCGCCCCATACTTCGTGGACCACACCACCGGCGTCTACCCCACCGCCGCCTCCGGCTTCCCCTGGAGCGCCGGCTCTATCCAGTCCACCGGCGACGTCATCGCCGATCTGACCGAGGACCTGGCCGCCGAGCAGAAGGCACGGCTCACCTACGATAACATTCTCCGGCTGTCCGACGACCCGGATGTAAACAACGTAATCCGCTTCCTGCGGGAGCGGGAGATCGTCCACTTTCAGCGGTTTGGCGAATGTATCCGCCTGTGCAAGGAAAAGATGGACACCCCCAACATCTACCTCAGCAACCCCGCTTTCGACAAAAAACAGCCTGGAAATACCCCCCGCGGCAGGTAATATAAAAACAGCGAGGAATGGGTCATAATGGTCCATTCCTTGCTGCTTTTTATCTCTAAAATCCACGCGTCCCGGCCTACCCCTTTGCCAGCGAGAGTACCTTTTGCACGCTCTGTTCCGCGCCGCAGGTCTGGATCATGGGGGAAATCTCCTGATAGGCCCCCGCCGCGTCCCCCGCGTCCGAGGGAAAGTAGACCCACTGTGTCATAAAGCTGTGTGCATAATTACAGTGGATATTCCCTGTATATATCTGCACAATCGGGTCCTCTACCCGGCCGTCCGTCTGCCGGGCGCAGTCCTTCCGAAAGGACAGGTAGCTCTGCCCGTCCTTGACGTAGATAATGTGGATGTTCAAATCCTCCTTGGGGATATCCAGCCGGTCGCTGCGCCCCGCATCTTTGTTGTAGGCGTTCTCTGCCTCCACCTTTTCAAAATAGAATCGGTCCCGCTGCGCCGCGACAATGCCATCCTCCATGTCTCGGTATTTTTCCGGAACCAGCACGTTCAGGGTGCAGTCCTCATACACCAATTGCCCGGTCACATCAGTTCCGTCGGCGGTTTGAATAGGGTTGTGGTTAAAATAGTTCCGGCTCACGCGGATACACTGCCCGTTCGGGTCGATTTCCACCGGATATTGCAGGCCGTTCATCGTATACAGCGGCGTGCCCTTCTCGTCCAGGCTTTGATAATTATAAAAGTCCGCCACGAAGGCCCCCGCCTTCTCCTCCAGCTCCGCCAGAAGCTGGGCGCTGCGTTCCGCAATCTCCAGATATTGCGCCGGGTCGTCCTCCCCTGTGTACTGCACCTGGGTTGTATAGAGGTTCCGATACTCCTCCCGGGATGTGCCCTCCCCCGTCTCCTGCCCTCTGCCGCAGGCGGTCAGGCTTGCCAAACAGACCAGTGCCAGCAATCCGCTCAAATACTTTCTCATGATGTTCCTCCTTATCTTCCCGGCAGCGGAGGTGCCACGGTGCGGGTGTGGCGGATCTCCTCCCAGACGGTGGTCTTTTTCCAGAAGCTGCACGCGGTAATGGGCAGCCATGTGAGCAGGAACAGCCAGTAGGTGGCCAGGCCCTTCCACAGGCGGCGGTTCCACTTGCCCTCCAGGGTAATCACAAGCCCGGCGGCGACGGTGGCGGTGAGCGCGGCCCAGGCCAGATTGCCAAGGGCGCCGGCCAGCCCCAGGAGCAGAGCCTGAAGGAGGGTCCGCCCTCCCAGAGCGGCGGAGAGGGCCGTACACGCCAGCCCTGCCAGGGCGGCCAGCTGGTAGGCGGGCAGGAGCAGGGTCGCCTCGAAGTCAAAGAGGGACAGCCGGGGCCGGTCAGCCTGGGCCTCGTTCAGGGCGGGCAGGTAGCGCTGGGCCACCTGCAGGGTGCCGCTGGACCAGCGGCGGCGCTGGGTGAAGGACTGTTCCCAGGTGAGGGGCTGCTCGTCGTAGGTAACCGCCCTGGGCACATAGGCCACCCGCTCCCCCGCCAGCACGGCCTGGGCGGTGATCTCCAGGTCCTCACTGATGGTCTCGGTATGCCAGCCGCCCAAGCGGTCCAGCAGCGCCTGGGTCACCATAAAGCCGGTGCCCCCGATCATGGCGGACACCCCCAGCCCCGCCTTGCCCCCGTTGTGAAAGCGGTCCATCATCCAGTAGTAGATGGAGGAACAGCCGGACACGGCGGTGTCGTAGGGGTTTTTGCTGTCCCGGTAGCCCTGGGCCGCTCTGGCCCCGGCCATCCGGGCGTTGTTCATCTCCGCCAGAAAGCGTGGGTCCACCACGTTGTCCGCGTCGAAGACCAGCCAGGCATCGTACCGCCGGCCCCGGAGCCGGTTGTAGGCGAAGCGGAGAACCTCCCCCTTGCTCTTAACCGGTACTGTACACTCCAGCACCCTGGCCCCGAAGTTCCGGGCCGCCAGCGCGGTGTTGTCGGTGCAGTTGTTGGGGACGACCCAGATATCGTACAGGTCGGAGGGGTAGTCCTGGGTGAGCAGGCTGTTGATCAGGGGGCCGATCACCAGCTCCTCATTCCGGGCGGCAATCAAAATCGCAAACCGGGTCCGGGCCGGGTGAAAGCCGTAATCGGCGGGCCGCCTCACGCTGGCCAGGCCGGAGACCAGATACCACAGCCCCCATAACGTCATCAAAACTCCCATAGTGCCCGTCAGGGCCAGTGCGGCAGGAAACAGCCAATCCATATCCCGCTCCTCCTCTCGTTTGTTCTGTCCCCAAGGATAGCAGGCCTTTTTTAAGGACAGCGCGGGATTCTGATTAAGATTTCATGAAGGTTTCCTTAATGTGCCAGCCTGCGACCAAAATTTACACATTCTTCATTTGACAAAAATGACGAAATCAGCTATACTATATTTAGTCATTATGTCAGGTTCTTCCACTTCAGGTACACAGACATACGGATTTTTGTGGGCCGGTCGTAAGCTTGGCCCCCTTTTCATTTCCGGGAGAGCCTGTAACCCGGCGCGAAAGCGCCCCGGAAAAGGAGGTAACATTGCTTCAATTCGATCACGTCAGTCTCACCTACGGAACCCAGAAGATTCTCCGCGATATCTCATTTGAAATTCAGGAGGGGCAGTTCGCCGTCTTCATCGGCCCCTCCGGCTGCGGCAAGACCACCACCCTGAAGATGATTAACCGCCTGATTCAGCCCGACAGCGGCCGCATCTGCCTGAACGGCCAGGATATCGCCGCCATCGACCGCTATGAGCTGCGGCGGCACACCGGCTATGTGATTCAGCAGATCGGCCTGTTTCCCAACATGACGGTGGCCCAAAACATCTGCGTGGTGCCCAAGCTGCTGAAATGGCCCAGGGACAAGTGCGACCAGATTGTCCATGACCTGCTGGACATGGTGGAGCTGCCCTACGACCAGTACGCCCACAAGTACCCCGGTGAGATGTCCGGAGGCCAGCAGCAGCGCATCGGCATCCTGCGGGCCCTGGCCGCCTCTCCCCCGGTGGTGCTGATGGATGAGCCCTTCAGCGCCCTGGACCCCATGACCCGCCGCTCCCTCCAGCTGGAGGTGAAAACCTTGCAGCAGAAGCTGAACAAGACCATCGTCTTCGTCACTCACGACATGGAGGAGGCCCTGGACCTGGCCGACATCATTGTCTTTATGAACCAGGGGGAGATTGTCCAGATCGCCCCGCCGGAGGAGATGCTGGAAAACCCCGCCACCGACCAGATCAAGGAGTTTTTGGGCAAGCACCAGGCCGGCCCCGACCCTGCCGGGCTGACGGTGGACCAGTTTATGCGCACCGGCATCATCACTGTAAAGGAGAACCGGGGCGTCAACGAGTGCGTCAGCCGGATGCAGCACCATAACGTGGACACCCTGCTGGTTGTGGACGAGCAGCGCCGGTATCAGGGCACCGTGTCCATCGCGGATATCCGCCTCACCGGCCACGTGGTGAAGACCATCGGCCCCCTGGTGCGGTGCACCACCCCCACCGTCCACGTGGGGGACAACGCCAGGGAGTGCTTCGAGCAGCTCATCTCCAGCGGCTTCCCCTACCTGGTGGTGCTGAAGGAGGACGAGACGGTGGCGGGCATCGTCACCAAAACCAGCATGGCCTCCGCCATGGCGGAACAGCTGTGGGGGTGATGGAATGAATGAGCTTCTTCTCTCCATCCTCCGGGCCGCCGCCGTCCACACCGGCTACACCCTGGTGTGCGTGGCCGTGGGCTTTGTGCTGGGGCTGTTTCTGGGCATCGGGCTGTCCCGGCTGCCCACCCTGTCCCGTTATCTCATTCCCCTGCTGTCCATTTTGAACACCGTGCCCGGCATCGTCTTCATCGGTGTGCTGTACATCTTCACCGGCATGACCCCGGCCACGGTGATTATCGCCCTGTCCATCTATGCCATGTTCCCGGTGCTGAAAAATACCGTCACCGGCCTGAACGGGGTGGACCGGCAGTATAAGGAGGCCGCCCGGGGCTGCGGCATGAACCACTACCAGCGCCTGGTTCAAGTGGAGCTGCCCCTGGCCATGCCCACCATCATCGGCGGACTGCGGCTGTCCGCCGTCTACACCGTAAGCTGGACGGTGCTGGCCGCCATGATCGGCCTGGGCGGCCTGGGCGACTTCGTCTATCAGGGGGTCAGCTCCAACAACAACGCCCTGATTCTCCAGGGGGCCATCCCCGCCGCCATTCTGGCCTTGGTGCTGGGCGGGCTGGTGGACGCCCTGCAAAAGCGGGTAGTCCCCAAGGGCCTGCGGAAAGGCGGGGCTGGCACATGAGTATTTCCATGATCTGGGACCACCTGTCCCTGGTACTGTCCGCCCTGATTCTGGCCGTGGCCGCCGGGGTGCCCCTGGGGCTGCTGGCCTACCTCTCCCCCGGCGTCGGCAAGGCCCTGCTGTGGGTGGTGGACCTGATTCAGACCATCCCCGCCCTGGCCCTGCTGGGCGTGATTATGGTCATCACCGGGCCGGGCTCCCCCACCGCCATGATCGGCCTGGCCCTCTACTCCCTGCTGCCCATCGCCCGGAACACCGCCCTGGGCCTGTCCCAGGTGCCCGGCCACCTGAAGGAGGCCGCCGCCGGCATGGGCATGAGCCCCGCCTACCGCCTGCTCCATGTGGACGTCCCCCTGGCCGCCCCCATGCTGGTCACCGGCATCCGCATTGCCGCTGTCAACGCCATCGGCACCGCCGTCTTCGCCTCCTTCGTGGGGGGCGGCGGACTGGGCGGGCTGTTCTACACCGCCATCCGCCAGCAGGACATGGCCATGATTCTGGGGGGCACCGCCATCCTTATGGCCATGGCCCTGGTGCTGGACGCCGGACTGGGCTGGGTGGAGCGGCGGATGTCGGGCGGCCGCAGCAGGCTGCCCCTCCCCGTGAAGGCGGCGGGCGGCGCGGTTCTGGTCCTGGCCAGCATAGCCCTGGTGGTCACCACCCTCCTGCCCAGCCGCACCGAGGGCCGGCTCACCCTCTACGACGGGGACTACTCCGAGGTGAAGCTGATGCACGCCATGGTGGAGCTGCTGGTGGAGGACAAAACCGACCTGGACGTGGTCATTCTGGACCAGATGACCCAGGTGAACAACCACAACGAGCTGAAGGGGGCCAACCCCAGCTGCGACCTGATGTTCAGCTACGACGGCACGGTGCTCACCACCTTCCTGGGGCTGGACACCGCGGACATCCCCCCGGGCGAGACCCTCTACGACTTCGCCAACCGGGCGGTTCAGGAGCGGGAGGGCCTGCGGCTGCTGGGCAAGGTGGGGCTGAACAACACCTATTCCATCGGCGTCACTCAGAGCGTGATTGACCGGTACGGCGCGGCCAAAGTCTCCGACCTGATCCCTGTGGCCGGGGAGCTGGATTTCGGCGCGGAACACGAGTTCTACACCGAGGAGGGCAGCATGAAATACCAGCCCTTTGTGGACTTCTACGGCCTGCGCTTCCGGTCCGCCAAGCCAGTGGATGTGGTGCTGAAGTACAGCGCCGTGGAGAGCGGCGCCTTCGACGTGATGGTGGTCTACGCCACCGACGGCCTGAACAAGCGGGCCGGCCTCACCATTCTGGAGGACGACCTGGGCTTTTTCCCCGAGTACTACGGGGCCTTCCTGGTGCGGGAAGACCTGTTTTCCGATTTCTACGACACCGCCCCCAATCTGGAGCAGGTGCTGGAGCTCCTCACCGGCCAGGTGAGCAGCGAGGACATGGTGGAGCTGACCTACGCCGTGGACGTGGACGGCCGGGACGTGGTCCAGACGGCCCGGGAGTTCCTGGTGAAAAAGGGGCTGCTGGGCGCATAGGACAGCCTCCCCCGCGCATACCCTGAACCAACAACATTTTGGAGGAATGGGTATGGAGACCAGAATCGCCGAGCTGCGGTATAAGGAGGTCATCAGCGTGGAGGACGGCGCCCGCTATGGCTACGTGGGGGACATGGAGGTGGACCTGGAAACCGGCCAGGTCCGGGCCCTGGTGGTCCCCGGCCGGCGGCGCTTCTTCGGCCTGCTGGGCCGGGAGGAGGATAAGGTCATCCCCTGGGGGGCGGTGAAGCGCTTCGGGGAGGATATCATCTTGGTGGAGCAGTAGACGGTCCCCCTTACCCTGGGCGGGATTGGGGAGAAAGTTGTACGTTTGCGTGCAATTAAGAGCACTATAATGTAAATGTAAATGAAAAAGAAAAAGTAAATGCTAATGCTAATGTAACAGTGCCGCCGGGTGGGCGGCGTTGAGAGAGAGAAAGACCGCTCTGGATTTTTTTCCGGAGCGGTCTTCTGTTCCCCCCAGGGGGAGCTTCTTTTTGTAGGGGCGGACATTGTCCGCCCGCGAATAAGGATACCTGTCTGTCAAAAACCTACCACGCAAAAGAACGCGCCAAAGCCTTCCCCCTTCAAGGGGGAAGGTGGCACGGCCGAAGGCCGTGACGGATGAGGGTGCGGCGAGGTCAGCGCCTCTTACCGTAAGAACTGCTTGCCCGCCCCGCCCCCTCATCCGCCCCCTTCGGGGGCACCTTCCCCCCGGAGGGTGGAAGGCTTGCCCCGCGGGGGACGAGGGGTTTTCGCCTGCAAGGCTCCGTCTAAAACCGCCCTTCCTACAGCTCCACCAACCCGTCGGTGGCGAAGAACCACAGCACCTGCCGGTTGACGGGCTTACCCAGGATGGCGGACAGGGCCAAACTGTAGGCGTTGAGCTGGGGGCGGTACTCCTCCGCCCGGGCCCCTTCCCCGCCGGGGCGCACCCGGTCGCTCTTGAAGTCCACCACCGTCACAGTGCCGTCCTCCCCCTCAAACCAGGCGTCGATGACCCCCTGAAGGAGGACCTCCTCCCCCTTCCCGTCCGGGAAGTAGTTCAGGGCGGAGTCCAGCACCGAGAATTTGAACTCCCGGCGGCACCGCTCCCCCGCCGCTGCCATGGCCCGGCCCAAGGGGCTGGTGAGGAAGGCGGACAGCCGCTCCGGCTCCACCGCCTCCCGCTGGGGCCGGGTGAGGAAGCCCGCCTGGGTGAGGCGGTCCAGCTCGGCAGCCACCGCCTGGGGGCTGCTGTCCCCGTCCAGAGGCAGGTACTGCATGGCCAGATGGAGGGCGGTCCCCCGCTGGGCGGGGGTGAGGCCCCGCTCCTCCGCGATGAAGTTGGGCCGGGTGATGGGCTGGCCCGGACGGGCAGGCGGGGCGGCGTCCTCCGCCGCCTCCCGGTCCAGGGCGCGGCCCTTGATCTGGGTGGCGGTGAGCTTGGAGGGCAGGCCGGCCGCCGCCCTGTGGGGGTAGACCCAGGCCAGGCGGGCGGCCAGGCCGTCTTCCCCGGTCTCCTCCCGGGCCGGTTCGGTGTAAGGCGCTTCCACTTCACAGCTTTCTCCCAGAGCGGCCCCGTTCACCCAGCGGATATCCCAGGCGGGGCCTGTGGGGCGGGGACCGCCCTCTGACGGAGCCGTCCAGTCCTCCCACACCGGCAGATCGGCCAGCACCCGGAGGGCGTCCCCCTCAGGCCGGGTGAGGGCGTGGAGGAGCACCCAGGCTCCCACACTCTGCTGCTGCTCCAGGGTCAGGGGCGAGATAGGCAGGCTCTCCCCCAGCCGGGCCAGGGCGTTGGCCCCCTCGGACAGGGCCGCCGTGAGAATCAGCTTCTCCCGGGCCCGGGTCATGGCCACGTAGAGCAGCCGCAGCTCCTCAGCCAGCAGCTCCCGGTCCACCTGGCGGGCCACCGCCCGCCGGGCCAGGGTGGGGTACTCCACCATCCGCTGCCGGTCCAGCCCCCGGGGGCCCACCCCCAGCTCCGGGTGAAAGAGCACCGGGGTCATCACATTGTCCCGATTGATGCGGCGGGTGAGGCCGCATACCAGCACCACCGGCTTTTCCAGCCCCTTGGACCGGTGAATGGACAGGATGGACACCCCTTCCCCCTCCCGGCGGCTGCCGGCGGAGGCCTTCGGCCGGGCTTCGGCCTCCCGCAGCCGGTCCAGCCGCAGAAGGAACTGAAACAGGGTGCGGCAGCCGCTGTCCTCCAGCTGGCCGGCCAGGGCGTAGAGGGCCAGCAGGTTGCCCTGCCGCTCTCCGCCCCCCTCCATTGCACCGAAAATCCCCAGCAGGTTGGCCTTCTCATAGACGTGCCACATGAGCTGGCGGCAGGTGCGGTCCCCTGCGTCGAACCGCAGCGCCTCCAGACTGTCCAGAAAATCCTGACATTCCCCGTCGCCCCCCTGGGCGGCGCGGACCAGAGCTGTGTAAAAGTCTTCCCCTTTACAGTCTGCCCGCAGCAGGGCCAGCTTGTCCCCGGAAAAGCCGTATACCGGGGAGCGCAGGGCGGCGATGAGGGGCACGTCCTGCCGGGGGTTGTCCACAATCTGAAGGATGGCCAGGGCCACGTTTACCTCAGTGGTCTCGAAGAAGTCCTCCCCCCCGTCGGCGGTCCAGGGGATGCCCTCCTCGTTCAGGGCTTGCAGGTAGTAGTGGAGCACCGGGCCGGGACTGCGCAGAAGGATCATCACGTCGGAGGGCCGCAGGGGCCGGAGTCCCTTCCCCTCCTCCACCATCAGGGGGGCTTCCAGCAGCTCTCGAATACGCCGGGCGGCAAACCGGGCCTCCAGCCTGTTTTTATCGTCCTTCTCCCCCTCCTGCTCCTTCAAAAAGGACAGGTCGATGGCGTCCAGCTCCAGGGCGTAGGGGTCGGGACCCCGGTAGGGGCGGTCTGTGGGGGCCGGGCCGCTCTCCCCCGCCGCCCCGCCCAAATGGTCCGGTTCCGCCGGTAAAAATTCCTTTCCCGGCACCAGCGCCTGGTCGTCGGAGTAGTCCAGCTCGCCAAATTCCGTTGACATAATGCTGCGAAACAGGTCGTTGCACCCCTCCAGCACCTGGGGGCGGGAGCGGAAATTCCGGGACAGCACCCGCTTCCGGGGCTCCCCCTCCTCTGCCTGGTCCCCGTCGGGGAACCGGCGGTACTTGTCCAGAAAGATGGACGGGTCGGCCAGGCGGAAACGGTAGATGGACTGCTTCACGTCCCCCACCTGGAACAGCTTCCGCCCCCCGTCAGAGATGGCGTAAAAGATGGCGTTCTGCACCTGGTTGGTGTCCTGGTATTCGTCCACCAGCACCTCGGCATACCGGCTCCCCCAGTACTGGGCCAGCTCCGAGGGGCCGCCCGCCCCGTCGGTGAGCAGCTTTACGGCGAAATGCTCCAGGTCGGAGAAGTCCACCAGCCGCCGCCGGGCTTTTTCCTGGGAAAAGGCGGCCTGGAAGTCCAGCACCAGGTCCATCAGCGCCTCCACCACCGGGGCGGACAGGGCCAGCTCCTCCAGCTGGGCGGCGGTGTTCCCGGTGAAGGGCTCCGCCAGCCTGTCCAGCGTTGTCCCGCACCGCTTGCGGATGGCGGTCATCCGCTGCTTGGTCTGCTCCGCCCGCTCCGCCGCAAGGGGGCTGAGGGCCTGGGTCCGCTTCTTCTTCCGCCCGGCGTCCGGGAAGGGGATGGGCAGGCGGGCGCAGGCCCCGTCCCAGGTCGTCTCCCGGATGAAGTCCTCCACCCCCTCCAGCGTGGCCGTGAGGGGGGGCGCGTAGTTGATTTGCAGGAGCTCGTCCTCCTGGCACAGCGCCAGCGCCTGGAGCAGGCGGTCCCGGCAGGCCCGGGCTTGGCGCCGGGCGTCCTCCAGCAGCAGGCCGCCCCACAGGGTCTGGCTCAGGTCGGACACCCCCTCCAGCGTCCAGAGCGCCTTCTGCCCCTTCAGCCACCGGACGGGGTCGGCGTGGCTCTGCACCTTGGTAAAGATGCCCGCCACAATCCGGGCCAGCCGGCTGTCGTCCCGGCCGGCGGACAGGGTGTCCACCAGCAGGGCAAAGGGGCTGTCCTCCGTCAGGCCCTCATAGCGCCGGTCCAGCACCTCCTCCAGCACCTGGGCCATGAGGACATTGTGCTCCCCCTCGTCGCACAGGCGGAAGTCCGGGTCCAGGTCCAGCAGGTGGCCGCTCTCCCGGAGGAGGGCGGAGCAGAAGGCGTGGATGGTGGAAATCTGCGCCTTGTAGACCAGGGTGGTCTGGCGGCGGAGGTGGCGGTCGTTGGGGGTCTCCGCCAGCCGGTCGGACAGCTCCTGGGCGATGCGCCCCCGCAGCTCAGCCGCCGCCGCCTTGGTGAAGGTGATCACCAGGAAGCGGTCAATGTCGATCCCCTCCTTGGTCACCCGGTCCAGCAGCCGCTCCACCAGCACCCGGGTCTTGCCCGACCCCGCCGCCGCCGATACCAGCAGCTCGCCGCCCCGGTCGTCTACGATTTTTCGTTGTTCGTTTGTTAAGGGAAAGGGCATGAGATCAACGCCACCTTTCTTTTTCCTGTCCCCGCCGCAGCGGAAAAGGCTCCTTTGGAAAGGAGCTGTCAGCCGTAAGGCTGACTGAGGATTGTATTTCGCCGCAGGCGAAATGTGCGAAGCAACTAGGATTTTGCAAACCTGGTTTACTTCGTATGTTTTGCTTCGCAAAACGCAATCCTCCGCCCCAGTGTGCGCACTGGGGCACCTCCTTTCAAAAGGAGGCTTTCGCGTACCCCACCGTTTACTCCGTCTGTCAGGAGGCAAGGGCAGAGCCCTTGCCCTACACGCGTTCCCGGCAGCACACATCCTCCGTCCCCCGCAGGGAAAAGCCTTCCACCCTCCGGGGGGAAGGTGCCCCCGAAGGGGGCGGATGAGGGGGCGGGGCGGGGACGCTATCCTTTCGATAAGAGGCAAAAACCTGCCGCGCACCCTCATCCGTCACGGCCTTCGGCCGTGCCACCTTCCCCCTTTAAGGGGGAAGGCTTTTTGGTGCGTTCTGCTAGGGTCTGTTCACACAAATAGGGATATGCTATAATAAAAGAATGGAAATAGAAAAAGAACAATACGAACAAATCGCAGAATGCTTTCCGAAACAGCGGAAACCAGCAAAAATCAGTAATCTGGATGTGTTGAACGCGGCGCTGTACGTAATGGAAAATGGGTGCAAATGGAGGAGCTTGCCCAAAGAATACGGAGATTGGCACGTGATCTATGTCCGGATCAACCGCTGGGCGAAAAAGGGGGTTTTGGAACAAGCATTTTTGCGTTTGCAGCAGCTGGGAGTCATTCAAATCCAAGTAAACGTAGTCAGTTTGGATTCCACTTGCATCAAGGTTCATCCTGACGGAATGGGGGCATTGAAAAAAACGGAGTGCAAGCCGTTGGAAGAACAAGGGGAGGGTGGAACACCAAACTTCATATGGTCGCCGCATCTGATCGAGATGGGGTAATCTGTTCACTGTCTGCTGGAAACTGTGGAGATGGTCCTGAAGGCCGTGCTCTTTTGCGACAGTTTGGTCCGGTGGATCATCCGGTTTGCCTTTTGATGGATCGGGCCTACGAAGGGGATGAGACGAGAGCTTTGGCAGTGGAACTTGGCTATATACCCATTGTTCCGCCAAAAAGCAATCGCAAAGACCCTTGGGCCTATGATAAAGAACTGTACAAACAGCGCAACCAGGTCGAGAGACTTTTTCGCCGTATCAAGCGGTTTCGTCGTATTTTTACCCGCTATGACAAATTGGATTTGATCTTTTTAACTTTTGTTTATTTTGCTCTCATTATTGATGCCCTTATGTGAACACTACCTACGTGGCGGGAAAGGCAAGGACACCGAATCACTCCGTCAACACACTTAGATACTTCTCAATGCGGATGCCGTTGTTCCGCTCGGCCACATCCTGCTCCAGGAAGATGAGCCGCTCCAGCAGGTCCACCGCCTTCTGCACCGCCTGGGGCAGAGACCGTCCGCCCAGCAGCTGGCCGGTGAGCAGGGAGGTGAAGATATCCCCGGTGCCGGGGAAGTGGGCCTTGATAAAGCGGTAGGGGACGGTGAAGCACTCCCCTGTCCCGCCGTCGAAGCCCCAGACCACATGCCGGCCCCCCTCCTCCCGGCCGCTGGTGATCACCGCCGACCTGGGGCCCAGGGCCCGGAGCCCGTCCAGAATCCGGCGGGCCTGCGCCCCGGTCAGCAGCTCCTCCCCCTCGTACAGGCCGGTGAGAAATTCCGCTTCGGTGAGGTTGGGGACGATTACATCCGCCGCCCCCACAAACCGGCGCATGTTGTCCACCGTCTGCGGGGTGGAGCCGTTGTACAGCTTGCCCCCGTCCCCCATGATGGGGTCGGTAACCACCAGAAAGTCCGCCTTCCGCTGTAGGTCGATGAAGGCCCGGAGCAGGTCCACCTGAGCCGCCGAGGCCAAAAAGCCGGTGGTGATGCAGTCAAACTGAAAACCCAGGGTCTGCCAGACCCGGATGGTCTCCTCCATGTAGGCCGTGGTGTCCAGCACGGAGAATTTTCCGTAGTCGAAGTTGTTAGACACCAGGGCGGTGGGCAGGTTGTAGACGCTGTGGCCCATATTGGACAGAATAGGCAGCATCCCCGCCAGCCCCATCTTGCCGTAACCGGGCATGTCGCCAATTATGAGAATGTTTTTGGTGTGTTCCATGTTTTCTACCTCTTGCTAATCAGTTTGATCATTTTCACCACTCGTCGTCCGCTTCAAAGCTGCGATAGTAGTCAATGAAATTTTGCACAATGGTCTCCCGGGAGTTGACAAATTCACCTTCAACACCGCCGTTTTTCAGGCTTTCAATCCATTCCCAGTCCACCATACAGCCCACGTCCATATTGACGCCGTACTTGGCCCGCTCCAAAAGCGGAATGTCGGCCGCATCTCCAATGCAGTACAGGTAGCCGCACAGCAGCCGGATATACTCCGAGCTGCCCTCCTGATAGTCCTCTATCTCCTGTTCGATCAGCCTGCGTATCTCCTCTTTCGGAATCGAAGGAAAGTCAAATCCGTATTTCTGAATCAGGGCCTCCGCCCTCTGTTCGTTTGTCATGCCTCCTCCTCCAGCTGCTCCCAAAATTCCTTCACGCTCACCCGGGCCAGCCAGCGCTTGCAGTCGCCGCCCCGGCCGGGCTCGAAGTGACAGGCGGCGGCGTAGTCGCAGAAGCGGCAGGCGTTCTTCTCCGGGCCCCGCCAGAAGGGGTCGGCGGCAATGCTGCCCCCGGCCAGCTCCCGGCAGATGTCCTCCAGCACCCGCTGGACGTGCCTGCCCAGCCTGCCCAGCTGCTCGGCGGAGGCCAGGGCCTCGCCGGTAATCTGCCCGGTACTCTTGGTCACCCGCAGGGGCAGGAAGCGGTAGCCCTTTTCCCCCTGCCGCTCCATGGCGTCCAGCACCCGCCGGTCGTTCACCACCAGGCCGCTGCGCACCAGCTCCTTGTCCACCTTTTTCCGCAGTTCCTCGTCGCTCATGGCCCGGCTGCCCCGGATCACCGCCTCCCGGGCGGGCAGGTAGAGCACCCCGGCCCCCTCCACCGGCAGGCCGTAGAGCTCTTGCCCGCGCTCCTCCAGCGTAAAGAGGTACAGCAGCATTTGCAGCCCCAGGCCGTTCCACACCTCGGTGAGGTCGAAGGACTTTCGCCCCGTTTTGTAGTCCACTACCCGCAGATTCAGCCGGCCGCTGTCGTCCACCCAGCCGTCCACCCGGTCCACAAAGCCGGTGATGCTGATGGTGACGCCGTTACAGGTGAGCTCAACCGGTGGCAAGGGTAATTCCTTGTCACCCTTTTTGCTCCTGCCAAAGCCCAGCTCAAAGGAAATGGGCTTGAACTGGGAGGTGAGCAGCTCCTCAGCCACGTTGTCCACCACCGCCTGCACCGACCGGAGCAGCCGGCGGAACAGGTACTGGAACCGGGCGGACTGGCCCTCCAGGCCCCCCAGCTCCTCGGCCACATAGCGGTCCACCGCCTCCCTGGTCAGGCGGTGCAGCTCCTTTTTTCGGTCCCCCTCCATGCCGGGGAGGACCGTCTGGCTGAACATCTCGTCCTGAAGCACATGCTCCAGCACATAGTGGACAAAGGTGCCGTACTCAGGGGCTGTAAAGCCAGCTGGCTTGCGGGGCTCAGCCTCCAGGCCGTAGCGCATGAAGTAGGAGAAATGGCAGGATTTGTAATTGTCCATCCGGGAGGCGGACATGGCTACCCGTTTTCCGTACAGCCGGTCCACCGCCTGCCGGGACAGCCGGCCCCGTTCCCAGGCGGCGGCCCGGTCCAGCCGGGCCACCTGGCCCGCGTAGCCGGGGAGCTTCTCCAGCGCCCGGCGGGCGCTCCGGTCCCGCCCCGCCTGTTCCAGGGCGGGCAGGGGGGCCTCCAGACGGAAGGAACCCCTGCAATCCTCCTCCCGCACCGGCTTCAAATCGTGGAACAGCAGCCCCAGCCGGCCCACCAGAAAGCTGGGGCGGCGCTCCTCGCCGTCCGGCCCCTGGACGGGCCACGACACCGCCAGCCGCTGGCTGGGCCGGGCGCAGATCTGATAAATGGTTGTCATTTCACGATAAAGCAGGTCCCGCTGGGACTGGGCCAGCTCCAGGCCGTAGCCCGCCAGCAGGGCCCGGTCGTCGTCGGAGAGCAGGCCGGGGGCCGTCCCCACCTGGGGCAGGGACGCGTCGTCCGCCCCCAGGAGAAAGAGCACCTTCACCCGGTGTCCGGTCTGACGGGTGGTCTCCCCCGCCGTCACCCGGTCCAGGGAGACGGGGATGGTGCCCACGTCGTACTGGGACAGCACCAGCCGGAACAGCAGGGTAAATTCCTCCAGCTCCATGGGGGCGTCCCCCAGCAGCAGGGCGCACTGCTCCAGACCGCCGCAGAGGATGTCCCACAGCTGCCGGTACTCCTCCGCCAGGGCGGGCCGATCCCGCCGCAGAAGGAGGTCCACCCGTTCCTTCAGCCGGTCGGGCAGGCCGATGTCCTCCAAAAAGGTGTAAAGGGAAACCGCCTGCCCCCTTCCTGTCCGGTCCTGATTCTTCCGCAGCCCCTCCAGAGGGGCGGCCACCCGCCGCCGGACGCCGTCCACCAGGGCCAGCAGGGTCCGGTCCTCCTCGGTCCACTTCATTCCGTAGCCCTTGGGGTGCCAGGTCCAGTCCTTACCCTGGGTCCAGCGGCTGCCCCGGATGTCCCACTTCAGGACGTAGTTCTCCAGCAGGTCAACCTCCTCCTGGGACAGGCCGGTGAGGCCGGTCTTTAAGTAGCGGAAGACGTCGTCGTAGCGGTAGCCCCCCGCCACCGTCTCCAGGGCGGCGGTCACCAGGGCCAGCACCGGCTTTTCCAGAATGTCCGTCATGGCGGAGGAGAACACCGGCACGCCGTACCGTCCAAACACCGACTCCACCAGGTCCCGGTAGTCCCCATAACTCCGGGCCGCCACCCCGATGTCCCGGAAGCGGCAGCCCCCCTCCCGGACCAGCTGGAGGATGCGGGCGGCGGTCCACTCCACCTCGCTGCGGAGGGTGGAGGCCTGAAACAGCTCCACCGCCCCGCCGCAGGACACCGGCTCCGGCTCCCGCTGGGCGAACAGGGCCCGCTCCAGATGGACCAGCGGCTCCGCCTTGCCGGAGGCCGGGGTGACAAGGTGTTCTACTTCACAGGAAATTCCCTCCCCTCGGGCCAGCCGGAGCAGGGCCCCGGCGGTGCGCCGGGCGGGGGAAAAAATGCCCTCCTCGTCCTCCTCCAGCCGGTCACAGGTGAGAGTGACGGTCATGGACCGGGCCTGGGCCATGAGCAGCCGCAGCAGCTCCCCCTGCTGGGGGGTGAAGTCGGTAAAGCCGTCCAGCCAGAAGTCCATCCCCTCCCCCCAGCGGCAGGTGCGCAGCCTGTCCGCCGCCCGGGTGAGCCGGTCCCGGGGGTCCAGGGCGGTCTGGGCGGTGAGGGCCTCGTACTCCCCGAAGATAAGGCCCAGGTCCCGGAGCTTGTCCCCCTCGGGGCCGGCCGCCTCCTCCCCCGCCCGGACCAGCAGCTCGGGCAGGACCCGGCAGCTTTTCAGCTCGTCCGCCGTAGCCAGCAACGAGGTGAGAAAGGCGGGCCGCCTGGAGGGCCGGCCGTAGACCTTCAGCTGGGAGGCCACCCCCTGCACCGCCCGGTACATCAGCAGCAGCCGCCCGCCGGGCTCCAGCTCCTCCTCCCCCAGGCCCCCGGCCCTCTGAAAAATCCGGTTGGCCAGGCGGCTGAAGGACAGCACCTCCGCCCGCAGGTTGATGGGAGGGCCGCCGGCGGCGCACAGAGCCCGCTCGGTCTCGTGGGACATCTGCTCCGGCACCAGCAGCACCTGGGGCCGCTCCCGGCTGGCCTCACACAGCCGGTTCAGCACGGCGGTGGTCTTGCCCGCCCCCGCCCGGCCTAGCAGCAGCTTAAACATGGTATTCCCTCCTTGTTCCACAAAAAAACGGGCCGTGCCGGTCATTGGCACGGCCCGATTGGCTGTCCTCAGTTGGGGCTGATGGTGTAGTTGGGAGCTTCCTTGGTAATGTAGATGTCGTGGGGGTGGGACTCCTTCAAACCGGCGGCGGTGATCTGCATAAACTGGGCCTTGGTGTGCAGCTCGCCGATGTTGTGGCAGCCGGTGTAGCCCATGCCGGCCCGCAGGCCGCCCATCAGCTGGTAGATGGTCTCGCCCACTGCTCCCTTGTAGGGGACGCGGCCCTCCACGCCCTCGGGCACCAGCTTCTTGTTGGACTCCTGGAAGTAGCGGTCCTTGGAGCCCCGGTTCATGGCGGCCAGGGAGCCCATGCCCCGGTAGACCTTGAACTGGCGGCCCTGGAAAATCTCGGTGTCGCCGGGGGACTCCTCACAGCCGGCCAGCAGGGAGCCCAGCATGACCACGTCGCCGCCGGCGGCAATGGCCTTGGCGATGTCGCCGGAGAACTTCACGCCGCCGTCGGCCACAATGGGGATATCGTACTCGGCGGCCACCTGGGCGGCGTCGTAGATGGCGGTGATCTGGGGCACGCCGATGCCGGCCACCACACGGGTGGTGCAGATGGAGCCGGGGCCGATGCCGATTTTCACGCAGTCCGCCCCCGCCTCGATAAGGTCGCGGCAGCCGGCGGCGGTGGCCACGTTGCCGGCAATCAACTGCACGTCGGGGTACAGGGCCTTGATGCGCTTGACGGTCTCCAGCACATTCTGGGTGTGGCCGTGGGCGGAGTCCAGGGTGAGCACGTCGGCTCCCGCGTCGGTGAGGGCGGCCACCCGGTCCAGCACGTCGGCGGTGGCGCCGATGGCGGCGCCCACCAGCAGGCGGCCCTTCTCGTCACGGGCGGAGTTGGGATAGACCTCCGCCTTCTCAATGTCCTTGATGGTGATAAGGCCCTTGAGCCGGCCCTCCTCGTCCACGATGGGCAGCTTCTCGATCTTGTGCTGGCGGAGGATCTCCTTGGCCTGGGCCAGAGTGGTGCCCTCGGGGGCGGTGACCAGGTTCTCCTTGGTCATCACGTTGTCGATTAGCTGGTTCATGTCGGTTTCAAACTTCATGTCCCGGTTGGTGATAATGCCGATCAGCTTGCCATTGTCGCAGATGGGCACGCCGGAGATGCGGAACTTGGCCATCAGGTCGTCGGCCTCCTGGAGGGTGTGACCGGGGGCCAGCCAGAAGGGGTTGGTGATCACGCCGTTCTCCGACCGCTTCACCATGTCCACCTGTTCGGCCTGCTGGCTGATGGACATATTTTTGTGGATGATGCCGATGCCGCCCTCCCGGGCGATGGCGATGGCCATGCGGTACTCGGTGACGGTGTCCATGGCCGCGCTCATGAGGGGGATGTTGAGATGTATTTTTTTGGTCAGCCGGGTGCGAAGGTCAATGTCGGCGGGCAGCACATCGCTGGCTGCGGGGATCAACAGTACGTCGTCAAAGGTGAGACCCTGCTTTACAAACTTCTGGGCGGCGTCTTGATTCACCATGTTGCATTTCTCCTTTGTGTTGGATTTTCTGTGTAAAACGGGCCGCCGAGGGCGGCGGCCCCTACTGAAATAAGGTATTTTATCTATTGTACCTTGTGCCTTGGGGCTTGTCAAGACAGGGAAGCCCCAAAAAACGCGTCGGACGGTTTGAACACGCCCAAAAATTTAAAATAGCCAAAGGCTTCATTTTCAAATTCCTTCACAATACCGCTGTATTTAACATTGCCTACCGCATAAACAGCATTATAGGCCTGGTCCAATCCGCCGGGATATTGCTTTTTCAGCTCACCCAAATCAAATATATCAGCGTCATCAAACAGCGTGTCAACATCCCTGGTGGGATTCTCTCTGAATTTTATACAGGCAAAATCCTCGTCATAACAGAAGCCGAAATCATAGGCTAAAACCTCGTCCCTCCAGTATTCAACGAACAATTCCTTAGACTTGCACACGCCCACAAAGACGGAAACGCTGTCTTCGTCATCCTCGAAATTCTCAAAAATGTCACTCGCTTCCCGCCACAGCAGAAAACCATCATCCGTGCGTATTAAACCAGCCATAACTGCCCTCCTAAATTAAAATGGCGTCTCCCCAAAATACAGCGCCGTCTCAAACCGGGGCTTGCCCTGCGCGTCGATGCCCCGGACAAACCGGCTGTCCCCCAGGCCGCTGGCCTGGATGGTGAGCACCTCGCCGGGGCGGCACTCGGCCAGGTAGCCGATGCGCAGCTCGGCCAGGTAGCGGTCCTGGGACAGATTTTCCATCCCCACTGCATCGCAGGCGAAGTCGGCGTAGCGGGTGTTGTTCACGTGGCCGTTGAGGTCGGAGTCGCTGTACCGCATGGGGCGGCGCTCCACGTCCACCAAATCGCCGGGCTGGCGGAGCTTGGCCAGAGTCACCGACTTGCACAGCGCCCCGCCGCCGGTGCCCTCCAGCTCGGGGATGGCGCTCAGGCGCACCAGCTTGTGACTGTCCAGGCTGGCCAGCACCCAGGCAGACACCGACTCCCCCACCGGCTGGCCGTTGGCCAGGATGTCGTAGTCCCGGTACATGATGGCCGACTTTCCCCCCCGGTGCCAAGTGCGGACGGTCAGCCGGTCCTCATACCGCAGGGGCCGGGACAGCCGGTACCAGGACCGGGCCAGCATCCAGAAGGCCCCGTACCGCTCCACCAGCACGTCCCGGGAAAAGCCCCCCTCCTCCGCCGCCAGGGTGGCGGCGTTTTGCAGGTGGTTCAGCAGGGCGGACGCCTTGCACTGGTTCCGGTTGTCCACGTCCAGACCGTTTAAACGGATATCGTACTCATAAAACATGCTCATTTTTCCTTGCCTCGAATCAATATTGAAGTTTTGCAGCACAGGTCGTCAATGTCGTCGGCGGTGGCGGCGGGGACGCGGTATCTGCCGCCGCAGTCCTGGCAGTACAGGTCCACCGAGCTGAAATGCACGTCGAATCCCCATTTTCTGCTGCCGCAGGTGCAGGAGACGCCCCCACGGGCGGCGATGTCCCGCAGCTCGGCCAGAATCTCCTCCATGACGATCTCGTCCAGAAAGGCCCCGTTGTCGGCGGCGTCCTCTCCCAGCTTGTCCATTGCCTGCTCCAGCCGGGCGGTGGCGGCGTAGACCGGGCCCTCCTCCCCCACGTAGCAGCAGTCCAGCCCGGAGGCGGCGCAGGAGAAGGCCAGCGCCCTCTCCCGGATGAAGGCCCGGGAGGAGCAGGACACCGTGTGTTCCCGGCCGCAGAACAGGCACGGCACCGTCAGCTGCACCCGGTTGGGCTTGAACTCCACTAGCAGCTCCGACTTGCCGCAAGGGCACTTGATATGGGCCGGGGCCGCCGCCAGGGAGAACAGGTCCCGCTCCACAATCACCGACTGGGCGCAGTGGGGACAGATGTAGGACAAAAACCGCTTCGTCTCTTGTACCATGTTGGGTCGCTCCTTTGGCGTTTTCTCATGGGTATATTATAGCGCAGTTTTTGGGAAAAAACAAGACGGAAGGAGCGCCCCTGCGGGGCGCTCCTTCGCGCTTAGTTGAAACTGGTAAAGCCCAGGTCGCTCAAGGTGAAACCGTTGGGTTTGAGGATTTCCTTCCTCAGAGCCATCAACCAGATTTTCACAGTTTCTGCGCCGTCTTTCTCGTTGAATGACTGGGAACTTGAACTCCCGCTAAAGCTGTCAAAGGACAGAGCCGCTGTCTGACTGGTGAAGCTCGCCGGATTAATCCGGAATGTGCCGGTATTGCCAAAGCTTCCCAGGATGCTGTCGGTACTGGTCGAATCCCTGTAGGAGCCCCGATAGGGTCCTCCGTCAGGGGACAGCTCCAGCGTGTAGAAGGTCGAGCCCGATATCGAATAGCGCCCGCTGGAATAAGAAGACCAGCTGGCTTCCAGGGTCACCCGCCCGGTGTCCGGGTCGGCATAAATCAGATATGTCCAATCCTTATTGGTACCAAGTGAACCTAAGATGTCCAGGTAGCAGTAGTACTGCCCTTTAAAATCGCCGTAGGTCTGCTTCTTGCCGTTGGTCGTCACGTAGTTGGCCAGGAACTCATAGACGGAGCCTCTCTCCTCTTTTGCTTCCCGCGCCTCCTTCAAATCCGCCACATACATATCGTAAACAGGGCTGGAAGACGCTTTTGTATACTCATAATGACTCCGGTATTCCACTTTTTTGAGCAAATCTTCCATATACTTGAAACCAATCCGGTTGTTCTCCAAGTCTACCTCATCAATATAATATGCGCCCAAATATCCGTACCCCCCAGCACTCACTGGATTATCCGGAGTAACTGTAACACTGTATTTTTTCGGTTCCAAGTCCCCTTTCCCCCACCGCTCATGAGTGCCGCTCCAGAATATTGCATATGGACATGTCTTTGTCTCATCAACGCTATCCTTTAGCGTGTAATCACTCTGGAAGTCTGTAATCGTACCAGTATTTAAGATATAATTTACATAATCTGACCCTATGACATGTCTGCACTCTGTGATCTGATTTCCGGAGATAATCAGGTCAATAACTGTATCATCACCCTCAGCGTGCCAAATACCCTGCAATTGATCCAGGGTCAGTTTCCCGTCACTTGCCGGGGCGGTGGGCTGAGAAGCCCCGCCGGTCTCAATGAACACGCCCCGGTCGGCAGTCCAATCCACCTTAAAGCCCAAAGCGCTCCCCAAGTCACGGAGCTTGAAGTAGGTGTAGTCGCCGCCGGCGTCGTCGGTGAGGATGATGGACTCCAGGCTGGCGCTCTGGCCGTTGACCTTCACGGACCCGGAGCCGTCGCGGTAGGCGCGGTCGCCGGAGTAGGGGGTGGTCATCTCCCCGCCGGCGTCGGCGTAAGGCTGGCCGGTGGTGATGGAGATAGAGCCGTCATACCCCACGGAAAACTGGGCCTTGGTGCCGTTGAGCACGTGGGCCACGTCCCGGAGCTTGACATAGTTGGTGGGGTTGCCGGCGTCGTCCTTGAGGGCGTACATCTGGAACTCCACTTTTTTGCCGTCCACCTCCACGGCCTGGGTGGAAGCGTAGGCGGTCCCCCCTGCCGCGAAAGCGGCGGGCAACAGCGACAGCGTCATTGCCAACGCCAGCGTTGCCGAAAGAATTTTTTTCATTGTACCATTCCTCCGTTCTGTTTTTGGGTTCAAACAGGACCCTGTTACTATATATTGTAACAGGGTCCTGTTTGTTTTGCAATATGCTGGCTGCATAGGGTTTGCACTTTATTTTCTGCTCCGCACCCGGCCCACCGCCTCGTGCCAGCCGGACAGCAGATTTTCCCGCCGCTCCCCCTCCATGGCGGGCTGGTAGAGCCGATCCAGAGTCCAGCTGCCCCGGATATCCTCCAGATTTTTCCACACCCCCGTGGCCAGCCCGGCCAGATACGCCGCACCCAGGGCGGTGGTCTCCCGGATTTTCGGCCGGGACAGGGGCCGGTCCACCAGGTCCGCCTGGAACTGCATGAGGAAGTTGTTGGCCGAGGCCCCGCCGTCCACCCGCAGCTCCCGCAGGGGGATGCCGGCGTCCTCCTCCATGGCACGGAGCACGTCGGCGGTCTGGTAGGCGATGGACTCCAGGGCGGCCCGGATGATGTGGTTGCGCCCCGCCCCCCGGGTCAGGCCCAGGATGGCCCCCCGGGCGTTCATGTCCCAGTGGGGCGCGCCCAGGCCGGTGAAGGCTGGCACCACGTAGACCCCGGCGGTGTCCGCCACCTTGCCGGCGAAGTACTCGGTGTCGGAGGAGTCGGAGATGAGCCCCAGCTCGTCCCGCAGCCACTGGACCACCGCACCGCCCACAAAAATGCTGCCCTCCAGGGCGTAGGTCACCCTGCCGTCCAGTCCGGCGGCGATGGTGGTAATCAGGCCGTTTTTGCTGACGAAGGGGGTCTCCCCCGTGTTCATCAGCAGGAAGCAGCCGGTGCCGTAGGTGTTTTTGGCCTCCCCCGGCGCGAAGCAGGTCTGTCCAAAGAGGGCGGCCTGCTGGTCGCCGGCGATGCCGGCGATGGGCACCTCCACCCCCTGGATGTTCACCGTCCCGTAGACCTCGCTGGAGGAGCACACCTGGGGCAGCATGGACATGGGCACCCCCAGCCGTTGGCAGATGGTCTCGTCCCACCGCAGGCTGCGGATGTCGTACAGCATGGTGCGGCTGGCGTTGGTGTAGTCGGTGACGTGGACCGCCCCGCCGGTGAGCTTCCAAATCAGCCAGCTGTCCACCGTGCCAAAGAGGAGTTTTCCCTCCTCCGCCCGCTCCCGGGCCCCGGGGACGTTGTCCAGAATCCAGCGTATCTTGGTGGCGGAGAAATAGGCGTCGATGAGCAGGCCGGTGCGGTCCTTCACATAGGCCACAAAGTCCGGGTCCTGTTTCAGCTCCTCGCACAGCCCGGCGGTGCGGCGGCACTGCCACACAATGGCGTTGTACACCGGCTTGCCGGTGTCCCGGTCCCAGACGATGGCCGTCTCCCGCTGGTTGGTGATGCCGATGCCCGCCAGCTCGTGGACGTCCACCCCGCTCTGAGCCAGCGCCTCCATGAGAACGCCGTACTGGCTGGACCAGATCTCCATGGGGTCGTGCTCCACCCAGCCGGGTTTTGGGTAGAACTGGGTAAACTCCTTCTGGGCCATGCCCACCATGTTCTGCTCCCGGTCAAAGAGGATGCAGCGGCTGCTGGTAGTGCCCTGGTCCAGGGCGGCGATGTAGCGCTTTTCCATAACGTTCCCCTTTTCTTTGGTTTTTCCTATTATACCGCGAATCGGAGGAGAAAACAAGGAGAGAAAATCCCCGTCCCCCGCAGGGAAAAGCCTTCCACCCGCAGGGGGGAAGGTGCCCCCGAAGGGGGCGGATGAGGGGGCGGGGCGGGCAAGCAGTTCTTACGGTAAGAGGCGATAACCTGCCGCGCACCCTCATCCGTCACGGCCTGCGGCCGTGCCACCTTCCCCCTGGAAGGGGGAAGGCTTTTGGTGCATCCCTAAGCCCCCTCACCCGGCTTCGCCGGGAGCTCCCCCACAAGGGGGGAGCCAGGTGAGGCAAGGGCAGAGCCCTTGCCCTGCATGCGGCAGCTTTCCTAAATTTATTCGGCGTGCAAAAACGGCGGGCGACCTGTCCGGTCACCCGCCGCGTGGGGTTGCTTATTCGCTGTAGGGCTTGTTGGTCTCAATGTATATACCGCGGTCCGCGCTCCAGCCCACGTAGAAGTTCAGGGCCTTGCCCAGGTCGCGGAGCTTGAAGTAGTTGGAGCCGTTGATCTTGTATACCTCGGCGGTAATCTTCTCGCCGTTTACATAAATAGCATCGTTGCTGGGGTCGGCGGTCTGACTGCCGCCGGTGGCGGCCCCCACCAGGTCGCCGGACTGCTTGTCATACCCCTGCCCGGTGGTGGCGGTGACGGCGTTCTTCGTGCCATCGTAGCCCACGGCGAACTGCTTTTCCGTGCCGTTCAGCAGAGCGGCCACGTCGCGGATTTTAAAGTAGTTGCTGTCGTTAACCTTGTACACCGTGGGGTCGGAGGCTGTGCCGTTGACCTCCAGTTTGTCGTTGGTGGGGGAGGCCGTCTCCCCCGCCGGCTGCTGGGGCTGGGTTGGGGCAGTAGAGTCGTTGAACGTGACAGAAACTCCTAGACCACTAATAACATTGTCCCAAAATTCTTTGAATTCATCAGTTATAATAACTCCCGGCCCAACACTGATTGAGATAGTGTCATTGCCAAAAATATAGTCAGTACCATCGACAATAAAGCCTGCGTAATCGAGACAAAGAAAGCCTGCCTCCATGTGCCGCCCCCTAAGGGTCCCTGTTCCGGTATAACTAAGCGAACCGTCCGAATAAGCGGTAATGGTGAAACCATCGTAGTTTTCCGTATAAGATTCCACCGCAAAAGCGGAAATGGTTAGCCCCAGGCACATTACCAGGGCTAGCACAAGGGAAAATACTTTTCTCAGTTTTCTCATAGTTTATACCCCTTTTCTCTTTTTGAGCACCTTAGCCTTTGCATTGCAAAGGCTAGAAGGGTACCCTTCTTCGCTTATTATACCACAGTCAGCCGACGATTGCAACTATGTTGTCCGCATGGTGTGAAAAAAGACCGCAGTTTTTTCTTGACCCGGCTGTCGAACCATGGTATATTTTTGTAGGGACGCTGTCCAATACAGGCGAGGCGGTTCAGCTACACCACCCGAAAGGGGGTGAGCGTGTGCCAATCACAGTTACGTTTCACATCTTTGGTTGTACTGTGACCATACGTATAAAACGCTGAAAACCGCCACCCCGGAACGGTGACGGTTTTCTTGATTAAACCAAACCAAACGGGCTGAACCGTCTTGCGGACGGCGTCCCTTTATAGTTACTATACCACCGCCCCGACAATTTGTCAAGGCGGCTTTTTACCACGCCGCAACCGTCCCGTCGCACCGGGGCTCCGTGCCGCCAATAAGAAGACCGTTTTCCGTCCGCCAGATAATCTGGCCCCGACCCATGTCGATGCGGTCGTCGATGACCTCCACCTCGTGGCCCATGGCCGCCAGTGCTTCGGCAATCTCCGGACCGGCCTCCCGTTCCAGCTGGATGTGTTTCCCCCCGATCCACTGCACCCGGGGAGCATCCAGGGCCTCCTGGGGGTTCATGTGGTAGTCGATGGTGTTCACCAGCACCTCCACATGCCCCTGGGGCTGCATAAAGGCCCCCATCACCCCGAAAGGCCCCACGGCCTCTCCGTCCTTCAGCAGGAAGCCGGGGATAATGGTGTGGTAGGACTTCTTCCCCCCCGCCAGGCAGTTGTCGCTGCTGGGGTCCAGGGAGAAGTTGGCCCCCCGGTTCTGGAAGGAGATGCCCGTCCCCGGCACGGCCACACCCGCGCCGAAGGTGGTGTAGTTGCTCTGAATCCAGGACACCATGTTGCCCTCGGCGTCGGCGGTGCACAGGTAGATGGTGCCGCCGCAGGAGGGGTCCCCCGCCTGGGGGGTGAGGGCCTTGTCGGTAATCAGGGCCCGGCGGCGGGCGGCGTACTCCTCCGACAGCATATCGGCCACTTTTGTTTTCATGTACCGGGGGTCGGCCACATAGGTCTTGGTGTCGGCAAAGGCCAGCTTGATGGCCTCCATGATTTTATGGTAGGTGCCGGCGCTCTCCCGGTCCGGGGCCAGCGTCATGCCGTTGAGGATGTTCAGCGCCATCAGTACAGTGATGCCGTGGCCGTTGGGGGGAATCTCGCAGACGGTGTACCCCCGGTAGTCGGCGGTGATGGGCTCCACCCACGCCGGGCGGTAATTGCGGAAGTCGTCTTCCGTAAAATATCCCCCGGTCTCCCGGCTGAAGGAGACCATCTTCTCCATCAGCGCTCCCCTGTAGTAGCTCTCGCAGCCGGTGGCGGCCAGCTCCTCCAGGGTATCGGCGTACTCCTCCCACCGGAACAGGTCGCCGGCGGCGTAGGGGGAGCCGTCCTCCTTCATGAAGGACTTCCACCAGTAGGCGTGGGGGGCGGGGTTTTCCTCCATGGCTTTTTTGATGCGCTGGCTGTCCCTGGCCCACTGGTGGGACACGTTCACCGGCACAGGCACCCCCTGCCGGGCGTAGGCGATGGCAGGGGCAAAGAGCTCGGTCAGCGGCTTGGTGCCAAAGCGGCGGTTCAGTTCGGCCCAACCGGCGGGGGCGCCGGGGACCATGGTGGGCAGCCAGCCCGCTTTGGGCATCTCCGTAAAGCCTAATCCCCTTACAGTATCTGCACTGAGGGCCGCCGGGGCCACTCCGCTGGCGTTAAGGCCGTAAAGTGTTTTCGCTTTCTCCACCCAGACCAGGGCGAAGGCGTCGGAGCCCAGGCCGTTGCTGGTGGGCTCAAAGAGAGGCATCCCCGCCGCCATAGCTACAGCGGCGTCCATGGCGTTGCCGCCCGCCTTCAGCACCTCCAGCCCCACCTGGGCCCCCAGGGGCACCGAGGTGCAGGCCATGCCGTTTTTGGCGTAGACAACATTGCGGCGGGAGGGGTATGTATACTTGCAGGGATCGTACTGGGGCATCATGGTCAGCTCCTTTTTTCTCTTTGATAGGGCCATTATACAGTACATCCGGCAAAAAGGCAACAAAAGGGACGCACCTGCCGGCGCGTCCTCTCCCATCGAGAGCATTTCAATTGCCAGAACGGTTTTTCTCAGCCAAAAAACCCATAAAATCCATGACCGTGCTGCGGTGCGCCGAAGACAGACTCCGATAAGTATTGCACAGCATCTTCAGCGAGTCCTCCTCCCGCAGGTCGGAGTAGCCCATCAGATAGTCCAAACTTACCTCAAACAGGTCTGCGATCCGTTTGAGAATAATTTCATCTCTTGGAAAGTGGTTCCCACTCTCGTAGAAACTAATCATTCGGGGGGATATATCAATCGCGCGCCCCAAAACAGCCTGGGTCATTTTTTTCTCCTGCCGCAGCTGGCGGAGCCTGTCGCTGAACATCACAAAAATCACCTCTGGCCTATTATGCCCTCGATGTGTTACAAAATCATGAATTTTCGTGAAGTTTGCCGAAAAAGTTTGATACGGCAGGATGGTTTCCGCATTTCGTGGTAGTTTTTAGTCAATTCACTTTAATCCAGGGATAAAACAGGCTAACAAGGCCTAAATTCTCCTCCCGGTGAAGCAAACGATAGAAACCAATTTGCTCCTCGTCGTTTCCTTCCGCCCAAAAGCTGCCGGGAACGCAGTAAATGTTGTCCCCATTCAGATTTACATAATACTCAAGCGCCACCGCTCCCGTCTCGTCCAGCCCATAGAGCCTGCAGCACGTCTCCCCCTTCAGCTCCGCCATTCCGCCGTCTGTCAGCGTGTAGGGCGTGGTCCCGTCCCGGATAAAATTCCGGTCCAGCTCCAGCTCCTCCAGCAGCTTGGCACAGTAGGTGTGGGCAAAAGAGCCCTCATACAGCGTCCGGACGCCCGATGTATCAAAGTCTCCGTCCGTCGGCTGATAGCGGGTGAGCACCAGCCGCCCCTCCTTCATGGGCCGGCCGCACAGGACGATCTCACACTCCGGGGTCCAGGCCTGATACCACCGCTCCCGGGACAGCTCCTCCAGCAGGTCCCCCAGGGCGGCGATGGTGTCGCCCGCCCCATAAAAGGGCAGGGTAATAAGGATGGTCCCAGAGGTCTCCCACTGCTCCAGCTCCAGCTCCCGGTCCATGCTGTCCACCCTGGGGATGTCGTGGTCCCTGGCAAAATCCTTCAGCGCCCACAGCATCCGCATCTCCGAGTAATTGGTGGCATACCCCGCGTTTCCCTCGTTTCGCTCCCCGTCCGGCCCGGCCAGGAACATATCGCCCACGCTGTCCTCCGGGGCAAACACGTTGTTGTGGCGCTCCAGCTTGGTCTTGTTGTAGATGGACTGGAAGGGGATGCCAAAATCCTCCTCCATATAGGCGCAGACCTGCTCCCGGGGGTCCTTGGCGGGCAGGAGCTGTCCCAGGTCCGGCTCGGTCCGCAGCCAGCCCAGCACCAGAAGCAGCGCCGCCGCCAGCATAAAGCCCAGCATGGCCCGCAGCTCCTCTTTTCTGGTGACCGTTCTGCCGCGGGCTCGCTTTTCCGTGGTGCCCAACTTCACCACCTGCCAGAGCACCCAGCACACAAACCCCACACCCAGAACGCCCAGCGGAATGGTCAGCCCCAGCCCCCGGTCGTAACACACATAGGTGAAGGTGAAAAAGAACAGCAGCCAGAGCAGCAGCAGATTCCGTTTTCCGTTGGGGCCCCGCCTGAAGGCCATCCCAATCAGCGCAACGGAGGAGGCAGCCACCAGCAGCGCGATCCCCAACAGTCCGCCAGCCCCAAAAAGCACCAGGGCCAGAGGGGTCAGAAGGACGCCGGCAATGCACACCCCCAGCTTATACAGCCTCTGTTGCCCCTTCTCCTGCTTCTCCGCCCCCCAGGCGGGCAGGAGCATCTGATACAGGGGATGCAGCTGGGGCATGGCCACCCCCTTGTCAAAGCCGTAGGCCAGAAACAGGGCCAGCCTGACCTCCCGGGGCAGGTCTCTGGCGCTGACGAAGTCCTCCAGGCCAAAGATCAGGTCCAGCTCCCCCTTGGACCGCCGGAACAGGGGGCTGGCGAAAAACTTTTCCCACTCCCCCAGGGGGGCCTGGGCGTTGTGGAGCATCTCCAGGGTGTGAAGAATGGTCTCAGTGCTCTGCCAACGCGCCTCCTCCTGGGAGAATTGCTCACGGCGCTCCCGGTCGTAGGTGTTTTGCTGCTCCTGCCGCTGCCAGTACTCCCGCTTCTGCGTCCACTCCTGGGCCCTCTGGCGCTCCCTGGCCCAGGCGCGGACCTGGGCCTGAGCCCGGCGGCGCTGTTCGGCCCGGTGGCGGCGGGCCTCCGCCCGCTCCGCCTCCCCCTCGGCAAAGAGGCGTTCAAAGTCGAAGTCCTGCGCCTCCTCCCGGGGCGGAGGGGGCGGCGCCTCGTCCGACTGGAGCAGCCGGTCGAAGTCAAAAGTCTGTTCCTCCCCGTTTTGGGGCGGGCGGGGGTCCTCCTCCCCCTCCTCCAGGAGCTGGCCAAAGTCAAATTCCTCCCGGGGCAGCTCCGGCTCCGGGGATGGCTCCGGGGGACGGACGGGCTCCGGCTGAGCGGGCCGCTCCCGGCGCTTCCGCTGGCGGGCCATGCGGCTGGCCGCCTGATAGGCGGCGTGGAGGCTCTGAAAGCCCTCCGGGTCGTCCTCCGGGTGGGTGGTCTTCAGCTTTTCTGCGTAGGCGTGACGAATCTCCGGCAGATCTGAGGGGCCGGGCAGGCCCAGCTGGCTCCAGGGCCAGCTCATGCGTCCTCCTCCTCATCCCCGGCCAGGGGGTCCAGGTCCAGGGGCGGCAGGTCGTCCAGGCCCACGTAGGCCTCCGCCTGGTCGAAGAAGGCGGCCGTCCGGCGGCTGGCCTTGGCGATGCGCAGGCTCTCCTGGGTGGACAGCTGAAGCTGATACCAGTCCAGAATCTGGGCCACCTGCTCCCGCATCTGGCCCACCGTCATGGCGTACAGCCGCTCCCCCCGGGCGATGAGGGTGCGGGGGCCCTCCTGGTCCCGGGGGTGCATTTTCAGGGCCTCCAGCTCCTTCAGGCGCTGCTCCACCTCCGCCTCGGTCATCCCCGAGCCCTGGAGGACCAGCCGGCCGCTCTGGCCGTCCCTGCCCACCACGTCCACCTCAAGAAGGCCGTTGATATCGTAGGTAAAGCGCACCCGGACATACTGCTCCCCCCGGGGCCCGGGGGGCACGGCGATCTCCAGGTGGCCCAGGTAGGTGTTGTCGTCGCAGTAGCGCTGCTCCCCCTGATACACCTTTACGTCGATGGCCCGCTGGTTGTCCCGGGCGGTGTAGTAGGTGCCCTCCTTGCTGGTGGGCAGCACGCTGTTGCGCTCAATGATGGGGGACATGAGGGCCTTGTCGGGCTGGGCCTCGTTGATGACGTTGATGCCCAGGGTGAAGGGGCACACGTCGGTGAGGACCAGCTCCTTCAAATCGCCGGCCCGGGCCTTCATGCCGGAGCAGATGCCCGCCCCCACGGCGATGGCGGTGTCCGGCCGGGCTCCGGCGGCGGGCTCCCGGCCCAGGGCCCTGGCGATGTACCGGCGCACCGCCGGCATATGGCTGGAGCCCCCTACCATTACTAGCTCGTCCAGCTCGTCCGCCCCCACGCCGGCGTCCATAAACACCTTGCGCACCGGAACCAGCATCCGCTGGAACAGGGCGCTGCTCTTGCGGATAACCCACTCGTGGGTGAGGGCCAGGGAGGCGGATATCTCCTCGTCGGACACCGCCATAATCACCGGCTCCTGGCCGGTGAGGGCCATTTTGCAGGTCTCGGCCTGGCGGACCAGGGTCTCCTGCCGCTGGCGGGACAGGCCGTCGAAGCTGAGATTACAGTCCTGGCAGAACCCCCGGGCGATAAGCTCATCGAAGTCCCGGCCGCCCAGGAAGTTGTCCCCGCTGACGGCGGTGACGCTGACCACGTTGTCAAACCGCTCCACCAGGGAGACGTCCAGGGTGCCGCCGCCGAAATCGAAAACCAGGCACACCTTGTCCTCGTCCCCCTCACCGATGTGGCCGGCCACCGCGGCGGCGGAGGGCTCGTTCACCAGCCGCTCCACCGTCAGACCGGCCAGGGCGCCCGCCCGCTTGGTAGCGGCGCGCTGGGCCTCGGCAAAGTAGGCGGGCACGCTGACCACCGCCTCGTCCACCACCTCGCCCAGGTAGGCCTCGGCGTCCTCCCGCAGGCGGCGCAGGACGAAGGAGGACAGGTCCTCCGCTGTAAAAATTCGGCCCCCCAGCTCATACTGGCGGCTGGTGCCCATGGCGCGCTTGAAGCCGGCGGCGGTGCGCTCCGGGTGGGAGATCAGCCGGTCCCGGGCCGCCGCCCCCACCAGGATGGACCCGTCGTCGTCCACGCTGACCACGCTGGGGGTGAGATACTCCCCCAGACCGTTGGGAATCAGCTCACTTTTTCCGTTGCGCCACACAGCCGCCAAACTGTTGGTGGTGCCCAGGTCGATACCAATGATGGCCATATTACGTTCACCCGCTCTCGCCGCCTCAGGGCGGTTTTTGTCTTCTACATTATAATGTGCTCCCGCAAAAAAATCAACAGGGACGCCGCCGCCTTTCACGTTTGTCTTATAAATTTAGGAAACCCACCGCATGTAGGGCAAGGGTTCTACCCTTGCCTTGCGCACCACGTCCAGGTACGCGCAAAAAAGCCTTCCCCCTTCAAGGGGGAAGGTGGCACGGCCGGAGGCCGTGACGGATGAGGGTGCGGCTAGGTTATCGCCCCTTACCGTAAGAACTGCTTGCCCGCCCCGCCCCCTCATCCGCCCCAGTGTGCGCACTGGGGCACCTTCCCCCGGAGGGTGGAAAGCTTTTCCCTGCGGGGGACGAGGGTTTTTATCCCCTTACGGGGATAGGCAGGGGTAGAACCCCTGCCCTACATGTCGTACCGGCCGGGATTTCCAGAGACATTCCAAATTTATGAGACGGGCATAAGCCGTCCCTGTGGAAATATCCCGAGGTATGTGGTATACTGGAAGCAGCTTCAAAAAGGAGGTGTGCCTGTGGCGCTTGGTATTGCTATCATTCTGCTGACTCCCTGCGTCAGCACGGTGCTGGCCTTCGTATTTTTCCGGGAAAGCTGGCGGATGCGGAAACAGGGGCACAACATTCAAACCGTGGTATTTTTCCTGCTCGCCGCAGCCTGTGCCGCCTTTGCCCTCTGGATGTTCCCCTTCTTCCCGGAGGCCATCCTGTTCCTGCGGCACCCTATTTATTAAAAGCTGTCCCCTGCCCACAGGCAGGGGACATTCCTTTACAGAATAATACAGATCAGTCCGCCCGAACCCTCGTTGATAATCCGCTGGAGGGTCTCCCGCAGCTTGGTGCGGGCATCCTCGGGCATACGGTTGATTTTGGAGTTCAGGTCCTCATTCACCAGCTCGTGGAGGGATTTTCCGAAGATGTTGGCCTCCCAGATGCGGCTGGAGTCCCCCTCGTACTCCTGGAGGAGGTAGTTTATCATGTCCTCACTCTGCTTCTCGCCGCCTACAATGGGGGACACCTCCGTCTCGATATCCGCCCGGATCATATGGATGGAGGGGGCGCTGGCCTTCAGCCGCACGCCGTACCGGCCCCCCTGCTTCATAATCTCGGGCTCCTCCAGCACCAGGGAGTCGATGGGGGGCACCACAATGCCGTAGCCCGTCTCCTCCACCTGCTGGAGGGCGTCGGCCACCTTGTCGTAGGCCTTTTTCACCCCGGCCAGCTGGGTGAGCAGGGCCATCAGGTCACCGTCGTCGCCGATCTCAAAGCCTGACTGCTGGGACAGGGTGTTGTAAAACAGCCCCCGGGGCAGCTCCAGGCAGGCAGCGGACACGCCGGTGCCCAGGTCGATGCCGGAGATGCGGGCGTCGCTGACCACCTCGCAGTCCCGGAAGGAGTTCACCGCGCTGTCCACATCCCGCACCCGGTGGAGCTGGGCGGTCCCCTCCCGGATGGCGGTGTACAGGGCGGATTTGATGGGGTGCTCCTGGGGCAGGGCGTCCACCCAGGGGGGCAGGAACAGGTCCAGCTCCTTCACCGGGAACTCGTAGAGAACGCTCTTTAAAATGGCGTTGATCTCCTCCTGGTCCAGCTCCAGGCAGTTGGCCGCCACACAGGTCACGTCGTACCGCTGGGCGATGTCGGAGCGGATGGCCCGAGCCCGCTCGGAAGCGGGGTTGGCCGAGTTGAGCAGCACCACAAAGGGCTTGCCCAGCTCCTTCAGCTCGGAGATCACCCGCTCCTCCGCCTCCAGGTAGTCCTCCCGGGGGATGTCGGTGATGGTGCCGTCGGTGGTGACCACCACGCCGATGGTGGAGTGCTCTGAAATCACCTTCCGGGTGCCGATCTCCGCCGCCTCGGTCATGGGTATCTCGTGGTCAAACCAGGGGGTGGTCACCATCCGCTGGTTCTCCCCCTCCAGCTGGCCCACCGCGCCGTCCACCATGTAGCCCACGCAGTCGATCATCCGCATCTGGAAGGCAGCTCCCCCGTCCACCTGGACGGCCACCGCCTCCTCGGGAACAAATTTGGGCTCCGCCGTCATGATGGTGCGGCCTGAGCCGCTTTGGGGCAGCTCGTCACGGGCCCGCTCCCGGCGGTAGACGTTTTCGATGTTGGGAATCACCAGCGTCTCCATAAAACGCTTGATAAAGGTGGATTTTCCTGTCCGGACCGGCCCCACGACGCCGATGTAGATATCGCCCTCGGTACGGAGCGCAATATCCTCATAGATTTTGCGATCTTCCACTGCAATTCCTCCTTCGGCCATGAGACCGGTAGTGTTCCTTACAGTGTATGAGACAGGCTGGGGATTATGACTGAGAAAACGCCGGCCCTCAGCGTTTCCCCGCCGTCCCCCGTTTTTTCCCAAAGCAGGCCTCGCACAGCCGCCCCCGGTGGTGGAGGGGCAGGGCCTTTCCGCACATGGCGCAGAAGCGGATATTGTTCCGCAGCCGGTGGAGCAGAATCTCGTTGATCTCGTCGGCCACCCGCTCCCGGAGCTCATAGAGCCTGTCCTCGTCCACCGGACAGTCGAAGGCCCGGGCGAAGGAGTAGTAGAGGTCCAGCTTTTTATAGAACAGCTCCAGCTCGGGCAGGGTGGGCTCCTCCTCGGGCAGGCCGGGCTGGTCCACCGCCTCCCCCTGCTGCCAGCGGCGGAGGAGCTGGAAAAACAGGTCCCGCAGGGCCTCCTCCGTCTCGTCAAAGGGGATGTTGGCCGCCCGCAGCTCCTGCTCCCGGGTGAGGACAAAGCCCATCTCCCGCAGCTTGGTGATGATGGTGATATACCGGGTGACATCCAGCTTGCGGTAGGGCTCCACCGTGGGCATCCGGTTCCACTGGGTGAGCACCTCCAGCAGGTCGAAGTCCACCTGGAGCACCAGGTCGGAGAAGCCGGCCACGGCGTACTCCAGCGGCGGGATCACCGCCTCCAGCCCCGCCCGGATGGCGGCCAGGTTCTGGGTGGCCCCCACAAAGCCCCGGCTGTACATCCCCTGCCGGCCCGCCCGGCCGGCGATCTGCTTGATCTCCTCCGGCTTCAGCTCCCGGCGCTGGACACCGTCAAACTTCTCGGTCTCCATAAAAATGATCCGCTGGATGGGCAGGTTCAGCCCCATGCCGATGGCGTCGGTGGAGACCACATACTCCATTTTCCCCGTTAAAAAGCCCTCCATCTGCTTGCGCCGGGTGGAGTAGGGCAGAGCCCCGTAGATGATGGCCGGCTCCTTGCCGCTCTGGCGCAGGTCCTCCGCCACGCTGAGCACCCCTATTTTGGAAAAGGTAATCAGGGCGTCCCCCGGCTGGACCCGCTGGTAGTCGATGGGGTGGGCCATGCACAGCAGCGGGGTGTTCCGCTCATGGACCTCCACCTCATAGCTGTCGCCGCAGCTCTCAATCAGGCGGATCAGGAGATTTTTGGCCTCCGGGGCGGCGCACAGGTGGACCTCCGGGGCCAGCACCCCCAGGATGGCCCGGGTCCAGGCGTAGCCCCGTTGGGCGTCGGCAATCATCTGGCACTCGTCGATTACCGCCACGTCGTAGCGCTGCTTCAGGTCCAGCTTTTCGGCGGTGGCGGCCACGTGGGTGTCCTCCTCCCGGCGGTCCTCCTCCTCCCCGGTGGACAGGGAGCAGGCCACCCCGCTGTCCAGCAGGGTCTCCTGGGCCTCCAGGGCCAGCAGGCGCAGCGGGGCCAGGTAGACCCCGGTTCTGGCCCGCCTCAGCCGCTGAAAGCCGGCATAGGTCTTCCCCGTGTTGGTGCCCCCCAGGTGGAGGACAAAGTGCCGGTGCAGGCTGCGGGCCTCCGGGTATTCGTCCTTGGGGTTCAGGGCAATGAGCAGGGACAGGCTGGTGCGGATGGCCTGGGGGACGTACCACACCGACCACACCGTACCCAGCCCCTCGGCCAGCAGCTGCCGGGTGGGGAAGCCCTCCGCCCGGAGAAAGGCGTCCAGGTCGGCCTCGGGCTGGGCGTCGGCAAACTCCGCCAGCAGCTGCTTGGCGGTGTTGAGCAGCACCCGGGGGTAGCGGTCCTCCACCCGGACCACCCGGGGATGGTCCGGGTAGTCCCCCAGCCAGGCCCAGGCCTTGGTGAAGTTCCGTAAAATGTCCTGAAGGCGCTTGCCGTTGTACTGCTCCTCCAGAGAGAGAAATTCGTCCACCCGGGAATTAACCTGGGAGGAGCGCAGGCCCTTGCTGTTCTTAGCCGCCGGGAGGCGGGCCGTGATGGCGGTGTGGTAGTGGCTGGCCAGAAGCCAGGCCAGGGAGCCGTCCGGCTCCACGGTACCCCAGGCCTGGTTCAGGGCGGCCTGGGCCCGCTTTACCGACTGGGGAACCGGCCGCGCCGTGTCCCCCACGTCTACCCCCTTTTTCCTGCGGTTGACAAATCGGGGGCCGCTCTCCGCCAGAAGCACGTCCTCCCGGTCCCACACCCGGACGGGCCGTCCGTTCTGCATGAAAAAGAGCGGCTTGGGGAGGAGCTGCTTCATCAGCTCATTGTTCCAGCCCCGCCGCTTCAACACAGATGTGGGCCAGAAATTTTCCCGGTTTCGTCTGGACATAGCGCCCTCTCCTTTTATCCTTCGTTTACCGCAGCAGCTGACGCACGTCCTCCGTCCCCCGCCGGCCGTGGGTGTGCAGCGCCTGGGAGGGCTGGAGCAGAATGGACTGCCGCATATCCTCCAGCAGCGTGTCCGCCGCGGCGTTGTCCCGCACCATGCCCTCTGCCAGGCTGATGTAATGGCTGTAAAGTCCGCCAAAGCTCTGGTCCAGCTGGTTATACAAGGCGCCGTAGGCCGCTTGGATGCGGGACACCCAGCGGCGGTCCGCCTCCAGCGCCGTCTGGGCGGCCAGGGCCTGCTCCCGGGTGGCCACGCTCAGCCCCTCCAGCTGTAAAATTCTGGCGGACAGCCGGAACTGGGGCAGGGCCACGGTGTCCTCCCCCATTTGCAGGGACAGGCCGCCCTCCCCGCCCCCTCTCCCGTCGGAGGAGACGATGATGCCGCCGATAATGGTGACCGACCCCATAAAGCCGCCCGCGCCCACGCTGACGCCGCCGCGAATCAGTATCTGACCGGCCTGGTCCCAGCCCCCCTCGCCGTCCCAGCCGATGCCGGCCCCGCCGGCTCCGCCGGTGGCGGTGAGGACGCCGTCCGGGTCCCCGCCGCTGTGGGGGTCGGCGCAGTCGATATTCAGGGATGTGCCGCTCCCCAGCGAGATGCCCGCACAGCCTGTGCCGCTCTCAAAGAGGTTGCTGGTGCCGCTCTGGAGGATCAGTGTCACCTCGTTCCCCTGGCCCAGGCTGAAGGCCCGGCCGGAGGACACCCGGCACACCACCCCGCCCAGGGACAGCTCCATGGGGCCGATGCCATCGGCCAGAACGATCCTGCCGCTGAACGGGGCCTGGGCTGCGTCGGTGCCCGGGCCGCCCGAGATGGCGGACACCTGGGAGGACAGGATATGCAGCGTCTGGGACTCCTCCTCATACACCCAATCCCGCCCAGGCTCGCCGCCGGTGACGGAAAAGGGATTGGGGTACATGGATATCTCCTCAAAGGCCTGGGTGTTCTGGTTCCAGTGCAGGTAGGCGTACCGGGTTCTGGGCTGGCCCGACTCGTCCTTGCCCTGGACCACCATGCTGTGGATGGGGGCGCCGTGGTCCCCTCTCACCAGCCACAGCCGCACCGGGTCGCCGTTGAGCAGGTTCATCTTCGCCTGCCGTCCGTCCATCTCCAGGGCGGTAATGGCGCTCCAGCCGGGCAGCAGGGTCTTCCAGATCAGGTCGAAGGGCTCCAGCCGGTTCCCCGCCCCGTCCAGAACATGGGCCGCCTGGGCGGCCAGGGAGACGGGGCCGTCCACCACAACGGGGACCGTCAGCACCGCCCGGCTCTCCCCTTCCGGGGCGCCCTCTGTCCGGCCCAGCGCCACCGCCGCCCCCTCTGTCAGGCGCAGAAGGCTGGACCCGCCGGCGTGAAGACTTCCGATTTTTGCCAGAGCTCCGCCGGAGACGGTCAGCACCGCCCCCTCGCCCAGCCGGACCTCTTTCAGTATGCTCTGTTCCGGCACAAAAATGCGGGCTGCGCTGCTGTCAACTGTCAGCGTGGACAGGCTTACATTCTGGAGCGCCGTCCGGCCGGAGCCGGTGAGCAGAACCGCCTGCTCCCCCTGCCCTGTCCCCTGAACGGTCACGTCCGCCCCGCCGCCTACCACCAGCTCCCCGGAGGGGGCGCGGAGGGACACCCCCGACAGGTCCTGTCCCGACACCTGAACGTTCCCCATCGGCTGGGCCTGGGTGGGAACGGGCTCCGCCGGTGTCTGGGTACTTCCTGGCTCCGGAGCGGCCTCCGGCAGGGGGGGCACCGACAGAAGGTCCATCAGGGTCTCCAGATTCATGCCCTTAATCTCCGCCAGAATAGCCAGCAGGGAGGACCCGGCAGTCAGGCCAGCGCCGGAGCCGGAGCCCTCGCCGGACAGCAGCAGATTTGTCAGGAAGGCCTCCAGCCCCGGGGCCGAGCCATCCATAAACCGGGCCTGAAAATCGGCCAGACTGGCAAATTTTCCGCCGGTCAGCAGCTCCACCGCCCGGTCGGGCGGGACCCCCTCCTCCACCTTCTCCAGCAGCTTCAGCAGGCCCTCCATCGCCGTACGCAGGTCGATGCCGCCCTCCAGGGCCGTATCTCCCCCGGCAATGACCGCCCCCAGATACAGGGTGGCCAGATAGCTCTCCACCGAGCCGCTCTCCAGCGGCCTGCCGGTGATGGCGGCCAGAATATCCGAGCCGCTGGCCGTCTTGTCCAGCCCCAGCGCCGCCAGTATCTCCTCCGCCGTCATGTTTTTTTGGACGATGCCCTTCATCAGCCAGTCGGGGAGGGCCTGGGCGCCCTCCTCCTTGCCGGCCTCTCCGCTGGTGTACAGCAGCGACTCCACCCATTTGGCGGCCCCCGCCTCCCCGTCCTGAAACAGGGACACACCGCCGGCGGTGGCCCGGCTGATGACCCGCTCGATGCTCTCCCGCAGCTGCTCCAGCTCCTTCTGAAGCGCCGCCCGGTCCGTCTCTCCGCCTGCGGCGGATTTTCGGGCCAGGTCCGCCATGCGGTCCAGGCTTTCCTGAACCTCGTCCAGGGCAGCCTCCCCCGTCTGGAGGGCGCGCCGGCTCTCCCGGGAGCGGCCCTCCACCCGGCTGACCCGGCTCATCAGCTCCTGCAGGGTCTCTGAGATGGTAAATCCGGCCGTTCCGGCCACCTTACGGCTCTGCGTGCTGCCGGCCGCCTTTTCGGTCTTGCCCGTCCCCTGATAGCGGGACACGGAAATGTTTCGGTTCCTGCGAATTGCCAGTTCACCCATGTTCAGGGCCCCCTTCCCGTCCGTTCCCCGCCCGGCGGGCGGGAAACAAAATCCAAACCTTACCTCTTTCTATAAAATATCGGCAGATTGGAGCGAAACATAAGGCCGCCGTCCTCCCGCAAAAGAAGACGGCACAGCCACAGCCGTGCCGTCTGAATTGAATCTGTTACCGGGTGCTGGGGATGAGCAGCATCCGCCCGGCGGGCAGGGTGTCCTCCTCCAGCTCGTTGGCCTGGAGGATCTGCTCCATGGTGGTGCCGTGGGCCTTGGCGATGTCCCACAGCTCCTCGCCGGGGGAGGGCATCCGCAGCACCACCGAGGGCCGCTGGCCCTCTCCCCCGTTCCGGGGCTCTCCCAGCTGGGCGCCGGTCACCGCCGGAACGGTTTCCGTCTCGGTGGCCAGGCAGTGAAATTCCACGGTGAAGCGCACCTCCACCCCGCCGGCGGCGGGGGCGGCGAAGACCTCCCCGGGGCAGGCGCACAGGCAGGAGCACCGTACCCCCTCGGCGCACTCCAGGCGGCAGGCGACGGGGATGGACCGGCGGACGCACTGGACCAGCTCGTTCTCGTCCAGATAGAGCACGGTTATGCAGGCCTCCACGGTGAGGACCAGCTCCGCCCCCTCCCGGCTCTGCCGCACCTGGCCCAGCGCCAGCCGGGCATCCACCACCGACCGGACCAGCTCCCCTGTCTCCAGCAGCTCCCGGACGGCCTGGGGCCGCACCGACTGCTCGGTGAGGCGGCACAGGGGCTGATTCTCCCGCTCCACCTCCATCAGATTGCTGGTGCTGTAGAGGTCTTGGAGCAGAGTCACCGGCCGGTGGCAGTATACCTGGGCCTGGGCCAGCAGCTCCAGGGAGACATCCAGCTCCCGGCCGTCGCCGGGCAGCTGGTCGCACTGGAGGGAGGCCACCTCCACCTCCACCTGGCAGTCCCCCTCCTCCCCGGCGCCGGCCACCTCGATGATCTGGGAGAAGGGCATGGACTCGTGAACCGCGGACAGCCCGCCTCCCGCCTCCTGAAGGAGGAGGTAGAGCTCCACCATCCCCTTGAAGATGAGCTTGGAGCCGATGAGCTTGCTCTCGTTGCACACCGGCTGAGCCCGGACGGCCAGCAGCATGGGGCTCTCCCCCGTCCCCTGGAGGCGCACCTGGTCGGAGAAGGTGAAGGGCTTCTCCTGAACGGCGGACAGCAGGTAGTGCTCCCCCTGATACTGGCGCTGGCACAGGCCCTCCTCGTCAGGGCCGGTCACGCCGCCGCAGATGGGCCGCTCCATCGGCTGGCAGGCGGTGATGTCCACCGCCAGGTCCACCCGCAGCAGCACCTTCCGGGGGTTGAGTGCCCGGGCCTCGGCGCTGCGCAGCCGGGGCCGGGCCAGCACCGTCCCCCGCTCGGTGAGGCCGGGGGCCTCCGCCTGACAGGTGAAGGGCAGGCCCACCTCCATCCGCCGCAGGCCGCCGCCCCCCTCGGGCTGGTAGAGGATGGAGGCCCGCACCATGCCTGTCACCTGGGCCACCCCCTCCCGGGCCTGCTTGCCGCTGAGGGTGGCCTGGCCGCATACGTCCACAATGCGCAGAATGTCCGGGCAGGCGTCGGGTACGATGCTCTCCAGGGTCTCCTCCTGGCACAGGGTCACCTCCGCCACCGTGTCGTAGTTGATAATGGTATCCCGTTCAAATTCCATGTTGTCCGCTCCCTTGTCATAGTATCAGCCTGGCTTTGTTGACACTATATGCCCGGGAACTCCTATGTATGACCCCTATTTCACCTTAAAAATCCTGCGCAGCAGCCCCCGCAGGCACCGGGGGGAACGTACCACCACGATACCCATGAAAACGCCTCCCCTCCCTGTTGAATTTGCCGTTGACGGCTGTTTCATCCTATGCGGAGGTTGGGAAAGTGTGCCTTGCAATATTTTAAAAATGTGCTATACTGAAGCTACAAAATAATCCAGGGGGGATATTGTCATGACTGAACAGGAACTCAAAGCCGCATTGGAAGATAACAATAAAGAACTACTTCATTCTATGCAAATCATCATAGAAAATGTGGTCAAGCCCCAATTTAATCTGCTGGCAGACGAGATTAGCATTGTCCGTGAGAAAGTGGAAAATCTGGAAAAGAAAGTCGAACGCATAGAAGATACCCTTCTGGAGCATGAATTTAAGCTAAGAATTATTAAATAACCTTCAAGGTCAACGGCCCCCCGCTCAATATGGCGGAGGGCCGTTTGGAATTATTTGATGCTCATGATACCGCACTTGTCATTCCTGCAATCAGGAGGTAAACCATTCCCGGTCAAAGCCGCTGTCATCCATGAACTGCTCCACGGCGGCGGGGTCGGCCTTGCTCTCGTCCAGAGGCAGGGTGAACAGGGCACGGGGACCCTCAAAGTTTTCCGCAAAAGCGATGGTCCCGTCCTCCGCCACCGTAAAGGTATCCCGGTCAGGCGCCATACCCTGGTAGAAGGCCATATACACCGTGTGGTCCGCGAACATCTCAATATTCTGCGTATCCAGCAGATAGTAGAGCACCCCGTCCTGCTCCAGAAGGGAGACGCCTGCGTTCAAGGTCCAGCTGTTCACCGACCAGGGGGTGAAGCCGGCCACCAGAGGGGTAACGGTATAGTCCATCAGCGAAAAGTCCTCCCGGTCCAGCGGGGTCCCGTCCAGGCTCTCCAGGATCATCACCGCGTAGGTGCGGGCCTGGTCCGCCTGGCTGGTCCAGCTGGACAGGTTCTCCCCGGAGACCAGCCCCGCCAGGGTGACGCAGAAGTTCTCCGTCTGCACCGACTGGTCCAGCCGGACGGCGTCCTCACTCTGGAAGGCTTGGGACAGCAGAGGGTCCCCGTGCAGGTCCGCCACCTGGGCCGGACTGAGCCAACGGGATGCGGCATAGGCGGAAACGGTTAACAGGGCCACCGCCGCGGCGATGGTAACAGCTTTAACAAAACCTTTCTTTTTCACAGAAATACACTCCTTTTCAAGTTCAGCAATTTTGGCGGTTCGGCGCACCAGCTCCTCCGTCCGTTCCTGGAAATCGGCGGAAAGGGGTATGGCGTCCACAGCCTTTCGATAGTCGTTCCAGTTCATTCGATCTCCTCCTTCAGCATCTCCCGCAGCCGCTCCCGGCCGCGGGCCAGTCTGGTGCCCACCGTGGCGGCGGGCAGATCCAGCAGCGTTCCAATCTCCCGGATGGAATACCCCTCGTAGTAATGCAGATGGATCACGGCGCCATACTTCTCCGGCAGGGCCTGTACCGCCTGAAGCAGGTCCGTCCCCGGCTCAGGGGCGGCCGTCTGGGCCGCCTCCTCCAGAGGGAGATTCCGCTTTTCCGCCTGGCGGCGGATATCACTGGCACGGTGAAGGGTGGTTCGGATCAGCCACGCTTTCTCATGTCCGGCGTCCCGGAATGAGACGGGAGCGGCCAGCAGCCGCAGAAACACCTCCTGCACCGCGTCCTCCGCGTCACTGACGGAGGACAGCCGGGTACAGGCCAGGCGCAGCAGCATCTCGCTGTACTCCCGCACAAGGCGGCATACGGTCTCCTCGGTACCGGTCGGGACCATGTTCCTCAACTCCCTTCACCCTTAACACGGAACAGGGCGGGCAAATTTTTCATCCCGCAAAAAAATATAAGCCGGCCTGCCGCGGGTACGCTTCTCCCGCGACAGGCCGGCAGCCTGTTTTAATCTCTGTCCGCATCGAAAATGGGCCGCCCCCCCTGGGGCTGGGCGCCGGGGTTGTTGTTGATGGTGGCGGCCGCCGCCGCCCGGAACCGGGAGCGGGACTGCTTAATCTCCTCAAAGGCCTCGGCCACCGCCTCCTCGGTGCGGCGCAGGGCGTCCTCGCAGTACTCGTTGGCCGACCGCTTCAGAGCCCGGCTGCGCTCCTCTGCCTGACGGATCATGTCGTTGGCCCGCTGCTTGGCCTGGAGGGCCAGGGCGTCGGCTGCCAGCATCTGCTTGGCCCGCTCCTCGGCGGAGCGAACGATGGAATCCGCCTTCCGCTTGGCGTCGGCCTCCATCTCCGCCCGGCGGGCCATCATCTTCCGGGCCTCGGTCAGCTCCATGGGGAACTGGCTGCGGATATCGTCAATCAGGTCCAGGGCCCGGTCCCGCTCAATGATACACTTATCGCTGGACAGCGGGGCATTCTTCGCCTCGTCGATCATCTCAAAGAGCATGTCCAACAGTTCTTCCACACCGCTTGCCATTTGGTCAGCCTTCCTTTCCTTCCATCTCTCTCATGCGCCGGTTCACATCGTCCACAATCTCCCGGGGGACAAAATCCCCCAGGTTGGCCCCGTAGCGGGCCATCTCCTTGACAATGGTGGAGCTGAGATAGGTATACTTTTCACTGGACGCCAGAAACATGGTCTCCAGCCTGGGATTCAGCTTGCGGTTGATGACCGCCATTTGAACCTCCTGTTCAAAATCAGACACCGCCCGCAGGCCCTTCACCACCACATGGGCCCGCCGCCGTTTGGCGTAGGCGGCCAGCAGCTCATCGGAGAAATCCACCTCTACATTGGGAAACCGGGCGGTGGACCGTTTCAGCAGCTCCACCCGCTCCTCCGGGGCAAACATCCCTGTCTTCTTGGAGTTTACCATGACGCACACAATCACCTTGTCGAAACAGGCCGCCGCCCGCTTGATGATGTTCAGGTGCCCCAGCGTCACCGGGTCAAAGCTGCCCGGATAGATAGCTGTGCTCATTGTTTCACGCTCCCGGCCCGGTGGCAGAGGGTCAGCTTAATCTGTCCATACCGGTACTCCCGCCCCGGCTCATAGGGGGGCGTCAGGGTGGGAATGGTCCATTCCAACCCGCTTTCGCAAACTATTATACCATATTCCCGCAAGATGTCAAATCCTGCAATCTTTTCGATACATTGCTCCAGCAAATCGGTCTTGTAGGGCGGATCCAGAAAAATCACGTCGAACCGCTCCCCGCAGGAGCGGAGGAAGGTCAGGGCATCCCCCTGCACCACCCGGGCCCGGTCCTCAAAGCGGCACAGCTTCACATTCTCCTTCACCAGGGCGGCCGCCTCCCGGCGCTGGTCCACAAAGGTGCAGTGCTCCGCCCCCCGGGACAGGGCCTCCAGCCCCAGCTGGCCGGTGCCGGCAAAGAGGTCCAGCACCCGCCGGCCCTCCAGCTCAAACTGGATGATGTTGAACAGAGACTCCTTCACCTTGTCGGTAGTGGGCCGGGTGTCCAGCCCCTGGGGCTCCCTCAGCTTGCGGCCCCTAGCGGAACCTGAGATAATGCGCATATTGACCTTCCTTTCCTGTGGAACGGATTAAAACCACATTGCCGCTCCATCCCGAAATTGCGGGACCGGCCCGTTTCGGTATGGGTCATAGCGGTCCTCATTGCATCCAAACTCCTTCAAAGCACAAATCCTTCCCTCCTGATCCCATTGGACCAGCGACATGCCTTCAAAGGCCTCCACCGTTCCGTCATTCATGGTGTTTTTAAAATACCACTCTACCACCGTCTGGCTGTCCGTGTGGAAAAACTGCTTAATATCCCATTGAAGCACCCTTCCTCGGGTGTTCCACTCCGCGAACCAGTGCTGGATGGCCTTTGCGCCACGGTACTCCGGGCCCCAGCTCTCCGTGTAGACGGCATCAGCGGAAAAAATATCTAAAATGCCCAAATCGGCTGCTTTCAGCCACATATCAAACCAAAGCCGAATGATCTGCTCTCTCTTTTCTGTCATTTTTCGCTCACTCTTCCCCATGAAAATAATCATACACCGCCTGGGCGGTATTTTTGGGTACCACCTCCTGGAGCTGCTCCAGGGAAGCGGCCTTGATGGCCTTAATGGTCTTGAAGTGCTTCAACAGCTGCTGGCGGCGCTTCTCCCCTACCCCGGGTATTTTGTCCAGAACCGAGGTTTTTACGTGTCCCGCCTGGAGCTGGCGGTGGTATTCAATGGCGAAGCGGTGGGTCTCCTCCTGAATCTGTCCAATCAGCGCGAACACTGCCGGGATGGACTGGATGCCGATCTCCCGGCCGTCCGGATGGACCAGGGCCCGGGTGCGGTGGCGGTCATCCTTCACCATGCCGAAGGCGGGGATGTCCAAATTCAGCCCCTCCAGCACCCGCCGGGCCACCTTCACATGCTCGTGGCCGCCGTCGATAAGGAGCAGGTCGGGCTTGTCGGAAAACTTCTCGTCCCCGTCCAGATACCGGCGGAAGCGCCGGGTGAGCACCTGCTCCATGGAGGCGTAGTCGTCGGGGCCGTCCATGTCCTTCAGCTTGAACCGGCGGTAGTCCCGCTTCAGGGGCTTGCCGTCCACATAGACCACCATGGAGGCCACGATGTCGCTGGCCCCCTGGTTGGAGATGTCGTAGGACTCCATCCGCTTTGGGGGAGCCTCCAGGCTGAGCATCTTTCCCAGGGCCTCCAGGAGCTTGTTCCGGCGCTCCTCGTGGGTGGTGGCCCGTTCCACCTCCTCCCGGGCGTTCTGGTTGGCCATTTTAATCAGGTCCATCTTGGCCCCCCGCTGGGGGGTAATGAGCTCCACCCGGTACCCCACCTGCTCGGACAGCATCCGGGTGAGGGGGACCTGGTCGGGCAGCTCACAGGGAATGAGAATTTGCTTGGGCAGGCGGGTGCGGCCCACGTAGTACTCCCGCATCAGGGAGGACAGCACCGCCCCCTCCTCCTCCTCCATGGGGGTCTCCAGCAGGTCGAAGTCCTTGGCGGCCAGTTCGCCGTCCACAAAGTGGAGGACCACAAAGCAGCTCTTGGCCGTCCCCCGGAAGTACCCGGCCACGTCGGTGTCGGCCAGGGAGGCGGCGATCACCTTCTGCCGCTTGCCCAGCAGCTCGATGGCCCGGAGGCGGTCCCGGAGCTGGGCGGCCCGTTCGAACCGCAGCTCCTCCGCCGCCCGCTCCATCTCCTGGGTCAGGTCCTTCTGTACGTCCTTAAACCGCCCTTCCAGCAGGGAGACCGCCTGGGCGATGGCCTGGGCGTGCTGCTCGCGCAGCTCGTCCCCCCGGCAGTAGCCGTCGCACTTGCCCATGTGGAAGTTGAGACAGGGCCGCTCCTTGCCGATGTCCCGGGGGAACTTCTTGTTGCAGGAGGGCAGGCGCAGGGCGGTGCGCAGGGCGTCCAGGATGCCCTGAGTGCTGTGGCGGCCGGCGTAGGGGCCGAAGTACCGGGCCCCATCCTCAGCCGCCTTGGAGGCCAGGGAGAATTTGGGGTAGGCCTCGTTGGACAGGCGGACGTAGGGATAGCCCTTGCTGTCCTTGAGGAGGATGTTGTACCGGGGCTGGTGCCGCTTGATGAGGGAGCACTCCAGCACCAGGGCCTCAAACTCGCTGTCTGCGATGATGACGTCGAAGTGGTCGATCTGAGACACCATGGCCCGGGTCTTCTCCGTGTGGGAAGCGGAGTCCTGAAAATACTGGCTCACCCGGTTTTTCAGCGCCTTGGCCTTGCCCACGTAGATGACGGTGCTCTGGGCGTCCTGCATGATATAGACCCCCGGCTTCAGGGGCAGGCTGTGGGCCTTCTCTTTCAACTCGTCAAAGGTCAAGGTATCCCTCCTTTCGGTACAGCATCAAAAAAGGCGCCGCGTTGCGGCGCCTTTCAAGATTGGGATGTTTACTCGGAGAAATCGGAGGAGATCATCTTATACAGAGCCTCCACCGCTTCCTTCTCGTCGGCACCATCAGCACTCAGCTTGATCGGAGTGCCCTTCACGATGCCAAGAGACAGAACGCCAAGCAGACTCTTTGCGTTGACCTTACGCTCCTCCTTCTCCACCCAGATGGAGCTCTTGAACTCGTTGGCCTTCTGGATGAAAAATGTAGCGGGTCTGGCATGCAGTCCAACCTGGTTGTTTACGACGGCTTCCTGACTATACATATCGCGTACCTCCGCCCTATTCATTAGGATGTGTGCTAAGCATACCAGATTTATCCCCATTTCGTCAATGGACATTTGCACAAATATTACTGCAATTTTTGCCCGCTTTTACGGGATAAATTTCGATTTTTACCCCCCATTTTTCCGCCTGCCCCCAAAAAACCGCCTTTTTTTAAGTTTTACCTCTTTTTTCTAAACAAATCCATATTTGTCACAAATATGGATTTTTTAGACGGTTTTTCCTCCTTTTCCGTCAGGCCCGGGGCAACAAACCGTCTAATTTTCCAGAAATACCCATTTAATACTTCCCTTTCCGGCCGTTCTGTGAGAGAATGGAGCAAAAAAGTATCTGATCTCTGTGACCGTTTCCCTCTGGAGATCGTTTTATCTGTGAAAGGAGGTCAGGGGATGAAGCAAACACGCAGCGCCTGCCAGCTGGAGGAGGCGTACAACATGTGCGGCACAGCGGTGTACCGACTGGCCATGGTATACCTGGGCCGCCGGGCCGACGCGGAGGACGTGACCCAGGAGGTTTTCCTCCGCCTGCTCTGCCGCGCCCCCGCCTTTGCAAACGGGGAGCACCGGCGGAGATGGCTGCTCCAGGTAACGGCCAACCTGTGCAAGGACCAGCTGCGGGGGTTTTGGCGGAGGCGGGTGACCGGGCTGGACGACGCCCTCCCCGTTGCCGCCCCCGAGGAGCGGACCGCTCTGGAAGCGGTTATGGCCCTGCCGGAGCAGTACCGGCTGCCCATCCATCTCCACTACTACGAGGGCTACTCGGTGGCAGAGATGGCTGAAATCTTGAAGCTGGGACAGTCAGCGGCAAAAATGCGGCTGAAACGGGGCCGTGAGCTGCTGAAAATGGAATTGGAGGGCGCACTATGAACATCAACGACTACCGCCGTGGGATGGACCGGATCGTCCCCGACGCCGCTTTAAAGGAGCGTATTATGAATCAGACAAAGAAAAAAACCATCTCAGCCCGCCGGGTCTTTGCCGGAGTTCTGGCCGCGGCCCTGTCCATCGCCTGCCTGATTACTGCCGCCTTCGCCGCCAGCCCGGAGCTGCGCACAGCGGTGCTGTCCTTCTTCCGCATGGAGGAGCGGGAGCAGGTGCCCAACAGCAGCGTCAGCCCGGGCGCCCCCGATATCAGTCAGGCGGAGATTGGGGAACTGGTCAAGGCCCAGTATATCAAAATGGACAGCTACCAATATGGCTATTCCGGCGGCCTGCTCCACCACCTGACCTGGAGCGAGGACCGGAAGACCCTGGTAGACGCCAAATTTTGGGAGGCCCGGGAGAATGAGCTGATTCCCGTCCAGGTGGACATGCACACCGGTCAGGTGGACATCATGTTTAAAGGTCTCCACTATCAGGGGGAGTTCTGGTGGTTTATCCATAAGGGACAGCTGGACTATTTTACCACCGACAACCGCGCCTGGGACGAGGAGGGGGAGCACGCATGGGACTGGAACTTCTCCCTCGTCCCCGGCCGCACCGACGTGCTTCTGCTCCGCCTGTCCACAGGGACACAGATGGAGTACAGGGAGTACCCCCTCCTCTACCACCTGGACACCGGCGAAACTGAGGAGCTGCTTGCCGGCGTGGACCCCAGCGTGATGGAGGAATCCGATGGCACCATCTGGTCCGACAGCTTCCGTCTGGCCCTGATCGTTGGCCGGCCCAGCGAGGAGTTGCCCAACGCCCAGGAGTGGCTGTATGACCGGGAGACCGGGACCCTGACCGCTGTAAACACCCTAGGCGGCATAGGCGCGGACACAGCGGCCTTCGCAGACGACGATACCCTGATTCTCTACTGCTTCCGCTGCGATGAGGAGGACATGATCCAGGATGTAACCTTCTATTCCTATGATATCCCCTCTGGCCGCGCGATGAAGACGTTGGACGCCGTCCCCTATTACCGCAGCTGGGACGAGAAACCCAGTGGCGTGATGACCTTCGGCAGCCGCTGCGTCCTCATTTCAGAGGAGGGTCAGGTCCAGGTGGTGGACCTGAAAACCGGGAACCGGACCCTGCTGGGCGGCTTCACCTTCCGGAAGGGGGATAGTTTCCAGCTGAATCCCTCGGGAAACAGACTGCTGTACTTCTCCATGAATCCCAACACAGACAGCCTGGGCATCTCCCAGATCGGCGTGGCCGACCTGGAGAAGGGCATCTTCTTCGCCTTTGACCGGGAGGGCTATGAAAACCTCCACGAGGGCGGCATCGGCTGGGATGACAACAACACCGTGAGCATCCGCGCCAGCACCCTGGACAACGAGACGCAGTATCTGCTCATATACCAGTTTTAACGAAACAGGGACTGAGGCGGCCCGCCTCAGTCCCCGTTGTATCTTCTCGCGTCAACCCTGGTCCCAGTTGTGGTAGACGTTCTGCACGTCGTCGTTCTCCTCCAGCAGGTCGATAAGCTTCTCCATGTTCTTGATATCGCCCTCGTCGGTAAGGGTGACGTAGTTCTGAGGCACCATCTGCACGCCGGCCTCCAGGAAGGTGTAGCCCTTGGCCTCCAGGGCCTCAGTGACAGCGGCGAAGGCGTCGGGGTCGGTGTACACCTGGAAAACCTCGTCGTCGGCCTGCATGTCGTCGGCGCCGGCCTCCAGGGCGTCCATCATGACGGTGTCCTCGTCCAGCTCCTCGGCCTCAATGATGATAACGCCCTTCCGGTCGAAGGACCAGGACACGCAGCCGGTGGCCCCCAGGCCCTTGCCGTACTTGTCCAGCAGGTGGCGCACCTCGGGCGCAGTGCGGTTGCGGTTGTCGGTGAGGGCCTCCACGATGACGGCCACGCCGTTGGGGCCGTAGCCCTCGTAGACTACATTCTCGAAGCTGTCGGTGTTACCTGAGCCCAGGGCCTTATCGATGGTGCGCTTGATATTGTCGTTGGGCATGTTGGCCGCCTTGGCCTTGGCGATGACGGTGGCCAGCCGGGAGTTGTTGGCCGGGTCGCCGCTGCCGCCCGTCTTAACAGCCACGATCATCTCACGGGCGATCTTGGTAAAAATCTGGGAGCGCTTGGCGTCAGCCGCCCCCTTGGTCTTTTGTATGTTGTGCCACTTGGAATGTCCGGACATGAATATCTTCCCCTTCTTGTGTAATAGGCGGAAAGATTATATCACTGTTTTTTCCGATATGCAAGCCCCAAAAGGCGTTTTCCCCGGAAAATAAACCAAATATCCTGTGTCGGTCCCCCGGCGCAGGGACAGCTCCCGGCATTGCTGCCGAAATCAGTCCTCGGTAAATTCAAACAGCTCCTCCACCGTCACATGAAAAACCTTTGCGATATCCATTGCCAGCTTCAGGGACGGATTATATCTTCCGTTTTCCAGATGTACAATCGTTTCCCGGCGGGCGTGTACCAATTCCGCCAGCTCGCTCTGCTTGAGTCCCGCCTTTTCCCGATATTCCTTGACCTTCGTTTTCAGGGCCATATCAGACTCCCTTACTGTCCGTGGCGCAGAATATCGCGGATTGAATTACAGCTGAAAGGCCGCCTTAGACTCCTTTACTGTCCATCACGCAAAATATGATGAACCGTATTACAGCCAATGCCAGTATCATCCCCACCAGCGCGTAGCCCGCCATAGTTCCGTCTATGGCTTTGACAGCACTGGCAAAGGCGATCACAATGGCGGCAGCCACCATGATTTTTAACCCAATCGCATCCGTTCTGCGCAGATTTTGAATTGCCAACTCGTCCTTTTCTTCCTTGCTGTACTTGCGAATGCGGACCGCCTGTATGAGAAAAAATACAACGGTAAACATAACAACCGCATTCTGGATCACATCATAATAATCATGCCAATCCCGCCTTGCCCACATCCAGTAGTAGCTGACAAGGAGTATCGCATAAATAATTTTTGTTCCTACAATTTCTTTCAGGGTAACCTTAGACTTCATGGTTCATTCCTCCGTGTGACATATTTTTAACTCCCGCGGTGTTATAAATATATCACCCGCCCCCGGCCTTGTCAACCATGAAATGTGAAGTATTTTTAACTTCCCACTCGGCTGTTTTTCTTACAGCGCGGCCACTGCCCCCTCGATGGCCCCCTCCTCGGCCTGCATGGCGCGCAGGGTCATGTCCAGGAGCTTGTCCAGCTCCCAGCCCAGCAGCTGGGCCCCGTTGGCGATGACATCCCGGGAGCAGCCGGCGGCAAATTTCTTGTCCTTAAACTTCTTTTTCAGAGATTTCAGCTCCATATCCGCCGTGCTCTTAGAGGGCCGCATGAGGGCGGCCGCGCCAATCAGGCCGGTGAGCTCGTCGCTGGCGTAGAGCACTTTTTCCATCTCGTGCTCCGGCTTGATGTCCACCCGCAGGCCCCAGCCGTGGCTGGCAGTGGCCCGGATGATGGACTCCTCCACCCCGGCCTGACGCATCAGCTCCTGGGACTTCTCGCAGTGCTCCTCGGGCCACATCTCAAAGTCCAGGTCGTGGAGCAGGCCCACAATGGACCAGTATTCCGCCTGATCCCCGTAGCCCAGCTCCCGGGCGTACCAGCCCATCACATGCTCCACCGTGACGGCGTGGCGCAGATGGAAGGGCTCTTTGTTGTACTTGGTCAGCAGGTCCCAGGCCTGGGAACGGGTTATGGACATTGTAATCTCTCCTTGTTTCAAATAAAGCGGGCCGCCGAGGACGGCGGCCCCTACACATTATGAACACAAATAACCCTTTTTGTCAATAGGCCACCACAATCCCGCCGTCGTAGGCGTAGACGCTGGTGATCCCCCCCGCCTCGGTAATGAGGATGTGGGCAAATCTGCACTTGGCCTCCACCATGGCCTTCACCTGGAAGGCCCGTTCCAGGCAGTTGCAGTGGCAGATGGCCAGGGTGCGGCCCACATGGGCGGCATCGGCGGCAATCTTGTCCACCATTTTGGTCAGCGCCTGCTTGATGGTGAGGGCCTGTCCCAGCTTGCAGATTTCCCCCTCGGGGGTGGCCCCCATAAACAGCTTGATTTTCAGCGCCCCGGTGATCACCGCCTGGAGCTTGGTGAGCCGGCCGTTTTTTCGCAGGTTTTCCAGGGATTCCAGCACAAACATCGTCTGCATCTGGTAGATGAACTGCTCCACCTCGGTGACCACCCGCTTGTAGGGCATCCCGGAGGAGGCCAGCCGGTGGATGGCCATGGCCACCAGCAGCTCCCCAGAGGCAGCGGAACAGGAGTTGAACACGTGGACGTTGACCTCCGGGTTCTCCTCCTCCAGCAGCAGCCGGGCCTGCTCGGCGCTGTTGTGGGAGCCGCTAAGCAGCGCGGACAGGGTCACTACATACACGTCGTCCGCCCCCCGGTAGGCGTCCAGATAGGCCTGGGGAGAGGGGCAGGCGGTGGAGGGGGCGTCCTCGCTCTGGCGCATGGCCCAAAGCAGATCGGCCTGGTCGAAGGTCTCGTCGTCCACAAAGGTGCTGCCGTTGGACTGAATGGTCAGGGGCACCTTGACAAAGACGGGGTCCTTCAGCATGGCGGGGGTCAGGTCGCAGCAGCTGTCCACTACAATTTTGAAACTCATATGCTTCAACTCCAGACGTGGTTTTTTAAATTAGATTCTGGCAATTAGTTTATCATAGGTTTGGGGAGTTGTAAAGAGTATCGGAAAAAATTTATCTGGATGCAGGGACACATCACGATGCGTCCGTCCTCTGATTCTGCAAATCCGGTGCCGCGGACGCTTCATGAAGCGTCCCTACCCCTCTTCCTCCAGCTCCCGCAGGAGCTTCTGGTCCGCCTTGGAGGAAAGGTCCAGCTTTTCATACAGGTCGGGCCGGCGCTGTCTGGTGCGGAGGATGGACTGCTTCCTGCGCCACTGGTCCACCCTGGCGTGGTTGCCCGACAGGAGGATGGGCGGCACCGCCCGGCCGTGCCACACCTCGGGGCGGGAGTACTGGGGGGCCTCCAGCATCCCATTCCAGTGGCTCTCGTTCTCGTAACAGGAGGGATCGGACAGCACGCCGGGCACCAGGCGGCACACCGCGTCAGCCACCGCCATGGCAGGAATCTCACCGCCGGTCATGACGAAGTCGCCCAGGGAGATTTCCTCGTCCACGCACTCCTCAATAAACCGCTCGTCGATGCCCTCGTAGTGGCCGCAGACCAGGATAAGCCGCTGGTAATCATCTTTCAGCCGCCGGGCGTCGGACTGGGTGAAGGTCTTCCCCGCCGGGGACATGTAGATGGTGTGGACCCGCTCCCCCGCCTCCTGGCAGATGTGCTCCCAGCAACGGTAAAGGGGATCGGCCTGCATCACCGCCCCCCGTCCCCCGCCGTAGGGGTAGTCGTCCACCTGCTTCTGCTTATTTACAGTGTAGTCCCGAATCTGGTGGCAGTCCACCCGGATATAGCCCCGCTCCTGTCCCCGGCCCAAAACCGACTCGCAGAGCATATCTCCCACCACATCGGGGAATAATGTCATAATATCAATATGGTACATGATTTCATATCTCCTTTTGCAGGGCGTGAACACCGGGCACGCCCTACAGCAGTTCGAGGAAATATTATACGGGATTTATTTCCCTTTTGCAACAGATTCCAGACAAAAAAACTATCGCACATTCTCCCAAATTATGCTATAATAGCGAACGACAAAATTTCTGCACGAAAGCGAGGTTTTTCCCATGTACTGCACCCGTAAAATCACCGACGACCTGATCTGGATCGGCGCCAATGACCGCCAGCACCCGGTCTTCGAGGCGGCCCACCCCGTCCCCCGGGGGATGTCCTACAACTCCTACCTGCTGCTGGACGAGAAGACCGTCCTCTTTGACACGGTGGACCGGGCGGTCCAGACCCAGTTTATGGAGAATCTGGAGCACGCCCTGGGCGGCCGCCCCCTGGACTATATCTTTGTCCACCACATGGAGCCCGACCACGCCGCCACCCTGGGCGACCTGATGCTCCGCCACCCCGAGGCGAAAATCGTGTGCAACGGCAAGGCCATCAACATGATCCGCCAGTTCCACGCCGCCGACCCCAAGGGGGCCATCCTGGTGAATGAGGGGGACACCCTGTCCACCGGACGGCACAACTTTACCTTTGTGGCCGCCCCCATGGTCCACTGGCCCGAGGTGGTGGTGAGCTACGACTCCACCGACAAGATTCTCTTTTCCGCCGACGGCTTCGGCTCCTTCGGGGCGCTGAACGGCGTCCTCTTTGCCGACGAGATCGACTGGGAGCGGGACTGGCTGGACGAGGCCCGGCGGTACTACACCAACATCGTGGGCAAGTACGGCCCCCAGGTGATGGCCCTGCTGAAGAAGGCTTCCGCTCTGGACATCCAGATGATCTGCCCCCTTCACGGCCCCGTGTGGCGCAAGGATTTTTCCAGGATCATCGACCGGTATGTGAAATGGGCCAGCTACGAGCCCGAGGTCCAGGGCGTGGTGATCCCCTTTGCCTCCATCTACGGCAACACCGAGACCGCCGCCAGCATCCTGGCCTGCCGCCTGGCCGAGCTGGGGGTGCCGGTGGAGATGCACGACGTGTCCGTCTCCCACTACTCCCATGTGCTGGCTGACTGCTTCAAGTACAGTCATATCGTCTTTGCCGCCCCCACCTTCAACAACGGCATTTTCGACCCCATGGAGCACCTGCTCCGGGACCTGGCCCACCACAACCTGCAAAACCGCAAGGTGGCCCTCATCCAGAACGGCTCCTGGGCCCCCGCCAGCGGCAAACTGATGGCCGACATTCTGGGCGGCATGAAGAACATGGAGCTTCTGGAGACCCCTGTCACCCTGAAGTCCGCCCTGGCCCCCGGCCAGGAGAGCGAGCTGGAGGCCCTGGCCCAGGCCCTGGCCGCGTCTGTGAAGGGCGAGGAGCCCGCCCCTGTGCAGGAGGAGGCCCCCGCCAAGCCCAAGGGCTTTGTCTGCAAAATCTGCGGCTTCATCTATGAGAGCGACACCCTGCCCGAGGACTACGTCTGCCCCATCTGCCGCCGCCCCGCCTCCGACTTCGAGCCGGTACAGTAATATGCAAGATGCGCCGTCCCACCCGGGACGGCGCATCTTTTCTATTTCTTCCCGTGGCTCAGGGCGGCGGTGAGAGTGTTCTCCATCAGCACCGCCCGTGTAACCGGGCCCACGCCGCCGGGCACGGGGGTGATGTACGAGGCCTTTTGGGCCACAGCGCCGTAGTCCACATCGCCGCACAGCTTTCCCCGGTCATCCCGGTTGACGGCCACGTCGATGACTACCGCGCCCTCCTTCACCATGTCGGCGGTAATCAGGCCGGTGTGGCCCGCCGCCGAGATGAGGATATCCGCCCGGCGGCACTCGGCGGCCAGATCGGGGGTCCTGGTGTGGCAGACGGTGACGGTGCAGTCCCGGCGCAGCAGCAGCATGGCCTGGGGCTTGCCCACAATGTTGGACCGGCCCACCATGGTGCAGTTTTTATAGGCCGGGTCAATGTTGTACTCGGCCAGCAGCCGCATCACCCCCGCCGGGGTGCAGGGCCAGAAGCAGTCCATCCCCAGGGTCAGGTCCCCCACGTTGGAGGGGTGGACGCAGTCCACATCCTTGTCCGGCCGAATGGCCAGCTGGATGGCCCGGTCGTCCAGGTGCTCGGGCAGGGGGAACTGGACCAGGATACCGTCGATGCCCTCCCGCTCGTTCAGAAAGCGGATCACGTCCAGCAGCTCCCGCTGGGGGACGTCCTCGGGCAGGCGGTAGGTCTCATAGTAGATACCGCACTGCTGGCAGTCCTTCCGTTTGCCCGCCTCGTAGACCTGGGCGGCGGGGTCCTCCCCCACCAGCACCATGGCCATCCCCGGCTTGCGCTCCATCTGCTCCACCTGGAGCCGGACCTGCTCCCTGATTTTGGCCGCCAGGGCCTTTCCATCCATAACAACAGCCGCCATAGCTCATTCCTCCTCGCCGCTGCCAGCGTCCTGGGCCGCCTGGGTGGCCCGCCGCTCTACAAACAGCTCTTTTTTTCCGCCCCGATACTTCCACAGAGCCCAGGCCAGCGTCCCCCCGGCGAGCACGCAGGTGACGGCCGCCAGCAGCTGGGACACCCGGATGGGCACACCGAACAGCTCCCAGCCAAACAGGTACAGGCTGTCGGTGCGCAGGCCCTCGATCCAGGCCCGGCCCAGGCCGTACCAGAAGAAGTAGAACAGGAAGCACTCCCCGTCAAACCGCCGCCGTTTTCCCATCCAATAGACCACAATCAGGCCCACAAGGTTCCAGGCCGACTCGTAAAAGAAGGTGGGATGTACCCCCAGCGCCCCGCTGAGGATGGCCTCATAGCCCGCTTGGTCCACATAGCCGTTTTGCAGCATCTCCGCCGCGATGGAGGGCCCGCACATCCGCCAGGGCAGGGCGGTGGCGGAGCCGTAGGCCTCCACATTCATAAAGTTGCCCCACCGGCCGATAAGCTGGCCGATAAACAGGCCGTGGACCCCCAGGTCTGCGTAGGCCAGAAAGCTGAGCTTCTTTTTCCGGCAGAAGATCAGCAGTACAATGGCGGAGGAGATGATCGCCCCATAGATGGCCAGACCCCCGTCGCCGTAGTTGAGAATCCGTCCCCAGTTTAGAGAGCCGTCCGCCTGCCGGTACATGTCCAGATTGAACACCACATAGTACACCCGGATGGCCACCAAAGCGGCAGGGACGGCAAAGAGCATCATGTCGATGATATTATCCTCGGTGATGCCGAAGCGCTTGCCCCAGCGGGAGCACAGATACACCGCCAGAATCAGGCCGCAGGTGATAATGACCCCGTACCAGTATACCGGCCGGTCCAGAACCGGGATGGTAAAGGCCACCCGGTTCAGGGTAAACTCCAGCCCCAGGCCAGGGAAGGATACCGTCTTAATCATGTCTCCTCCTTGGCCCGGACCACCGACAGGGCGGTGCGCTCCCCGGTCACCCAGCTCGCAATCAGTTCCTCGGCCTCCTCCTTGGTAATGGCGTCGAAAATATCGGCAAAGCGCAGGAAATCGTATCCCGTGAAAAAGGCCTGAGCCTGGCCCACGCACAGGTTCTCAAAGGAGTTCAGCCCCCGCACCCGGTTGCCGTAGACCCCCTTCTTCACCCGCTCCCACAGGGCGGGGTCCACCCCCTCCCGGCCGATGCGGGCAGCCTCAGCGGCCACCGCCGCACAGACAGCCTCCGGGGCCTTGGACTCGCCGTCCGCCGCCAGGAAGGCACAGCCGAAGCTGCTCTCGTAGCTGTAGCCAAACTCCTGGTTAATCAGCCCCTCCCGGTACAGCTTGGCATACAGGGGGCTGGAATTGCCCAGCAGCACCTCCAGGGCCAAGCTGCCCACCAGCTCCTGGCGCAGGCGGTCCTCGCCGTTGATCTGGGCATCCCCCTTCCAGCCCAGCTGGAAGATGGGGGCGGACACCTCCATCCGCTCCTCGATATAGCTCTGAGCGGCCCGGGGTCCCTCCTTCTCGCCGTAGTCCTTGACGGCAATGGGCCCCGCCTCCTTGGACAGAATTTCCCGGGCAACATCGCAGATATGCTCCGGGTCCACCGGGCCGGCCACGCACAGCGCCATATTAGCCGGGTCGTAGAAGGCCTTGTGGCAGGCGTACAGGGTTTCGGGAGTAATCTCCGCGATGGATTCCACGCTGCCCGCCACACTCACCCGAATGGGGTGGTGCTGAAACAGGGCCTTCATCAGGTTCATATAGCACTTCCAGTGGGGGTCGTCCTCGATCATGCCGATCTCCTGGCCGATGATGCCCCGCTCCTTGTCCACGCTCTCCTGGGTGAACCAGGGCACCGACACAAAGGAGAGCAGAATGCGGAGATTTTCCTCAAACTTTTCAGTGGAGTCGAAGTAATAGCCGGTGATATCGTTGCTGGTAAAGGCGTTGGGGCTGGCCCCGTTGGCGGCCAGGTCCTGGAGGGCGTTGCCCTCCTGGGTGTCGAACATCTTGTGCTCCAGATAGTGGGCCACCCCTGCGGGGGTGCTGTGCCATACCCCGTCCAGACAGAAACGCATGTCCATGCCGCCGTAGTTGGTGGCGAAAAAGGCGTAGCCCTTCTGAAACTCGGGCTTGGGGAAGACAAACACATGCAGGCCGTTTTCCAGCTTCTCGTGGTACATGGTCTCCCCTACTCGGGCAAAGGAACATTTTTCCATGGCTCAGTCCTCCTTTCCTTTCAGGAAATAAATGGTATCCAGCTGCAGCTTTTGGGCGGCGGCGGCCACCTGCTCCCGGGTGACGGCCTCCAGCCGGGCGGCCAGCTCCCTGGGGGACTCCTCCAGCCCCGCAGCCGTCTGGCCCAGCCAGTACTCCTCCTGGCGGCTCTGCTCGTCCAGAATAGCCATGCAGGCCCCGATCAGGGTGCGGCGGGAGCCCTCCAGCTCCCAGTCCTCAATCTCCCCCCGTTTGACGGCCTCCAGCTGGGCCAGGATCTCGTCCTTGGCGGTCTGGTACTTGTCAAACTCAATGCCCGAGGACACCAGCACCAGCCCCTTCATCTTCTCCAGCGTGGCGCTGGCGTAGTAGCACAGGGACAGCTTCTCCCGCACGTTCATAAACAGCTTGGACAGGGTGGTGCCTCCAAAAACGGCGGTAGCAAGGTAGAGGGCAGGAAAATCCTCCTCCCAGCAGGTGAGGCCCCCGGTGCGGAAGCCCAGGGCCAGCTTGCCCTGGCTCACATCCATGGCCTCCTCCACCACAATGGGCTCGGGGCCGGCGGATACCCGCACGTCGCAGGCGGGGTCGAGCCGGTCCTCGTTCACCGGCAGCCCCTCCAGGGCGGCACGCAGGGCCTCCGCCACCCGGTCGGACTGGGCGGAGCCGCAGTAGTAGACCTCCACTTGGGCGGTGCACAGCAGCTGCTGATACCGCTCCCACAGGCTCTCCGGGGTGATGGCGGCCACGCTGGCCTCGTCCCCCAGCCGGTCCACCCCGTAGGCCTCGTATTTACACATCTCCTGGGTGAGGCGCTGGGTGGCGTAGGTCCGCTTGTCGTTAATCTGGGCCCGAATGCGGTCGATGAGATTGGCCTTCTCCCCGGCGGTGTAGTCCGCGCGGAAGACGCCCTTCTCGGTGCAGGGCTTCAGGAGCAGCTCCCCCAGCAGGGCGGCGGCGGGCTCCAGAATCTTCTCCCCCTTCAGGGCATAGGCGTCATCCAGAAAGCTGGCTGCAAAGCCCACGCACTGGGTCTCCCCCCGCTTGCGCACAGCGGGCTCCACGGCCCCGCCGTACAGCTCATCCAGGGCGGCGGACAGGGCCTCCATGTCCGGATGGACGGCGGTGCCCCGGCGCAGAACCTCGGGAATCAGGGCGTTGGCCCCGGCGGTCTCTTTCGTCAGAGGGGCCAGCAGGGTGATGGACAGATAGGAGCTCTTAAACTTACCGGTATGCACCGCGCGCAGCCATACCCCGGGAAACAGCTCCCGGCGAGTCACTTGTGACATATCCTTTGTTTCCTTTCTTTGAAAGAAAATTTTTTCTTTGACAGCTGGATTATCATACCACAGTTGGCACATAAAAGTAAAGTTTTCCAAAAAATTTTGCTGCGGGGTGGCAAATCAGGAAAGGCCGCAGTATAATAGCGGTAATGAAAGGAGGGGATGGCCATGCTGAACCAGCCAAAGGATTTTTGGAATATGCGGGCCCGGACCTATGACCGGACCTCCGGCCAAACCTATGCCGAAACCTATGACAAAACGGCGGAGCTCTCGCTGCGCTATCTGAAGCCCTCCCACCGGGTGCTGGAGTTCGCCTGCGGCACGGGACTGCTCACCCTGCGGATAGCCCCCCATGTGGCCCATCTCCGGGGCATCGACATCTCCCCCCAGATGGCGGACATTGCCCGGGAAAAGGCCCGGGACCTGGCCCACGTGGAGATCACCAACACCGACCTTTTTGACCCCTGCCTGGAGCCGGGGAGCTTCGACGCAGTGTGTGCCTACAATGTGCTGCTCTACCTCCCCGACCTGCCCGCCGCCCTGGCCCGCATCCGGGCGCTGCTCAAGCCCGGGGGAACCTTCCTCTCCGCCACCGACTGCCTGGGCTCCCGGCCCTCGGTGATGGGGCTGAAAAAGCTGGTGAACAGCCACACCGGGAAAATGCCCTATGTGGCCTTCTTCACCCAGCGGGGGCTGGAGCGGAAGATCGCCCGGAGCGGCTTTGACATATTGGAGCGGGAAAATCTCTATCCCAATCCGCCCAACCTGTTTGTGGCCGCCCGGGTCAAACCGTAATCTCCAGCCGGTGGTCCCCCGTCAGCCCCGCCAGCGGCACCCCCTCCTTAACCGCTTTTCCGTCCAGAACGGCGGCGTAGGTCCCGGTGCGCCGGACGGCAATGGTCAGCGTCCCCTTGGACAGCTTCCACTTCGCCTCATACCCCGGCCAGTCCGGGGGCAGGTTGGGCTCCACCGTAAGCCGGTTTTCCGTCACCCGCAGCCCCAGCAGCTCCTGCACGGCCACCTGCCAGTACCATCCGGCGGCCCCGGTGTACCAGCTCCACCCCGCCCGGCCCACCCGGCCGGGGGCATAGGACACATCGGCGGCAATCACATAGGGCTCCGCCCGGTAGATATCCGTCTTATGGCCCTCCGGCAGGAGGGCCTTTAAAATGGCCCAGCCGTCCGCCGGACGGTCCAGCCGGAAGCAGGCCATGGCCAGCCACACCGAGGCGTGGGTGTACTGTCCGCCGTTCTCCCGCACGCCGGCGGGGTAGCCCTTGATATAGCCGGGGTCCTTGTCCCCCTGGCCGTCAAAGGCCGGGTCAAAGAGACGGACCACTCCGTTCTCCCGGTCAAAGAGCCGGTCCAGCGCGGCGGAGACGGCCTGATCCCCCCGTTTCCGGTCCGTTCCGCCGGGGAACAGGGCAAAGGACTGGGCGATGGAGTCAATCTGGCACTGGCCGTTCTCTGCCGAGCCCAGGGGGGCGCCGTCCGCGTAGTAGCCCCGGCGGTACCAGCCGCCGTCCCAGGCGCTCTGGGCCGCCTGGATCAGGGCGTCGGCCTGGCGCAGCAGGTCATCGGCCCGGGCCTCCTCGTCCATCCGGCGGCACAGGACGGCGAAGTCCTGGAGCACCGCCGCCAGAAACCAGGTGAGCCACTCCGACTCCCCCTCCACCTTGTCCATGCCGTCGTTCCAGTCGCCGCCCCCCATCCGGGCCAGACCCTGGGGGCCCGTCCCCCGGCCCAGGGCGCAGAGGATGGCCGCGAGGCCGTGGCGGTAGAGGGATTCCCGGACCTCGCTCACCCCGGGGACCTCATACCGGTCCTTCTCCCCCAGCTCCAGGGACCTGGCGGCGAGATAGGGGACCTCCTCCTCCAAAACGGACCAGTCCCCGGTGACGGTGCAGTACCGGCATAGCACCCAGGGCAGCCACAGCAGGTCATCGGAGATGCGGGTGCGCACCCCCGCCCCCTGGGGCGGGTGCCACCAGTGCTGCACGTCGCCCTCCTCAAACTGCCGGGAAGCGGCCAGCAGCAGCTGTTCCCGGGTCCGCTCCGGCCAGCAGTAGACCAGTGCGGCCGAATCCTGAAGCTGGTCCCGGAAGCCGAAGGCCCCGCCGTTCTGGTACTGGCTGGTGCGGGCCATCAGGCGGCAGGCAATCACCTGATAGAGACACCAGCCGTTCAAATATCGGTCCAGGGCCCCGTCCGGGGTGGTGACTATAAGGCCAGATACCTTGTCACCCCACCAGGCCAGGGTCTGCTCCTGCTCTGCCCGGAAATCCTCCCGGAAGAAGCGGGAGCAGGGCCGCCCCGCCCTCTCCTTGGTCACCAGCGAGACGGGCTGTCCGTCGTTCAGGGCGGCGGAGATGGGTTCCCCCTCCCCTAGCTGGTAAACCAGCCGCCCGGAGGCCCCAGTGAGGGTGAACCGGAGGATGCGCCTGTTATCGTCTATTGGCACGAACCCCTCAACCACCAGTAGGGGCGGACATTGTCCGCCCGTTTTTGAGGTCTCCTCCAGCTTCTTCTCCCACCGGGCAAAGCCGGGACCGTAGGTGACGGTGCAGGGACAGCTGTCCCCGGCGGCGAAGACCGGAATATCCCGGCCATTTAAGTTTACCATAATTGTTTCCTGTCCACCCACTGCCAGGGGGTCGTTGACCCAGGGGGACAGCCTGCCCTCCCTGGCGTTGCCCCCGGACCAGAGGAAGCCCGCCCCGGTCTCGTCGGTGAGCCAGCCGAAATTCGGGTTACATAACACCTGGCTCCACCCCACCGGGGGCAGCTGCTCCCCGCAGTGGATGGTGACGGTATCCCCCTCCATTGTCCAGGGGGCGGGCCCGGAGGACAAGCGCACCGGCGGCGGGGGCGCGATGGATTCGGATGGCCCGCCCGGGTGGTCCGGCTCCACAGACAGCACCGCTTTCGCCCAGGCCAGCACCACCGGGGCGGCGTCGGGATTGGCCAGGTGGATGCCCCCTCTGGCCCCCAGAACTGACTCCGCCCCCAGCTTTTTCAGCTCCGACCTCAGGGCGGAGCGGAGAGGACGGCGGTAGTCGCCCCCCTCCTCCAGCAGGAGGACCAGATCAAAGGGATAACCCGCCCGGCTGAGAAACTGGTGCCACCGGCACCACAGGGCGGCCTGCTCCACGTCGTCCGGCCCGGACAGTGTCCCGGCGGCGATGGGCAAGTCTCCCGAGATGCCATAGGGCCACAGGGTGTTTTGCGGCGGGCGCTCCGCCCCCTCCTCCGCCGACGCCAGCCGGGCCAGCAGGTCAAAGGCGGCCAGGGCCTCCCCCTCGCTGAGGGCCAGCTTCTGGGCGAGGGGGGCCAGCGAGGCGGGGCCCCCTTCCCTGCCCTCCACCATCCTCCGGCTTCCCGCCTGGGCGGCGGCGGGGCTGTCCCCCAGTGCCAGAGCCAGGGAAAATCGACCCTTTTCCCCCTCCTTCAAAGAAACCGGGATACTGACCATGAGGCAGGGGTCGGACCCTGCCCCGTTCTCGAGAGGTTCCGATGTTCGATTTGCCAGGGCCCGCAGGCCGCCCCGGCCCAGGGCGGCGGCCCGGTCCAGACTGGCGGAGCTCCCCTCCCCCGTCCAGGCGGCGGAGAGATAGGGCCCCTCCTCATTCCCCCGGGGACGGCGGTGGAACAGAGCCCCGTTCCCCTCCAGAGAGCACTCCAGAAACAGCCGGGAGAAGGCCGGGTGGGCGTCGAAGTCCCGCTGGGGGCACAGGACGGGTTCACAATAGAACAGCAGCTCCCCCTCCAGCCTTTTCTTCCCCCTCCAGGTCAGCTCCACCCGGCGCAGTTCCCCGTTTTCCCGCCGGGGTACGGTCAGCGCGATCCGGGCGGACAGGCCGTCCTTTTCCGCGTACCAGCTGGCTCCCGAGGCGTCAAAGGTCCAGCGGCAGGCCGCCCCGCTCTGGTACAGAGGGGCAGGGGTCAGGCCCACCAATCCGCCGGGGCCGCGGAAGAAGACGGACACCCCGGCGGGGGCGCAGTACTCCCCCGGCCGGGCCAGCGTCACCGTCACCTCCCCCGCCCGGGACAGAGTGAGCCCGTTGTCACAGGCCAGCAGGCTATAGCTGCCATTGGACAGCAGGTGACACTGGGGATACGTTCGGCCGAAGGTCTCCCCCTCCCGCACCAGGGCGGGACCGACAGCGGGGCGGAATTTGGCGGGAAAGTCCCGCTCCTCCTGTCTCATAATGGGAGCCCCTACCGGCACCCGCTCCTGAAGCAGCTCCCGGTAGGCGGACATGTCACAGTCCTTCATAAAGCGTTTCTGCATCACGTTGTCCCGCAGGACGTTGTCAATGGCCACCAGGCTCATCCCCAGGTGGTGAGACATATAGGAGCGGACCACCTCGTAATCCTCATTTCCGGTGAGACGGGCGGGGGTGTAGTCCACCGCTTCATACAGGCCGTAGCGGCCCTCCAGACCCATGTCCCGCAGGCGGCGCAGGTTACGCAGGGCGCTGCGGGGGGCCAGCAGCAGGGCCAGGAAGGAGGAGTAGGGGGACACCACCAGCTCGGTGTCCAGCCCCCGCTTCAGCCCCAGGGCCTGGACCCCGTGGGCCTTGTACTGGTAGCTCATGCCGGGATCGAAGGCGTAGAAGCCCGATTCCGAGATGCCCCAGGGCCTCTTTGTCTTGTCCCCCCGCCGCTTCTGGGCGTAGACGCAGAAGGACAGGGTCTCATACAGGAAGGAATTGGGCTCGCAGGGCAGGAGGAGGTTGGGCATGAAATACTCGAACATGGTGCCCGTCCAGGAGGCCATGCCGCAGTAGTCGTTGTCCCCCAGCAGCATCCGGCCCAGCCGGCGCCAGTGGCGGGCGGGGACCTCCCCCCGGGCCACCGAGATAAAGCTGGTCTGCCGGGCCTCGCTGGCCATCAGGTCGTAAAAGCCGTCGGTGAGCCTGTCCTGTTCCACCTCATAGCCGATGGAGAACAGCCGCCGTTCTCTGTCAAAAAGCGGCGCGCAGTCCATGGCGTTGGACAGCTTTTCCGCCCGCTGGGCCAGGGCAGTCTCCCCCCACTGGTACAGCCCCTCCCGCAGGGCAATGAGGCAGCCCCGCAGGTTGCCGCTGTCCACGGTGGACACATACCTGGGGGAAAGGGGCTTGGCTGTGGAGGTATCATACCAGTTGTACAGGTGTCCCTTCCACTTGTACAGCACTTCCACCGTGTCCAGGATGTGGGAAATCAGCTCCACCGCCCGCTTTCGGGGCAGGATATCCAGGTCGGCCGCCGCCATGGCGGACAGCAGAGCCATGCCGATGTTGGTGGGGGAGGTCCGCCGGGCCAGAACGGGGCCGGGCTGCTCCTGCCAGTTGTCCGGGGGGAGGTAGTGGTCCTCCTCCCGGAGGAATTTGTCAAAGTAGCGCCAGATGAGGGTGGCCTGATGGAGGAGAAAGGCCCGGTCAGCGGGGGGCAGGGCCTTTCCCCTGCGGGAGGGCCGGCTCACCGCCCAGGCCAGGACGGGGGCCAGCAGCCAGACCAGTCCCACCGCCTTCCCAAACCGGAGCTGGGCAAAGAGGAGCACAAAAATGCCCACAGCCGCCGAAAACCAGGCCTTTTTGTAGTAGAAGGGGATGCTCCCCTTCCCCTTCTCCGTCTGGGCGGCGGTGACCCAGGCCAGCAGGTTTTTGTGGGACACCGTCATCCGCCACAGGGCGGAGGAGATGGCCGTCAGGGAGATATAGGCCTGGTAGGGCAGAAAGATCAGCTGAATGGCGGTCTGCAAAATGGCTCCTGCCAGGCCGGCAATGACGGTGGAGTGGTAGCGCCTCCGCTTACCGGAGCGGCGCACCGCCAGCTCCGCCCCGGACAGCAGCAGGTTAGAGGCGGCGGCCACCACCGCCACGCCCCCCGCCCAAGCGAAGACCGTCCCCGAGAAGCACATGCCCAGCACCAAAGTCAGCAGGGTAAAGACGGGCGACAGGGAGCGGCGCAAGTTGTCCAGAATTTTCCACTTGGCCAAAGGCGGCAGGGGGTTTTCCTCCCGTCCCCCCTGCCCATTAGGCACCCGCCGGCCCAGCCAGGGCAGCAGCTGCCAGTCCCCCCGGATCCACCGGTGGAGCCGGGCGAAGTAGCTGTACACCTGCCAGGGACAGCCGTCGGTAAGCTCCACCTCTCCCAGCAGGCCCGCCCGGAGGTAGCTGCCCTCCAGCAGGTCATGGGACAGGATGGCGTTGTCGGGGAAGCGGTCATTGAGACAGGCGTGGAAGGCGTCCACCGAAAAAACGCCCTTGCCGGTGTAGGTGCCCTGGTCAAAGAGGTCGTGATACACGTCGCTGGCGGTGGAGCCGTAGGGGTCCACGCCCCCCAGTCCGCCGAAAATCTTGGCAAAAAATGATTTGTTGGCCGCCTCCAGCTCCACCGCCACCCGGGGCTGGAACAGGGCGTGGCCGGCGGTGACAATCCTCTTTTTCGGGTCGATCACCGGCTGGTTCAGGGGGTGGAGCATGGCCCCGGTGAGCTCCCGGGCGGTGCCCACATTGAGGCTGGTGTCTGAATCCAGGGTAATCACGCAGTTCACTTCCCTCAGCCAGCCCCGCTCCCCCGCCTTCACCTCCAGGCCGGTGTGCTTCCCTTTCAGCAGGCGAACCAGCTCGGTGAGAGCCCCCCGCTTCCGCTCCCAGCCCATGTAGCGCTCGTCCCGCTTACTGAAGGCCGGGGTGCGGAAAAAGAGGTAAAAGCCCCCGCCGTACTTCTCGTTGAGGCTGTCAATGGCCCGGCGGGCGGTCTCCATCCAGGCCGCCCCCTCCGCCCCCATGGGAGCGCCGCTGTCGGGCAGGTCGGCCACCACCCCCAGCCGCAGCTCCGGCCCGGCGTCCCGGTTGGCCAGGCGGTAGCGCTCCAGCAAAGCGGCCAGTTTAGGGCCGCTGTCCTCCTTGGTGAGGAGGGACACCACCACGCACAGGGTGCGGCCCTCTCTGGGGATGCCCCCCTCCAGCTCCATCCGGGGCACCGGGCGGGGAGGCACCAGCCGAACCAGCAGGAAGTCCAGCACGTTTTTTACGATGTCAGACAAAGGCAGAATCAGCAGCAGGGCGGCCAGCGGGGTCCCCGCAATCTGCCACAGGGCCAGGGCGGCGGCCAGGGACAGGCCCAGCACCACGACCCCGTAGCTCACCCCGGAGCGGGGACGCTCCCCACGCCCCAGGGGCTCCCGGTAGAGATACCAGCCCACATGGCGGCGGGGGCCCTCCCCCTTCTGGGCCAGGTCGATGGCCTGACGGGCGGTCTGGCCCTCCTCCATGCGGTATTTTCTGGCCAGCTTGCACACCCTCTGCCGGTAGCGGCGGCGGGTGTCCTCGTCCATGTGGGGATAGTGGCCCGAGGGGTCCTGATTCAGCACCCGCTCCACCCGGCTGGCCCCCTCCAGAAGGGAGCTCCACTCCCCGCCGGACAGGGCCCGCAGGGCGGCAAAGATGGGCCCCATCTCCTCGGGGGGCACCCGGTTCTCTTTGAGGGCGCTCACATCGCCGCACAGCCCAGCCAGACGCTCCACCAGCGCCCCTGCCAGGGCGGGGACGAACAGGGACAGCTCCCGCTCGGTCAGGGGGCACACCGACTGGAAGCCCTCCAGATAGAGGGCCAGCCGCTCCTGGTCCAGGTCGGGGGCGGCCCACAGGGCGCTCCGGGCGCATCGCTGGAGGAGTGCGCCGCCCTCCCGGCTGCCCCGGAGGGGCTTTCCGCCTTTGAACGCCTCCCGGGCCTGCTCCCCCTCCCTGACGGCCAGGTAGTGGTTGTCCAGCAGCCACTCCACCGCCCCGGGGACAGTGGTCTGGCCGGCGCTCCATAGATTCAGCGCCTCCTGGGCCCGGCGCACCTGTTTCAGATCCGCTTTCAGCCCCCGGGACAGGGTGCGGCAGGAGACCGTCCCCTCCAGCTTCAGCTCTCTGGCCGCGTTGGCGGCGTATTGCTTCAAATGGGCGTCGTCCATGGGGATGTGGGGGGTATTCATAACAGAGGCCTCCTGAAAAAGGAATTTTAGGCTCCCCCCTCCGTGGGGGATCTGTCGAGTGGAGCGAGACTGAGGGGGGAAACATTCCACCCCCCTCCGTCAGCGGCTTTGCCGCTGCCACCTCCCCCACAAGGGGGGAGGCTTTTTTCAAGTTTCCCCCGCCTCTGGCGGAATATACCAAAAGGGCCGTGCCCGCCGTCAAGTATTTTGGCTTGACAAACAGGGCAAAATGTGGTAGACTCCCAAATGTAAAGTTATTCAGCTTTACATTTTTACTGTGAAGGAGGTCGTACTCCATGAAAAGTCAGGCCTACCGCATGACCATGCTCTTTGATTTCTACGGCGACATACTGACAGACCGCCAGAAGGAGTTTTACGACCTCTACTACAACGAGGACCTGTCCCTGGGGGAGATCGCCGAGAACTACGGCATCACCCGTCAGGGCGTGCGGGACGTAATCGTCCGGGCGGAGGCCGTTCTCACCGAGCTGGAGGACAAAACCGGACTGATTAAGCGGTTCCACACCATGCGGTCCCAGCTGGAGCAGGTGCACGAAGATGCCTGCCGGATGGTGGAGCTGTCCGCCCGGCAGGACAGCGAGGAGCTGGAAGCCCTCGCCCTCCGGGTTCGGGACACCGCGGCCGCCCTGCTGAAGGAGTAAGTTCATGGCATTTGAAGGACTTTCTGAAAAGCTGTCCGCCGCCTTTAAAAAGCTGAGGGGCAAGGGCCGGCTGTCCGAGGCCGACGTGAAGGAAGCCATGCGGGAGATTCGCCTGGCTCTGCTGGAAGCCGACGTCAGCTTTAAGGTGGTCAAGCAGTTTGTGGCCCAGGTCACCGAGAAGGCCGTGGGGGCCGACGTGCTGGAGGCCCTCTCCCCCGCCCAGCAGATTATTAAAATCGTCAACCAGGAGCTCACCGAGCTGATGGGCGGGTCGGCGGCCAAGCTGGCCATCGCGTCCAAGCCCCCCACGGTGGTGATGATGGTGGGCCTGCAAGGCGCGGGCAAGACCACCAATGGCGCCAAGCTGGCCGGCCTGATGAAAAAGCAGAACGGCAAGCGGCCCCTCCTGGCCGCCTGCGACATCTACCGCCCCGCCGCCATCCAGCAGCTGGAGGTGGTGGGCAAACAGCTGGACATCCCCGTCTTCCAGATGGGCCAGACCAACCCGGTGGACATCGCCAGGGCCGCCGTGGAGCACGCTGTCAAACACGGCAACGACATGGTATTCCTGGACACAGCCGGCCGGCTCCATGTGGACGAGGAGCTGATGGACGAGCTGCGCAACATCAAGGCCGCGGTGGCCCCCACCGAGATCCTTCTCGTGGTGGACGCCATGATTGGCCAGGACGCGGTGAACGCCGCCAAGGCCTTTGACGACGCTCTGGACATCGACGGAGTTCTCCTCACCAAGCTGGACGGCGACGCCCGGGGCGGCGCGGCCCTGTCCATCAAGGCGGTTACCGGCAAGCCCATCAAGTTTGTGGGCATGGGGGAAAAGCTGGACCAGATCGAGGTCTTCCACCCCGACCGCATGGCCAGCCGCATCCTGGGCATGGGGGACATGCTCTCCCTCATTGAGAAGGCAGAGCAGAATTTCGACCAGCAAAAGGCCCTGGAGCTCCAGGAGAAGCTGCGGAAAAACAAGTTTACCCTCACCGACTTCTACGACCAGATGAAGCAGCTGAAAAATATGGGTTCCCTCACCGAGATCGCCGGGATGCTCCCCGGCGTGAAGGCCAGCGACCTGGAGGGAGTCGGTATGGATCAGAAGCTTCTCCAGCGGATGGAGGCCATCATCCTGTCCATGACCCCCGCCGAACGGGAGGACCCCAAGCTGCTCAACTCCAGCCGGAAAAAGCGCATCGCCGCCGGGTCAGGCACCCAGGTGGTGGACATCAACCGGCTGCTCAAGCAGTTCGACATGCTTCAGGCCATGACCAAGCAGTTTTCCGGCGGCAAGCTGCCCAAGAACCTGCGGAAGATGATGGGCAAAAAGGGCCGGGGCGGTTTTCCCGGAATGGGCGGGATGCCGTTTTAAAGCCTCCTTTTGAAAGGAGGTGCCCCAGTTCGCAAACTGGGGCGGAGGATTGCATTTTGGCAAAGCCAAAATATGCGAAGCAAATTCAGGTTTGCAAAACTTTGTTTACTTCGTATGTTCGCTTCGCGAACGCAATCCTCAGTCAGCCTGCGGCTGACAGCCCCTTTCAAAAGGGGCTCTTTGGGACGTTGGCAGAGCGCCTTTTGCGCTTTCCATATAAACAAACAAATTCATTTGGAGGTGAAGATACATGGTTAAAATCAGACTGCGCCGCATGGGCGCCAAGAAGGCCCCCTTCTACCGCATCGTGGTGGCCGACTCCCGCTATCCCCGTGACGGCCGTTTCATTGAGGAGATCGGCTTCTACAATCCCACCGTCAACCCCACTGAGCTGAAGGTGGACGTGGACCGGGCCCAGGCCTGGATCAAGACCGGCGCTCAGCCCACCGAGACCGTCCGCGACCTGCTGAAAAAAGCCGGCGCCCTGTAAGGCTGGAGGTCATTCATGAAAGAGCTTCTCACCTACGTGGCCCAGAACTTGGTGGAGCACCCCGAGCAGGTGTCTGTCACTGAGGTCGAGGGCGACGGCGAGACCGTCCTGGAGCTCCGGGTCGCCCCGGAGGACATGGGCAAGGTGATCGGCCGCCAGGGCCGCATCGCCAAGGAGATCCGCGTTTTGATGCGCTCCGCCGCCCAGCGGGCCGGCAAGCGGATCAATGTGGAGATCATCGACTAAAAACAAGGGCGCAGGGGGTTCCCTGCGTCCTTCTTTTCAAACTGGAGGACTTATGACCTGGTCAAAAGCACAGCTGGCGGAGATTAAATACTACTGCACCAGTACCCGCTGCCGGACATCCTTCCCCTGCTACCCGTTCAGCTGGCAGATCGAGACGATCCTGAAGATTTTTTTCTTTTATTCTATTAAAAAATTTCAAATTGAGGATATCAAAGAATTTTATAAGACACTCCGGATTTCAAAGCCCCGTTCGGACGGACTGCGAAATCCGTCTCCCAGGCAGATCGCCCAGGCGCTCAGCCGGATGGAAAATGTCCGGCTTATAGAAGGGGACTGCTATCAAATCACAGACGCGAATATCACTTTTTACGCGGACGAACTGGAATATGGATACGGGAAGGGGTTTGTCCAGTATTTTTTGGAGGAACACACATGAAACAATATTTAGAGGTGGGCAAGGTCACCAACGTCCACGGCCTGATGGGCGAAGTGAAGGTTCAGCCCTGGGCGGACTCGCCGGAGTTTCTTTGCCAGTTCAAGACCCTGTATGTGGACGAGGCCCACTTCCCCATGACGGTACAGCGGGCCCGGGTCCACAAGAACATGGTCATCATCAAGTTTGAGGGCCCCACCGACGTGCCCAGCGCCCTGTCTCTGCGCAACGCTATTTTATATATCGACCGCTCGGACGTGGACCTGCCTGAAGGGGCCTTTTTCCTGGCCGACATCTACGGCCTGGAGGTACGGGACGCCGCCACCGGCGAGGTGCTGGGCAAAATCGCCGACGTGCTCACCCTGCCCGCCAACAACGTCTATGTGGTAAAGGGCGGCCCCCGGGAGCTGATGATCCCCGCCGTGCCCCAGTTTATCGCAGAGACCAACGTGGAGGGCGGCTACCTCTGGGTCAACCTGATGGAGGGACTATGAAACAGGAATGGAAGACCCCGCTGCGCATCGGCGCGGTGCTGTTCGGCCTCTATCTGGCTGTCCACTACTGGAGAAACCTGTCCGCCCTGGCCGCTCTGGCGCTGGGCGCCAGCTTCCCCCTGATGCTGGGGGCGGTGATTGCCTACGCCGTCAACATCCTCATGAGCATGTATGAGCGCTGGTACTTTCCAAACTCCAAAAGCCAGGCCGTTCTCAGGAGCCGCAGGCCGGTGTGCCTGCTGCTGGCCTACGCCAGTCTCATCGCCCTGGTGGCCCTCATTGTCGGGATGATTCTGCCTGAGCTGATCCAGAGCGTCTCCCTGCTTATTCAGGAGCTCGCCCCCATTCTACAGCAGTTGAGCGTGAAGCTGAACGAAAACCTGGGCCCCAACCAGCTAGCCGCCTTGTCCGGCCTCTTTTCGGCAGACGGCACCGTTAACTGGCAGGAGCTGGCGGTCAAGGTGGTAAATTTCCTGCTGGCCGGGCTGGGAGGCGTGATGGGCTCTCTCATGTCCCTGATTTCCGCCACCATATCCACCGCCTTTACCGCCATCGTCAGCGTTATCTTCTCCATCTACCTGCTGATGGGTAAGGAAACCCTCTCCCGTCAGTGCGCCCTGGTATTGAAAACCTACCTGAAACCCGGCTGGTACAGCCACCTGCTCTACTTTCTGGAAACGCTGCACAACTGCTTCCGCCGCTTTGTGGTGGGCCAGTGTACCGAGGCCATCATCCTGGGTCTGCTGTGTATGGGCGGAATGATGCTGTTCCAATTCCCCTACGCCTCCATGGTGGGCACTCTAATCGGCTTTACCGCCCTGATTCCGGTGGCCGGGGCCTACATCGGCGCGGGGGTGGGCGCGTTTATGATCTTTACCGTCTCCCCCATCAAGGCCCTGCTGTTTCTGCTGTTCATCTCGGTGCTCCAGCAGCTGGAGGGCAACCTGATCTATCCCAAGGTGGTGGGCTCCTCCATCGGGCTGCCCGGTATCTGGGTACTGGCCGCCGTCACCATCGGCGGCGGAGTGCTGGGCGTGGGCGGCATGCTGCTGGCCGTCCCGCTGGCCGCCACCCTCTACCAGATCCTGCGGGATGATGTGGCGCGGCGAAATTCGGACTTGAGCCAACATAAGGAGGTTCCACAATGAAACCGAACTATCAACTGAACACCGGGGAAAACCGGTCGTTTCTGGCAGAGCTCCGCCAGAATCTGCTGAACTTCGGCCGCTGCTTCCCCTCTCCCGGCGGCGGCTCCTACTATCTGGGGGACGACGGCACCCCCTGGCCCGATAGGGGCCGGGAGACCTGGATTACCAGCCGCATGGCCCATGTATACAGCATCGGGACCCTGCTGGGGGACGCCCAGGCCGCTCCCCTGGCCGACGCCGCCCTCAAGGGCCTGCGTGGGGAGCTCCACGACGGGACACACGGCGGCTGGTACGCCGGCCTCAACGCCGACGGCTCCGTCATGCCCACCAAGCAGTGCTACTCCCACGCCTTTGTGATGCTGGCCGCCTCCTCCGCCCTGCTGGCCGGCCGTCCCGGGGCCAGGGAGCTGCTGGACGACGCTCTGGCCGTCTACGACCTGCGCTTCTGGGACGAGGAGAAGGGCCTGTCCCGGGACACCTGGGACACCGATTTTACCGCCCTGGACCACTACCGGGGCCTCAACGCCAACATGCACTCGGTGGAGGCCTTTCTGGCCGTGGCCGACGCCACCGGGGACGAGACCTACCGCCGCCGGGCGGGCCGGATCATTGACCGGGTGCTGGGCTGGGCCAGGGAGAGCGGCTGGCGCATCCCGGAGCACTTCTCCAGCGACTGGGTTCCCCAGCCGGATCTGAACCGGGAGCGCCCTGACGATCCCTTCAAGCCCTACGGCGCCACCCCTGGCCACGGCATCGAGTGGGCCCGGCTTATCACCCAGTGGGCCCTGTCCAGCGGCAGAGAACAGGCCGCCCCCTATGTGGAGGCGGCGGAAAACCTCTACATCACCGCCGTGGGCGACGCCTGGAGCACCGACGGAGCCCCCGGCCTGGTCTATACCACCGACTGGACCGGCAAGCCGGTGGTACACGACCGGATGCACTGGACCCTGGCCGAGGCCATCAACACCTCCGCTGTGCTGTACCAGACCACCGGAAAGCAACGGTATGCCGACGACTTCGCCATGTTCATGGCTTATCTGGACGAGTTCGTTCTGGACCACGAGAACGGCTCCTGGTTCCACCAGCTGGACCGGAACAACCAGGTAATCGGCACCGTTTGGCCGGGCAAATCCGACCTGTACCACGCCTTCCAGGCCACCCTTATCCCCTATCTGCCCGCCGACGTATCCATCGCCGCGGCGGTGTCCAGACAGTGAACAACAGCCCCCGGCAAAAGCCGGGGGCTGTGCTGCGTCTATGGGTTACACCGCCCGCAGGGCTCATAGCCCTCCAGCACGGCCTGAAGGCGGGTGAGAAACACCACCTTTTTGTCCTCCTGGACATTCTTGGCGGAGGCGCAGTCGGGTAGATGGAACTTCTTGCTTCCCGAATTGCCCACATATATCTGTAAAGTGGAATTGCCTGTGGGGTTTGTGGCGGTGTCCGCCTCCTTCTCGGTGCGGAAGGTGACGGTCTTTCCATCGCTCTCCACGATGATGTGGCCCTGCATGTCGGTGCGGTAGACCTCCGTCCCCGCGTCCCGGAAGCGGCTGAGGACCTCGTCGGAGGGATGGCCGTACTTGTTCCCCTCCCCCACCGAGATGACGGTGTATTTGGGGCTGACCTCCCGGAGGAACTGGTAGCCGGTGGAGGTGTCGCTGCCATGGTGGCCCGCCTTCAGCACGGTGGCCCCCACGTCGGCCCCGGAGTCCAGCAGGTCCTTCTCCGCCCCCGTCTCCATGTCCCCGGTGAACAGGAATGAGGTCTCCCCGTAGTCGATGCGCAGGACGATAGAGGTGTCGTTGGTGTCGTCATACTCCTGCACCGGGCCCAGGATCTCCACCCGGGCGGAGCCCAGGTTGAATTTGTCCCCGGGCGCGGGCACAGTGAGGGATTTTCCCTGCTGCTCCAGGTACTTTACCATATCCTGAAACACCTTGGAGCTGTACTCCGTCACCGGACAGAGGGCGGTTTCCACCTTGGCGTAGTTCAGCGCGCCGGACAGGCCGCCGATGTGGTCCTCGTGGGCGTGGCTGGCCACCATGTAGTCCAGATTTTTGGCCCCGTGGCGCTCCAGATAGGAATACACCAGGTCGGAGTCCTCGGCGTTGCCGCCGTCGATAAGCATGTAGTGGCCGTCGCAGATCACCAGGGCGGCGTCCGCCTGGCCCACATCGATGAAGTGGACCTGAAAGCTGCCCCCCTCGGCGGGCGGGGCGGCCTCCCCCTGGCGGTTGAACAGGACGTAGGCCACCGCCAGGAACAGCATGATAAACAGGAAAACCATCACCCAGCCCGATTGCTGTTTTTGTCTTCTTTGGCTCATATTCACTCCTCCAATTCTTCCGGCAGTGGGCGGCGGCGGTGCTCCACAGGCCCCCACTCAGGCAGGGGCAGCCGCTGCATGGCCCCGAAGGCCCGGGCCTTCAGGCCGGGATAACGGCCTTGCAGCTCATAAATCAGCTCCTTGATCTCCTGGCGCTTGGTGTTCCCGTCGGCGGGACAGCGGTTTTCCACCACCGGCAACGCCAAGCTCCGGGCGGTATTGCGGATGAGATTCTCCCCGCAGTAGAGCAGGGGGCGTATCTGGATAATCCCCGTCCGGTCCAGCCAGGTGACGGGCTGGAAACAGGACAGCCTCCCCTCGAAAATCAAGGACATAAAGAAGGTCTCCACCGCGTCGTCGTAGTGGTGGCCCAGGGCGATTTTGGAGATTCCCCGCTCCTGGAGGGCGGCATGAAGGGCACCCCGGCGCATCTTGGCACACATGGAACAGGGATTTTTCTCCCGGCGCAGGTCAAAGATGATGTGTTGTATCTCGCTGTTTAAAATGGTATAGGACACCCCCAGCTCCTGGCACAGGTCCCCGATGGGGGAAAAATCCAGGGGCTCTATCCCGTCGGCGTGGCCCATATCCAGGGTAAAGGCCTCTACCGTATACGGAACGGGGTAGAACTCCCGCAGCTTTGCCAGAGCCATCAGCAGCATCAGGGAGTCCTTCCCCCCGGACACCCCTACCGCAATCCGGTCGCCTGGGCTGATCATATTGTAATCCTCCACACACCGGCGTATGAGGGAAAGTATTTTGTTCATGGGACGCCTCCTTTTCCCCGGTATTTTACCATAAAAGGACCGTTTTCCGCAAGTCAAAAACGAAAATTGAACGGGAGATTTCAGGAGTATTCATAAGTAAAATCAAGAAAATAGGAGATATAAAAGAATTTCTAAAAATTTCCCTCAAAAACCGTTGACACCCGGCGGGCCCCGTACTATAATACAACACGCTCCGTCTGTATGGTTTTCGGGGCAAAATGTTTGTCACAGAGCATTTTTCACATAAATGTAAAGGAAATTGGAGGTTTCACCTATGTCCACGTTCATGGCCAAAAAGGGCAGCATCGAGCGGAAATGGTACGTGATCGACGCCGCCGGCAAGCCTATGGGCAAGACCGCTGTCATCGCCGCCGACCTGCTGCGGGGCAAGCGCAAGCCCGAGTTCACTCCCCACGCCGACTGCGGCGACTTCGTTATCATCATCAACGCCGAGAAGGCGGTGCTCACCGGCAAGAAGCTGGACCAGAAGTTCTACCGCACCCACTCCGGCTGGGTGGGCGGCCTGAAGGAGACCAAGTACCGAACCCTGATGCAGACCAAGCCCGAGCTGGCCATGAAGCTGGCTGTCAAGGGCATGATGCCCAAGAACAGCCTGTCCCGTGAGGGACTGACCCGCCTGCACATCTACCGCGGCGGCGAACACAACCACGCCGCCCAGAAGCCCGAGCTCTGGGACGCCGAGTAAGGAGGATTAGAGTATGTATAAGAGCAAGAAGCCTTATTTCTATGGAACCGGCCGCCGGAAGTCCTCCGTGGCCCGCGTCCATCTGTTCGAGAACGGCACCGGCGCTATCACCATCAACGGCCGTGACATCGACGACTACTTCGGTCTGGAGACCCTGAAGCTCATTGTCCGCCAGCCTCTGGTGGCCACCGAGCAGGTGGGCAAGGTGGACATCGTTGCCACCGTCACCGGCGGCGGCGTCACCGGCCAGGCCGGTGCCATCCGCCACGGCATCTCCCGCGCCCTGCTGCTGGTCAGCGAGGAGTTCCGCCCCACCCTGAAGGCCGCCGGATTCCTTACCCGCGACCCTCGTATGAAGGAGCGCAAGAAGTACGGCCTGAAGGCCGCCCGCCGCGCCCCCCAGTTCAGCAAGCGCTGATTTTCACCTCTTATATTTCAAACTGCCAGCCTGTTGGGCTGGCAGTTTTCTGTGTCTGTAAACAATTTTTGAACTCCGCAAAAACCCCTTGACATTTTTTTCTTTCGGGGTAAAATAATCAACACGTTAATCATTAACCGATTAACGATTTGTTTGAAAGGAGGTCTTCTCGTGGAAGTATCGTTTCACGAGATGGAGCTGCTGTCCCGCAGCCTGAGCAATGCCCACCGCTCGGCGGTGCAGGCGGAGCTGAACGCTGCGGGCCTGGAGAAGGTGGGCCACCCCATGCTGGTGTCCATCCTCCAGTCCGCCGACGAGGACCCGGAGGGCCAGTTCCAGGCCCAGCGGGAGCTGGCCGACCTGCTCCACGTCTCCCCTCCCGCCATAGCCAACTCGTTAAAATGCTTGGAACGGGACGGCTATGTCCGCCGAGAGCCCTGGCCCAGGGACGCCCGGCGCAACCGGGTGATTCTCACCGAAAAGGGGACCGAAGCCGTGGAGGGCTGCCGGGCCGTATTCCTCCGGGTGTCCGCCCGGATGATGGACGGTTTTACCCCCGAGGAGCTGGCCCTGCTGGCTCAGTTTCAGCGCCGGATGCTGGACAATCTGACCCGTCCGGATTCCCACGAAAAGGAGTGATTTTACCTTGCTTTCCCTGTTCCTGACCCACCTTGAGGGTTACAAAAAGGACGCTATCAAATCCCCCATCCTGATTATTCTGGAGGTCATCTGCGAGCTGCTCCTCCCCCTGGTGATGGCGGAAATTGTAGACGTGGCCATTCCCTCGGGAGATGTGGGCTATATCTTTGCCATGGGCGGCCTGATGCTGGTTCTGGCTGTGCTGGCCATGGCCTGCGGCGTGGGCTCCGCCAAATACGCCACCTTTGCCAGCCAGGGCTTTGGCGGCAATCTGCGCCAATGCCTGTTTAATAAGGTGCAGGACTTCTCCTTCGCCGACATCGACCGCTTTTCCTCCGCCTCCCTTATCACCCGCATGACCAACGACGTGAACGCCATGACCATGATGCTGTCTATGGGCCTGCGGATGCTGGTACGGGCTCCGGTGATGCTCCTTGTCGCTCTGGGGGTCAGCCTGTATCTCAACGCCAGACTGGCTGTGATTCTGCTGGTGGTCATCCCCCTGATGGCGCTGGCCATCGCGGTGCTGATGAAGGTCTGTACCAGGCTCTTTGAGCGGATGCAGAAGAAGATCGACGGACTGAACAACGTCCTCCAGGAGAATCTGGTGGCCATCCGAGTGGTGAAGGCCTTTGTCCGGGAGGACCACGAGCGGAAGAAGTTCAACCGCGCCAGCGACGAGCTGATGGAGGCCGGCCTCACAGTGGGAATGCGGATCATCGCCATCATGCCCATCATGATGCTGTGTCTGAACGGGGCCACCCTGGCCGTCCTCTACTTCGGGGGCCGCATGGTTATGGGGGGCGATTTCGAGCTGGGCGACCTGAACGCTTTCCTCAGCTACATCATGCAGGTGCTGATGAGTGTGATGATGGTGGCCATGTCTTTGCTCCAGCTGTCCCGGTCTCAGGCCTGCGCCCGGCGGATTAACGAGGTCCTGGAGGCCGTCCCCTCGGTGCAGGATAAGGAGGAGACCGCCCCCCTCCCCGCCCCCAGGGGCCGGGTGGAGTTTAAGGACGTGTCCTTTAAATACGCCGCCTCCGGCACCGGGGACGATGTACTCTCCCACATCAGCTTTGCCGTGGAGCCGGGGCAGTTTGTGGCCATTGTGGGGGGCACCGGCACGGGAAAATCCTCCCTGGTCAACCTGATCCCCCGGTTTTACGACGTCACCGGCGGGTCCGTGCTGGTGGACGGGGTGGACGTACGGGACTACCCCCTGGAGGAGCTGCGTGCCCGCATCGGTATGGTGCTCCAGACAAACATCCTCTTTACCGGCACCATCCGGGAGAACCTGCTGTGGGGCAGGCCGGACGCCACTGAGGAGGAGATGGTCCAGGCCGCGAAGGACGCCCAGGCCTACGACTTCATCATGTCCCTGCCCGAGGGCTTCGACACCCAGCTGACCCAGGGGGGCACCAATGTCTCCGGCGGGCAGAAGCAGCGGCTGTGCATCGCCCGGGCCATGCTCCGCAGGCCGGCCATCCTCATTTTGGACGACTCCACCTCCGCCGTGGACTCGGCCACCGAGGCGGCCATCCGGGAGTCCTTCCACAACAACCTTAGGGACACCACCGTTATCATCATCGCCCAGCGCATCTCGTCGGTGCAGTACGCAGACGAAATTCTTATCCTGGACGACGACCACATCGCCGGACGGGGCACCCATGAGGAACTGATGAAAACCAGCAAAATTTATCAGGAGATCTATCAATCTCAGCAAGAGGGGGTGGGCGGATAATGCCAGGACCTCATCACGCCCCAAAAGGGGGCTATGTCAAGCCCAAAAATATGAAAAAGACCATGGGCCGGCTGGTGGGCTACCTCGCCAAAAGCAAGCTGCCCCTGCTCTTTGTTCTGCTGTGCCTGCTGGTTTCGGTGGGCACCAACCTGGGCGGGTCGTATCTGGTGCGGCCCATCATCAACAACTTTATCTGGTCGGGCTGCACCGACTTCGCCGGGCTGGGCCGGGCCATCCTCCTGCTGGCAGGCATCTATCTGCTGGGCTGTCTGGCCACCTACGGCCAGTCCGCCGCCATGGTCCGGCTGGCGGAGAAGGGGGTCAACCGGCTGCGCAAGGACCTGTTCGACGCGCTGCAAAAGCTCCCCCTGTCCTACTTCGACCAGCATCCCCATGGGGAGCTCATGAGCCGGTTCACCAACGACGCGGACAACGTGCAGATGGCCCTTCAGCAGAGCATGGTCTCCCTGTTCTCCAGCTGTCTCATGTTCGTGGGACTGGTGACCCTCATGCTGGTTATCAACTGGAAGCTGTTCCTTGCCACCGCCCTGGTGCTGGCCCTTACCATGTTCCTGTTCAAGCAGCTGGGCAGCCGGAGCCGCCGGTTTTACCAGCAGCAGCAGGCTGCCCTGGGGGCCGTCAATGGGGAAATTCAGGAGACCATCGAGGGGTTGAAGGTGGTAAAGGCCTTCACCCACGAGGAGGCGGCCAAGGAAAAATTCCAGGCGCTGAACAACACCTATCGGGACGCAGCCCAGAAGGCTAACTTCTATTCCGGGGTTATTATGCCGGTGGCGGGCAACCTGATGAACATCAGCTACGCCCTCACCGCCGCCTTCGGCGGGCTGCTGTCCGTCCTCCAGGGCTTCGACCTGGGCGGGCTGGCTATTTATCTCAACTACTCCCGGCAGGTGGGCCAGCCCCTGAATCAGATCTCCCAGCAGATGACCACCCTGCTGTCCGCCCTGGCGGGTGCGGAGCGCATTTTTGAGGTGATGGACACCGCCGGCGAGGTGAATGAGGGCTCTGTCACCCTGATTCCCGCCGAGAAGGACGCCAACGGCACCCTCTCCCCCTTCTCCGGGGAGGGCCGGCCCCGGACCTGGGCCTGGAGAGTCCCCCGGGGCAACGGCATGGAGCTGGTTCCCGTCTTTGTGGGGGAGGACGAGGTCCTCACCGAGATTACCGACCCGGAGGCCGTCCCCGACCCCGCTATGCTGGCCGACCACGGCTGGGCCTGGAAGTACCCCGACCCCGACGGTGCGATGGGGCTCCACCTCATTCGGGGCACGGTGCGAAACGTCCCCGGGGAGGACTACTGCCTTACCGAGCTGCGGGGGGCGGTGCGGTTCAGCCATGTGGACTTCTCCTATGTCCCCGGTAAGCGGATTTTGAAGGATGTGTCCGTCTATGCCGACCCGGGGCAGAAAATCGCCTTCGTGGGCTCCACCGGCGCGGGCAAAACCACCATTACAAACCTGATTAACCGGTTCTACGAGATCGAGGGGGGCATGATCACCTACGACGGCATCCGGGTGAAGGCCATCCGCAAGGAGGACCTGCGCCGGTCCCTGGGGGCGGTGCTCCAGGACACCCACCTGTTTACGGGGACCATTATGGACAACATCCGCTATGGCCGGCTGGACGCCACCGACGAGGAGTGCATCGCCGCCGCCAAGAGCGCTAACGCCCATTCCTTTATCCGCCGCCTGCCTGAGGGGTATCAGACCCAGGTCACCGGCGACGGAGCCAACCTGTCCCAGGGACAGCGGCAGCTGCTGGCCATCGCCCGGGCCGCCGTGGCCGACCCGCCGGTGATGATTCTGGACGAGGCCACCTCCTCCATCGACACCCGGACCGAGGCCCTGATTCAAAAGGGCATGGACACCCTTATGGAGGGGAGGACGGTGTTTGTCATCGCCCACCGGCTGTCCACTGTGCGCAACTCCAACTGCATTGTGGTCATTGAGCACGGCGAGATTGAGGAAAAGGGCAGCCATGAGCGCCTTCTGGAGGAAAAAGGCCGGTACTACCGGCTGTACACCGGACAGTTCCAGCTGTCCTGACACGAAAGGGCCCCGCCGGCTGGCGGGGCCCTTTCCTATACCGTCACATATTTCTCCAGCGACTGTTCCACTAAGCTGTTCAGCGACATATTGCGGGCGGCGGCGCAGATGGCCGCTCTCCGGTGCAGCTCCGGAGAAATACGGACGTTAAAGCTGCCCTTGTAGGCCCGCTCCGGCTCGATCCCCTGGGCCTGGCACAGCTCCAGATAATCTTCTACCGCGCCGTGGAAGTCCTCCAGCAGCTCCTGGGCGGTCGTCCCCTCGTAGGAAATCAGACTACGAATTCCCATCACCTGCCCAAACAGCACCTTGTCCTCCTCGGAAAATTCCACGCTGCCCACGTAGCCCTTATATTCCATCGTATTTTTCACAGCAATCCCTCCTGTTCCAAAACCTCCAGCAGCTGATTGACCTGATACTCCAAAAGCTCTTTTCTTGGGTGGGGCTTGTGCAGCAAAATCGGTGCGTGGCCCTCGCTGTAAAACAGCACGCGGGAACCACTGGTCTTTCCCTTGTTGAATCGCTGATAGGTCAAATAGCCCAACAGGGTCTCAGCCTCTTGGAAAGTAAAGTCCCGTGGTTTTGATTTCAGTCTTCGAATTAGCTTTTCCTTTTGCCCCATCGTATATCCCCTCACTGGATTTATTATACACGCTCAAAAGCAGTTATGCAACTATTTTTAGTTGCAAGGGCCCCGCCGGCGGGGCCTTCCCTATTCTTTCTGCTTTCCTCCTCTGAGCCACAGCCCAGCGGCGAAGCCGGCCATCATCAGCACATGGGTCCCCGCTGCCGCCAGGGGTCTGAGGGTGAAAAGGACATAGGCGGACTTAGGGCCGTCAAAGAGGGGATAAAACCAGGCCAGCCGGGCCATCATCTGTGGATACAGAATGAGCCACAGGACACTCGGCCCGCCGCTGTCGCCCCAGACGCACAGAGCGGCGGGCAGAACCGTCCAAACAATCAGAAAACACCCCGTCTGCCAGCGGCCCAAGGGCCGGCATTTGAGCCAGTATCCTCCCAACCCCCACAAAAACGGGAGCAAAATGCCCAGCCCATAGATCATCCACTCAATACGGAAGTCTCTCCCAAACACATAGTTTACCACAACAAAGCACGTCAAACAGGACAGCGTCTGCACCGCCGCCAGCCAGAGGGTGCTGATCCCCAGTCGTTTCAGCATATCTGCGGCGCCTCCTCTCCTCAATACAGTGGGATGAAAAACAGCCAGGGAGCGGTGATCATTGCCATTGCCAGGGCGATTTTATGCCGCTCCCCCTCACTGAGCAGAACACAGCTTTTCATAGCCCATTTGTCAAAGCGGTAGATACAGTACCCGGCCAGAGTGACCCCCGCCAGCGTCCAGAGAAAGGCTACGGGGTGGCCGAAGGGGTTGTGCATCGCGTAGGACAGGGACTCATACCACCAGGAGTTGGCCTCTGCGTTTGATACAATCGAGAGGGCCACCACCATCCACAGCACCCCCACAAAGTCAGCCAGAAAGCCCAGCAGCCAGAATTTCCACCACAGTTTCCTGACCACCGCCCATTTGTTCCGATGCTTTAAGACAAACAGCGCCCCGGTGAGCACCAGGCAGTCGATGAGCAGGTTCCCCGGCAGGATTACCAGCCACACCTGGGGGAATATCCACAGCAGCCAGACAGGCAGCAGGACATTATACAGGCGCACCTCTTTTTTCACACTGTTCCCCTCCCCTCCTTCGGCACCGCCCGGCGGTAGGCCCAGCCCAGCATGTTGCCCGCCAGGGCAGGGACGGCAATCATAAAGCAGTGGAACAGGGCGGTGTAGTTATACACCAGATAGACCATGGGCAGGTAGCACACGAAGCAGGCCACGGGGTACAGGGGGCACACCCCCTGCCGCTTGCCCAGGGACAGTCCAGAGCAGAAGCCGGCCACAGGGAGCATCAGGTAGGGCAGGAGCAGGCCGGACAGGACGGGCACGTCGGCCACTGCTGCGTGGTCGATCCAGTTCAGCACCGGGGGCAGGACATCGCACAGCAGCAGGACCAGGGGCAGATAGGGCAGGGTCTCCCGCCACTTCAGGGGGGACGGCCCCGGGGCCAGCCCCAGCAGGGTGCGCAGCTGCATCACCTCCACATACCAGCCGATCCACCGCCCCAGCCAGATCACGGCGTAAAACAGCACCAGCATCCCCATCCACAGCGCCCAGGCCCGGCCGTCCCGCAGGTCCACGCACAGCCACAGGACCAGCGCCACCTCCAGCGCGGTGACCCCCAGGTGGAGCAGCGACCGGCGGACCAGGGTGGGACCGTCGTCGGCAAAGGGCAGGGTGGCCGCCCCCAGCGTGGCCCCCAGGGCGGTACACAGCAGGCAGGCCGCCAGGGAGGGGCTCCGGGCGTTGGTAAGATAGGGCACCAGGGCCACACTGGCCACCAGTCCCAAAATGCCCCCCATTATGATCCGGGCCAGACAGGCCCTGTCAAGCTTTTTCATGTCCGTTCCTCCTCCCCAGATTCAGTGTCTCCTTGATTTTCTTCACATACCGCCGGGACACATAGGCCTTTACCATTCCATCCAGGGTCATGCAGATGGTGCCCGACAGCGACAAGTCCACCGCCGTAACCCGGTTCAGGCTGATGATCTCACTGTTGGAGATGCGGACAAACCGGGTTGGGTCCAGCCGCTCCTCCAGCTCGTAGAGCCGCAGGCGGACGGTGAAGATCTCCGACTCCGTCTGGGCGGATACACCCTTGCCGTTGGCGTAAAACCGGAGGAAGTCCCCCTGGGGCAGGAGCAGCTTCTCCTCCTCCCGCACCACCGGAACGGGCCCCAGGGCCAGTTTGGACAGGCTGTCCGCCAGACGGCGCAGCTCCTCGCTCTCCTCCCCGGCCAGAATTACGATTTTGGGCTCCTGACGGCCCGGTTCGGTCCTGATCTCTACCTCCATGGGTCTCCCCCCTCTCTCGTCCCCAGTATAGCCCCTCTCCCCCGCCCTGTCTACCGTTTTGGGACAGTCGGTCATTTTTCCGGGATAGTCGGTCGTTTTTTCGTTGACAGATGAACCAAGTTAGGCTAAAATAACATAGGCACTTGTGCAATTTCATATGCCCGCGTAGCTCAGATGGATAGAGCGACCGCCTCCTAAGCGGTAGGCCAGAGGTTCGAATCCTCCCGCGGGTGCCATTAGCAGCACAAAATCTTCGGTTTTCCGAAGGTTTTGTGCTTTTTCTACATCATCAAAGAGCTTCAGCGGATTTCCAGATAATCGTGTAGCGCGACAAAATTTTTGAGAAACTCGGACAGCGAAAATGAGAAAAAATAGCGGATTTCTTAGAAGTAATTCTAAGCCCGCCCGCTTGCGGCGACGGCCCCCAGAATGGGGAGCGGTCCCCGCAGGAGGGCGGGCGTTATAGGGCCCCCGGAGAAGCGGCACACGCCGCCCTCCGGGGCCGTTTTCATTGTGGGTGGCCGGTTACTCGCCCTCGGGCTCCCCGGGCCCGTCCTGGGCTTCCTGGGGGGCTTCCTGGGCCGGTTCCGGCTCCTGGTATTCCTCCCAGCCGTAAACGCCCGGCTCCCAGACGTTGGAGGCTGCGCTGGAGACCCACCTCTTGCCGTTGTGGGTCACCTTCGCCCCCTGGTCGTAGGCGTCATGCGCCCCGATAGGCTGAATCCACTCCGGGAACTCCTCCAGGGGGTTGCCGATGCGCGTCCACATGGAGGGCGTGGCCGAGGGCTTGGTATTCTGGCCAGCGTCCTTGACGTCGTGGATGGAGCGATAGAGCTGGCCCTCGTCCTGGACGATGTCGCCCGCCTTGCCCCGCCAGTTTTCATCCCACGGGGTGAAGAGGTCGGGGTACTCGGAGATCGTTGTCTCGTCGAGCTGCTGCTCCTGGGCCATCTTGACGAACATGATCTCCGCGACGGCCTGGGCGGAGCTGCTCCGGCGAGCCGCCCGGTTCAATTCCCCGATAGACCGCTTCGGGGTCAGATACTGCACGTTGCTCATTCGTAGGCACCTCCAAAGCCAGAAATAGAAACTTCGCCCTCATAGCCCTCATTCTTGGTGATGGTGAAGCGGATGTTGACGCCCCACTTGTCCGCCGTCTTGGTCTTGTTGGTGAAGTTATAGACCCGGTTGATCGCCACCATGGGGGTGATGTCCTCCCAGGTGGGCTCGGCGTCGAAGGCGTTGTTACAAGCCTCCACCAGAGCCGTCGCGCCCTCGATATGCCATGTCGGGGTGACCAGCACCTTGGATGCGGCCTCGTCCGTCTCCTCCGGCTCATTGAGCTGGAAACAGATGACGCTCTCCTTCTTGGAGAATGTCCAGACCCGCACCGAGGTGGCGAAGTTGCCGTCCACGGCCTCCACCCGGAGCTGGTGGTTGCCATTGGTAAGCATGAGCCACCTCTCCCGAGTGAGCTCGATGGTCTCCTCTTGCCCCAGGGTAGCCTGATAGCTCCTGATCTGCACGTCGTCCACGAACTCGGTGACGACCACGTTGTCGCCCTCGATATCGGTGACGGTGTACTTCTCGGCGAAGCTGCCTGTCTTGTGGCCCAGGGCCATATCCTGGCCGGAGATTGCCGGTGCGCTGTTGGTGCGTTTGAAGGTGAGCCTCCGGTAGCTGGTGCCACCCTTGCCGTCCGTGACCATGATGGTGATGGTGTTGACGGAGTTGAGGTCGAGGGTGTAGAGCTTCTCAGAGGTGATCGCCACGCCAAGGGGCTCGCCCTTGGGGGCGTTGTTGATCGTGCGGATGGTCTCATCGTTGAGCTGCTCCGTCACGGTGAGGGTGTCGCCGTCCGCGTCGTTGACGGTATAATCGTAGGTGAAGCCCAGGTTTTTATCTCCCAGGTTGCCATCAACGCCGCTGATGGTGGGTGCGCTGTTGGTTCTGGTGAACGTCCACGTCCTGGTGGCCGTCCCGCCCTTGCCGTCCGTGACCACGACCTTCACGGTATGCGTCCCAAGGGACAATTCATCGACCGGGACGGAAATGGTATATACAAAATTTCGCGTCGGGCCGAACGACTTCGTCGTTCGGCCATCGATCGACTCCGTCGCCGTTAGCACGTCGCCGGAGTCGGGGTCGTCGACGCTGTACTGTATCGTGAAGTTGGTGTTCTTATCACCCAGATTGCGGTCACTGTCAGAGATCAGAGGGTCAGTGTTCAGGATTTCAAGGACGGGCCGGAACCCCACGCGCACGTCCCTATACGTAGCAGTGAGGTGGTGTTCCAGTGGCGGGCCGAGGAATACCCCCGAACCGCACGAGACGACGAATTTCCAGAATATGTCTCCTGGCACCAGGAATAGACGCCCATCCAATTCCAGAACTGATTGTGCGCGGTATTCCTGTCAGCGGCAGAGGGGCCACTGTTCAAATCTTCGGAGGTGGGGGCCGGGAGGCCGGTGATAACTTCCTCGCGGGTGATGAACCTGTCCCACTCGTTGTTGGTGGGGGTGCCGCCCGCATAGGCGTCGGAAGTGTTGCGGTAGTTGCTGCCGCCCGTCAGGACGCGGCACTTATAGGTCGTGCCGTCAATGGTGATGGTCTTGCCGGTGATGTAGCCCTGGGCGTTCAGATCGTTCCAGGAGACTGAGACCAGGATGACCCGGTCGCAGATCAGGAGGGTCTTATTGCCGTCCTTGATCTTGTGCCATTGGAGCTTGTTGGCGTCCACTGCCGGGGTGCTGCCGATGGTGTAGTTTGCCATGCTCCCACTCATTTGCGGGATGTCGCCCGCTTCAAGCCCGCTATAGGCCCCACCATCAGGCCGCCAGGGTTTTGTGGGCCTTTTGAGTATTGAGCCGTTGTTGTAGAACCCGCCGAGCTTGACGAGACCGAGATATTGCGCCATAAGGTAGCTCTCCTTCCGGTTTTATGAAGCGGTAGGGAGCGAATATCTTCTTCGCCAGATTGTAGGCGCAAGCCCAGCGAGCATAGCCCAGCCAGGAATTGACCGCCTGGACGATCTCCTTCTGGGTGATCTTGCCCTCCTTCAGCTTGGCGATCATGGCCTTAATACGCCGCTTCTCTCTGCGCTTGCTTTCAGTCCGAAGGAGAAGGTGCGTAGCCTTGATTTTGAAGCCGTAGGCATTCACGCCCTGCCGCACATAGAAAATCTTGGTTTTGTCGTTGGTATCCAGGTGAAGCCTCTCCTTGAGGAACACCTTGATTTTTGCCAACCACTCCCGGGCGATCTCCTTGTTCGGCGCGATAATGATGATGTCGTCCATGTATCGCGTGTAGAGCTTAACGCCGAGGAAGCGGATGCAGAACTGATCGAGCTCGTTGAGGTAGATGTTTGCGAAGTCCTGGGAGGTGACATTCCCGAGGGGGATGCCGGTCTCTCCTTCAGGGCTGGAGTCGATCATCTTGCAAAGAAGCCGGTAAAACCGGAGGAAGTCTTGGTAAAGGTCTGGGTGCTTCTTCCTGAGCTTCTTGAACCGCTTGGCGAGTAGCTTTTTCAGGACGCTGCGGTCGATACTGTAAAAGAACTTCTTGACGTCGATCTTGATGACCGCCGTCTCGTCGCCCCACTTCATGCGGGCGACCCTCATATCGTGCTGCACGTTGAGCGCGGCCCGGATGGGGCCCTTCCCGTACATACACGCAAAGGAGCGGTCTACAAAGACCGGGCGGTAAAGATTCTGCAATTCCTCATGGGTGAGGAGCTGCACGATCTTGTCCCTGAGCGGTGGGATATGAAGGCTGCGTGTCTTTGGCTCCGTGATGATGCGGTGCCGGTACTTCCCCGGCCCGTACTCCTTCTGATCGGGGTTATACCTGACCCCGATGTTATTGAGCTCCCGCCACAGGCCGACGTTGTTGATCTCGGAAAAAAGGTCATACCTGACCGCCTCACGGGTGAACTTTCGCTGGCCTCTCAGGGCGTTCTTGTAGCCCTTCTCCACCATAGGCCATCCCACTACGTCCTCATACCTGGAGGGCGGCGCAGGGGGTGCTATGGCCGGGCATTTCGTGTTTTTGGTGTTGTAGATCAATAGGGGAAATTTCGTCATTGTGGCATCCTTCCTTTTGAGAACGGCTTGGCACCTATGACGCTGGTTTCTACCAACATTGTAGACCTCTCCCCACCTTCCCAATACGAGAGGGCCGGGTTGGGCTCGGTCACTGTTTTTACGCCGTCAAAGACAAGGCGAAGGATTACCTCTCCCTTGAAGTATAACAAGGACTCGCCAGTAAAGCCGTAGCCGTACCAGACGAAATAAACCTACAAGGCGGGCCGGAACCCCACGTTCACGTTCCTATTCGTTGCATTGTTGTTGTTCCAGTTGCGGGCCGAGTAATACCCCCGAACCGCACGATTCGACGCCAAACAGAGATAACCCTAAGTAGGTGCTTTTACTTTTTGGCTTGCGGAGCGTTGCCGTTGTTGATGAAATACTTCTGCAAGCCTCCGATGATGCGCCCGATCTCGTTGAGCCTCCCTTGCAATTCAAAGAGCTTCTTCTGCGTGATATACTTCTGGTTCTTCGCTATGCCAAACAGGACGAGGAGCAGGGTCTTTTCTGCGTCCGCCTCGTCCAGCCACTCCAGCCGCTTCTTGACGACGGTGAGGTTGTTCGCCATAACGGTGGCCCGGATGAGCTTATAGCACGACTGCTTAATCTCTTGATTGAGGGAGAACTTTTCCGCGACGGGGAAGTTTTTGAGCAAGGGGTAGACGTCCCTTTCCAGGAAAATCTCAGCCTTCTTCTGCAGGGTAGACGGTTCCGCCATAGCCGACGCACCTCCCTTTCCTGATGCGTTCGATCTCGGCGATGTCCCCGTAAAACTCGAAGCCGTAGTCAGTGAGCTTGACCGTTGCCGGTTCGCCCGTGATGGAACTGCGGCCCTCTATGGTCAGGCTGGCCTCGCCGGTGAGCTTCAGGCCATCCCTGGTGATGAGGGCCAGCTCGTCCCGGGGACGCCGCTGGCAGCTTTCGCATACCTGGGAGAGCCCACTGAAGAAATTCCCGAGGATGCAGCTCGCTTCTTTACGGGTACAAGCGACCCTATACATAGATTTTCCGCGCCACGGGGTCATAGATGCCGGACGCGATTGCCACGGACGTTACGGAGACAAAATTGATGAGAAAGACATTGTTGACCATGTTGTTCAGGGTTGCGTCCTTCAGCACCTTGATCTCACGCTGCGCGTCCGCGATCTGGCTGTCATGCAGGATAATGGTTTCCCGGTTCTGCCAGATACCGTCGTCCATGTGGTTCATGTTCGTCTGGCTTACGGGCGTCCCTTCCTGGATGACCTCCTCGGTGATGATGTCGACCACATGGTCGAGCCATCCGATGCGCTCATAAGACTCCATCGCTGCTTTCTACCTCCATTTCCTTGACGTTATATTTGAAGGCTACATAGAGCCCCTTGCCCGGTGTTTTCGTGAAGACCCGGTCGTCGGCCTTGGCGACGATGTCGCCGTCCTTATCCACCAGCTCCACGTTGGCCACGTCCCCGATGACGGTGTCGTTGAAGTAGATATAGACCCGCACGTCGGAGCCGTTGACCATGGTGCGGAACGGGGGGACGGTTTTCGGCTCTCCGTTCAGGGTATAGTTGGCGTGGTCGATGGAGTCGACAAAACGCCGCCCGATCTTCTGGATGCCGAGGTCAGTGAGTGTTTTTTCCATTTAGCGTCCGCCTCCTCTGGAATGTGTTGTGGTTGAGCAGCGGGCCGATCTGGAGCACCTCAAGTATTCCTTGACGCCCTGCTGCGCCTTGGAGCCCGTCGTGAGCCCGGAGGCCAGCCCCTTGTAGATGGTGTTCTCCCCGAAGCAGTAGCACTGCGGAGAGGCCGCAAAGGTGCCGATCTGCGGGAAGGTGACGTCGCTGGACTCTGCCCGGCCCTGGGGGTTGATGGTCGAGGCGATGATGCTGCCCACGCCGCCGTTAATGTCAGTGGTGGGGGAGCAACGGGTCAGCTCAGCGCACCTGAGATATACCTTGATGCCGCGCTGCTCCTGGGATGCCGCTGCAAGGATAGAGCCCAGCCCAGCATATAGGGTATATTCGCCGTAATGATAGAACTCCTCCGAGGCCGCGATGGTACCGGCTCTCGGGATATTGACGTCGCCGGACTCCGCCCGGTCGCCGATCACGATGTCCGACTTCAGGAGATAGCCGATGCTGGCCACATGGGGCCACACGCCGCAGACGAGCTGGTTGCAGCGGGGATAGTCGGAAACGCCCCGCTCCAGCCGGGAGAGCAGCAGGATGGTGTTGCCGCTTTCCGTCCCATAGAACGGTCTGCTGCTGCCCTCCTTGACCTTGCGAACCTCAGCGTCAATGACGGCGAGGTTGTTGACGCCGCTCTGCTTGCCGCCCTTCAGAAAGATGATAAACTCCGCCCAGTGCTCCGGGTCTTGTTCATAGACCGGCTCAATGTGGCTCTGCTCATAGCCCAGAGCTGCGAGGACGTAAAGGATGCCCTGGCGGGTACCGCTCCATCGAGAAATAATACCCTTCATGGAGAGCCGGGTGCGGTACGCCTCTGCATCCTCCCCCTCCAGCCTGGGCATATCGCGGTCTTGGCCGTGGACAGGGAGCATGACCTCCGACGCGCTGGCGACGTTGGCCTCGTCCCTGACCCGGAGGATCGCCGTCTTCAGATCATCGAACTCCCGCCCGATGACCCGGAAGAAGATAGCGAACTGGTTGACTGCCCGGCGTCCTTTTTTCAGCGGAGCAAACAGAAGGTCGAACATATAGTCGCCGAAGGTGTCAAACCGTTTCATCCGGTCACTCCCTTCTGACCGTCACGGAAACGGCCCCCAGGATGATGACCTTGTCCTTGTCCAGCTTGACGTCCTGCTCTGGGGCCGCGATTCTGACGTTGGTAATGTCGCGGTAGCCACTGCGGATTGCGTGGTTGATGTCTGAGAGGGTAAGCTCGTAGAGCTTGCGGCCCTTACGGACGGCCAGGAGCTCCGCGAGGATGGAATGGACACGGCCCTTGATCTCCTCGTCAGTCGCCGCGTCAGCGGTGGTGACGGTGACGCTGATGTCCTGGGCCACGGTGACGGATGACTTCACCAGGATATTATCATACGGCCCGGCGATCTTGTCAACAGCTTCCCGGACAAGTTTCAGCAAACCTTCCGTCGCCTCGCCCGCCGTCCCCGTGACGATGACGTCCACGGTGCCCTGGCCCCGGGGATGGTCGCAGTCCGCCTGGGCGAACAGGACGCCGGGGACGCCCTCTGCCGTGTTGATAAATGCGTCCTCGATCGCCCGTTGCGCCAGCTCCGACCATGAGCGGAGTGTGCGCGTCCTTGCGCTCTCGTCGTCCTCGGTATCGCTGCCCTCCCGGGTTATCCAGTCTGCGCCGTTGCTGATCTCCACCTCGCCGATATAGGTGAGGGATGTGGTGATCTGGCCCTGGGGGACATTGTAGCGGGTGCCCTCGATCTCGGCCTCCACCAGAACGTCAACCGTCCGGGCCCCTTTCTGGAGGACGGCGGGCTCCAAGGAAAAGAAGCGCAGCTCCTCGCCGTTAATGTCCAGGGCGGTCTTAAATACCTGACCCTTGGCGATCTTGACCGCCTCGCCCTCCATATCCAGGCGGGTGACGGTTACAAGGCCCTGGGCCTTCTGCGCCCGCTTGCGCTTCTTGGAGTAGTCCGCCATCTTCAGGTCAAGCCATATCCCGGTGGCGTGGGAAACGAACATATTATTTAAAACCAGCCGGAGCAGCTCAATGACCTCGATCTTGATACGGAGCGCAATCATGAGCATGGTGTGAAAGACGCCACCCGAGTGAAAGTTGGTGATGACGAAGCCCTCGTTCTTCAGCTCCTCCACCTTAGCGTCCCGCAGTTCCTCCAGGCTGGGAACCGGGAGAACAGCGTCAAGGGTTTTCTTGTCGATCATTCTGCGATCACCTCCACGCTGACCGCGTCGATAACGATATTGAGCGTTCTGGCTTCATCCTCTCCCGCGAAGCGGAAGGTGCAGCGGAGCCGGGCGGTATCGTCGGCGCGGGTGATTGTTATGCCGATAGTTTCCGGGAGAATGACCTCCCGCCTCTGTAGCTTGCTTTTGACGCGCTGCGTCATTTCCAGGCGGGTGAGCTCGGTGTCCTCTGACTGTATGAAGTCGTAGAGGCCCCAGCCGAACTCGGCGTCGTAGAACAGATCACCCGGCTGCGTGAGGGCCTCCAGAACGATATTCTGATAGAGGCAGTCCAGCCTGGAGCACAGGGGTGCGTCCCCGTCCGCCGCCTGGGTGAGCTGCCAGGAGTCATCCAGGCGGATGTCGGTATCTTTCAAGCCCGTCACAACCGCACCTCCCCGATAATCGCCGGGGCCAGCTCGCCATAGGGTAGCGCGATCGCCACCATCGCCCCCTGCTGGAACTGCTTCTTAGACTTGATCTGGGGGAGGGCCGGGAACGCCTTGTCAGGGCTCCCGAAGCGGTCGAGGACAGTGAGCTTGTACTCATACCAATGGGCCACGATATGGCCCCGGAAGCTGCCCCCGGTGTCATCGTTGAAGATGACCAGCTCCTTGATCTCGTAGGTATCGAGCTTCTTTACCGAGTCCACCTTTGCGAAAACGACGGCGGGGAGCTTCAGATGCGGATAGTCCACGGCGATGGATTTCTTGACGATTGACTTGACCATTTCCTCAAGCATTGACGCGCCCCTCCTTTCTGCGGTTAGAAGTAGATATAGGTGCGGATGAAGCCGGAGTCGTTGGTGGTGGACACCACCTTCAGCACCTCCTGCTCCCCGCTAATCTGGGGGTGGATAAGGTTGATTTTATGGGAGTGTTTGACGAAGGGCGCGGAGACTGTCTCCAACTCCCACACGCCGCCCGCCCGGGTCAGGTTGATAATATTAACCCCATGCTCGAAGGTGTAGACCTTGCTCTGCTCCGGCTTCTCGTCCCAATAGAACGTGCCGCCAGAGAAGAAAAAGGGCACCTTGAGCCCCCAGGCCGCATTGACGGTGTTGATCGCCTGAACCACGCTCTGCTCCCGGATGGGGAGCATCTTTCGCTTCGGGTACCCCTTCGAAGCGAGCTTCATCTTGGAGAGCCCAGCCTTGGAGAGGAAGAAGGAGATCATCTCCTGGGGCGTAGTGTTCAGGAAGGTGTCGTTGATGATGGTCTCCTCCAGGAGCAGCATCTCGTCCTTCAGGTTGACCTCGTTGATGTAGGCCCCGCCGTCGTACTCCTTGGCAACAAAGCCGGAGAAAACCTCATCCAGAGAACCGTTGTAGCCCATCTGGATGGAGCCGGGGGCCTTGCGCGGAAGGGCGACCTTCGGACGGAACTGCTCTGTGAAGCGGATTTTTGCCCAGTCAAAATAGGATGACTTGGCGGAGTATATTTCGACCTCGATGCCCTTGTCGAAAGAGTAGCCTCCGGCTTGGGCTGCGATCTGCGGATAATAGAGCTCTGTTGTTTCCACGGTGCGCCTCCTCAGTATGGCATTTGCGACATAACCTTGTTTAAGGCGGCGGTCGCCGCGCCGGTGACCATGTCACTGGCGGGCGACTTGCCCCGCTTGGTTCCCAGGTATTGCTGATAGTCCGGGTTAAGGTTGCTCGCTGCCGCTGTCGCAGCCTTGGCTTTGCTGCTGGCGGACGAGCCCCCGGAACCACCCGAGCTGCTGGTTGCTGTAATGGTCTGGGGAATGTATTCCCACAGCTCCAGGCTTGCCGTAAGCTGCGACTTCTTGTTCTCCCCCTTATGGGTGAGCTTCTTGAAGATGACCTTCTCAATGCCGTGGGCTGCTGTGTCCTCGCTGACGATGGGAATGGGCTGCGGGACATTCTGACCCGGCTTTCGGAATATCTCACGCAGGACGGCGTACCGCTCGTATTTGGTCTGGCTCTCGGTGTCGTCGATGATGAGCTCGATGATAACCTTGGCGTCCTCATAGCCGGTGGCCTGTTTGGGCTTGGTCGCGCTGCCTTCAACCTCCTGCTCGTCTACCTTTGCCGTCTCCGTGACCTCAATGCTTTTGATAAGGCCAGGGAGGACGACCCCGTTGAGCTTGATACGTTCGTCTTCAATGAAGATCATGGTCGTCCCCCCTTTCCTTATGCCGGGCTCGGTACGGCGTCCGGGTCGTCGTCGCCGTTGCCGTTGCTGTAGTCCTCGACTTCCTTCAGCAGCGAGAGCAGCGTCTGCAAGTCCTTAATCTTCTTCAGATCGACCTGCATGATGAGCTTTTGAATGATGACCTGCTTGCCGCCGCTGCTGGAGCCATCGCCTTCGGCGGTGTCGGTGTCCTCGCTGCTGCGGTCGCCGCCGATGTTGACCTTGGCGACCGGCTCGCGCTGCAAGGCCACCTTTGCTTTCTGGAGCCCCTGCTCCATTGCGTCGGCGGGGGCGTCCTGGGCCAAGGTCAGCCCGTGGGCGTAGGTGGTCATGGTACGCTGGCCCGATAAGGTCAGGGTGGAGAGCGGGCCCTCCTTCGCGTCGGAGAACGGGAGGAGGTTGCGGATTTTCTGGAGCCCGCCCTTGACCGCGTCCACTGCGCCGGAGAAGGCCGAACGGATACCGTTGGCGAAGGTGCTGACGATCTTCTTGCCGGAGTCGAAGAACCACGTCACGGCCCCCGTGACTGTGTTCTTGATGTTGCCCAGGCCGGTCATGAAGGCCGACCCAGCCTCGGTGAATTTCTGGCCGATGCCTTGAACGATGCTGCTCATGGTGGACGTGAACTTGCCGCTGATCTCGGAGAGCTTCCCTCCGGTGAGATTGTCCAGGAAGGTGAAGCCCGCCGTGTAGCAGCCCTTGACGCCCTCCATCGCGGCGGCGGCGATGCCTTGGACTCCGCCACCATGCTGCTCGTAGGCCGTCCGCATATTCCCCAGCTTTTCGCTGACCGTGGCTCCTGCCGCGTCCAGGATACTGCCGACTGTGCCGGTGATGGGGGATAATTTCTCAGAAAACTTGTCCTTGATTGCGGTCAATTTGCCGCCTGTGAGGTTGTCCAGGAAATTGTAACCCGCGCCGAAGACGCCCTTGACCCCCTCGACCGTGGCCGCTGCCGCGCCTCGGATGCCGCCGCCGTTCTCCTCGTAGGCGGCTTTCAGGCCGTCCAGCTTCCCCCCGGTCAGGCTGTTCAGGGTGTTGAATCCAGCCTCGGTGATGCCCCGGACGCCCTCCATAGTAGCCGCTGCCACGCCCCGGATGCCGCCGCCGTTCTCCTCGTAGACGGCCTTCAGCTCACCCAGCCGCTGCGCTGCCGCGTCCTTCAGCCCGGAGAGCTTGCCCCCGGTGAGATTGTCCAAGAAGGTGTACCCGGCTGTGTAGACGCCCTTGACGCCCTCGATCGCAGCCGCTGCCGCGCCTCGGATACCGCCGCCGTGTTCCTCGTAGGCCCGCTTCATGTTGTCCAGCTTCTCCTGGACGGTGGCTTTCGCCGCCCCCAGGACGCGCCCGATCACGCCGCCGATCGCGCCGAAGATATTCCTGGCGACCTCCAGGGCTGCGCCCAGCTTCTCCTTGAAGAAGCCCAGGATTGCATTGACGCCGTTGCGGAACCACTCGCACTTGTTGTAGAGCAGCACAAGGGCCGCTATGAGGGCCACGATGCCTATGACTATCCAGGTCACAGGGTTGGCGAGCAGGGCCGCTGTAAAGCTCCACACGGAGCCTATAAGCGGTGCCAGTGCGCCCTTCGCCAATAGGAACCCCGCCTTGAGTATCTTGAAGGCGGAGACCGCCTTGGTAATGACGAGGCCGACGCCGCCGACGACCGCGATCACGGTGCCCGCCACGGTGAGGAAGCCGCCGATCGCCAGCACGATGAGCATGATGATCTTGACGAGCTCCTTGTTCTCCTCTATCCAGGAGGCGACCTTGGTGAGTACTTGCTCCCCCTTCCCCATGAGGTCGTTGACCGTGGGGAGGAGGCTGTTGCCTATGGACTCTGTCACGTTGTGGATGCGCTGCTGCAGGCGGGCGAACCGCTCCGGTTCGGTCTCCTGAATAGCAGACGCCATATCCTGGGCGACTCCGGTACCCTGCCCCATCGCGTCGTAGAGGTTGAGGATATTATCCTGCAAGTCCCCGGTCTTGGAATACAACAGGTCGATGAGGGCGACGGCTTCGGTGTCCCCGAAAGCCTTCTGCAGCTCCATCTTCTCAGCGGCGTCCATTGTCTCACCGAACTTGCCCCGAAGCTGTTCGAGGATTTCAGGCATAGACAGGAGCTGGTTGTTGGCGTCAAGGAAGGAGAGGCCCAATGCCTCGCCGCCCTTCGCCGCCGAGCGGAGGAAGGCTTTGTACTTTGTACCGGCTTCCGCCCCTCCCATGGTGGCTTGCAGCATACCGAGGATTGCAAGCTGTTCCTCCAGAGGGACGTTGGCGGTGGTGGCCGACGCGCCCAGGCTCTGGATGCCCTGGGCCATGCCGGTGCCGGACGTCTTGAATGCCCGGACGCTTTCCGCTATTCCAGCCGAGAACATTTCCCCGAACTGGATGTCGGTGAGGTCGTCGTAGTAGCCCTTATAGATGCCGTAGCCGGTGGCGAACAGGGAGGTCATTTCCGAGGCCGTCGACTTGGTGGCCTTAGCGGTCAGGGCTGCGAGAGCGGTAAACTCGGCGACGCCCTCGTCCGACAGGGATGAGATGCCGCTCTTGATGTCATAGGCTGCGCTGATGAAGTCGGCCTTTGTGGTGCCGCTCCATTGGTCGGAGAAGCCCCGGGCCGCACTCTCCAGCGCACCAAGGTCTTCCACACCCAGGGAGGCCAGCTCGCCCAGGGCCCGGCGCGTCTCAAACGTGGCCTCCACGGGCGCGAGCACTGCGCTGGTGATCTGGGAGCCAGCCCCCTGCATCGCGGTACCCGCCTTGATGAACCCGCCGAAGGTCTGTCCCAGCGCGTCCAGCTTGGACACGTCCGCCCCCACGCGGGAGGCGATACCAGCCAGCGGGCCAGAGAGGTGGTCAACCATATTCATAACGAGCGATAATTTGAAGATGGATTCTAAGCTCACACTGCGCTCACCTCCATTTATGAGGAGAACACTTCGCTGATCGCACAAGCGAGGATGTCCTTTTCCATCTCCTGGACAATGCGGGCCTTTGCCACATAGTCCAGAAATTCGTCGAAACTGCCGATTGCTTCTGGGTCAAATTTCTCTAAGAGAGGCGGGGGAAGGAAGCGGTATATCTCCAGGAGCCCTGCTTCGATAACATTCTCCCGAACCCCCGCGACCTTCTCCCTTAGAGCTTCTTCAAATTTACCGCGTTGGTCAGGCCCAGGATGTCCGTGAGCTTGCCGCCGATCGCAACGGCCACGCCGGGATAGGTCTCCGCGTCGGCGGTGAGCCGGGCTTCGTCCTCCTCCACCACGGCGTCCAGCATGAACTGCTTACTGGCCTTGGATGCGCCGATCTGGGCCAGCGACCTGACGTAGCGGTCATAACTGGCCACGCTGGGCCTCTTGAAGTGGTAGACCAGCTCGATCTCCGTCTCGTCGTCCTCAAAGACCGTCATGCCGATGCGGTAGACCTTGCCGTACTTCGACTTCAGCTCCTCGTCACTGGCGGGCTTGTCCGCAGCGGGGAGGGCGGGGGTGTTCTTCATATCTTCCATGGAAGTGTCCTCCAGTTCTCAATTATTCTGGGATAACGCTCAGGCGGGCTCCAGGCCGTCGGTCACAATACCGCCGACGATCATCATGTCGATGTCCACAGTCAGGCCCTTGTCGCCTTGAGCTGCCTTGTGGCTGCGCTTGGTGAGCTTGACCGTCTTCAGCTCGTCCATGTGGGTCTTCTCCCCCTCGTTGGCGTAGGAAACGACGATGGAGGGGATGGTCAGTTTGTAGAAGGGGATGCCCTGGGATTTACACCATTTCAGGAACTCCTCGTAGTCGTCCCGGAGCAAGGAGATTTTCCCGGAGGACTTATAGTTTCCGGTGCCATAGCCGCGAGGCCGGTGGCCGTATCCGTAGGATTCCTCCATCTCCATCTCGTCGTCGTAGCTGATCTCCTGCACAACCAGAACCAGACCAGGAAATTTGACGTCGACGTCGCCCCAGTCGTAGGCTTTGCCGTTTACTTTGAGGCTCATAGTCTCTTAATCCTCCCTTCTGTTACGCCGTGATCGGGGCGCGGCCCAGGTCGATCTCCACCTCGCGGATGTAGCCCCTGGAGAGGTAGCGGATTTTGACCCGCATGGTCTCGTCCTCCAGGAACGTCTCCTCGTGCCCCTCCTTGACGATGATCTCATAGGAGCTGATCTCCTTGTTCTTCACCATGCGGTCGAGAGGGGTGGCGATGAACTTCGCCCGGGCCTCCAGCTCGCCCTGGATGTCCGTCAGATCAATGTCGTCATTTTTGAACAACAGAGCCTTCTTCCGGGTCTCCCGGACGATCTTGTTCCTGACGCGCACGTCCTCGGCGTAGCGGTAGTCGCTCCCGTCCGGGCACATCATCTTGGTGTGGTAGACGTAGAGATCGTCCAGGCCGTCGTACTCCCGGAAGGTCAGGTACCCGGCCACGTCCAGGAACTCGATGATGGTATTATCGTAGCCAGCCGGGATAAGCTCCAGGAGCTGCGTCTCCGGGAAGCCGTAGCCCGCCTCGGGCTGGGTCTTGCCGATGGAGACCTGGACGGGGGCCTTGGCGTAGCGGCCCGACACCAGCCCGGCGAGGTTGACATTCTGGGTGGTGCCGTCCAGCCGGACGAGCTTGCCCCAGGCCGCGCAGACCTGGATGTCGGTGTTCTTGATCTTCTTCCGGTTCGCCTCCATCTGGAACGCCCAGTCGTGGAGGTCGCCGTCCACGTCCGCCTGGGGGAACGCCGCCTCCAGCAGAATAAAGGCGGGCTTGTGGTAGATGTTCATGAGCTCCTTCTGAGCTTCGCTCATAGCTTGCCAGAGGGGGAGGGTGCTCTCCCCAACAATGTGGATGAACTCAAACTCCTGCGTGAACTCCTTCAGCCTGTCTACTGCTGCCAGTACGTCGCCGTTGGTCATAGCCGGGGCCGTGGAGCTGAAGGTGAAGGTGTCGCCCACCAGGAAGGAGCTGGGCTTCTGGTCGACCTCCGCTGCCTCGGCGAACTGGACGGTCAGGCCCGTCCCCTCCAGGGCGTAGGAGCCGGTCACAGGGACGGTGATCTCGTCGGTGAAGCTGTGGCCCCCATTGATGGAGGCTTTGAAGGCTGCGGTGTTCAGCCCGCCCTGGGCGGTGATCTGGATAACCACCTGGAAGGCGTTGGTGGGGGAGCCGTCCACGGTCAAGCTGCCGCCGCCATCCCCCTCCTGCACCACAGGGGCCAGGGTGCCCGCCGTTGTCGCGGCAACCGGGAGGCAGAAGATGCGGGCTGCGCCGCCCTGAACGGCGTCCATGGTGGCGTCGGCCAGCGGGGACAGGCCCAGCCGGCCTCTGATCTTGGCGGCGTCCATGTCACCGGTGACGATGATCGGCGTGTCGGACACCACGGGCGAGGCCCCGATCTTGACGCTCAGCCCGTCGCCGGTGGCGGTCGCAAAGCCGAGCAGACCGTCAGAAATGATTGTCTTAACGTCTCTAAGCATTGCTTCTTAGCCTCGCTTTCCTTGGGGTGCGCCCATGGGGGCCCCGGTAAAATCGGCGACCGCCTGGAGGAACGCCTCCTCAGTCATAGCCCTGCCGGGCTTCCAGTCATTTGCGGCACATACGCCAGCAAAGATGGGCCGCGTAACCTTGTGCTTCTCCCGGAGCGTATCAATCGACAGCAGCTCCTGGGGCTGCGCCGCTGCGGGCGCAGCTTCCGGCTTGCTTCTACTCGCCATCTGTATTCTCCTTTCCGTTTATTTTCTCGATCTCGACCACCTCGACGTGGGTCAGCGGCCCGAAGTCCGTGTCCTTGTAGACGCCGCCGTTGAAGGTGACCGTCACGCGGACGGCGACCTGGGCCTTGAGCAGCGCGTCCTCGGTATCGACCCACTCCACGCCCTCTATCTCCAGCGGGACGAAATTCCCGTCGACCGTGATGCCACGGTCAAGCAACGAGACGAACTTCTCCAGCATGGTCTCCACGGTGTCGTCTGTGTAGTCGCCTATGAGTACAACGAAGGTGACAGCCCGGTCAAAAACCTTGCGCCGTTTGTGTTTCGCTCCCTCTTCATCCCTAAATCGCTTTTTGGAGCCGTTTCGGGCGTAGGCTTCCCGCTCAAACAAAACTGCACCGACGTGGGACTCCTGGCTTTTCTGGAGGGCTTTCAGGGCCGTGTACGGCCTCGACTTGAGACCCGACTCCGTGAGCTTCTCCAGGAGGTATTGCTTGCTTTGCCCGTAGAGCATGGGTCAGCCCTCCCTTCCGATGAAGTCCTCCACGGTGGCCTTCATTTCCTGCATATCTTCGTCCGACAGGCCCAGGAAGGGCCGGGCCGGGATTTTGACGCGCACCTGTTTCTTGGAGACCCACTTGCCGTTGTACTGGAACCGCAGCACTTTCTTCCTGCGGGCCCGGATGGTGCGCCCAGGCTCGCCGAACTGGTGGGTCGCCGCGTGTTTGGCGTTGGTGCCGACCGCAAAGCCGGAGGCGTCCGATCTCGCGTGGATGGAGTTGCGGAGCTGGGCGGTCTTGACCAGGGTCTTCCCGCCCTCCAGGATTGCCCGCTTAGAGCTCTTCCACCTCCGCCCGTCCGGGCTCTTGCCCTGCCGGAAGCGTTCAAGCGTCGACTCCCGAACACCCTGGGCGAGCGCGGCGTTGATACTGCGGCGGTCGATCTCGGAGAAGCTCCGTATCCTGCGGAGCATAGCCCGGGTGTCCCCCTCCAGGCGGATGTCGTACATAGCTCACATCCCCCTCATCTGCCCCCGGCTGAACAGCCGGGGGTTTGACTTGACGGTGAAGCCGATCGCGGCTGCGCTGGCGGGATCTCCGTCAGCATCGGCCCCGATGGAGACCTTGCCCTCCGCCACCAGCGTGAGGAACTTGACCGCCGCGTTGTAGCGGTTGAGGTAAGTCTTCTGATCTGTCCCCTCGTCGATGCCGATGCGGGAGAACAGGTTATAGACCGCGATGTCTTTAGAAAATTTGTTGATGACCTTGGGGACAGGAGCGAGGGGGACGGCGTACCTCTTGGCGAGGTAGCCGTCAATCTCGCCGTCCGCGTCGGCGATCGCCGCGTCGATGATGGGGGCGACCAGCTCCTCCCGTTTCGCGGGCTCCTCGATAAAGGTGTCTCCGATGATCGCGTTGAGGGCGTCGTCCTTAATCATCTCCCGAACTTCCGCCCTGGTGCTGTAGCTCATGCCGCCCCTCCCTTCCGTCAGCCAGCAGCCCCGGTGCCGTCAGAGCCGAAGGCCATCTGCCAGAAGCCGAAGCCCGCATTGCCCCGGCTGTCCGCGCCGTAAAGGAATTGCTTCTTCATGAACACGTTCTCGTCGGTCTCCTGGGTCTTGGAGACGAACTTGGCCTTTTTCCGCTGCTGGTAGATCAGCGGCTTCACGGGCCGGTTGGTGCAGAGCAGGAACCAGGAGGAGTCGTGACCGGCGAGCTGGGGGACGACCACGGGCTTCGCAGTGCCCTGCATGGTGTTCTTGGTGCCGTTCACGAAGTCGGCGACCAGAATGTCCCGGGCCTCCTTCTCCAGAGCGGGCGGGACGATCAGCTTATCCGGGACAAGGTTCAGGGCCCGGCCCTTGCTGTTGGTGAGGGACATGATTGCGGTGCGGGCCGCAATATAGGCGTCCATACTCAGCTTGGCGTGGCTCATGTTGGAGACGGTCTTCTCACCGATTTTGTGGGCGGCGGAGAAGAACGGCTGGTCATCGAAGCACTTCGTTGTGAAGCCGTCGGCCAGCAGCTTGAAGATCAGCTCATCCGGGTGCGTCGCCGCCGACTGCGCCAGCATTTCAATCCGCACATTGTAGATGCCCAGCTTATCGTCCTCGATCGCGTTGCGGTCGACGCCCACGGTCAGCTCGAAGTCCTTGTTCTTGATGGTGTAGTCGCTGGCGGTGAGGTTCTGCACCTCCCGGTCGCCAATCCACTCCCTCATGCCGGGGATGTCGCCCAGCCAGGCGTAGGTCTCCGAGTCGGTGGTGGAGGGGATGACGGAGGCGATCTCGGTGTACATCGGCTGCACTTCCGTCAGGGCCTTGTTGAAGATGGTATTAAACGCGACGTAGATGCCGCGCAGGGTTTGGGGGTTGATAACCATAGCGCATTATCCTCCTTCTGTTCGTTAGGTGCTGGCGGCGGGGGCGGTCAGGCCGTTGCCGATCTCCACGGCGACGCCGTTGTCGTCGACCCGGATAACCAGCCCGGCGACCGAGGCTCCGGTGGCCAGGGCGGTCACGGTCTGGTCGTCCTGGATGTAGCAGGGCTTGAGAACGTGGCCCGCGCCGACCTTGTTGGCGGCGGTGCTGGTGTTGGCGTAGACGAACACGCCCCGGGTGACCCGGATGACCAGCTCGCCGTCGCCGCCCGTGTTCTCCACGGTTTCCTCGGCCCGGCCCGCTGCCGTCAGGCCCGCCGCCTTCTTCCCGGGGATAGCGTAGCCGTCCGCGTCCAGGACGACCAGGGCCCCCTGGTAGATGGTGGTCTTAGCCTTTACCGGCAGGACGAGCTGCTTGCCGCCGTTCATGATCTCGGTGGTATCCCTCGCGTTAGTCAAAGCTCCCATAATGGCTTACTCCTCCTTCCCGTATTTCTCCAGGTCTTCCTGGCTGACGCCCAGCTGCTTGCAGACCAGCGTGGTCGCCTCGTCCGGCTTGTCGGATTTGAGGGCCACGCTGCCACCCAGGTCGACCTCGCCCATGGGGACAACCTGGGGTGCCTTCTCCACGAACGCGCCGAAGCCCTTGGGGTCGGCCAGGGCGTAGCTCCGGGCCCAGTCCTTCTGCGCCGGGGTGATCTTGCCCGCTTTCAGGGCCAGGGTGACGGCCTCGTCCGCGTCCCGCTGGGCGTTCTGCTGCTTCAGGGCCTTCAGTTCCTCCAGCACGTTGACGCCGTCGATGGTGCCGCCCTTGAGCTCCATGATCTTCGCGGTCACATCCTCGGCGGGGGCCCCGGCCTTCAGGCCCAGCAGTTCGCAGACCGCTTTGTTGGCGACGGTGGCCTCGTCCCCGGGCTGCTTGCCTTCCTTGAGGCTCTTGTTCTCGGCGACCATCGCCTGGAGAGCCTCCATGATCTGCTCCTCGGTGGCGTCCGGGCCAAGGCCCAATGCCGCCGCCAGCTTCTGCATATCCATGTTCTCGTGTCCTCCTTCGAAATTATCTGAATTGACGATCGGGGTCATGTTCTCGATCGCGGGGGTGTTGGTCAGGGCCAGGGAGTGCAGCCCTATGGCTCTATTGTCCGTCTTGCGGACATTGACCACAGGAGAGAGGTAGCGGTACTCCTTGTTCTTCAGATACTCCGCTCCCCGGGGCGTCCACTCAACGACGGCCACGATATTCCCGTCCTCCAGCTTCAGCTCCTTCACCCAGCCAGCGGCAGGGGCCTCGACCCCCTTGAGGGTCTGGTGCTCGTAGTCCACAACCAGATCGACGCCGCGCTGGGCGATCTGCGCCTTCATTGCCCGGAAGCTGCCCTCGTCCACATCGAACTCGCCCTTGGAGCTGACGACGTGGCCCAGGGGGAGGACGGTGATGGTCTCCGGGGCTCCTGTGAGCTCCACGCCGCCGCCCTTCAGAATAAAAAAGTCCTTCATTTGCTGGTGTCCTCCTTCATGCTTGCGCCGTTCCCCGTTATAACGCCGTTAGTACGCCCCACAACGGGCCCCAGGGCCTTGCCCCGTAACTTTACCCTCCCCGGCGTCGGTGTCGCTGTGCGGGCCCCTGTGCGCCTATTTGGGGGCCCCTTCCTTTTGCCGGGCTTGGTAGGCTTTCACCAATGCCTCCGGGTAGTCCTTCAGGTCGGGCTCAAAGCGCACCTTCGCTGGGTTGGTGCCGAAGTGCGGGTCGGGCGCGACTGCCGGGTATGCGGTCTCCACGGTCAGGCCCCGCTGCTCCACCTGACGCTTGGAGAGCGTCTTCACGGTGCAGCGGCACTTGAATCCGTTGGGAGGGAACCACACATTCCAGACGGGGGAGTCTGCCGGGAAAACGCGCCCATCCATTTCCAGGTGGCTGGGCCGGGTGTGGGAGTCGTTGACCGCGTCGTACTGCCAGAAGGGGCGCAGCTCCATGACGGCGGGGTCGGTCATTTGCTGGTAATGGCCCACATTGTAGGCCGTCTGGATATTGGTGCGGAAAATCAGGTCGGCCTGCTCCGGGTTGAGCCCCTCATAGCCCTCCGACTCCAGGAAGTCGTTCATGTTGGCCTGGAACTCCTGGAGGGTGCTGCCCTCCTCCAGCGCGGAGAGCAGCTCGTCGTAAAACTTCTTGAGGATTTGGGCCTTGGTGTAGCCGCTGACGGTGAAGGCCAGGGCCCGGTATTCCTCGGCGATCTGATAAAAGGTCTCCGCCGTAACCGGGACACGCTCCTTGAAGTAGTCTACAGCCTCCTGGAAGGTCATGTCCTCCCGGCTGAAGATCGTGTCAATGCCGTCCATCTTCCAGGGCCCTCCCCTCCAGGTTGGCGTACACCATAACCTTCTGGAGCAGCTCCTCCGCCTGGGTGACGTCCATCGCCTTATAGAGCTCGGCGACAGCCTTCTCGTCCTCCATCATGTCCCGGAGCTCCTCCAGGCTCCCCGCATTCTCAATTATTTTGAGAATTGGGGCGAAGGCTTTCTTGAAGCTGCCAGCTCCGCGCCTGACGGCGGCGTCGGCCAGCCGGTCGATATGCGCCTGGGTGCCGGGCCCTGCGTCGGCCCCGGCCTTCAACGCAATGGTCGGCGCGGGCGGTTCCTGTTTGAACGGGAGGACGCCCGGCCCCGCTGCTGCCCGGGGGGTGGCGACCTCCTCGTCGGCCTCCGGCTCCGGGATGCTGAACTTCTTGTAGATGTAACTGGTGGGTACCCGCAGCCCGATCTTCCCGATGAGCACGTCCAGGATGTTGGCGGTCTGCTCCAGGTCTTCCCCTTCCTCGCAGTCAAACTGTATCTTGGGGATGCGCTTGTCCTCACCGAAGTTGAAGATGCACAGGGGCCGGATGAGGTCACGCCGGAGGGTGGAGGCCAGGGCCTTGCAGTCAGCCACGGTCAGGTCGTGCCGGACGTCGTTGTGGGTCTTGCTCTGGGCGTAGCTGCCGCCGCCGCTGTCCGAAGTGAGGGTCTGGCCCAGGATAGCCTTGCTGATCTGCTCGTCGCAGTAACGGGCCAGCCGCTCATAGAGGTCGGTGGAGCTGGTTTTTTCCGTGGTGATGAAGTCGATGGTGGTGCCGTCCGGGATGATGCCCGCCGCGTCCGCGCCGATCTGGATGAGGGCTTGCATGAGGGCCACCTTGTCTGCCTCGCTCGCCCCGGGCGCATACTTGCCCAGCCGGAGCGGGAGGCCGTAGACCTCGGCGAAGCTGACCCAGTCCTTCAGGTCGTAATTCTTGAACAGGTACATCCAGGCCACGACCCGGAGGATACCCGCCCGGGAGGTGTGCCCGCTGCGGGCCTTGTACCTGTGGACGATGAACTTGTTCGCCGGGAGCAGCAGCCCCTCGGAGTGCTCCTGGGTGCGTACCTTGAATGAGTCGTCCAGGCTGTCCCAGAAGAACCGCTTCTGGTGCCGGGACTTGATCTGGGTGACGACGACGTGCCCCTCGTCATAGCCCCACATGATCTCCGAGACGGCGAAGCCCTTTCCGATTGCGTCCAGCAGATCGTTCTCCACGTCCTCGAAGCCCTCCATGCCGCCGAGCTGCTCCTCAATGAAGGCGGCGATCTCCTTGTCCCGGGGGTCGTCGCTGAACGGGATGATCTCGAAGTCCAGCCCGGTGACGGCGTTCTTCCGGGTTTGGAGCTGGCTGAACAGGTGGGGGTCTTTCTCCTCCATCTCCTCGAACAGCTCCATCTGCCGCAGCACGTCGCCCGCGTCGGCTTCCTTGAGTATCTCAGCCAGCTTGACGGGGGTGAGGCCGTTGCTGGGGTATTCGCTGTATTTGTCCGTCACATGGGCAACGGCAATCTCCTGGGTATCGGGACGGCGCGGGGGCGCGGGCGGTGCCTGAGCGTTCTGCCGCTGCCGCTTTCTTCTGCTCATTCCACAGCCTCCTCAATGCGCCGCTGCGCGATCTGATAGAAGTCGTCGTCCAGCTCCACGCCGATGAACCGCCGTCCGGTCTTCTTGGCGGCGACCAGGGTAGAGCCGCTCCCGGCGAAGGGGTCGAGGATGAGGTCGCCGGGTTTGGTAACGCTGGTGATGAGGTTGGCCAGGAGGCCCACGGGCTTCTCGGTCGGGTGTACCATCTGGGAGCTGTTGATTTTCTGGAAGGTGACAAGGTCTTTCGGGCGGTGCCCGGGGAAGCTGAACTTTCCCTTGACCGCAAAGATGATGTTCTCATGGGAGGGGGCGAACGCCGCCTTGGTGTCGCCCATGCCGTGAAACACCTTGTCCCAGATCACTTCGCTCTTGACCTGGAAGCCCGCCAGCTTCATCGCGTCGATGAAGGTCTGCTGCACATCCCAGCGGGTAAAGCAGACCAGGGAACCCCGGCCCGACTCCCCGGATTTGAGAACCCGGAAGGCGTCATAAAGGAACCAGATAAAGGGCGACTTGTCGTTCTTGATTTTGGCCCCGGTCTGGGAAACGTAGTTGATGCCATAGGGCGGGTCGGTGATGATCGCGTCCACGCTCCCGGCCTCCATTTCCCGGGGCACTGTGAGGCTGTCGCCGTGGATGATGGTGTTCTCTTGGATGATAGCTCTCGCCTCCTTAGTAGGCTCCGCGCCGGAAGTCCAGGGCGCGGGCGACGACGCTTTTGTATTCGACCCTCCGACCGACCTTGATGTCCAGGGCCAGCTTCACGGCCATCTGGAGCCCGTCCGGGGCGTCGTCGTTCTTGCCCATAGGGTACTCAGTCATTTGCTTCAGGAGGGTCTTGTGCTTCTTGCTGAACTTGACGTAGCCGTTCTTGACGAAGGGCTGCAGCGACTGGATGCGGGCGTCTTTATTCTGGGTGCTGTTGATCTCCTCAATGGGAAGGTATTCGCCAGCCTCCGCCGCCCGCTGCCGCATGATCTCCGCGAAGTAATACTGGAACTGCACCGTCTCCACGCCGAATTTGTAGTAGGGCCGTTTGAAGTCCCGCTTCAGGCGGCGGCTCGCCTCCAGCGCGTCCTCGATAATCTGGTCGGGCTTTCGCCGGGCCACGTCCGCGATCACGACGTAGATATAGCCGGTGACGGTATCCTTGGCCAGCGCGAAAATGGAGCTGGTGTCCGACTTCTTGTTCTTGCCCAGGGAGGGGTCGTTGGCCCCGATGAACAGGAAGCGGGGGTCAGAGAAGTCCGGCTGCTGCTTCCCGTCGTCGTCCCAGAAGTCAAACCACTCCTCCTGGAAGGTGCAGTTTTCCGGGTCAATGGGGTCGTTCTGGATTTCGCTGTTAAAACTGGCCTCGCCCTCGGAGATACGGATAACCATGAGGTCGTAATAGGACAGCTTTTCTTCCCAGAGGACGGCGGTGCCCTCCAGCATTGCCTCCCGGTTCGCCTCATAGAAAGCCCGGGCTTCATCCTGCCGGTTCTCGTTGGCGAGGTCGGTGAAGATGCTCTCCCAGGCGTCCCAGAGCTCGCTGTTGGCGGCGAAGCTGATGACGCCCCGGTACTTGACCGCCTTGTAGCTGGGGTTTTTGGCGACGTTGGCCAGCAGCGCGTCAAAGTGCAGCAGCGTCCCGATGTAGACGATGTCCGTGTAGGTGTCGCCAGCCTTGGAGACCGCCTTATAAAACCAGTCCCGGAGCTTCTTGCGCTGCTCCGGCGTGTTGACGTTCTCGTCGTTCTCCAGATCGTCGCAGACGATGAGGTCGGGCCTCCACTGCTTGTGGCGGCGACCACGGATTTTCTTGCCGGAACCGATCGCCTCGATCTTGACCCCGTTGGCGGTCAGGATGACCGACGACTTCCAGACCTTCCCCTCCAGCTCCCCGAAGTCCTCCCGGAGAGCTGCGTTCTCCTCAAACTCGGTCTTGATGTCCGCCAGGAAGCCCTCGGCCTGTTCGGAGCTGTCGGAGAGGATGATCTCGTAGTGCTTGTAGGCATAGACCGCCGCGTGGATGGAGTCCTTGAAGGTAAAGGTCGTGCTCTTGGCGTGGCCACGGGGGGCTTCGATCGCCCTCCTGCATCCGTCCGCCCGGCTGATCTCCTTCGCGGCGACGGTGGGGTCGAGCCCCTTCAGGACGCCCTCCCGCCAGATGCGGTCGAGCTCGCCGTGGAACGCGGGGGATTTTCGGACAAAGTAGTGGGCGAGGTAGGCCCGCCCAAAATACTCCAGGTCGATCGCCCCCAACTTCCGGCGCAGTCCCTTCGGCCCGGTCAGCTCCTGCCCGGCCTTGAAGTCCCGGAGAAGCTCCGCCCGACGCTCGGGGAAATTGCTGTCGCGGACAACATATTCGAGAAAGAGCTCCCGCTGGTAATCACGGTTGGCGACTGCTTCCCGGTCTTCCGGCTCCTCCAGTCGCTCCAGGTATTCCTTCAGGTCAATCTTCCCCATCCGTCAACACCTTCTCCCGCGCCCGGGCCAGGACGTCGTGCAGCTCACCCGCCAGCTCCGGGTGCTGCTTGATCGCCGCCATGAGCTCCGCCTCCATCTGCTCAAAGGCCAGCTCCGCCTTCTTCTTCAGATCGGCCCGGACGCGCTTTTCGTAGGTGGCGTTTCGGGCCAGGGATGCAATCAGCCGCCCGGCCTTATCCAGCGGCATTTCGTCAAATTCCTCCTCGGCGGTGCTGACCCGCTGCATGAGGCCGTCCATAAGCACCAGCTCCGCCGCCTTGGTGTAGTCCAGATCGGGGTGCGCTTCCACGGCCTGGGCGATCGCCTGGGTGCGCTGGAGGGTTTCGGCCACGCGCTGCGCGGCCTCCCTCGTCCGTACTGCGTACCGGCCAATCGCCGACTTGCTGATGGAGTAGCCCTCGCCCTTCAGCCACTCGGAGAGCTCGTTGTAGGTGTTCGCCGGGTTTGCCAGCTTTACCTCGAACTGCGACTTGAGGGGCTCCGGGAGGTCGTCTATGGTGGAGTGTACACGACCTCTTCGGCGTTTCTTTTCAGACATTGACCCCACCATCCTGGATGGTGTCCTCCACCAAGTCGATGCCCTTCTTGGTGAGCTGCACCACGGCGTCCTTCCGGTAGGCGTTGTAGGCGTTGACGGAGCGGCTGGTGAACTCGATGTAGCCGCCGTCCTCCAGGTACTTGAGATACTTGCCGATGTCCGGGGTCATAATGAGGTTGTCCGCCATGAGTGCGTTGACGATCTGTCGAACCAGCAGGGCCCCGTTGTTGCCCCGGGCCAGGGCCCGCACGATATAGCCCCGGATTGCTTTGTTCTTCTCCACCTCCAGCTCGGTGGTCTCGTCCATAAAGGCCATAATTTACCCCTCCTTTCCGAAGGATGTCATAAGCCGGAGAACTTGATCGAGCTTCTGGTCGAGCCCGCTGATATTGTGGTCGACGCTGTTCATGCTGCGGATGAAGTCCTCCCGCAAGGTGTAGACCAGAGGCATATCGCTCTTCAGGTCGTTGAACTGGCCGATCAGCTCCTTCAGCTCCTGCTCCCGCTTCCGGGCCTCCGCCTGGATGTCGGCGGCGTTCTTCTTGTCCGCGTCCTCTAAGGAGGTCAGCGTCTTCTTGAAGAAGTAGGTCAGGGCTCCAACGACCAGGGTGCAGAGCAGCGACGCCGCTGCGCCGATAACGGCGGTGATTTGGATGACGTCCATGGGGCCCTCCTTACTCAGCGACAGCTCCGCCGACGCCCTCCTTCAGCTCGGCCTCGCCGACGCCGTCCACCAGGGCCCCAGGGAGTGTAATATAGGGGTCGGCCTGTTTGATCTTGAGGACGGCGTTCTCAATGCACTGCTCCAGATAGTGGTCGAAGCTGCCCAGGTGCTTCACGATGATCTCCTGCGTCTCCGGCCCGATCTCGCGCTTGACCTCATTGAAGACGTCCCGGCCCAGGGCCAGGAGCTTCTCCCGGTCGCCTGTTCCGGCCTTGACCGCTTCCCGGAGGGCTTTCGCCACAGTCTGCTCCGTGTAGCCGACCGCCTTGGTCGCCAGCCGCTCCACGTCGTCCAGGGCGTCCTCCAGAAGTGCCCGGGCACTCTCGTCCTCGATCTTCTTCGTCTGCGCCTTCACCTGGGCCCCGGCCAGCCGGATGTAGTAGACCGCATAGGCCCCGGCCAGGGCGATGACGGCCAGGACGATGTTGGCGAGTGCGGTGCTCGCCGCGCTGGTGATGATCTCCATGTTCATGTTTTTCTGCCTCCTTCAAGCATAAAAAATAAGACTACAGGCGAAGCCTGTAGTCTTAGGGTACTATGCTTTTCGTGAAATGTCCGCATGAAGCATTTCAGAGAATTATTTCTAAGATGTGTCACTCTGTTCGCCGAACAAGTCGAGCTGCCCCTCCACGTTCCCGGGGCCGCAAATGCTCCGAACCAGCCGGTCTGTTATGCTGTATTTTCTCGCTAATTCGAGGTAATTCCAGCCATTGAACTCGGCCTTGATGCGGGCGTCTCGGACGGGGCGGAGGATGTTGTCCAGCTGCGGGATGTAAAGGGTGGCCCCGCCGACGATTTTCAGCATCTTGCAGAAATTTTCAATGCCGATCTCCTCCGCCACTTGCTTCCATTGGTTGTCCGGCAGCATCTCAACAGTCAGCTCTTTTGAGAGATCATCCATGCCCGCGCCCCTTTCCTGTTACTCCTCCGGCGTCTGGCACATCCTGCCCAGGATGCCGAAGATTTCGCCGACTGTGATCGGCGTCCCGTAGCGAGCGGCCCAGACGTCCGGGCTGTTGATGATACCGGCCTCCACGAGCCGCGTCAGGCCCTCCCTCTGCCACTCGGGGAACTGTGCCAGGGGGTCGGGCTTCGGGGGCTCTGTGGGGCTCTGTGGCGTTTCCTGGGCCATAACCGCGCCCAGCAGCTTGACTACGCTGGCTCCGTAGCCCTTGCCCGGTACCGCCCAGCCCTTGCCCTGGGGATTGTCGGAGGCCCCCAGCCATTCCACAAACTCGGCAGAGCCCCGGACGACCAGGGAGAAGCGCGGGTCGACGCAAGTGTTCACCAGCGGCTCCTTGGAGGCGTATGCTTTCAGGTGCTGGATTTGGGCCCGGACGCCGGTGCGCGGGTCGGGGAACGTCGCCGCCTGTCCCTTGGCGTTTCCGTTCAGGGCCCCGATACCCGCGAAGTTGTTCTGCCCCGGCTGGACGATGCCGCCGAACTTGAAGAAGCCGGTCTCATGGAGACTCTGCGCCCAGGCCACATCGCCCCGGACGCCCTCAGCCCGGCCCTCCTCCAGATACATCTCCGCCAGCTCCTCCAGGGAGCAGCTGGTGATCTTCGGCTCGGCGTTCTTGCTCCGGCAGTAGAGGGCCATCTGCTGGGCCGTGGCCCGGGCCTCGCCCATGATCGCCGTCTTGGCCTCCTCGGTGGGGGCGTCGGGGCCCGCTCCGTTGAGCTCCGCCAGCTTCGCGGCGACCTTGGCCTTGAACTGCTCCCAGTGGGGGAGGATGTAGAGCGGGCAGTTTTTCCGGGCCCCCTGCACAATCGCGTCCGGGTGGCCCATCCAGTGATTGTGTGTGTAAAGCTGCTCCACAGTCAGGCCGTACTTCTTCAGCAGCAGCGCGGCCAGGATAACGCCGTTGGCCTCGGCCCCCAGGTCTTCCTTGCTCCCGGAGCCATCCATGATGATCTCGATCGCGATGGTCGTCCCATTCCCCGGGCCGCTGCTGCCGTCCCCGGCGTGCCAGCCCACCTCGGTGTCCTCCAGGTTCTGCCACGCATTGATGTCGTCCACATAGTAATGGACGCGGGCGTCGTTCATGTTTGCGTTGGGCCACGTCGCCCGGGTGTACTGCTCAGCGTCCTCCTCCACATTCTCCAGATCGTTGGTGTTGTGGATGGTCACGCCCGCCACCTTGCCGGTGCCCCCGGAAAGCCGCTTGTCCGCCTTGAACTTCTGGCCCTTCTTGTATTTCCCGGAGTCCTTGGGCCACTTGGCCCCCCAGGGGATGATCTTCTCGTTGATGACGAGGCCACACTCCGTCCTCGTCGCGTCAGGTGTCAGTTTTGCCATGGTGGTTTTACCTCCTATAAGTTGGTGATGGGGAGAATGACCTCGTCAATGAGCTCCCCGTAGTTGTACTTCGTGCGGCCCTCGCTCTCAAGTTTTCTGAGAAAGGCGTTGTACTCGACCGCGAGCTTGAGCAGCTTGAGGACGCCGACCTCCTCCGGCGAGACCTCCTTCATGTCCGGCCCCACCATGAAGCCGATCGCCTTAATGAGCGAGAGCTCCGCCCGGATGGGCTCGGAGGTGTAGAACGCTTCAAACGCCTCGAACGCTTCCCGGGCGAACTTCTTTCGATTGAGCCGGGGTTTGTTGGGCGGGAGGACTCCGTCCGCTTGGAGTTGCTTTTTAATGGCCGCTCTCTCGGCCTTCTCGCGCTGCGTGAGCCGCTTCTGTTTCTTTGCCATATCCCAGCCCCCTAACGCTTCGGCGGGCCCTGTGCGGCCCCGTAGCCCGCGACGTGGAGCTGCTCCGGCGTGTCCTCGGTGATGGACACCACGCGCACGTCGCCCAGAGGCTCCAGTCTCATAGCGATGTCCTCCTTGACGCCGATCGCCTGACCGGGCGGAGCTCCCACCTGGAGGGTGATGGTCAGCATGACCGCCGCCTCCTCTCCGGGGGCTTGCCCTGCAATCCGCAACGACTCGGGTCATTTTGACAGGCTCTGCGGCACTTCCGGGCCTTGCGCCGCCAGCAGTCCGCGCAGCATCGCCGCTCACGAACCTTGTCGCAGTAGAAGCGGTCGCAGTACCGGCCCTCATATACTCTGGCCATGTGCGCCCCCCTCTCAGCTGTGGGTGGCGTTGAAGTTTTCAATCGCCCACCTGTTGCCTGTGGCGCACACGGCCCTCCGGGTGCGCTCGGCGGGCCCCTCCCGCCTTCGGGGGATGGAGGCCAGGGCCTCCATCATCCCGCAGTCCGGGCAGATGTCTGTGGCGTTGTCCGCCCGGGAGAGGGCGGGCCGCTCTGTGTACCTCCTGCCGCAGATCGGGCACACGCGCCCGGCCTGTTCGCTGTTACTCACTGCTGCTGCCTCCTTCCGTCTGCTCTGGTCTGCCGTCCGCCCCCAGGGGGCCGAGCCCCAGCTTCTTGCGGTAGATGTTCGCCGCCCGGACGACCTGGGCAAAGGCCGCGTCGCTCGCCACGCTTGAGGTGATGTTCTTCCGCGCTTTCTCGGAGCCGTTGTGCCCGGTCGCCCCGGGGATAGCCGCCAGCGCGACCGGGTTGAGCTCTGTGAGGCGGCGGGCGACGGACTCCGGGAGCTTCTGGTAATAGATGCGGAGGAACACAAGCCCGGTCTCGGCACAGACCTCCACATCGCTCCGGGCGGTGCGCTGCATCTCAATGATGCCGCCCAGCGCAGCCAGGATGTCCTGGTCACTCGCCGCCCTCATCCCTCCCCCTCCTTCCGCTCCTGCCGCTTCAGGATCGCCTTGAGCCCCTCGATCACCTTCTCGCACTGGGCCACGTTCAGCCATTCCAGCCGGTCGACGCCGGTCATGCGTTTTACGAAGCCCTGGATGCGCTGGGGGTTGTCATTCCAGCCCAGCTGCTCGGTCAGGGCGTAGATTTTGCGCCGCTGCTGGACGGTGCGGACGTCGCCGCCCTCGTCGGTGCGCTTGGGGCGGGTGCTACGGCTGACCCCGTCCTTCATATTCTGGAGGACGCGGGCCACCTCGTTGATCTGCCCCTGGGTCAATGCCTTGATGGACTCCTTTCCGGTCTCACGGTAAACGACCGCATGGAGGTCTTCATCCGTCATGTGCAGCTCCGGCGACTTGGCGATCGCCCAGAGTGTACGGATGGAGGGTTGCTTGCGCCCTGTTCGTGCTGCTGCCATTCCTTGGGCCTCCTTTCTCAGTTGCCCGCCTTAATCTGTTCCAGCTTGGCAATGTTCACCTCATAGCCGAAGACGTCGCCCTGCTTCCAGGTGGCTCCGACCGCGTTGACCGTGTCCTCGCCGTATTTCTTCAGGGCGTCCTTGCTGATCTTCTCCTCCACTACGATGCAGTCGTGCATCTGGCGCGACTTCAGGCGGCGGATGATCTCCTCCAGCTTCTCCTTCGCTCGGGGGAGGGAAATGGAGGTGGAGAGCCGGAAGCCCACCTCGCCGAAGGTCAGGGTCATGGTCTTCGCCTTCCCCATCTCGTCCCGGTGCTCGGTGACGAACGCCTTGATCTCCCGCTCCAGCCGGGCCTGGGCGTCCTTGATGGGCTTGCTCTGCTCCTCGGCCACCTTCTGGGCCCCGATGATCTGCTTCTGCATATCGCTCTCGATGTCGCCCAGCGCGATCTGGGCCTCCGCGATCTGACGGAGGGCGTCGTTCACGTCCTCCCAGGATTTGAGGGTCGGCTCCTCAATGACTCGCTTTCTTGCCATGTCTAAGCTCCTTTCGGTTATATGCCCGCGCCGGTCGGCGTCAGGGGTACAAAATATACTGCTCCGTGAAGATCATGTAGAGCCCCAGGGGGAGGAGCAGCACTGCGGCGGTGGCGTCCTGGTCGATGGGGGTCGCCCCGGTCGCGGCCAGAAGCAGGATGAGCCAGGAGAGAACCACCAGGGCCGCGCCCATGTGCCGCTGCTTTCTCATTTTCATTGTCCCGGCCCCCTGTCGTCAGAGCATCATCATGGAGGACGCTTGCTCGATGATCTTCACGGTGACCGTGTCCTCGCCCCGCTCGGCCAGGATGCGCCCCACGTTGGAGAGGGTGCGGTCAAGGAGGCGGAAACAGCCCGTCCGCATATTACACGCCCGCTCCTTCAGCTCCAGCAGGGCGTCCGGGGTGATGTTGAAGTCCTCCAGGTAGCCCTCCACCTCGGAGGGAGCCAGCCCCCGGAGCGATGCGTAGAAGTCGACCCGATTCGCCATTCGTGCGAGGTAGGTCTTGATCTGGGCCTCCAGCTTCGGCTCGCCCGCAATCACCAGCCCCACGTCGCTCTGGTCGAAGATCGCTCGGAGTATCTCCATCTTCTTCTGGGTGTACTTGCTCACCAGCTTGTCCGCCTCGTCGATGATGAGGAGGTAGCCCCGGTTGGTGTTGAAGAACTCCCGGATGCCGTTGACCCTGCGCCAAATCGTGCCGTAGCCGTTGGGGAGCCCGATACTCCGCTCGATCGCCTCCACCAAGTCCCGGCTGCTCATGGTGTCGTCGCACTCGATGTAGGCGACCCGGGGGAGCTTGGCGTACTCCCGGAGGGCGTAGGTCTTGCCGTAGCCGCTGCGGGCCACCACGATGCCCAGCCCGATATACTCCTGACTGCTCTGGCAAACGCCCAGGACGGCCTTGGCATCCCGGCTCTCATAGAAGCGGGGCTTCTGCCCGCCCTTCTGCCCCGGCTCCGGGGGCGGCGGGAGCTCCACCTCCTCCCCGGTCTGGCCCGCCAGGAACGCGGCGAGCTTGGCCTCAATGCCCGTGGGGTCGCTGTCGTACTTGCCAGCCAGATACCGGGAAACGGTGACCCGGCTGTAACCGATCTCCTTGGCGATCGCGGCGATGCTGGTGCGCTGGGCCACGATGTAGCCGTTGATCTTCGCTGCGAGGCTCTGGGTCCCGGTGTAGGTGGTGGTGCGCTCTGCTGCTGTGACTTCCATGCTGCTCCTCCTATTCGTTTATGGCCCTCAGTCTGGCGAGGGCGTCTCCGGCCTTCGACGCCAGGAACTCGTCCCCGGCCCCGCTGCGCTTCTTTCTGCTCTGGGCGGCGACCTTGCCGCGATACTCCTTGTCCGTTGGGAGGGAGATAATCTTGCTGGCGGGCGCGTGGCCGATCATCAGGTCGAGCTTGCCCACAGCGTCGGAGGGTCGGCCCTGTTCGATGCGTACCTCGTAAGGTGTGGTGAAGTCCTCCAGGGCCTCCATGCTCTCCCGGTACTGCCGCTTCTGGTCGCGCATGAGCTTCTCCAGTGCTGCCTGGGAGCACTTTTCGCCGAAGCCCAGCACCTCGGCGGAGACCGCCTCGCATATCTTGTGGCCCTCCAAGTCGTAGACGTAGAGCTTGGAAACGTCGTCGATGTCCCACTTGATCTTGACCTTCTTGTCCTTCCAGAAGCAGAGCTCGTAGTCAGTGTAGAGGACTCCGAACTTGGTGATGCCCTGGTTGGTCACACGGGCCGTGTCCGCCTTCATGAGCAGCATCGCCGCATACTCCCTGGGCGGTGCCGCCTTTTCATAGCGGGGGCCGTGGGCGAACAGCTCGCCCGGGGTGACCCACTTCTCCTTGGCGTCCGTCAGGCCCCGGTGCTTCCGGGTGCGGTAGTGCAGCTCCTTCCACTCCGTCCAGACCTCATAGAACTCCTCCATGGTCAGCAGCTCCCCGCGCTCCAGCATACCCTCCACGTCCTTGTGCCGCTTGGCGTCGGTCTTGGAGCCGGTGAGGGTACCGGTGTATGAGGCGAACCACTTGGAGAACCGGGAGCAGACCGTTCCGAATAACCGCTCCACTGCCTTGACCCATGCCTGATAAGGGAGGGCCCGGTCGACGCCCAGGATGCCGATGCTCTGATAGAAGCCCACGGTCTCGGCGTCGAAGTCGAAGTCGATGTTCCGCTTCTTCCGGCTCTGGCCGGTGAGCTCCTGCTTGGTGTAGTCCTTGCCGTTGTCGATGAGCAGCCGCTTCGGGACGCCCGCCGTGTAGATCGTTTTCACCAGGGACTCCTTCAGGGTGTCGCCGTTGGCCTTCACGCAGATCACGTCGCCCAGGATGTCCCGGCTCCGCATATCCATCCAGGCCACCAATACCGGGCGGACGGCCTTGACCTTGCCGTTGGGGGCTGTGTACTGTACCCAGAGGTCGAAGGTGTGCTCGTCGCCCACCAGGAGCTCCATGACCTCCAGAGTGGTGGCGTCCCGCTTGCCCTTGAGCATCATCTTGTTCCGCCACTCTCGCGTCCCGTTGGCTGCGAGGAAATGGGCCGAGGCTGCGCCCCTGGTACTCATGAGGTAGTTGATATACCGTCCCACGGTCTTGGTGGAGGGGTAGTCCTGCCAGCCGCGCTCCCGGGCGATCTCCTCGAACTTCTCGTAGAGCATCTCCCGTGTGCCCAGGTTGGAGGCGAACTGCTTGTCGAACCAGATATTCTCAATGATCGCCCGCTGCTCCGGGGTCAGGCTGGGGAAGGTGTCCGCCTCCTTCGGCTTCCGGCAGAGGGCCAGGGCCCGGAAGTAGTCCCGGCACTGCCCGTCCTCCCGCTCCAGCTTCAGGGCCCAGGCGTTGGCCTCCAGCACCTGTGTCTGGTAGCGGTAGAAGCTCTGCGGGCTGACGCCCAGCCCCACGGCGAGCCGGGCGGCGAGGTCGGTGCGCTTCTCCGGCCCGGCGTAGTCGATGAACTCCTGCACCACGCGGGCCGCTTCAACGGCCTCGTAGTATGCCTTCTTGTGGCCGTCTATGTAGTGATTGAGGTCGGCGGTCACATACCAGGGGGCCGCCTCCGTTGCTCTGCGGTCTATGATTACATCCCTCCCGTCTACTTTCTGAGTGGCCCGCCACGCCTTCCGCGCCTTGGTCGTCAGGGAGGCGACGGAGATCAATACCTGATCTTTGCCGCCGCCCTCGCGGGCCTGGGTCTTGGTGTCGTACCGATCGGGGCTGCGGGCGATACGTTGCGCGAGCGTCTTGTATTTGATGCCCTCGAAGGCTGCGGCCTCCTCCAGCGTGATATATGCGTCCTGCACTGCCGTCCCTCCCTTCTGCTGTTATGCGGCCATCGCCTTCTCCACCTTCCGGGGGTCGAGGGCGAGGGCGGCGACGATCGCCGGGATGTGCTTTCCCCCGGGGCGCGTCCCGTGTAGGATACGGCTCAGGTGCTGCGGCGATGTGCCGATCTGACCGGCCAGCTCCGTCTTGGTCATGTCCTGGTCAACCAGGGCCTTGACCACCAGCTTGCCGAAGGGGGTGAGGGTGTTGCTGCTCTTCATCACCGTCCTCCTTTCTGCGATGTGGGTCTTAGAACTACTTCCAGGCGATTTTGAGTGCCCAGCCCAGCGAGAGGCTGGTGCCGATGACCGCCGACGCCTGGGTGATGGGGTCTGGGGCTCCGACCGTGATAAACACGGCGGCGATGCCCAGCGTGGCCAGCGACGCCAGCCCGAAGACCAGGGCCATATCGCGGAGCTGGAGGGCCTTGCGCTTCACCGCCTCCCCCCGCGCCCTGGCGATCTCCCGCTCCAGGGCTCCGAGGATGACGCCCATGCTCTGGGCGAGCTCGGTGGCAGCTTCAAACTCCGCCTCGTGGCCCGGGAGGGCCCGGAGGGGGTTGTGCGGGTCACCATGCTCCTCCCGCTTCTGCCGGAGGGCGGCGAGCCGGGCGTTCCGCGCCCACCACCATGCCGCCTCAAGTTTCTGGGTCTTTTCCATGCTGCGCTCCTTTCCTTTTCCTCCCCGGGCTGGTACAATAGAGATGGGCTCCTGCCCGGGGAGGGGGTGAATACTAATGAAGGATTTTCTGTATGAGTGCTCTCATGAAATGTCAACCGGGAACGCTGGCGTCGATCACCTTAACACGATCAGGCTTTCGATGCAGCCCGAGTATTGGGCTCTGATTGACTATCTGGTCGAGAAGGGGATTCTTGATGAGAAAGAGTTTTCAGCGTTCTTGGGTCGGCATTTCAAGGCGCAGGTGTCTGTCGCTGAGCGTTTTGCCCAGGAGAAGGGTGAGAAGTAGTGTCTGAGCTACAAGTTGCGTAAGCGCGAAGCGTAAGCTGAGCTCTGCGGTGTGCTTTGGCGTACATCTCGACGAGGTTGGGGTGCAGCCCTTCCTCGTCCGGGGCCGTCTGCTTGTCGGACGGCCCCTTTTCCTTCGGGGGCTCGCCGGTGGCCAGCCATGCCAGCCAGCACTCCCGGCAGGAGAGCTTGTCGCAGTGTTCAGGAGTGACGGGCGGGCAGTGCTCCGCAACGATGTCCGCGATCTGCTCCACTGTGGTGCCGGGGGCTCTGATAATCTCCAGGCCGGTCATTTCTGCATCCCCTCCTTATACTGCTGGACGGCGTGGTTCTTGCTGTACATTTCCCAGAGGTCGCCCAACCTTTCCGTGAGGGCCGACCGCAGGGCCAGGGCCGGTGAGGTATTCCCCTCCATCATTCCCAGGGCGGCGTCCAGCTCTCTGGCCATGTTGAAGATGTTAAGGTAAACCTTGCAATCGTTCTCTGGGCACTCCTCGACGAGCGCGAGCCCCAGGGCGTAGACCTTCTTCGTGTTGTAGTCGTTCCGTATTCCCGAGGGTGCGTTCTCAAAAGTCTCCCGGGGCGACTCTCCGCTTTGGGCGGCGTTCATGATCTTCTGGAGGGTTTCGGGCGTAATGCGCTCCGGCAGCTTCACTTCCAGCCGCCGCGCACTGCTCCCCGGTGTTGCTGGCCCGCCATCGTTGACGTAGTCGCTCACCTCCTTCAGCAGCCCCCGGAGGTGGCGCAGCTCCCGCACCTCTTGGGGCGTCAATGTGGGCGGGGCCCCGGCCCACCTGTCCACCTTGCACTTCGCGCAGATCGCGTCCAGCTCCTCCTGGGTGCGCCCCTCCCGGTACTTGCATACCTCGTCGCAGATGTAGGCCAAGGTCTCCTCCTGCCCCGGGGTCGGCTCCTTGCTCCAGGCGAAGCTCTCCATCCCGCAGCGGCGGCACTTGAGCGTCTGGACGGTGCAGCCGGTGAAGGTCTCCCCCTCCTCGAAGTCGTGGGGGCTCATAATGGCCAGCCCCGCCTGGGTCGGGAGGGCCACGTTGACCCGGTGCCCCTCGTCGGTGTAGAGGTTGCAGACCTCACCGAAGATGTTGCGCTCGACCATGAACCGCTCGTCGTGGCCGTCGATCATGCCCAGGTCTTCCAGGGCCTTGGCGTAGCCGTGGAGCTCATGGGCGGCGGTGAGGGGGTCAAGGTCGAGGTGCGGCCCATGCTTGAGCTGGGCCTCCAGTGTGGCCCGGTGCCCTTTGAACAGGCTCTCGGGCTCCACGTCCTCCTCGCTGACCTCGGTCTCGCCCTCGATGGTGACCGTGATCTTCACCTCCGGCTCCACCACATCCAGCTCGGACTCCAGGCCCCGGGCCTGTTCCAGCGCGATCTCCAGGGTCTCGGCATCGTCGTACTCCATGACGCCCCGGTCGACGTCCAGGATGCCGGTGTAGAGCTCGGCGTCGATCACGCCGAAGTTGCCCAGGCCGGTGCCCTCGTACTCGCGCTTCTCCCGGTCGTTGAACCGGACGACCAGATAACCGTTGATCTTCTTCAGTTTTCTCATTCTGCTTGTCCTTCCTTTCTGTGTGCCCTGCCATCGTCAGGCCGGGTAGGGCTCCCCCCGGCGACGCCCTCGCGGGCGTTTCGGCTTACTCCGCGTTCTTTAAGAGATACTCCAAGAGCTTAATCTGATCGTGGAGGCTTTTGACTTCTTCAACCTCCCGCCCGATTTGATTGATGTCGCTCTCAAGCCATCCGTGAGCAATCTGTTCAGCGGTGCATTTGCTGACCCTGTCAACAAGGGCGAGGCGAGACTGTTCGAGGTTCTCCTCCTGCCACTGGAGGCTCCGCTCCAAGTTTTTGATACGGCTCAAAATGTATTCGTCCTTCATGTTCTGCTGCTCCTTTCCGTTGCCCTGCCATCATCAGGCCGGGTAGGGCTCCCCCCGGCGACGCCCTCACGGGCGTTTCGGCTCATTATGCGGTGATTGGTTTGAACTCCCCGCCTACGCTGTGATCCCATTCAATGGTGCCGTCGATATACTGGATGATGCCCTTGGCGGTAAATGTCCAGCCGCTCTCAATGTTCTGGAATACGCCAGAAGCGTTGCTAAAGCCGCCGCCCGCAGTGTAAAACATGGGCCCATCCGCTGCCGGGGCGATGCAGCGGAAACGCCCGCCGCCGCGATTGATATAAACCTGTCCAATAACCGGCTCCATGCGCTGGCCCTTGTCGATACGCCATATCTGCTCGTTGGTGCCGTCCGGATTGAAAATAACCTCTCGCTCGCTCCCATCTTCAATGTGGGCAATAACTGATACTGGTTTGCCGGTTCTCGCTGCGCGTGTTTTGGCGGCGTTGACGGCCTGCTCTCTAATGGCAACACTGCCGACGAACTGTCCGTCCTGAGAAATGGTGAGGTGGGTGATTTTCATGTCTGCTGCTCCTTTCCTGTTGTGCGCCTCGGGTTTTTGTGTTATGCTTGGTTGTGGATAAGTTTTTGACTTACTGCATTAAGTATAATCGCTAACTACCTAATTGTCAATAGGTAAATAGCGATTTTTAGGGAGGAATCGCTTTATGTCTATTGTTGAGCGTTTGCAGGCAATCGTAAAAGAAAGAGGAACAAATTTTAAGCAGTTGGAGGCGGATTGCGGTCTCGGAAACGGGGTTATCCGCCGATGGGACGCGCAGAGCCCACGGTTAGACAAGCTGGTCAAAGTCGCCGATTACCTAAATGTGTCTTTGGATTACCTGGTTTATGGCAGAGGCGTTTCGGAATCGAGCGAAAGCAATGACCAAATTCTTAGCCCCAGAGCTGTTCAAGAGGTGCAAAGTCTCATGTGCGATGGAAGTCCTCTGGAGGACGAGGAGGCTGACCTTGTGGCGATGTATCGTCTACTGCCATCTCATGTCCGGGAGGATATGTTTGACCAGATATTCTGCCTATATCGGAAATACGCTGAACGCAAGAGGGAGTCTATCTATTGGACATACAGAGCAGACAAGCTCGAACAAAAAAGCACCGACGCCGCTTCAGGTTCAAGTGGTAGCGGTCAGGGCGGGATTGCTTAAATTTTTTTGGTCTGTTTTGGTTAAATAATTATCCGTTTTTGTGTAGAATTGAAAACGGCGGTTTCTCGCCGCCGCCACACCCCGCCAGCCGTTGAAAATAGGGCAATTCTACAATTCTACTCTGGTTTTGTGCGATTGTAGAATTGAAGCGGCCCCTGCGCCCCGCCGATGCCGCCGCCAGCCGCCCCGGGGAGTAACGGTCAAGTAACGCCGCCAGCGGCCCGATCTGCGCCGGTTCGCCCGATTTTGGCCTAAATTCTAACGCTCTAACGGTGCGTTATTACGCTGGGCCCCCTTGCATTCCCCCCGCCGCCCTGCTATACTATCATCAAGGGCCGCGAAGCCCCGCCTTCTTGGTCTGCTGCTGTGACTTCCGGGGCGTGGCCGAGCGGCCCCCTTCCATTCCTGCCCGCCCCTGCCATCAAGAAAAACCCCCGGATTGCCGTTTTTAAGCGGTTTTCCGGGGGTTTTCCTGTTCAGCCGGGTCGGTGCCCGCCGCGCCGCGCCGCCGACGACGTGCGGCCTCCAGCGGCCCCTGGGCATAAAAAAAGACGCCGACCGCCGTCGACGCCTTCGCGCTCAATGAAAATGAGAACGCCCGGGCCTTTCCCACCCTGATTGTGTCCGTTCCCGTTGATATTCGGGGGTTTTCCAGCACTTCCCCCGCCTCTCCCGGTTTATCCCGGTTTTCTCAATTATCCTGTCCCCTTACAAATCGCTAGCCCAAATCGTGAAAAATATCTTGACGCCGCAGCCATACATTAGCTGCGGCTCAAACTTCTGACGAAATCCCCGTATATGGTGGCGCTGTTGGCGGCCCTTGCCGGGAAACGTGCACAAAATAGTCAAGACCACCCGTTATACAGGTGGTCTTAACTTTGGAAAGGATTACGCTTTTGGGTTTAAAAGCTCAATATATCGCTTGAAGACGGCGGCAACTTCGGCTCGGGTGGCGCTGCCGTTGGGGGCCAGGAGACCGTTTCCGTAGCCGCTCACAATGCCCTTCTCCACGGCCCAGCACATGGAATCCCGGGCGTAGCCGCTGACCAACTGGGCGTCGCTGAACGACAGTGCTTTGCTGCCTGCCGCGGGACTGCCGGCATAGCGGTGCAGCATGGAGACAAGCTGCTCCCGGGTAATGACGCCCTCCGGGTTGGAGCCGTCGCTGATGCCGTGGGTCATTGCCCACTCCATGCCCCCTGCATACCATGTTCCGCCCCCGGCTGTATCTGCGCCGTCCAGGCGGGCCAGCACGGTCATCAGCATGGCACGGGACATGTTGTCATTGGGCGCAAAGGTGGAGGCGGTTTGGCCCTGGAACAGTTCCCGGGCGGAGACAAATCCAATGGCGTCCTTTGCCCAGTGGCTGTTTGCATCGGAAAAATACTTGCTGTTGTCCTTTACGGTTACCACAGCTCCGTCGGACACCTGAAAGAGCACACCCTGCGGTGTGAGAACCGAGGTCTTGACAATCTCCTCCGCACCGTCGGGGTGGAGGATCACGGCTACCGTGCCAGGCCCGGGCTGGAGCACGGGCAGTTCCACCTTGACCGGCTGCTTGCTGGCTGTCTGAACCGTGACGGAAATCAGGCCTCCGCTGGTTACAGGCATCTCCGTGACAGGGAGCAGGATGGCTTTATTGCCGCGCTGGGCCTCCTGCGTGACCTGGGCGGGAAGCTTCACCTGGGCCACGGCCTTGCCGCGGCGGTCTATGGTGGTTTCGGCGGTCACCTTGTCTGCACGGTTCACGGTGGTTTTGCTGGAGCCGTCGGGGTTTTGCACCGTTTTGACGGTAGAGCCGTCTTTTGCCTTTTCGGTGGAGGTTATGGTGCCGTCCTTCGCTGTCTCCACCACGGTTTGAGAGCCGCCGGGCCATTTTGTGGTGGTGGTGACAGCTCCGGTGGCCTGGTTTTTCCTGGTGGTGGTGGTAGAGCCGTCCGGATTTTTCTGGGTGCTGGTGGACACATTCCCGGAGGAGCTCCCCCCGCTGGAGGAGCCGCCGGAAGAACTGCCGCCGGTGGCCGGAATGGTCTCCCGCTCCATCACATAGCCGCAGATGGTACATTCCCTGTGCCGGCTGCCGGCTTGGCTGCTTGTCGCCCCCTGGTCTGTGATCCAGGAGCCGGCAGTGTGGGCGCCATAAGCGGTTTTTTCGCTGTTTTCCTTAATGGGACAGCCCTCCGCGCGGCATTCGCGCCAGTGGTGACTGGCGTTGTTATACCACATTGTGCTCCAGTCGTGGGTGTGACTGGGGTCAGGCGGTTCCGCTGTGGTCACCTCAACGACGTAAGTGGTTTGCCTGCCCTCGTAGGTGATGGTCAGGGTCTTGCTGCCTGCCGTGCTGGAATCGAAGCCACTGACCATATTCTCCGTAACCGGGACGGTCTGCGTGCTCTGGTCGGAGTAGGCCGCCTCAATGGTGAGCCCGGTCACGTCCAGCGGGGTGTTTACCGCGTAGCTGGTCTTATGGCCGGTGCTGTTCACCCGGATGGAGACGACGGTGGGCGCGTTGAAATCCGGAACGGTGATTGAGGCGGGGACTCCCGCCTCATGCGTCTGCGTGGAACGCAGGCGCACAAAGTAGGTTCCGGGGGACAGATTGGGGATTTCGGCGCCGGTACAGGCCTTCGCGTCGGAGAAATCCGCCTGGGCGGCGTACTCCATCTCCGCCGTAATGCCGAGGATTTTTCCGTCCGCTCCGCCTGCCGAGGTGGGGGCGGAGGCAGACAGGCCGGTGGGGGCGGCGGGACCGTCCGCCTTTGCGATGCTCCAGAGGATGTTTTTCGCATCGGAGGTTCCATCATTCCACTGATAGCCGGGCTCCAGCGTGGCGACGGCGGTGTAGCCGCCTACAGCGGTCCCTTTGTGCCCGGTCAGTGTGTAGCCGGTCCCTTCCTCCACGCCGGTCTGTTCCGTGCCCGTCCATTTCAGGCCGGTTTTCGCCACAGGGACGGCAATGGAGGTGGGCGGGGGTGTGACGTTGTCGCCAACGGTCAGCGTACAGGAGGCGGAGAGGTCCGTTCCAGAAGCGGTGTAGGCCCTAGGGACAGTAATGTTAAACTGGTATATGCCATCGGGAACCGGAGCAGGGTCTGGACCATTATTCAACTTGGAATAAACCCACATTTCTTCTCCGTTTCCACGGCCTTCATCCCCTGTAAATATACGCAAATCATCTGTTTCATAACAATAGCCATAGTCCCCATCCGGGCTGACTATCGTTTCACCGTTGTCCTTCACGTGAATGATTAAAGGAATGGTATCTATGCTTAGATCATCGCCGCTGTAAACTGTGTTCAGCGGTATAGAAATACCATCTTCTGCGCTGTCCGCGCTTTCTTTGCTGGTCAGATGAACGTTCTTCGGGGCAAAGTTTACCAGCTTGGACGGCGGCTTTTCCTCCCCGCCGGGGGAATCATCTTCGACGGTCCAGTTGCCGACGTTGTCCCGGACCAACTTCAGGTTGGGATTGTTGCTGGGGCAAAGGAGCTCAAAATCACTGTCAGCGGACTGGGGTGCCCTGACATATACATGGCCAAGTTCAGGAGCCTGCTGTGAAGCTCCATTAAATATACTGCCGATGCCGATTCTGGTTGTCCCTGACACACTGCCATCGATGGTCAAGGTCTGATCTTTGCCCAAAACAAGGTCGCCGCCGCCCTGAAAGCTGGCGAATTCCGGGTTGGGCAGATTGGTCAGGTGCAAAATACTGGAAGTAGGAACAACAAGTTCCGCACCATCAAGACTGCTGCCTGCTTTAGGCTTTAGCTCCTCCCCGCTACCAACCGTAAGGTTGGACAGGTTCTTCAGGGTAAGGCCGTCATTGAGGTTGCCCTTGCCTTTGTAGACTACAGCGGCGTTTTTACCGCCGCCGGTGGCGCCGTCCACCATGGTGGTGGAGGTGTAATAAAGATTGAAGGTGACGTCTCCAGTTACTGGAAAGCGTTCGATGCTGGGAGTAGGCGGGGCAGGAGTATACTCCTTATCAAACCAATGGTCACTGCTAACATAGGTTTCCAACGCCCCGCAGGCGTAAAATTCCCCCATTTTGCTCGTACCGATCATCGTAACAGTAGCGGGAATCGAAGATACGTTAGGATCTTCGTTGGTGGCAATGCTGCCAGCATAAACATTACCATTACTATTACCTATTTGGGGACAGTTCTCAATGATAATATTCCCGTGATTGCCGGATGGAGCGTTAATATTCAATCCCGTTGCGCCGCCGCAGAACAGATGGACGGCGTTCTTTGTACTTTGGCTGGGAACGATATTTCTCAAGGTGAGCGTATGCCCGTTTGCCATAATGGCATTTCGTACAGCGTTAGGAAAGGCAAGCTCCAGATTTTCAAAGGTAACGTCCGCCGCCAGAATGATTCCGCCAGTGCGAACGTTAATGCTGGCATTCGCAGAAACGCCGCGGAAGGTAATCTTCTTGTTGATCACCCAGGGAGCATTTCTGTTTGAGTCGTTGCTCATGCACGTCCCACTTATTTCGATGACATCGCCATCGTTGGCTGCTGCCACGATTGCATCCAAATCCTTGACATTGTCAGCCACGCGGGTCGTTCCGGTCTGCCCGTCCACGGCCAGGGCCGCCTCCGGAAACGCCGCCACTATGACGCAAACCGCCAATAAAGCCGCCGCGATGCGAAATCTCATTCTGTGATACAAAATATTCCTCCTGTTCTGCTTCAGGCGCTTAGCCTGCTCCCCCGCACCGGCGGGAAATTTTGCTGTTTTCTATAATCATACTATGCAGGTATGATTATAGCAGATCAGCTCCGGCTTTGCAATAGAAATCTTCGTTGATCGGGTGGACGTTTCGGGGCGACAGCTGCACTGTGAAATCTTGTTGCAGGGGCTCATCGAACAGTGTAAGGCCTGGAGCAAGGAGAGCGCCGCTGTCTGAACGCAAACCTGCCAAATATCGAGCCTGACTCTGAGCGGGAATGCAAAAACAGGAGAAGCTGGCGCAGAAAAAGCTGTTTGGCGTCGTAGTTTTTACAAAAAGCGGCCGCGGAATCAAATCCGCGGCCGCTCTGTATTTTGGAGAATGAAATTATTTCTTCTTCACCAGGCCCAGGGTGGCGGTAAAGAAGCTGTAGAGAGCCGCGCCCGCCAGAGCGCCGGCGCCCAGGATGGTCAGGGTCTGGATGTTCTCGGGGTCACGCTTGACCAGGATGTAGCGAATGAGCAGGGCAATCAGAATGGTTACACCGTTCATCACATTGCCCACCAGAATACCGGTGGCAAAGAGGATGCCCACCTGACGCGTGCCAAAGACAGCCTGAATGATAGCGCCGGGGATGGCCCAGATGACCAGCCACTTTGCAATCTCCATGCTGGCCCCCGCTTCGATGGTGGAGACATAGGTCTTGCTGACGGGAGCGAACATACCCTGGCTGAAGTACATATTGGCAAAAATCAGCACCATGACAAAGGCGATGCCGAAGCCCAGCAGCTCGGCAAAGAACTGCTGCTTGCGGCCGAACCGCTCCAGCTCGGGGTCCTTGCCGTTGCCCCGCAGGATGTAGCCGCACTTCAGATCATAGCCCATATCGGCAAAGCAGGGGCCGGTGGCGGCGGTATAGCCGGCCAGGACGGCCAGAGGCAGGGGCGGGAAACCGATCAGCATGCCGATAATCAGGAAGATAAATGATGTGGCAAAGCCGGGGAACCAACCCGAGTGCATGGCAGCAACGCCCACCAGCAGCTCGGAGACCAGGGCGGACATGGCGGCAAAGAGAATCCAGGCCGCAAACATGAGGGGGCTCATCTCGGCCAGAAAACCACACACCACCGCCAGGGCCATGGCTACCACCGCATAGGCCAGGAAGCCCTTGCCCATGGCGCCCCGCATGCCCTTCATGCTGGAGGTAAACTGGGAGGCGGCAGAGGAGTTATCCGCATTCTTGACCAGCAGCATCTTGCCGCACTGAATCAGCGCAACCATGCCGGCGCCGATCATCAGGCCGTGACCCATGTAGGTGAAGGCCAGCTGGCCGGGGTCAAAGCCCTCGCCGAAGATGTTGGAGACAAAGGTGATGGGGTGGCCAAACAGGGCAAAGCCAAAGCCGTTGGTTTTGATCATACCAATCACGATACTGCCCACGCCCAGGCCGGCCATGGCGGCAAAGTTGCCGAACCAGGACACACCCAGCAGGTCCATGGGGATGCCGGCCACCTTGCCCACAGCGCCCATCGCCATACCTACCAGCAGCAGGACAGCCCGCTTACCCTTGCGGATTACGGCCAGGATGGACTCGGCGGAGGCCACCCCTGGAGGCCACGCGCCCTCTGCGGGGAACATGGGGGTGTCAAAACACTTGTAGAGGATGGTGGCGTCGATAACGGTGGCCAGGGTGACGCCGATGAGCATGGGCACCACCAGGTCGTGCCGGCCCAGGATATAGGGCACGCCGATGGTCAGCAGCATGCAGTTGGCAATGGAAAAGGTGGCGCCGGAAATGGCGGTCTGGATCAGATTCTGCCGGTGTACGCTGCGGAACTGCTTAAACAGTGTGATGGGAATCCGGGAAATCAGAATGGCAAACAGCGCGCCCACCAGCGAGGTGTTGGGGGTGGTGCCGGTGTTGACAATCAGCTCCATGCCGATGATACAGCCCAACACACACATGACGATGCTGAAGATCAGCACCGTGGGCTCCCAGAGCTTGGGGTGCTCCTTGACGGAAATAGTTAGCTGTTCGTAGTCCTGTTGGTTTTCCTTCATGGTTTTTCCTCCTTTGATTTAGCTCTCCTTTAACTTCCCGCTTCTGCAAAAAAAGTCAAAAGCATATTCAGAATATACATGAACATAAAAAACTTGTCAATAGGTGGAAAACAGTTGACAAAGTAGCATTTTTGTCATAGTATCATATTAAATGCGGGCTTTTTGGCTGATTTTATGTTAATTTTGCCAGAAACATCTGGCGCACAGGGTGGTTTTTTCGGTATGGAAAAACACTTTTCCGCATATCGGAAAAATATTTTTCGATTTAGCGAGAAAAATTTTTTGCGAGTTTAATTTTCTGAAATTTCAAACCGCCTGTTGCGATGAATTTGACATTTAAGAGAGGAGATTTTATTATGTATTTCAACCGGGAACTTGTCGACTGTCTCTCCAAGGGAGCCCAGGTCCTGGGCGGAGGGGGCGGAGGCCGGGAGCAGCGAGGCCTGAAAACCGCTGAGGAGGCCCTGGCCGCCGGCCAGGTGAGGCTGGCCAGTCTGGAGGAGATGTCCCCCTCCGACCTGGTGGTCACGGTGTCTGGCGTGGGAGCTCCCTCCCAGAGCCAGGCCATGTACACCGCCCGACACTACCTGCGAGCCCTGGAGCTGCTGGAGCAGCGGCTGGACCGCCCTATCGCCGGCTTTATCCCCTCTGAGATGGGGGGGAGTGCCGCCTTTGGTCCTTTCCTGGCCGCGGTGGTCAAGGGCGTCCCGGTGGTCAACGCCGCCTGCGACGGCCGGGCCCACCCCCTGGGCACCATGGGAGCCCTGGGGCTGGACAAAGATCCCAACTGTCAGACCCTCCAGGCCGCCTGCGGAGGCCGGCAGGAGGAGGGGACCTATATTGAGCTGGTCACCTGCGGGACGGTCCGGTCCGCCTCCCGGGCCAGCCGGCTGGCCGCGGAGCTGGCAGGCGGACTGGCTGCGGTGGTGCGCAACCCGGTGAGCGCCGAATATCTTCAGAAAAACGCCGCCGTGGGCTGCTACACCATGGCCATCGACCTGGGCCGGGCCCTTTTGGCGGAAAATACGGCCCAGGGGAAGGCCGACGCCGCGGCCCGGGTGCTGGGCGGCGAGGTCCTCTGCCGGGGCGAGGTGACGGATTACCGTCTGTTCACCGCGGGAGGGCTGGACCACGGCAGCTGTACCCTGTCCGCCGGCGGGGAGGAGTACCGGCTCTATTTTTACAACGAGTATATGGCGGTTCAGCGGGGAGAGGAGCGGCTGGCCACCTTCCCCGACCTGATCGCCACGCTGGACGGAGTGACAGGGGAGTCGGTCCTCACCGCCGATCTGGCGGTCGGCAGGCAGGTCATCCTTGTGTGCGCACCCCACAAGCGACTGATTTTAGGGGCGGGACTGCGGCAGCGGAAGGATTATGAGGGTATCGAGGACCTGCTGGGCATCTCCATGATCCCCTTCCTTCAGGACCTGCTAGAGGCGTAAAAAACGCCCGCCGCAAATGCGGCGGGCAGGCGCTCAAAGTCTGGTCATGGCGCCCTGTATCTGTGCGGCCAGCTGTTTCAGCTGGTCCAGGCGCTCCTGAACATAGTCGGGGCTGCTGTTTTCGATGTGGTCTCCGGTGCTGATCCCCCCGACCAGATTGCCCTGGCCGTCGAAAATAGGCACGCCCAGCCCCCAGATGCCCTTGGTCATCATCTGCTCTGTGTAATCGTAGCCCCGCTCCCGGATGCGGCGCATATCCTCCGTCAGCACCTCCTTGGCGGAGCGGTCAATAAACAGGGAGTCGATGTATTCCCGGCGGTCTTCCTCCGGCATATTGGCCAGGAGAATCCGGGCGGACGCCCCTGTGTGAAGGGGATAGGAGTTGCCCACGTAGAGGGTATCCGCCTCGTCCGGCATGGGATTGATCCGGTAGACCACCACCGCCTTTTTGTCCACAAGGGCCATGACCGTAATGATATGGCCCGTTTGCATCCACCACTCTCCCACCAGCTTGCGGGAGGCCCGCATGATCCGCTTTTCCTGTAGCCCTACCAGGCCCAGCAGAATGGCTTTGTCTCCGACGGAGTACTCCTTCCGGCCGGGTTCCTGCTTGACAAAGCCGTGTTCGCTCAGGGTATAGAGCAGCCGGTAGGTGACGGAGGGGCTGAGCCCGGTCCGCTTTGCAATCTCGGAGAGCGTAAGGAGCTGTCCGTCGCTGAACAGGGTCAGGATATCCAGCGCCCGCCCTGCGGTCTGCATATAGTTCTGATCATCGGAACGCTTCATGAGCGGCCTCCTGTTAAAAACAATGTCCTTCGAGGAACGATTTCCCATTATAGCACGGAGTATCAAAGTTGAAAAGAGAAAAAATGGTATTTTTAACAATAGAAAGGAGATCAACATGGAAGAATTTACACTGAACAAAGAGGCCGGCCGCTGGGCTATGCTGGGCGGCTGTATTCTGGGCGGAGGCGGCGGAGGCGGCGCCTACCTGGGGGAGATGATTCTAAACAAGCTGTCAGAAGCTCCTCCTCTGCGCCTCACCCCCCTGTCTGAGGTGGAGGAGGACGCCGTGGTGCTGTCGGTCTCTCTGGTGGGGGCCCCGGCGGCGCCGGAGCAGTTCCTCACCCCCGAGGCCATGATCCGCACGGTGGAGCTGTTTCGGGAGAACAACCCCGGCGTTAAGCTGGGGGGTATCATCACCAATGAAAACGGCGCCTGCGCCACGGTAAACGGCTGGGTTCAGGCTGCCTTTACTGGCCTGCCCTTTCTGGATGCCCAGTGTAATGGCCGGGCCCATCCCACCGGCGTGATGGGGAGCATGGGCCTGCACCGGGACCCTGACTACCGGACCACCATGGCCTTTGCCGGCGGCAACCCCGCCACAGGCCGCTATGTGGAGGGTATCGTCCGGGGCACCATCGACCGTACCGCCGCTCTGGTCCGCGCCGCCTCAGTGGAGGCCGGCGGAGTGGTGGCCGTGGCCCGCAACCCGGTGACCGCCTCCTATGTGGGGAAAAACGGCGCGGTGGGCGGCATCTCCCAGTCCATCGCCCTGGGGCGTGCCTGTGAGGAGGGGCTGGCCCAGTCCCCCCAGACGGGCGTGGAGCGCGCTGTAGAGGTGCTGAAGGGCCGCATCCTGTGCCAGGGGAAGGTAGACAGCTTCCAGCTGCGCAGCGAAGGCGGCTTCGATGTGGGCGTGCTGTCGGTGGCCGGGCACGAGCTCACCTTCTGGAACGAGTACATGACAGCCGACGCCCCGGACGGGACCCGGCTGGCCACCTTCCCCGACCTGATTATGACCATGGACGCGTCCACAGGCCGGCCCATCCCCTCGGCCAACATCCAGGAGGGGCAGGAGGTTTACCTGATCGCCACAGACCACCGCAACCTGAATCTCTCCCCCACCATGTACGACCGGTCGCTGATGGCCCCGGTGGAAAAAATCGTGGGCCGGGAGCTGTTGAACTATCAAGAACTGAACGACTAAGCAGAAAGGATGGATTACTGTGAAGAAACTTGGACTTATTACCATCGGGCAGTCGCCCCGCACCGATGTAACCCCTGATCTGGACCCCATCTTCGGGCCGGACATCCAGCTGTGCCAGGCGGGGGCGCTGGACGGCATGACCGCCCAGGAGATCGCCGCCTTTGCCCCGGAGGAGGGGGACTATGTCCTGATTTCCAGGCTCCGGGACGGCTCCTCCGCCGTCTTTGCTGAGAAGCACATCCTGTCCCGCCTCCAGCAATGTATCTACGACCTGGAGGCGCAGGGGGTGGAGCTGATTATGTTCCTGTGTACCGGCAGCTTCCCCGCTTTTCAGAGCCATGTCCCCCTGGTGTTCCCCTGTGCCGTCCTCAACGGGACGGTGCCCGCCCTGGCCGGGCGGTCCCGCATCGCGGTGATTACCCCCAAGGAGGAGCAGCGGGAGCAGTGTATAGAGAAGTGGAGCAGCTATGTCCAGTTTGTCGAAGTGACCTGGGGCTCCCCCTACGGAGACCCGGAGGAGCTGGACCGGGCCGCCCGGGAGGTGGCTGAAATGGATGTGGACCTGGTGGTGCTGGACTGCATGGGCTATACCTCCGCCATGAAGGAGCGGGTGCGGCAGCTGTCCGGCAAGCCGGTGGTCCTGTCCCGGACCATCGCGGCCCGGGTGGTTATGGAGCTTCTGGCCTGAGCCAGCAAAGAAAGGAAGATTACACTATGGACCTGATTGAAATTGGAAAATCCGTCCTCTCCTCCTGTATGGATGTGAAGGCGGGCGAGAGCGTACTGGTCATCACCGACGACCAGAAGCTGGAAATTGGAAACGCCCTGTACCGGGCGGCCAAGGAACTGGGAGCCGAGGCTATGCTGCTTACCATGGAACCCCGGAAGGTGTCCGGCGAGGAGCCCCCCGCTGTGGTGGCCGCCGCCATGCTGGCTGCCGACGTGATCCTCTGTCCCATGAGCACGTCCATCACCCACACCAGGGCCAAGATTGAGGCGGTGAAAGCGGGTGCCCGCATTGCCACCATGCCCGGTATCTCGGAAGATATGTTCAGCCAGGGGGCCATGACCGCCGACTACAATGTGGTGATGGACCTGACCCTCCGGGTTACGGAGCTGCTGTCCAGGGCCTCCACCGCCCGGATTGAGAAGGAGGGCCATGTGCTCACCCTGGACCTGACCGGGCGGCCCGGCGTCCCCAGCCCAGGCGTCTACCGGGAGAAGGGGCAGGGTGGCAACCTGCCCTCCGGCGAGGCCTACATTGCCCCCCTGGAAAACGGCTCCAACGGAACCATGGTCATCGACGGCTCCATGGTGGGGGTGGGCCTGCTGAAGTCCCCCCTCACCGTTACGGTGAAGGACGGCAGACTCCAGTCCATCACCGGAGCCGACGCGGACAAACTGGGCATTCTGCTGGAGAACGAAGAAAATTCCACCCTGTGCGAGCTGGGCATCGGCACCAACTACGCCGCCCGCCTCACCGGAATCATCCTGGAGGATGAGAAGGCCTACCACACCGTCCACATCGCCTTCGGCACCAATATCGGCTTTGGCGGTACGAATAAGGCCGGCTGCCACATGGACGGCATCATCAAAAATCCCACCCTCTACCTGGACGATATCCTGGTGCTGAAGGACGGGGAGTTTCAGATCTGAGAGGAGGGCTCGGTATGTCCACAGTGCAATTTACCCTGTGCGGCCGGGAGGGCCGGGAGCTGATCGCCCTGGCCCTGTTGGAAAGCCGGCTTTTTGACCCATACCTGGAGAAGGGACGGGTCCTGTTCAAGGGTTCGGCCACCGTTTCCTGCCTGACCCGGCGGCTGGTGGACACCCCTCTGCGCATCTGCGGACGGATCACCGCCCGGGGGATGAAGGGCCCGCTCCGCCCCAGCGAAGGCGCGCACTTTCTGCTGTATCAGGGGGGCGAGGTCACCAACGTGGACGGCTCTGCCGGGGAGGTGCTGAAGACCTTCGGCCCGGGGGACCTGTTTGTCACCGGGGCCAACGCCCTGGACAGCTTTGGACATGCTGCCCTGCTCATCGGCAGCCCCGGCGGGGGCGGGTACGGGGAGTGCATGGGCGCCCTGTACACCGAGGGCTTCCGGACCCTGATTCTGTCCAGCGCCGCCAAGCTGATTCCCGGCGACCTGACTCAGCTGTACAGCCGGGTATTCCGGAAAAACTGCGATTTTTCCTACGGCATGGCCTGCTCCCTGGCCCCTGTTCCGGGAGAGGTCATCACCGAGCCGCAGGCCCTGTCCCTTTTTGCCCGGGTAGAGGCCCTGATCTTTGCCGGAGGGGGACACACCGGCGCGGAGGACGCCCTGGCCATCCAGATCAGCGGGGAGCGGGACCAGGTGGAGAAGGTGCTGGACCTGGTGGAGCGGGTGAAGGCCCTCCCAGATTCCCCCATGGGGGAGGAGGACAGCGAGGCAGAATGTGCCTTCCCCTGTTCCAGCTGTGGTCCGCACCTGTCCTGCCGCTATGCGGGGAAACAGCGCATCTATCCAAATAAAAAGGAGTGAGTACCATGAAACGATATAAAGTAGGGCTTATCCGGGTGTTGACCACGGAGGATCGGGAGCTGCTTACCCTCCACGGGAGACTGCTGGAACAGTACTTTCCCATGCTGGAGGTGGAATCCCGCTGTATACCGGACCAGCCGGAGGGGATCCACGACGATGCCACGATGGCTCTGGGCGAGCCCAAGGTGGTGGCGCTGGCCAGGCAGATGTGGCAGGAGGGCTTTGAGGCCATTATTGTCAGTTGTGCCGGCGACCCGGGGGTTGCCCAGGCCCGACAGGAGGTGCCGGTCCCTGTAATCGGAGCGGGAGAGAGCACCGCTGCCCTCAGCCTGTACTACGGCAGCCACCCCGCCGCCCTGGGCATTACGGAGGAGGTTCCGGCAGGCTATCAGCGGGCCTTCGGGGACCGGCTGGTGGCTTCCGCACGGGGCGAGGGGGTGGAGAGCACCCTGGATTTGATGACTCCCCAGGGCTACGCCGCCACAGCAGAGGCGGCCAGAGGACTGAAGGAGGCGGGGGCGGATGTGGTTGCCCTGAGCTGTACCGGCATGTCCACCATCCAGATTGCTCCCAGCTTGGAGAAGGACCTGGGCATCCCTGTGCTGGACCCGGTGATGTGTGAGGGCCTGATGACGTTATTCCAACTGCTGCGCGGGCAGAAATAATTTTACAAATAGATTAAAGGAGAAATTGATATGCTGATCAAACAGATTATCGACATGTATGACCTGCTGGACGACGGCCGTGTAGACGGCGCAGCCGTGGTAAACTTTATGAAGGCCATTGACCCCCAGGTGGACGCGGAGACCTATCCCCTGGTGGGCCCCCGGGGCACCACCCACATGGTAAAAATCCGCATCCCCGGCAGCAAGGGCAAGAGCTCCGGTGGAACGGTGCCCACGCTGGGTATCCTGGGCCGTCTGGGCGGGCTGGGCGCCCGGCCCGAGATGATCGGCTTTGTCTCCGACGGCGACGGGGCTCTGGCCGCGCTGGCGATTGCTGCCAAGCTGCTGGATATGAAAAAGAAGGGGGATGTTCTCCCCGGGGATATCTTCATCTCCACCCACGTCTGCCCCGACGCCCCCACCCAGCCCCACGATCCCGTGCCCTTCATGGGCTCCCCTGTGGACATGTACCAGGTCAATCAGGAGGAGGTCACCTCCGAGCTGGACGCCATTTTCTCCATCGACACCACCAAGGGTAACCGGGTCATCAATACCCGGGGCTTCGCCATCTCCCAGCCGGTGAAGGAGGGCTATATCCTCCGCCTGCCCGAGGAGTTGCTGGACATTATGCAGCGGACTACCGGCCGCCTGCCCTATGTGTTCCCGGTAAACATGCAGGACATTACCCCCTATGGCAATGACGTCCACCATATTAACAGCATTATGCAGCCCTGTACCTGCACCAGCGCGCCGGTGATCGGCGTGGCCATCACCACCGAGACCATGGTCCCCGGCTGTGCCACCGGGTGCAGCCACTTTGAAGATGTGGAGGGTGCGGCCCGCTTTGTTCTGGAGGCCGCTAAGTCCTTCGGCCGGGGTGAATTTAAGTTCTATGATGAACACGATTTTAACCATATGGTGGAGCTGTACGGCCCCATGAAGCAGCTTCAGACGCTGGGGAAACAGAACTGAAGCATTTTCTAATTATGCTGGGAAAGAGAATCCCAGCTCTGGGTGTTGTTGGCTTAACCGTTATTGCTGCACAGAGACTGATCGGAGTGGTTATACTGGATGGAATGACCTCTTTGGATGAGATTTTTATCATCATCAGGAACATCTGTATTTTCTTACTGAAATATTTCCTCTGCTAAAGGCAATAAATATATAAGATATTCGGCAGAATACTACATCTGGCGGGTAAATGGTTGGCAATAGACAAAAGCCCCCTGATGTAGGAAAATAAGAGTACTGGAGTGCCCTAACTTGTGCGGACAGCACAAAAAAGACCCTGGTAGGAAAAAATTAAGTTTTAAGCGGAGTGGCACAGCGTAAGCGGTGCCACTCCAGTTTTTAACTGGATGCGCTGATGGTTATAGAAATAGATATAGTGATCGATTAATGCTCTGGCCTCATCTAAGGTGGCGGGGAGATGTCTGTAAATACATTCGGTCTTAAGAATAGAAAAGAAATTTTCGGCCATAGCATTGTCGTAACAGTTTCCTCGTCTTGACATGGAGGGCGTAATGCCGTATTCTCTAGTCAGGTCAAAGTATGCTTGT